>Ga0209636_10000893_pt1 | contig 29609 bp, 39 predicted proteins | sample DeeMarSWOR152_54_FD_187464 | JGI IMG/M metagenome (GOLD analysis project Ga0209636, IMG submission 187464) | Marine sediment microbial communities from White Oak River estuary, North Carolina - WOR-1-52-54 (SPAdes) (version 2) | ecosystem: Environmental > Aquatic > Marine > Intertidal zone >...
TATTCCACAATTCGCAGATAGAAACATCAACTACGAGAACTATAGCAAAAATGATGGTTCAAAAGCATACTGCGTAGAAGTCATATGGCACTATAAGCAATTACCCCAATTTTAGAGGGGGAGCACCGAAAAATTTATATTTTTTGTAATAAATATAAAATACTGCAAATTAAAGAAAATTTTGAACAAGAAAAAGTTTCACTTTCTCAATCAACTTAACACTCGTTAATCTTTATATATATGTTTGTAATGATTAACATGAAGTCGCCTTGTGAATTGGTTGTATGGCATCTGCTGCCTGCAATAAGGTCGGAACTTGCAAAAGCACTTGGAGAAGAGCATATTCTACAAAAGGACATAGCGGATTACATGGGTATTACACGTGCTTCTGTCTCGCAGTATATTTCAGGTAAGAGAGGCAGCAATATGGAACTCCCGGAGGAAACTGAACTGAAGATCAAAGAACTTGCAAAAAGAATAATCACGGAGGATATGTCCCCCTTTGAAGTAATGAAGAGCATCTGCCCCATATGCAGGGAAGTAAGAAAGAAGAAAATTTTATGCGACCTTCATAAAAAGATTGATAAAAGTAAAGGCATACCTGATGAATGCGACTTCTGGAAAGAGGTCGAGGAGTGTATCTAATCTGTTGCTTACTCCACATGCTTCTCAATCTCACCTTTCAGCCATTCAACGACATCATTTCCTTTCATAAGATTACCCAGTTCACCCGGGTCTGACATCTCTATCTCGAATATCCATCCCTCACCGTAGGGATCCGAGTTGATCAGCGCCGGATCATCCGTAAGTTCTTCATTTACCGCGCTGACTGTCCCGGAAACGGGTGCATAGAGTTTACCAACCCATTTCCCGGTCTCCACCGTACCAACTTCTTCATCCCGGCTTACCTCATCGGCTTCAAACGGCGTCTCAACATAACTTATCTCCCCCGCGAGTTTCTGCGAGAAATCATTCAATCCAACCTTTACCCTGTTTCCATCAACCCTTGCCCACATGTGCTCTTTGTGGTAATACAAATCACCCGGCATATCGTATCCTTCCACATCCATTTTATCTTTACTGTTTTAGAATTAGTTTAAAAATAAATAAAAAATATTACTCTGCGAGGAACTCCGAGATGTCCATTACCCTGACTTTCTTACCCGGCACCTTCTCGAACGTCTTCTTGCACAGCGGGCACGCGGTCACCAAAACATCCGGTTTCTTTGCCAGGAGACGATCAAGTGCATCTTCCGCAACGGTTTTTTCCTCATCATTCGTTAATTTTGTGTTAGCCAGGCTTGACCCGCAGCATAAACCATCCTCTTTTGCATCATCGGGCTCGATTAGCGCAGCTGCCCTGCTCAATAAACTCCTGGGCTCCTCATACACGCCGCCCACTCTTCCAAGCTCGCACGGGTCGTGGAATACCACCTTCTTGCCGGTATTATCCAGTCTAAGTTTTCCTTCGTCAGCCAGTTTATTCAAATACTGGGTATGGTGCACCACTTCAACGCCGTTTAGATCATATTCCTTCTTGAAACTGTTATAGCATATGGGGCAGCTTGTAACCAGTGTTTTCGCACCCGAATCCTTTATCCTCTTTGTGTTCTCTGATATAAGTTTTTGTGCTTCATCGCGCATCCCGCACATTATCAGCGGCTGTCCGCAGCAGATGCTGTCCTGCGCATCCAGGCTCACATACTTAACCCCTGCTTTATCCAGAAGCGCATTCATGGCTTTTTTGGTCCCAGGCGTTCTGTGCGTCATGCATCCCGCAAAATATGCGGTATCGGCGGTCCCGCCATTTGATTCCTTGACGTCGTCTAAATAATCATACCTGCCGGTGTCTTTCTTGAACTTACCTTCATTGAACTTATCCCTCTGGGCAACCCTGATCTTTGATATGTTGATGCCCACGGGGCATGATGATTCGCATCTCTCGCACAAAAGACATTTAAATGTTTTTTCTTCATCAGGTTCATTGTCCCTGACGCCCTCAAGCATGTATACGGGCTGCACCTCTATATCAGCTGCCGTGTTAAGCTGGCACCTGTCAACGCATATCCCGCATCTCGGGCACGACAATACCTCTACTTCCGAAGCACCTGTGTATTTCTTCCCGGCAGATACGCCGCACTTCCTCAAAAAAATTAAAAGGACCTCTGTCGGAATATGCATGTACCTTGTAAACGGCAGTGCTACAAAGAATGCACCGATGCAGAATGAATAAATCCACCAGAAAATACTTTCATAAGATGCTAAAAAAGGACCTATCAACTGACCGAAGTTATAGGATAAGAACGCGTAAATAGCAGGACTGACACTGCCTGCTGCATAAGCATCCGCACCGTTGTACATTGCACATCCGATAGCAAACATTCGTGGAATGAACAGTAACATCAAAAGCATAACAATCAGTTGATCCCATTGATTGTGTTTGGTCTTGGTCTCCATTCCAAACAATCCCGGCTTGTATTTCTTGACTATGGACAATGCCTTTCCTGTGAGTATCATTATCATAAAGAAGTCATGCAGGAATATAAAAACAATTGCGGTTGTTGTTATTGCAAATGCCTCAACCGGCATACTTGAAAAAGGAGATCCTGGCGAACCTTCGGGTCTTAAAAAGTCAAACAAAAATATCGGAAAATATACATATATTGCATTTCCTAATCCTACAGTTATGAATTCCCTTATATGCTCCGAGATAATCACACAAAACCAGCCGAATGCTATACACATATGCATAAACCCTAATAAAAAGTTCCGCCCGAATATCTTCCTGTGCAGCAATGACTCTAAGAATACCTCCTTCAGCCATGAAAAGAATATTGGAATAATTTTAGGGCTGAGAATATTGCTTTTAATCTTATTAATTTCTTCGGGCTCTAACCGTTTCAATGCCTTAATCCAGTAATATGCTACCGCAATCGTTATAAATATCAGTCCTGCCGTAAATGGTATCACATACGGGTCAAATATATAATGCTCGCTCATTTTTTCAACACCTCCCTCATAGTTAATATAACGTTTCTTGTGTTAACCCCGCGTGGGCAGCCTAATATGCATTTCCCGCAGAGCATGCATCTATTTATCTTTTCCTCCACCTCTTCATTCCTGCCCCTGTTCAGCAAAAGAAACATCTGCCGGATATTAAAATCTGTAAAAGCCCCTGCAGTACATCCAGCGGTGCATGTGCCGCAGCCCATACACAGCTTTAATGACGGCTCCATTTCTTTTACTTTCATTGCAGGCGTTTTATCGGTTTCATCAAAATCAACCTGGTTATCGGGGTTAACTCCAAATGGCCATTTTGAAACATCTGTTGTCATTTTATCGTATTTTTTGATTATTTATTTGCAAATTTTTATCGCGTCAACCGGACACGATTCCGCGCAAAGACCGCAGCGGGTGCATTTTCCCGGGTTATAGGTTATATTATCATTCATGTCAAGGGCACCCGGCTTACACGCTTCTATGCACTGGCTGCATTTTATGCACTCGAGGGTGTCGATTACCACCTCGTATGTGTTTTTCTTTTTCCTATCCGCATCCAGCCGGTTTGCGAGATCCCCGCCTATGCTGCCAAGTACGGCGTCCATGATCCATTAAATGTTTTCTTAACCGATGTAACTGTGTATCTCGGCTGCTGCCGCCCTGCCGTCGGTTATTGCCTCGACGATTGATTTTGGGCCGGTGGCTGTTCCGGCATAAAACACGCCCTTAACATTTGACTCGTTGTTTTTTGAATGCTTATTCTTTGTTGTGAAAAATTTATCATCTCCTGTTTCAAGACCAAGCGAATCTTTCAGGGATCCTGCATGGACGGATGGGCACATCCCGACCATAAGCACGAGGAGGTCAACACTGATCTTCATGGGTTTCCCGGCAAGGCTGTCCTCAACTCTCAAAAGCAGCGACTTGTCTGCCTGCTCGTTTGATTCCGAAAGCCTGCTTCGTATAAATGACACGCCGAACTCTTCCTGTGATTTTCTGTAGAGTTCCTCATAGCCCCTGCCGTATGCCCTGACATCCATGTAAAAGCAAAAGACGTTGGTGCCAGGGTAATGCTCCCTGATCTCAATCCCGCTTTTAATTGCATTTGTGCAGCAGACGCGTGAACAGTAATTATTATCCACTTTCTCGTCTCTTGAACCCACGCAGTGCACAAGCCCCACGGATTTCGGGGTTTTACCATCTTTTGTTTTTAATTCTCCCTTCTTTAACATTTCATCCAGTTCAAGAGAATTTATTACGTTATCATATATCCCGTAACCGTATTCCTCCTTTAGTGTTGCATCGAATGGTTCAAAGCCAGTTGAGATAAGAACCGCATCCGCATCCTTTCCCTTAACCCTGAACTTACCCCCGCTTTTTGTAACGCTCTCCACCGCGGTACCTGTCTTTACTTCTACGCCATTCAGATCTGCTTTAAGTTCGTCTACTATCTCCGAGGCGTCAACTATGTCGGGAAATACTTTATACCACTTCCCAACGTGTCCTCCGAGCTGCATTTCCTTTTCCATTATGGTTACGTCATGTCCTCTCTTATTCAGTACGCCTGCGGCAGCCATGCCGGCTACGCCTCCACCTATTATTGTTACATTTGCCATTTTTTAGTTTAATTTTATTTCGTTTGATTTAGTTTTTTTTGGATAAATTCTATCATTATGGCTTTATTCGGGCCCGAACGGTCTCCTTCTTTCTTCGGGGGTTTTTGATTTATCATATTCTATCCCGATCTTGTCAAGCAGCGGCTCGATCGGAACGACCTTAACATTGAACCCGCAGTCCTTAAACGGATCATAGCCAAGCATAAGTCCAGCTAATTGTGCGTAGTCCACTATATGAACATCGAACTTTTCACCCATGACCTGTGCGATCGTTCCCTGCTCTGCATCAAGGAACACCCCGCATCCAGGGCAGTTCGTGATTATCAATTTGCAGTCGGGGTCTGTCTTTTTAAGACTTTTCATCTTTTTATAGACACATGCGGCCGTGTATCCCCTGTTTTCAGGAAACGCGCACTGTCTAAAACCCATGCCGCAGCAGTGCCTTCTTTCCGGATAATCCACAATCTCGCCGCCGTAGGCTTCAATCATTCCAGCAAGCAACTGCGGGAATTCGCCGCCACCGATGGATTCATCAGGGAATATTTTTGCATAATGGCAGCCCAGGTGATCCGTTGCTTTTATCCCGTCAAGACTGTATTTTGCTTTCTTTGCAATTTTTTTGATATTAGCGTAGATCACATCACTTGCATGGACAACCGACGGTCTTCCTCCCGAAACCTTGGGCATCCAGAATTTCCTGCCCGTGGTTTCCTCAAGAGTTCTTTCTGTATATTCCCTTAACTCCGGCTCATGCTCCCATAATTCAATAATTTCCGTATAATTTCCAAAGGAGGTTACACAATATGCAAAGAAGTTATCAATTCCCAGGTCGTAATGAGCAATGGAGAAATTCCTTGCTGCAACAACCATATTTGCTTGAAGTGTTGTAGTATCACCATGAAATGCGATCGCTCCGCATGATGTATGTCCTGCTGCTTCATGTAAATCCATTCCTAAATCATTTTCCATCACTTTACAGCCGATTCCTTCTGTGTAGGGGGATGCCGCCTGCAAAAAACAGCTTCTTACAAAACCCCATTCTTTCCCGCCAGGATCATCAGCCGTGGGAACTGCTTTCTGGTGCCTTTCCCAGACCCTTGCCTTGCCTTCTCCTTTCATTTTTTCTCACATCCTTTAATTTTATAATTTTTTGTATCACTAGTATCCTGCCAAACCTTCCAGAATTCATCAACTTCCTCTTTGCCGCCTAATTTCTTTGCCATTCCCTCTTCAATTTTATCCATTAAATCAACAGCACCTGTCGCTTTGTAAATCGCCCTGAGTTCCTGCATATCCTTTTTTGGGATTATGCGGGCAGATCCCGGGCTGTTTTCAAGATCCATTGGAACACCCCACCACTGCCGCATCTCTTTCATGTGCTTGTGGTAGTACTCCCAGTCCTCACCAAGTTCAGGGAAACGCACCGGAGCAGGGTCTGTTGGCAACAAAGTATAGCCCCTGTTAAGCATATTGTCTCCAAACTTCCTCTTGGCAAGCAGCTGCTGGCGTCCTTTCTCCGATTCCGCGAAATATCCTGTTTTTATGGACAACCTGCGAAGCGCAAGTATCACCGCTCCCGGGTTGTTGCCCCTGGGACATCTCGGCTTGCACGAGAGGCACTGGCCGCAGTACCATATCTTGTTTGAACTGATTAACTCCCTGATTTTATCGTCATCCTGCGACTGGACAATGTCCATCACTTCCCTTGGGCTGTAGTCATAAAACTCTGATGCTGCACACAGGGCTGTGCATGTGCCGCAGTCCATACAGGCGTGCATGCCGTGGCTGAATTCTATTTCCTTTGACAATTCAGCATATAGTTCACCCATTTTTGATTTGTTTATTGTTTTTGTAATTTTTATGATTAATTATGATAAATGTTAATTATTGTTAATTTGAATATAAAAAGGAAATATATTAACAATTGTTAAGTAGGATATTAACGATTGTTAACTATTAATGTATAGGGTATGCTTTATATTTTCTTAATCACAATTGTTAACATGAGGTCTCCATGTGAATTGGTTGTATGGCATCTGCTGCCTGCAATAAGGTCGGAACTTGCAAAAGCACTTGATAAAGAACATATTCTGCAAAAGAACACGGCAAAGTGTTTAGGCATGACTCCTGCTGCTGTTTCACAGTACATATCGGGCAAGAGAGGGGGGGATATGGAACTTCCGGGGGAAATAACATTAAAAATTAACGAACTTGCAAAAAGAATGATCAATGAGGATATGTCCCCGTTTGATGTAATGAAAAGTATATGCCAGATCTGCATTGAAGCAAGAAAAAAGAAAATTCTATGCGATCTTCACAGGGAGATTGATGAAGGCATTCCCGATGACTGCGACTTCTGGGAAGAGATCAAGGGATGTATCTAACTCCAATTTTATTTTTTCTTAAAATAAATAATAATCTACTGACAAATGATCTATGATAATTTCGGCAGGCCAATAAAAAACCTCAGGGTTTCCGTAACCAGAAGATGCAATCTGAACTGCTTTTACTGCCACAGGGAAGGGGACGACTCACGCAATAATATAGAAATGTCTAAAGACGAAATCGCAAGGATTGTCGGGGTTTGTGCAGGTTCCGGGATCAGAAAGGTGAAGATCACAGGCGGAGAGCCTTTGCTCAGGGAGGACATTCCTGAAATAATCGGGGGGATTTCGAATATTGATGGAATAGGGGACATATCCCTGACAACGAACGCTACACTTGATGCAGACTGGAATAAATTAAGGATGCAGGGGTTGGATAGGATAAACATCAGTCTTGATTCACTGGACCCGGATACATACTCCGAACTGACAAACTCCCCGGCAGGAATCGAAAAAGTGATCTCAAATATTGAAAAAGCAAGCAGGCTGTTTCCGCTGGTTAAATTGAATGTGCTTGTTCTGAAAGGTGTAAATGACCTGGAGATACCCGACATGATCGAGTTTTCCTCGAAATACGGGATCGTTCTCCAGTTGATTGAATTGTTAAAAACAAATGATGACGCAATTTTCAGCAAGTATTTCTATGACCTCTCAGGGGTTGAGAAAGGTTTAAATGAGAATGCCGATAAAGTTATTACAAGGAAGATGCACAACAGAAAGAAATACATTCTCGGCAAAAAGGAGGTGGAGGTAATTCGCCCGACCCACAACACGGAATTCTGTGTGAACTGCAACCGCATGAGGATAACAGCAGACGGAAAATTCAAGCCGTGTCTTATGAGAAACGATAACCTGGTTGATTTTTTGACACCCATGCGTGCTGGCGCGACCGATGATGAATTAGAAAAATTGTTTGTTGATGCAGTAAACAGGAGAGAACCGTATTTTAGTTTTTAAATTTGTTTTTCTTAATTTATAAATGAGCCGGTTAAAGCCCCGTAGGGTAGTGGCCAATCCTTGCGGTCTTTGGAACCGCGGACCCAGGTTCAAATCCTGGCGGGGCTAAAATAGCTCCTTTTTATTTCAGAATACCTATTATATACATTGGATGGGCCCGTAGCTCAGTTTGGCAGAGCACTCGGCTTTTAACCGAGGTGTCGCGGGTTCAAACCCCGTCGGGCCCGTTCTATCCAAGACAATATAAATGCCCACTCGTTATGCTCAGCACTTTATGACAGACCAGAAAGTTATAGGGGAAATCTGTGATTATGCAAAGGTTGACGGGGATGATGTTGTGCTGGAGATTGGCGCCGGAACCGGCAACCTGACATCTGAACTAGTAAAGAGGGCAAAACTTGTGTATGGTATTGAAAGGGATCAGGAATTAACCTGTATTCTAAATAATAAACTTCTTAAAAAAAAGTTTAATCAAAAAATAAAAATAATCCATGGAGATGCATTAAAGGTTCCGTTTCCCAGGTTCAATAAAGCGGTTTCAAATATACCGTACAGCATATCCAGGAAGATAACCCTGAAACTGCTGAAACATAAATTTGATCTCAGCGTTCTGGTCTACCAGAAAGAATTTGCGGAGAAATTGATCGCCGCGCCAAAGACAAGAGAGTACAGGGCGATAAGCGTTATCGTCCAGTGCTGCGCGGAAGTTGAGATATTGAAAGAATTGTCTCCCGCGGTATTTTCACCCCGGCCGAGAGTAAAATCCGCGATCACCCGCATAACCCCTAAATCCCGGATCACGGATGAATTTATTGAATTCGTTTATTCTCTGTTCAGCCACAGAAACAAAAAGATTAAAGGGGTTGGAAAGAGACCTTTTGAGTTAAACCCGGGCGAATTTCTTAAGTTATACCATTAAATTCTTCTCAAACCTGCAAGCACTGCCCCAACCGCATTTGCGATCACATCCCCGAAGTCGTACATCCTGTCCGGGATAAACGATTGATAGACCTCGTTTGTTGCTCCGTAGAGTATCGCGATCACCACGGCAAGAGGGATTGCATAGCTGCTTATTTTTTCATTTTTCACACCAATTAGCCCCACCTGCCAGAGTAAAGTATAAAGGAAATACACCATTATGTGCAGGAATTTATCCTGGTGTGGAATTATCGGCTCTGGAGGAACCGGGGGCTGGGGCATGGATGAAAGGATAAATATTGCCACACTGTATCCAATAACCCATACCCAGATGTATCTTTTGATCCAATTAGTTTTCATCGCTTCTTTACTTTTAAAAACACTTTGATGTCTTCCATATCAGCACTTTTTGCTTTTTCAGATATATCGGCGTCTTCTCCAAACAGGTATGACAGCGGATGCTTTATTTCTGAAACAGCTTTCAGTTTGCCTTTTGATATTGACTTGCCAAGTAATTTCCTGGATAACGCAATAAAGTTTTCATCTCTTTCATCCAGATCACCCAGAAAACGGTAGTTTGACAGAATCTTCTTCAAAGCCCCCCCTATGGAGAATTCAACATCCGACCTTATAAACCCGGATACATCGTCAAAATACTTTTTAGATTTGAATTTCTCCCTGATATTCTTGAAAAATAATTTTGGATCAAATACCTTCCCGGATCTATGGAAGTAATATAAAACTAATTTTCTCAGAATCACCTCGTTCAAATCCAGATCTGAAATAAAATAAAGATCATAAACATCCCTGCCCTTTATTCTGCTGTAAAGTGCTCTTAATTTGGTTGCTGTCAATTCTTCAAGAGAATATGTATTGATCCCCACACCATCCCACTCTATTTTCCTTGGGTTCAAAACAGGGAATCGCTCAATGTTGGATATTTCAATTTTCAGGTGCTGCACTCCTTCCCCAAAAAGGGGGCTGTAAGATGCATGGATTGGGATCAACCCGTATTTTGTCTTTGACTTTATTTTATAGCCGGGATCCTGTGCTTTTAATATGTCAATTATCCCAAGTCTTATTTGCTTCCTCTGACCTAAAACTTCCTTCTTTTTGCCAATAGAGTTAAAATCCAGATCAATGGACAATCTTGGAGTCCTTTTGAGGTAAATCTTGTTTATGGCTGTTCCTCCCTTCAAATAAATTTTTTCAGATAGGAACGGGTCTGAGTATATGGCTTTTAAAATGTCCATCAGACGAAAATCCTGCTCAACCAGAGCCAAGTCATCTATCCCAATTTCATCTGCCCAATCCCTGAGAACTGTTCTGTCTATTTTTATCATGATGTTTCCAATTTTATATTTTCTATGACATTCCACCTAACCGATTTTTCCCCTTTTTTCGGGAAGTATGGATCTAGCAAGTAGGTGTGAGAGCCTTTTAGTGCCTCGATTTTCATGAGTGCATCTTCCCCTTGATCAAGTTTTTCCAGTATGAATCCCAGACGCTGAGCAACAACTGGCTTTCTCATTTTTCTCAGATACCTAACAACTTTCTTCATATCGACATCTTCCAGTAAATTTAAGACAGTTCTTGCTACTTCATCAATGCCTCCGCAGATATCCGGCCTGTCAATGAGATCTATTATGGTTTTTTCCCTGTCAGACACATTCACAAATGAATCAAAATACTTCATCTCTTTTACACCAAAGAACTTTTTTTTTCTCAGGGTTATGAATTGTATTTTATTGTTTCCAACTTTAATTGGTCTCCTTTGTTTTAATACGGCAATAAAGGTGGTGAACGGAAGTTGCTCTGCGGCGCCATGTAGGTGTGCTGCGCTCTGGTAACCCACATAATACTTCTCCCCCCGGTTCTTCATTAATTGATCGGTGATTATATGTGGGTCGTTAATAAAACTTTTTCTTCCATATAGGATGTCAGCGGGGATAAGTGCGTATTGTCCTTTCCCAATTCTCTGAACCACCCCCTTATTGGACAGAGCAATGAGCAGATTCATTGCCCGCTTTATTTGGATCTCCAGAATTGAAGATAGAATGCTTGCGTTGGCTACAACTATGCCCTTCCTTAACAGGGAAAAATATGCAGTCTGCTCGGTATGACTCATCTGTATTTTAGGTTTCATTATGCTCACCTCACTTATTTTATAGGAACTATGCATATAAATACTTTGAGGTGAAAATATAAATAGTTTTTAATTTAAACAGCGGGTTTACCTGTATCTTTCAACGATCTTTAAAAAATTGTTCATCATTTTCATCCCGTTCTCTTCTCTTGAAGGAAGTCCCGTCAGAATTGATTCCGGATGAAATTGGACTCCATAGACAGGGTATTTGCGGTGCTTTACCCCCATGATCTCATTATCGTCCGTGCTTCTTGCCGTGACCTCCAGGCAGTTCGGAAGGTTATCTATGACCAGGGAATGGTAGCGGGTTGCCTCGAAGGGGCTCGGGATCCCTTCAAAAATCTCTTTTTCATTGTGCTTTATCATGGAGGTTTTCCCGTGCTTCAATACCTGCGCGCTCCTGATCTCGGCACCATAACAATAGCCTATGCACTGGTGCCCTAAACAAACACCAAGTAACGGTATCTCCGGCCCGAATTTTTCTATGACATTGTTTGAAATTCCCGCTTCTCTTGGAGTTTTCGGGCCAGGGGAAATAATTATCCCGTCAATACATTCATCACTCACAGCTTTCTCGATTTCCTCAAACTCCGCATCATTCATAAAAACCACGGGTTCCGCCCCTAACTCCCCGATATACTGCACCAGATTATAGACAAATGAGTCTATGTTATCCACTACCAAAATCTTCATGCTACCTTAATTATTAAAAAAGAAAAAGAAAAATCAGAACACTTTCACAACAACCGATCTGGTTCTCGGGCCATCCAACTCAACAAAGAAAACGCTCTGCCATCTTCCCAAGTCCAATCTGCCGTCAGCGACAGGAAGGACCAAACTCGTTGAAATCAAAATGGACCTCAGATGCGAGTCAGCATTACGGTCAATTCTATCGTGTTTGTAACCGGATGCGCTTGGAATCAGCATTTTAAGGGCATTCTCCATATCCTCCACCAGCCCGGATTCATTTTCATTCACAATTAACCCCGATGTTGTGTGCTTTGTGCATATCAATATCGCGCCGTCAGGGATATTGAAGTCTTCAATTAAGTTATTAATTTTGCCGGTTATATCAACAAACTCTGTTCTCCTGGCAGTTTTTATCGAGATAGATTCCATTCTACAGCAGCTGGGCGAATACTATTTCGATTATTATTATAGCCACTATCACTCCTATCAACAATTTCGGCTCTATCTTCGGCCCCCCCTCATCCACATCAAAGTACCTGACCAGTCCAGCACCCGCGGGAGGCGCCCCGCCCATTCTTTGTCTTGCCATCTTTTTATTGTATTTAAATAATAAGGATTTTATATATAAATCATCAAGGTTTCACAGCAACTTTTTCTGCAGGTTCTCGGAAAACAGTTCCGCCATTTCCTCGTCGATTGTGCAGAGATTTACCAGCTCCAGGGACGTGCGGGCCGAGGTCAAAAAATCCAGGACCTCATCAACGATAATTGATGCCCCCTCCTTTTTCGGGAACCCGAAAATACCGCAGCTTATTGCAGGCATCGCAAGCGACTTCAGATTCAACTCCGACGCCTTAAGCAGTGAATTTCTAACAGCGCTTTTCAACTTCCTCTCCTCGTCCCCTTCGCCCCATCTCGGCCCAACCGCATGTATCACATATACTGCTTTCAATTTGCCTGCGGACGTCACCGCCGCCTCACCAGCGTTAACATGCCCTATCCTGTTGCTCTCTTCCTGTATCACAGCGCCGCCTTTCCTCACTATCGCCCCCGCAACACCTCCGCCGTGAGCCAGCATGGAGTTAGCGGCATTCACTATCGCATCACAGCTCTCGTCCGTCAGGTCCCCAAGCGTCACCATTACCTCTTTTTCATTCACAGAGCATTCAAAAAGAATTTTACCTGCCATTTTTATGCTTAATACTGGGTCCTGCCCTTTAATGTAACCGTCCGCCCTTTTTTGATCGACCTTATCTTTGGTCTCGTCCTCTTCTTTGTACTGCTTAACTTCCTCTGCTTCTTTGTCATGTCTTTCTGCTCCTCTTTTAGTTTTTTTCTTTTCGAGGACGCTGTTCTTTTCTGTTTTGTTGATTTTGTAATCGCGAAGCGGATGCCCAGGGGGTCAACAATCAGGTTGTACTTGATTTCACAATCAAGGATGTTTGAAAGGTGGGCGATTATCTGCTGAGACGTTTGATTGCTGAATTTTTGTCTTGGCATTCTTTAATCCTTTTATTTTTTAAATTTTAAATGATTGATAATAAAAGTCCGAAGTTACAATGGCTCGACTCACAGCGCTTCAATTATATAAGTATCTGCCAGGCACGAACTGCGGTAAGTGTGAAGAAAAGACATGCATGGGTTTTGCGGTGAAACTGGTTGAAAAGGAAGAAATCCCTGATAACTGCCCGGAGTTGAAAGGAAAAAAGAAGGAGGATCTGATCAAAATTTTAATTCCCCCTGTAAGGGATGTTCTGATCGGTTCGGGTAATGACGGGGTTATGATCGGGGGGGAGGAGGTTATGTACCGCCATGAACTGAGATTTTTCAATCAAGCGGCTCTGATGCTTGATGTCAGCGATTTGATGAGCAAAAGGGAGATCAAAAGAAGGATTGATTTTGTAAAGGAGTACAGGATTGAGAGAATCGGGGAGGAGTTGAGGTTGGACGGCATAAGCATAAGGTGCGCATCAAACGATAGGGAGAAATTCAGAGGGGCTGTCGGGATGGCTGCAAAGGAATTTCCAGGACCTTTAATGCTGTGCTCCTTCAATCCAGAGATCCTGGCTTACGGGATGCAGGAGGATGGAATAGCAAACAGAAGGCCCCTTTTGTACGCCGCAAATAATGAAAACTGGGAGGATATGCTCGAGTTATCGAAAAAATATGATGCCCCGCTTGCGGTATATTCCGAAAATTTAGACGGGCTTGGGACCCTGGTCAGAAAGGTATCGGCAAACGCAGAAAATTTCCACCAGATAGTACTTGATCCCGGGGTCGAGGCGGTGGGTGCCGGATTGCTTCACACGCTGGATAAATTCGCTGCTTTGAGAAAATCGGCACTGAAGAACGTGGATGAACTTAGATACCCACTTATGGCATCTACAGTATGCGCACTTTCTAACGATAATTTTGATTTCTTCGACCAGAGTAAATTTTTTAAAAATAAAAAGGAACAGACTAATGCTTCAAAAGCATATTATGAGGCAATTCTTGCCGGAACCTTGATGGACCGCTTTGCTTCCCTTCTGGTTATACATTCAACCGAGTTGTGGTCAATCCTCCCGACCCTCTACCTGAGACAGAATATCTACACGGACCCGAGGGTCGAGCCGGCTGTGGAAGCAAAGTTATATGAATTCGGGGATGTGAATGAAAATTCTCCGGTGTTATTAACGACAAATTTCGCTTTGACCTATTATGCCGTTACGGGGGATATGGAAACCTCCAAGATTCCCTACTATCTTCTGGTTGTAGATTCAGAGGGTTTAGCGGTTCTTGTAGCATTGGCCGGAGGGAAATTGACCGCATCCGGGATAAAGAAAGCGATAGACGAATCCGGGCTGGAGAAAAAGGTAACCCATCGTAAACTGATAATCCCCGGGGTCACGACCGCTTTATCCGGCGCGATTGAAGACGAAACCGGCTGGAAAGTTCTGATCGGGCCAAGGGACTCGTCAATGCTCGGGAATTTCCTGAAGGAGAAGTGGGCTTAGTCTCAATGTTTGGTTACAACCTTTCAATTTCCTCAAGAACAGCGGCGTAGAGTTCAGTTGAGCATCTCCAGCCCAACCGTACCATTTCGTCAAAAGTCTTTTTTAACCCTTCTTTATCCAGTACGCTACAATCAAAAAATCTGAAAAGAATATAAATTGAGCCCCTATTTTCAATACCCATCAAATTCCCAATCTTCCGTGCTTTGTCATCATCCACTATAGCAATTCCATCTAATTCATCTGCCAATGCCAGGACTTCTGCGTCTGCTTTATGTATCTTGGGAACCCTTTCTAATGGTTTTAAAAATTCTTTTTTGGGTGCCCTTACATCTATCACTTTCTCTTCAATTAACTTTTCGATAACGAATGCCTCTTCAGCAGATTTCTCTTTCCCTTTCACAACAACTTCTTCAAAGACACAAAGAGAAGTTAATTTTTCGCCCTTAATTTCCTTTAGATGTTGAAGAACTCCTGCTTTCCCTAAATAAATCAGTGGAGTTGAATTAAATACTAACGGTTTCATTTTGTTAAAGCATCCCTAATATCCCTCTTAATATCCTCTTTTGACTTTATCCAGGTTATGCCGGAGTTCTCAACCAGTTCTGCAAAATCCCAGACATCCAATCCGGAAAGTTCACAGGCTCCCATAAAAGTGATCTCTCCTCTTTCCAATTTCCTTAATGCCTTTTCTTTCCTCCACTTTTCTAACCCGATGGATAGGAGTTTCCTTATTGCAGCGGATCGATCTGTATACTCATCCTTTGTGAATTGATCCAACCATTTCCCCAAATCAGTTGGGATTTTGGATGAAACAACAATTTCGTGCATTTTTATTTATAATTGGATTTTAAAAAATAAAAACAACCAGGGACTCGTCAATGCTCGGGAATTTCCTGAAGGAGAAGTGGGTGGGTTGATATATTTTCTTTATTGTTAAAATAACAATAAGATCAGGATAAAGTGAACCTGCAAATCTTCTATTCAAAAGATCAGGATATAATGCCTGCGATCAAGAATGCCCTTGAAAAAACCTATGAAGGGCTGAGAGTGGCGGATATTGATGAAATGAGGCTGGCAGAGGATGCGTATAATCCGGAAAGATGCCAGTACCGTGCGGATACTCTTTCAGAGGAGTTGATTCAAAACAAGAGTGAGATTTTGGGCTCTGGGTGGTGCATAAGGACCTGTACACCAGAAATATGAATTTCATTTTTGGAATCGCATCATATGGAAGGGGAGCGGTGGTATCGATTTTTCGCCTTGATTCTTTGAAATTAATTGAAAATGAATGCATACATGAAGTCGGGCATGTTCTTGGTCTGGGTCACTGCATGGATTACTGCGTGATGCGGTTTTCAAATTCACTGTATGAGGCGAAGCAAAAGCCGGGTTACCTATGTGAAAAATGCAAAAGAAAGTTAAAGTGATACAAGCGGCATCACCATAAACAGCATTATATTTGTTATTCCATGGGATATTGTTATGCCCAGCAAACATCTGGTTTTCAAAAATACAAACCCGTAAAATAAACCCACTACGAAGACGAATAGTATATCTGCAGGGGATTTCCAGCCGATGTGCATAATTGCGAACAAAACGCTTGCGAAGATCAATCCCCGGTATCTGCCGATTGTTTTTTCCGCATTTGTCAATATCATTCCCCTGAAAGCCAATTCTTCTGAAAATCCCGTGAATATGAATATTGTAAGCATTGGAACAAATAAAGCCAGGGGAGTTAATGAGGGGATTATTGGCTGTGGAGTTAGTATATGATACTCCACAAATCCGAAGATAAAGCCCGCGGTAGCGATCATAATCTGGAGGCAAATGTTGCCTGGCACCAAACCTACTTCTTGTTTACCCATTTTCTGGCTTTTTATCATCAAAAATGATGCCATAATCACCGGTGTATAAATCACCAGGAATTTATATGTCGATTCAATGAGTACTATGGGCATTGCCGTATCAATCAGTCTTATTAGCGGCGCCAACATGAGCACCATTAACAACTTTGAGAAATCCCTATCCTTTTCCCACGAAGAATATACTATCAAAAATAGAAGCAGCAGCGAGTGAATAATAATCCCTCCCCACCTGAGCGTATGGTATATTTCCAGACGATTGCCGGATTCTTTAATTACATACTCCTCTTCAGCATCCCTGATTGTCCATTTCGTATCACCTGCCTCCAAAATTTTTGCATCCTTTGATAATTGGCAGCCACCAATATTAAAGGCTTCTCTTAAGTCATCTGATATTCTTTTGTTTTCAAGGTCATTTTTAAACTCCTGGTCTATATCAAATAAATACATTAAAGGGTATGTTATAATTATCTCCCCAATTATTATCATAACCAGATACCATATAACAATTATTTTTTTGTTCATCTCCGAGTTATTATTAAGTATGAAAATATATAATAAACAAACAATAGTGATGGGGACATAATACATCCGTTTAAATCAAAAATATTAAAATAATGGTATTTGACACCAAGAAGATAAAATCGAAGGCAAAGGAAAATTTTGAAAAATCCTGGATTGAGACCGCAAACCTGCTTCCGAAAGAAAGCAAAAAGGATTATTTAGGTGGGGGAGGCAGGGGACACATTATCCAGGATGCAATGCAGGAAGTAAGGAAAATATTCCTGAAACTTGGTTTTGATGAGGTTGAAAATCCCGTATTTATCCCCGAGCAGGAGATCTATTTTCAATACGGTCCGGAGGCCCCTGTAATTCTCGACAGATGCTATTATCTGGCAGGGCTGCCGCGCCCGGATATTGGTTTGGGAGACGAGAAAATTAAAGAGATTGAAGAGATTGCCCCCAAGTTCAATTTCGATGAATTTAGAAAAATTTTGAGGCAATACCGTGCAGGAGTGATTGAAAGTGATGATCTGGTTGAGGCGATGGTAAATCGTATAAATCTCCGGACAGAAATTGCAAGCAAAATAATAGATTTATTTTCTGAATTCAGGGAAATAGAGCCGGTTGCAAGCAGAACAACACTCCGTTCACATATGACGGCATCATGGTTTTCTACAATCGAGGCGATGCAGTATAAACATGAACTGCCAATGAAATTATTTTCCATAGGTTTGAGATTTAGAAGGGAGCAGAAGGTTGATGAAACACATTTAAGGGCACATTACGGGGCATCATGCATTATAATGGATGATGAAATCTCAATAGACGCGGGAAAGAAAATAACATCCAGGGTCCTGGGAGAATTGGGTTTTAAGGACGTTTCATTTGTAAGAAAGAAGGCAACATCGAATTATTATGCCCCTGAGACAGAATATGAAGTATTCTCCGGTAAGGTGGAGGTGGCAGATATTGGAATGTATTCCCCGGTAGCTTTAGCAAATTATGACATTCCATACCCGGTATTCAATTTAGGTTTTGGACTTGAGCGCGTTTTAATGATCCAGAAGGGTTTAGGCGATGTGAGATCGGTGATGTATCCTCAATTTTATAGAGACCTGAAATTGGAGGATGAGGATATAACAGAATACATCGAGATCGATAAAACACCGGTAAGTGATGAAGGCGGAAAATTGGCGGAAAATATTGTTGAGATTGCGAGGGAACACGGGGATGATCCGTCCCCATGCAAATTCCTTGCTTATGACGGCCGACTTCTCGGAAAGCATATAAAGGCTTATGTTACCGAAAAGGAGGATAATACGAAACTTCTAGGTCCTGCAGCATTAAATGAGGTTTATGTCTATGATCACAGCATCTATGGTGTCCCACCCGGGATCGGGGAGGGTATGAAAAATTATAATCTGCTTAAGGAAATTAAAGAGAAAGGAACACCAGGAGGATTCTCGTACCTTGACGCATGTGCAAACTTGTTTGCCCATGAAATAGAAAATGCAGTTAAAAGAAATGAAAAGGTGGGTTTCTGGCAGATAAAGATGGCTAAAAACCCAAGTGACTTAAATATAGTTGTTGGTGGAATTGCAAGGAGATACATCAGTTCAAAAAATAAGCGAATTGATCTGCGAGGACCTGTATTTATGAGTGTTGAGTTGATGGTTGAATGATTGAATTTGCAGAGCAAATTTTTTATATGATCTTATCCATTTTCGAAGGGCGTAATGGGGGTGAAACCCCCCCATCATTCACTATGATGGTCAACCTTTCAGAAAGTTGTTTTTAATTGCTTTTTTGCAATGAATTTTTTTCACATTGCCTAACGAACATGACTTTTGTGTCCGTTTTTTTCAGGAGATATGTATATCGATTCTCGGGCATACACATAGTCAATAGTGAAACAGAATTACTACAATAAATGATATACAAAGAAGATATTAATTTTTTAACTTGGACTTTTTAGGGGTAATCGATAGCAGATGGCACCATTACTCTTTTTCTCTCGTTCTAATGGATTAGAAATGTGCTTTTAGGGACTTGACGATGATGTGGCAGAGAGATTAAAGAAAGAGCACGCTAGCACGGGTTTTGAGAAATAGAAATCATTTAATGCTTACTATGATAACCTCCCCGGAAGATTTTATCTTACTTTTTGGTATCATTTTATCTTCCACCATGATACCGGTGACCTTATAATTTTCGATCAATACATCCAATACCTTACCCATATAATTCCCATTCGTATCATAGACCTCGCGATCAAGCAATCCCTGCCTTACTTTTTCATGAACACCTATGCGCTTTCCGAATATGCGATTTGTAACATCGATAACAGCTATAAAGAAAACTATGCCCATGGCAAATACGATCGTTAGAGCCATTAAATCAATACCTCCGATTCCTAATACGAACTCTGCACCAAATCTGAGTATCACGATGATTAAAAGCATCAGAGCCAGCGTTATGATATAACTCTTTAACTGCAAATAGTTTTTTCCGACATAATTGTCGTATATCCTGCCGCCAATTGCTACGGATATTGCCAATAGGAAAAAGATAAATGAGCCCAATATAAACGCAGATATTTTTTCCAGTAAATCGGCACCAGGGTTCTGAACAGAATAAATGTTCAAAGCCGTATAACCCATATACAACCCCACGATCGTAACCACGCCTGCGATAAAATATGCCAGAAGAGCAATTCTTTCTGTAGAAAAAGATATGATAAACCTGTGGCTGTATGAAAGCGCCAGCTCCTCCAATCCAAATCCTTTTAAAAATAAATAGATGCCTACAAATCCGATCAGAGCGATCCATATATAGACGGACGGTATATTGTATATGCCGCATAGTATGAATGCAGATGCCAATATCACGAGGACAATTCCAGGCAACCCTATAACCAATCTTGCTATTCTCGGCTCGGATAGAATCTCATTCAGGAAGTTTAATGCCGTGAAGTATGCTTTCTCCAGTTCCTGGCTTTGCCTGACCACAACAGTGTGAACAGAAATTATCTTTACCCTTGAAGATACAATTGGCAGGATCTGCTCGTCATCTTTACCGTCCGTAACTAATATCACCCCCCCTGGTTTAAATTCTTCAATCAACTGATCTAACTGCTTCGATAGTTTTGCGTCTGCTTTTATTCCGCGGTCCGCATCGCCGACGATCGTAGCAACCTCGACCTTTCCATCCGCTTCCTTCACCAATTTTACCGCTGCAAATATCGCATTAACATCTGTATCCTGCGGGTCAATAATGGCTAATTGATTCGCTGCCTTTATATTATCATCTATCCCGACTATCGGTCCTTTCAACCCTGCTTTTTTTCCGATATCATCATCCCTGTCCACGCATAATACTAATATATCCACTTCTTATTTCTTATTTATTAATTTATTTATTAAAAAATAAATAGGAAATGGGTGTTGAAAAGATACAATTAATTGGAATACTGGTCATATCGGCGGGAGTTTTGCTTGGCGGGTGCATAGAGGATGCAGGGGAAGATATCGAAAAGGGTTTGGAAGAAGGAGTAGAAAAGGCAGGAGAGGCTTTAGAGAAGGTTGGTGGAGAGATGAAGGAGCTAACCCCTCAGGAGCAGGCAAAATCGGGTTGTATAGAACTGTGCAAAAGTGATCTTGCTAGGGGCAGGGATTTACGCAACGGCCCCTGTTTATCCAACAACATCACGGAAGATTGGGTTTGCGATGTCGCTCACTCCCCGAGGCATGAGGCGGATGCTAACCCGGATAACCAATGTCTCTGGTTCAGGGAAGGTAAGGCAAATCATTTTGTTGAAGTAGACCCGGAGTGTAATTTCATCAGAGCAAAATAAATGGACATATCTACGTTATTACTCATACTTGGCACTGCAATTCTGGTAATAATCCTTTTGTATGTCGGCTACGAGATCGGGAGAGCAATCGGGGAAGAAAGAGCGAATAGGAGATGGAAAGAGCTGGAGCCTGGGATTAGAGAAGATGCAGCAAAGAGGTCAAGAGCCGTATTGGGCGGGCATTTCAGCGAACAGTTAGCCCCTTACCTGCCGGGTTTCCCATATAACCCCACAGAGGTGAGATTTATAGGAAAACCAATTGACTTTATCGTATTCAAAAACCTCGATAAGAAAGAGCCAACTGAAATAATATTTGTTGAAGTCAAAAGCGGAAACTCAAAATTGTCGGAAATAGAGCGGAGATTAAAGGAGATAATAAAGAACAAGAGGGTTTCGTGGAATGAATACAGGGTCCCTGAGGGGATAACTTGATGTCCCTTATCCAATATGGACTTTTTTCTTAATTGTATAGATAAATCAACTCAACTCCCTTGCAATTTCTCCTATCACTGAGATAAAAGTTTCTACTTCCTCCATTGTATTGTAGAGGTAAAGCGATGCTCTTACTGCTCCATCATTTAGCCCTAAAAATTTCATCAGCGGCAAACAACAATGATACCCGGATCTCATCATTATGTTTCGCTGGCTTAATATAAATGCTACCTCGTGGGGATCTAAATTGCGAATATTAAACGAGATGACACCTATTCTCTTTTCTGCAGGAGGGCCGTATACTTCAATCCCCTCGATCCCGTTCAGTCCTTTTAGCGCGATTTTCGTAAGTTTCTTCTCGTGTTTTTCTATATTCTCATAACCTGTATCCATCAGATAATCTATCGCTGCCCCTAAACCGATAATCTGTGCGATGGGTGGTGTTCCCGCCTCAAATCTACGCGAGGATTTTTTTAGTGTATAACCTTCAATATCAACATCCTGTACTGACCCCCCGCCCAACTGCAGGGGTTCAATCATGCCCTGCAACTCTTTTTTTACATACAAAACCCCAACCCCTGTCGATGCGAGCATCTTGTGCCCGGAGAATGCCAGAAAATCGCAATTTAATCTATCGATGTCGGTCTCCATATGCGGCACAGATTGGGCGGCGTCAATTAAAAATAACGCATCATTATCTTTTGCGATCTTTCCTATCTCCTCTGCCGGAAGGATTGATCCCAGGACATTTGAAGCGCTGCTTAACGCTATAACCCTCGTTTTTTCATCCACAACATTTTCAAAATCCGAAACATCAAAGGTTCCCTCGTTTGAGCAATTTACGATCTCCAGATCAACCCCGTATCTCTTTAACCTCAGCCAAGGCAGAAAGTTTGAGTGATGCTCGGCAATTGTGACAACAACTTTATCGCCTTTTTTCCATTCCAATCCTCTGGCGATCAAATTTATGCCCTCAGTTGTGTTCTTTGTAAATACTATTTCTTCCGGCATTGAACCGATCAATTTCGCGACCTTTTCATAGACCAGTTCATAATGCTGGGAAGAAATCTGCGAAAGAGCATGCACCCCCCGGTGAATATTGGCATTGTAATGCCTGTAATACTCCTGCTCCGCCATAACAACCTGCTCTGGTGTTAAGGAAGTGGCGGCATTATCCATATAGATCACTCCGCTTTCGAGAATTGGAAAATCCCCCCTTATTTTTTTGGCATCCATTCCTTTATTTTTTTTTAAAAGTTTTAAAATAATAATGGTTCAGATGATGATACCGTTCCAAGCTGAATGGAGATGATAAGGGTAGCTGCTGATGAACTAATCAAATCAAGAATTAAGAGTCGATCCCTTGTTATTTGCTTAAATTCCACCCGTCTTGCCCCAATTTACCTATTCTCCGGGAAACTCTACGGTTATGGTTTTTGGATCTAAAAGTCTTACTCTTACCTTCACCCCGGCCTTTGCACCGATCTTTTTCAATTTTCTCGGCAGGGTTATGGCCACAGAGTGACCAACTGTGATTATCTTTCTGGTGCTCTCCACATCTTCGCCGTACTCCTTTAATTCGATGATCTTCTGTGTCTGACCGGGTGTAAACGACACATTACCGCATTTATCGCACTTAAGACATTCCACTATGAGCCCATCATACAATGTTTTGTCAATTTCAATCGTTCCGCCACATTTGCATGTTTGTTCCATTTTTGTTATTTATTATTATTTTGCATATATAAATATATGTAATAGAAGATATATAAATAAGTAATATAAATAAGTAAATATTAATTTTGATAAATAAAAATAATAGAAAATGCCGAAGATAGAAATAAATACGGAGGTATGTGTAGGATGTGGGATTTGTGTAGATATATGCCCGGTGAGAATATTTGATGTGGGCCATTATGATAAGGTATATTTGGCCGGAGATGTGGATGACTGCACATTGTGCAGGGAGTGTGAGGTAAACTGCCCAACTGCTGCAATAACAATAATGGATTGATTTTTCTTTTTTTATTCTTAATTATACCATTAAATAAAAACTTTTTTTTTCTGAAAAGTTTTGTAATATAAATAAGATGATAATGAGTGTTGGCAGAGTATGCAAAAAGGTCACGGGAAGAGACGCGGGAAATTATTGCGTTGTAATAGGCAAGCTGGAGAGGAATTCTGTTTTAGTTGACGGTAAAAATGTCAGGAGGAGGAAGGTAAGTATAGGGCATCTTGAGCCGCTGCCGCTGAAGGTTAAGGTAGGGCAGAACGCCGACACAGAGAATGTCGTGAAGGCTCTGGAAAAGGAGGGGCTGGCTTAGGATTTTATAAAGAGGGTGAAGCACATAAGGAATTCTGGTAAATGATGCGGGTTTCTTTGAATTTGTGAATGAATTGGTTAAAAGAGGGGTTGAGCCGCACCTCCTGGATGAGGTTCAGGATTATGGGGGAGAGATTAGAGGGAAGATAAGAGATGATGTGTTTTAAAATTCAACCCATCAGCAAACAAATTCGCAAACCTTCTCCAGTTTATCTATATCGATGATCTCTTCCTTAAATAGCGGGATCAGCGTGATATCATGACCTGCAAAACGTTTGCGTATCTCATCCAGGTTTTCCAACTGGTATCTCCAGCGGGCGGCACAGAACTCGCAGTCGCTTTCAGGGGTCATGCGGTTCACGATAATGTTACCCACCGTGATATCATTTTCTAAAAGTGTTTTTATATACCTTTCAGATTCAAACACGGACATCTGCTCGGGAATCATGACCATCGTGAAACTTGTTTCCGGGCCCGTAAGGATCGATTTTACCAGCCTCAGCCTTTTCTTCATATCCTCCAGCGCCTCAAGACTTTTATCCTCCTCTGCATTACCGAACAAGCCCCTGATCATCCCCATGAACTGCTCCATCTGCAGCCGGATTTTTATTAACTTTCCGATCCACGAATCGAGCATATCCGGGAGGGTCAGCAATCTGAGGGTATGTCCCGTGGGTGCGGTGTCAAAAATGATTTTCTCGTAATCGCTTTCAATGTATTTCGTAAATTCAAGCAGCGCCGCGTACTCATCCATGCCCGGCATTTCCATGCTTCTCGGGTCGGAAAGTATGTCTCCGAACATGGACATCATGTCCCCCCCCGCCCCCGGTTCTAACCCTGATTCCCCGACTTCCCCCGTTTTTCCTTCACCCACCCCGAGTTTCTTTGCGGAAATCTCAACCGCGTAGAGTTTATCGATTATATGCGTTTCCTCGCTTCCTATCTTAACCCCGAACGAATCCGACAGGGAATGTGCGGGGTCAGTTGAGATAATCAATGTTTTATATTCCTTTCCCAGGCAGAGGGCTTTTGCAGCAGCACAGGTTGTTTTTCCCACGCCCCCCTTGCCCCCGAAGAACAAATATCTCTGATCCACTTTTCTTTTTATTTCTCTAATTTAAATTAATTTTGATAAAACTTTTTTTAAAAGTTTTTTAATAATAAATAGTGAAGAATAAAAATGGCTTCTCTAATAATAAAAAACGGGATAGTTTATGACCCGGCAAACGGCATAGACGGTGAGAAAAAGGATATATTCGTCAAGGATGGAAAGATCGTGGAGAATGTTGATGAGAAAAAAGCGGAGATTATAGATGCCAATAATAAAGTTGTTATGCCGGGCGGCGTGGATTCGCATTCCCATATTGCCGGCGCAAAGGTAAACACGGGAAGAATAATGCGCCCGGAGGACTCAAGAAGGTATGCTGTCGGGAAAGGAAAAATTACGAGATCCGGTACTGGTGATACGGTTCCAACCGTGGATCTTACGGGGTACCAGTATGCCCAAATGGGCTACACGACCGTTATGGAAGCCGCGATGCCGCCTCTTGAGGCGATACATACGCATGAGGAAATGATGCATATTCCTATAATAGATAAAGGCGCCTACACGGTTATGGGAAACAATTGGTTCATAATGGATTATTTGAGGGATGGGGAGATTGAAAAGGCGGCGGGATATGCGGCATGGTTATTAAGAACGGTAAAGGGTTACGGCATAAAGATCGTTAATCCAGCAGGAGTCGAGGCGTGGGGCTGGGGCAAGAATGTTAGTTCTCTGGATGAAAGCATTGATAATTTTGATGTTTCTTCAAGGGAAATAATAAAAGGACTTGCGGAAGTGAATGAACTCTTGGAATTGCCAATGTCAATCCATCTGCATGCAAATAATTTAGGGCGTCCTGGAAATTATGGAGTAACTGTGGATTCATTAAAGATTCCCAAAGGCATTAAAAAGAAAAATCCGCAAAGAGAGCAGACAATCTACCTTGCACATGCTCTATTCAATGCATACGGAGGCACATCCTGGAGGGATTTTGAGTCCGGCACAAAGAGCATTACTGACTATACTAATGCCAACTCTCATGTGGTGATTGACCTGGGAGCGGTGCCATTCGGCTCAGCAACATCTATGACCGGGGATGGGCCCGCCCAATTCAACCTCCATAAACTAACAGGTATGAAATGGTCAGGCAAGGATATTGAATTGGAAACCGGCTCTGGAATCGTTCCCTTTGATTACTTACCAAGAAATCCAGCCCATTCTGTGCTATGGGCTATCGGCCTGGAGTTGGCATTATTCATTGATAACCCATGGCAGGTTATCATGACAACAGACCACCCTAATGGTGGCCCGTTTACGAAATATCCGAAAATTATTGCATGGCTGATGAGCTCAAAAGCGAGAGAGGATACCTTTGAGAAGGTGCACGCGTGGGCAACAGAACGCTCCCGTATCGCGGAGACGGACAGGGAGCTTTCCCTGTATGAGATCGCGATTATTACAAGGGCAACCACTTCAAAAACCATAGGTCTGGGAGATAGAAAAGGACATCTTGGAATCGGGGCTGACGCAGACATATCAATTTATGACATAAACCCTGCTGAACTCAATACTGATGACTACGGGGAAATTGAAAAGAAATTCTCCAGAGCGGTATATACGATAAAGGACGGTGAAGTGGTTGTCAGGGATGGAGAGATAGTAAAGATTCCCGAGGGGAGGACATTCTGGGTCAATGCCTCCGTGGATGAGGATCTGGAAAAGGAGATATTAAAGGATGTAAAAGACAGCTTCAGGTACTATACTGTAAACTTCGAGAACTACGGGGTTCCAATGGATTACCTGCCGCGATCAGAGGAGATTGTGGTTTGATTTGTTTTAAAAAATATTAAAAATTAAAGATGCGTTTAATAAGGTTATTTGACCTAATAGGTATTTTTTATTTTTATTTATAGATAATTTTAATAGGGTACCCAAGTTTCAATAGTTATATAAAATGGTAAAGTTGAAGATATTTAATAATGAGGAGCCATCACAACCATTTATAGATGATCTGAATGTGCTTGTTCGCCTTCCGGAAGAGAAGATAAAGAAGATTTTATCTATTCTTCTGGATTTGGATTATATCACCCAATACAGGTACAGGGCAAAAAGAAAAGAATTATCTAAGGAATTAGATATGGATGAAGATGCTGTCCTGTCTGCATTCAACGTGTCCATCTTCATCACAGGAAGTTTTTTTAGTGGAGTCTCTAAAAAGGATTTAATAGAAGACCTAAAAAAGATTGTGCATAAACCAGATTACGTAACAAGACTTAAAAGTATTTTAAGATATATTGATAATCCTGACGTCAAAGAAAGGTTTGAGATCACTGTTGATTCCTCCATGGAGATACTCAAGGGTTTACCTAGTGTTGGATCTCTCTTTTATACAATAAATAAGCGTGCAGTCATACGAGATGGAAAATTAGTAAGAGAAATACCCATGATCATCTTAAGATTAGAGACTATTTATGAGGATAAAAAAGAATACATAACAATCCAACAAACAACGGAACAATTACAAGATCTAATTGATGGGCTAAAAGAAGCGACGGGTAATATGAAAAAACTAAAATAATTAAGAATGACCAGTTATAGTGATAAGGTTATTACGCCAAAAGGGATCAGATTAGGTGGACATTTTCCATCATATGGGAAAGAGTCACAACATAGATTTGGACTTAAAGAACCGTCATATCTGGAGAACCTCGTGAAGCCTTCTATGCACTCACGGAAACCAAGACATGTAGGGGCGCCAAAGTGGCGTGTCGCTGTATTTAGGCGGGAAGAAAAGCCCTATGTGGATCTTAATAACATCATTTCCCATAAACCAAGACATTTTGATCCCTTCGACTTTCTATATATTGAACCTAAAATAGTGAAAAAACCCAAAGAGAGGGCATCTCGATTTTTATCATTAGATGATGAGTCGCATATAGAACAATGTAGGGAATACTATGAAAAACACAGGAATGAACTAGAAAAAGAACATTATGGGGAATATATAGCAATTCGTGATGAGAATATTATAGCAATCAGTCCAACATTTGATGGCTTGGTAACAGAGGTTATGAAACAACTAAAAAAGAAAAAATTTAAACACCGCCCACATCTAATGCGAATCAGAAAGAATACTGCTGTGACCTCACTAAAAATAGAATGAGTAAACATGGATATGATATTATTTCCCGATTGGAATATAGAATCGTTTACATTTGACGTTCAAATTGGTAATGAAAAATTTATCGGTTTTGTTGATACAGGCGCCGATGATACAGCAATCAAAGAAGAATCGTATATCAGAACAAAAAGAGAACCACTCCCTGTAACAGTAGATGTCGAAACCCTTAGTGGAGTTAAAGCGCTACCTCAAGATATTGTAGAAATAGAATTTCTGGGGATAAGTAGAACGAGCAGGATTGTAATCTCACCAAGAAAATTTGCCCCGTCCCTCGAAAAAACTGGGGTAGAAGTGCTGATTGGCAGACGGCATTTAAATAAAGTTGTTATAACCATCGATTCAGACAGCGGTATAGAGATATCAGAAAAATCATACTCATGAAAATGATGTATTAAAAGATGTAAAGGGTAAGTTCAGATACTATGCCCTTAACTTTGAGAACTACGGGGTTCCAATGGATTACCTGCCGCGATCAGAGGAGATTGTGGTTTAGTGTGAATCGGGTCCATATAAATTACTTTTTAATAAAAACGAGGCTGACAAAATGAATGGTTGATTCACCCACTACCTTATATTTTTTTGAATCAGAAAGGAAATTTCCGGTTTTTCCCGAAAATGCCAAAAATCTTCTTTGAACCGGAAGGGTAAATAGAACTACTGTGAATTTATTTTTATTTTCGTATTGTTATAAATATTAATAAGCAAAATCAAATAATAAATTTTAAAATTCTCTAAAAATGGCTGATTTAAATGATGTACTTTCGGGAACCATACCCTACACGGACATAACAGTTATGCAAATCATAGCTGCAATTGTTGTATTGATCGTCGGATTTATTGTTTTAAAGATAGCAGTATCAATTTTCAGGAAGGGGCTAAGCAAAACAAAACTCCCGGATCTTATTATCGAATTCCTGACAAGGTTCTTGAGCGCCCTTCTTTATGTAATGCTGATACTTTTGGTTGTAACAACCCTTGGATTCCAGATGGGTTCGGTATTTATCGGTCTATCGGCAGTTATCGGTTTGATTCTTGGTTTCGGGTTGCAGGGCACGCTCACAAACATGGCTGCAGGGGTCTGGATAGCGAGTTTGAGACCTATTGACAAGGACGAGGTTGTAACCGTCAACGGACTTACTGGAAAAGTCAGAGCCGTTGGTATTATGGCAACCGAGCTTTTAACGCCCGACAACCAGTACATAACAATTCCAAACACCCTCGTCTGGGGAAGCCCGATAATCAACCTGTCAAGAATGGAAACCAGAAGAGTCGGCGTTGATGTCGGCATAAGCTATAACGGCTCAATTGAAAAAGCGGTTTCCGTTGCAATGGATGTTATGAAAAAACACGAACTGGTTTTAAAGGACCCGGAGCCCGCGGTTGTAGTGACCGAGCTTGCGGATTCTTCGGTAAATCTGCAGTTAAGGGCGTGGGTAAAAACCGGCGATTTCTGGACGGTTAAAGGCGATCTGACAACCGGGATATTCAATGCATACAACAAGGAAGGTGTTGAAATACCATACCCGCAGATGGACGTGCATCTGGATAAATAGCATATTAATTGGCAGTTGGTTAAAATCTGCACCATCCATATAACCGGGGGATTGGATTTGTAGTCTGCAAAACTTCAGACAAAAATTGACCTCCAAAAATCTTGCTATTTTTAAAAGTTTATATACACGTAATCAATATAATATTAATG
>Ga0209636_10000894_pt1 | contig 29594 bp, 16 predicted proteins | sample DeeMarSWOR152_54_FD_187464 | JGI IMG/M metagenome (GOLD analysis project Ga0209636, IMG submission 187464) | Marine sediment microbial communities from White Oak River estuary, North Carolina - WOR-1-52-54 (SPAdes) (version 2) | ecosystem: Environmental > Aquatic > Marine > Intertidal zone >...
TTGGCCTCGGCGAGAAAATCAGCGAACCGGTAGGCCCCTGGCCCCAGGTCCCCGACACCGTACAAAGAGGGTAGAGATGTTATGTGGAGCAGTATGCCGCTTGCCCGTCTGTTCATGTGTCCTCCTTGCTCATAAGCAAAGTCACGGGGAAGTGCTTAATAGCTTCCCCTATCAGCAGCATTCCTTTTCCCTTGATTTGCTGTTCGGTGAAAGCATCTTCCCACAGCGAGGGGCTGCCTTCTGGAAGGGCAACAAAGGTGTCATCCCAGACCTTCTGGCCAAAAGGGAATTCCCCCTCATCTATAAGTCTGCTAAAGAACCGTGGTGCAATCGTCAGGCCCCAGCGCTTCCCGTGGCACCTTGCGAAGGCGATGATGTTGTCTCTGAGCTTGCCCCCTGCTTTAATGGGGATATAGGCGCCAGACTGGAAGACCTCAGTGTTTTTCCCCCGTGCCTGAAGTGCACGGTGTATGAGAAAAAGCTTAATTCTGCCATCTTCTTTGGCTGAAAGTAGCTCACTAATCAGGTCTAAAATGTCCTCCCTCACCCTCTCTTTGATTTCTCTTAGAAAGGTCTTCCTCACCTCGAAATCAACAGGACGACGGTTGTCGGGATCTACAAGGTTGAGATCCCACAGTTCTGTTCCCTGATAGAAGTCCGGCACTCCAGGTGAGGTCAGTTTAATCAGTGTCTGAGAGAGGGAATTGAGTAACCCGTAGCATGCTACCTTTTTCTGAAACGGTAGAAACTCTTGCAGAAAGTGGTTGTCGTCGGAGGGCCGCAAGATCTTTTCCACAAATGAAAGAAACGCCTCCTCGTAGTCCGTATCCGGCTTCAGCCAGGCCGTATGAACCTTTGCTTCGCGAACAGCCTTTATAAGATAGCGTTTCAGTCTGTCTAAAAAACTGGGGTACTCGCCCTGATCAAAAGGGAGAGAGCCGATCAGGGTCTGATAAAGAAAGTATTCGTCATTTCGTTCCGGAACAGTTATGCCCTTTCCCTTTTTCTTATATTTTCTATTCAGCTTAGTCCATGTTTTGATGGCCCTGTTCCATTCTTGAGGCATTTCAGAGAGAACGTTGATTCGCGCCCTTACATCTTCGCCCCGTTTTGTGTCGTGGGTTGAGGTTGCGTTCATAGTAAGGGGCCACAGCTTTGCCCTCTGTTGAATAAAGGCATGAAGCTCTTCTAATGAAACACCAAACTTGGAAGGGTTTCCACCAACCTCATTCAGTGAGAGGAGTCTATTGTAAACGTAGAGGACGGTATCCTCAAAGCCCTTTGCCATCAGCGGGCCGGTATACTGCTGGAACCTCATGACGAAGTCAGTCCATTGGGCTTTTTCTTCCTCGGGAAGGTAATCTTCAAAGTTAAGGAGCAGAAATCTCTCGAGAAAAGCAAGCTCATTCATAAAACCCGGATTGGTCTGCAATGCCCTGTTTATAGCGTCTTTAATGTAGTGACGATCAGCTTCGCGAAGAATGTGGTGATTGATATACGTGCGGTAAACTGGAAACATCGCCATAACCTCCACCAGGGCCCTTTTGAGACCATAAAGGGTAATATCACCGCCATGTCTGTACCGGCCCGATATCTTCTTTATAAGGATAGCAAGATTATCAATATCTCCTGCCATGTGTTTCCCTATTATGAGCCTCTTTTTCTCGGCAACAAGGTCTTCATATGAAGAGCGAAAGCCTGTAAACCGTGTGTAAATGCTATCAAATGCCCTTTCATGTTCCCTTTTGCAAAAGATGCCCGTAACAAAATTCAAGAAGTCATAACCAGTTGTTCCCTGAACAGGCCAGAATGATGGCAGTTCCTCGTCACGATCCAGGATGCTCTCGACGATTATGTAAGGTTTTGGTAGTCGCTTCCGGAGTCTATTCAAGTACTCTGTCGGATCATAGAGACCATCAATGTGATCTATTCTCAGCCCGCTTATAATCCCGTCGCTAACGAGATTGGAAATCAAAGAATGAGTATGGTTGAACACATCTTCATCTTCCTGCCTCAAACATATGAGCTCATTGATATTGAAGAACCGTCGGTAGTCCACTTCCTCGGTAGCAACCTTCCAGAAGGATAACCTGAAGAGCTGCTCAGAAAGGAGATTGTCAAGAAGGTTGAAACTTTCAGCATGGCCTTTCTCTCCATTGAACGTCTTGATGTTCTCGTCTACGAAGTCCTGGATCGTTTGATTTTTGGTATAAAGCTCCCACAAGACCCTCTTGATAAACCGGATTTGGTCGTACCGCTCATTGAGCTCCTCTCCCAAGGGCAGTGTTTTCAAAACATAGAGGACACCGAGTAGTTTCACGAAATCGGGGTGGTCGGAACCAAGCTGTCGCCTGAGTGTCTCCAGTCTGTGGGTGAACACGCTCAGGTACGATTCTATCCTCAGGGGGAAGCTCAGGTCATGGTAGCAAAGACTTAATCCGTGCTCCTCATAGGTGAGTTGGATCTCTCCGTTCTCCAAACACTCCCCGCTAAAATTACCCAGAAAGGGTGCCAGAAGCCTTCCCTTGATGCCTTCGTACGCATGGTCCCATTCTATGTCAAAAAACTGAGAGTATCTGGAGTTCGCACCATTTTCCAGGACGTCCATGAGCATTTCGTTTTCGTAGGCATAGGCCATATGGTTTGGGATGATATCCTGAAGCCAGCCCATTCCATGCTTTTTTACCTCTTCAATAAGCTTCTCAAGGGATTCCATACCTTCCAATTCAGGATTGATCTTATTGGGGTCAACCACATCGTAGCCGTGTGTGCTCCCCTTTCTGGCTTTAAAGATGGGTGAGGCGTAGATATCGGAAATGCCCAGATCAACAAGATAGGAGACGATTCCTTGAGCATCCCCAAAGGTGAAGGACGGATTGAACTGAAGCCTATATGTTGCAACTGGAATATACATTATGGGCATTTGACGTGGAGGTAATCCCCTAATGCCTTGAAATGTTCAACCCATTTCGTGGCATTCTCATCTCCTGCTGAAGCCCTGTGCTGTATCGCTTGATAGTGGTCTTCCCCAATTGAGAAGTAGGTGTTCTGCGCCTTCCACAGATCCAGCTCCATGGGGACAGCACTCAAAACACCGAACAGTTCTTGGAGCTTCTCCAAATGCTCGACTTCTTCCGGTGCCTCCAAAAGCTCCTCCATGATCGAAGTAATCCTCTCGCTCGCAACAAACCCAAGGCTCTTCATGTCCAGTTCCAGGGCCCATCGCTTTGTTTCCTCAATTAACTTCTGAATTCGCTCGAAATCGAGCTCTTCGCTGCGGAGTTCTTCACGAATATCCGTGCCGATGATGAGTTCGGTAGCAGTGGCGAACGCCTTGGGCAACGGAATGCGCATCTCTTTCATTACCTGCATAACAGGGTAGTGACGTTCGTATATCTGACGAAAAGATGTCTCCACTTCCTTGAGCGTGGAATCGAGGATCTGGTCTAAGACCTTACGCTGTTCGTCTTTAAACAGATGCCACAGCGAGTAGTTGTGCGTCTCGAAGTGCGCGTCCATGAGCCGAATGACCTCTGGAACATCGCTTTTCCCGAAGGCATCCTGTATCTCTTGGCGCATGAGCGAGAATGGTTCGTCTCCCATGTATTCGCGTACCCCGCCTATGATGTTGTGGTCTCCCAGGTGCAGGACCGTAAATCCTATGGTGCATTCCTCTCCCGTGATATCTGAATTCACCTTGGCCTTTCCCACTGCAAGCCTTTGCATTCCGGCCTCGCTCAAATCGTACAGTTCGTTTTGTGCCGTATAACAGGAGATCTTGATCGTGTCCGGGTATTCCTCAAACAGTGAAGATACGGCATAGTGGGCACCGGCCCTCAGAAGGTCGATGGTGGCGGGTCTGACCAAGACCTCCCAAACCTGGGTCCCGTTTGCGAACTCCGGTACATTACTGGGAGCCCTTTCAAGGATCTGGAGATAGTTAGATTCCAGATCCTCTCCGCTTACCTCCCTTGCCAGTTGCAAGGCCCTAGAAGCATACTGCATTACCTGTACTGCTTCAATGCCTGAGATGTCATCAAAGAACCAGCCACAGCTCGTAAACATGAGCATTGCATGGCGTTGCATCTCAAAGAGTTTAAGAAGTTTCACCTTTTCTTCTTTTGAAAGCTCTCGGGTGCGGTGCTGTGAAAGGAAGGCCTCCACTGTTTCCGGAGACCTATCCAGAATAACTCCGATATAGTCATCCCTCGCTCCCCACGGATTATCAATATATGGGGACATCTCTTTTTCATAAACGTTCGCGACAGCATCCCTGAGCCAGTTCATTGCCTCGCGAAGGGGGCCACGCCATGCCTGGGTCCATCCTGGATGCATTCCCGAGTTGCACCCACAATCAGCCTTCCACCTTTCAATCCCGTGGGCACAGCTCCAGGAGGTATTTTCGAAGATCTGCACTTCGAACAATGGGGGGTGGTTTTCTAGGTATTCCCCATAATTGGTGGTTTTAGCCAGATCATTCGACTCAATATGGTGTAAGGCATAGGCGAGGGCCATATCGCCGAAGCGGTGATGGTGACCGTAGGACTCGCCATCGGTGGCTATGTGGACAAGCTGAGGCGCTTCTTGGCTTGAAAATGCGGCTACCAGCCTGGCCGCAAAATTCTCACCGCTTTTTAAAAGGTCACCGAAGGCGATGTCCCGTGAAATGGGGCCATCATAGAAGAAGATGGCAATGGATCTTCCAGATGACAGCCGGCAGAGGTATGGCATCTTGGGGTCTATTTTGCTGTCGCGCACATCCTTCCAACCTTCTTCCCCTATTTTCCGAACCCGCCTGGCTTGATGGGGTGCCAGAATGGTAAAGGATATTCCATGCTCGGCGAGGATATCCAGGGTTTCGAGGTCAACAGCGGTTTCAGCGAGCCACATGCCTCCTGGTTTACGTTTGAATCGATGTTCGAAGTCCCTCATTCCCCAGCTGACCTGCGTGCGCTTGTCCCGCATATGAGCGAGCGGCATGATTACATGATTGTAAACCTGGCCTATTGCTGATCCATGGCCTGAGAAATGATCTTGACTCTGTCGGTCGGCTTCGATGATAGCCTCGTATACTTCAGGTACGTGCCGTTCCATCCAGGAAAGCAGGGTAGGGCCAAAGTTGAAACTCATGCTCGCATAGTTGCTGGTGATCTCCACGATCCTTCTTTCAGCGTCCAAGATACGGGATGCTGTATTTGGTGCATAGCACTCTTCGGTTATCCGCTCGTTCCAATCGTGGAAGGGAAAGGCCGAGTCTTGGAGCTCGACGTCCTCGAGCCACGGATTCTCACGTGGAGGCTGGTAAAAGTGACCGTGGATGCAAACAAACCGATTCATTCTGGTATCCCCCTTTCATACAGGGCAAAGCTCAATGGTTTTATGCTGATACTTTGTCCATCCTCGATTACCTCGGGCAGCCATGACCCCGGTCCTTTCCATTTCCTCTCTGAAGAATCGATGACCTTCTTCCATTTTCCTATAGGCAGGCTGATAGGAAGTTCTCCGTTGCTTCTATTGAAATTCATCACACAGAAAACCTGGCTTGAGTCATGCCATCTGCGGAAAAGCAATAGTCGCTCCCCCTCCTTCCCGGATATCTCGAGCTTCTCCTTGTCGAGATGTGCCAACGCTGGTATAAATTTCCGTAAGTAGATCAACTGCTTATAAATTCGGAAAAGGATGTCATATTTTCCCCCATATCTCTGATCCCACCTCAGTTTACAGTGCAGAAATGTCTCCGAGCTCTGTGGGTCTGGAGGTTCCCCCTGCCACTGAAATGCCTGGAATTCCTCTTTACGCCCCCGCTGCACAGCTTGGATCAAGTGAGGATCTGAATGGCTCACGAAATAGAGAAAGGGTGATTCTTCGCCATACTCCTCACCCATGAACACCAACGGAATATATGGGGAGAGCATCACAGCACCTGCTGCGAGCTTGAGGGCCTCAAAGGAAACCAACCTTGCCAGTCGTTCACCAAGCATCCGATTGCCAATCTGGTCATGATTCTGGGTAGAGACGACAAAACGGTAAGCCGGAATCTCCCGCGAGCTGTTCCCGTGCCGGCGCGCACGATAAGCGGAATGTTGCCCTGAATACACGAAGCCCTCACGAAAGGCCTTGACAAGGTGCCGGAATTCACCAAAGTCCTGATAGTAACCATCTCGCTCGTCGGTCAAAAGGGTATGAAGGGCGTGGTGAAAGTCATCGTTCCATTGGGCGTCAAGGCCATATCCGCCAAGCTCATGGGAACGAACTATCCGGGTGTCATTGAGCGCACTTTCCGCGAAAAGATGGATATGTCGGTCAAGCTGGCCCGCCCTCTCATGGACGGCCACAGCCAGCTCCTCGAGGAATGGCTTAGCGGAAAAGTCTAAAATGGCATGGACTGCATCGATTCTAAGCGCGTCAATATGAAATTCCGTGGTCCAGTAGAGCGCATTTTCGATGAAAAAACGCCTAACCTCATCGCTATAAGGTCCATCGAAGTTGATGGCAGGGCCCCAGGGAGCCTGGTAGCGGTCCGTGAAGTAAGGACCGAAATCAGCCAGGTAGTTCCCCTCTGGCCCTAGGTGGTTATACACGACATCGAGAATAACGGCGAGCTCCTTCTGATGGCAGGCATTGACCAGTCTCTTCAACCCCATGGACCCGCCGTAAGAGCTTTGCACGGCGAAAGGATAGACACCGTCGTAGCCCCAGTTGCATTTGCCCGGAAACTGGGCGACGGGCATAAGCTCAACGGCTGTGATACCCAGGTCTTTCAGCTCATCGAGGCGCGGTATGATGGCCTCAAAGGTGCCCTCACCGGTGAAAAGGCCCACATGCAGCTCATAGATAAGGTAGCTCTCAAGGGGGATTCCAGACCAGCCCTCGTCGTCCCAAGGAAAACTGGAATCCACTACTTGGGAGGGGCCATGAACACCGTTCGGCTGGTATCTGGACGCCGGATCGGGACGCTCCTTCCCTACATCGAGAAGATAAAGATAAAGCGCCCCGGGTTTCATGCCTTCTACGACTCCACGATGGTAACCTCGCTCGGCACTATGCAGCGGCACTAACAACTCGTGAGGGAATGACACGTGCACCTCAACCTTTTGGACGAGGGGAGCCCAAACGTTGAACTGGCAGCGGCCTTCTCCCAGATATGTGGCCCCAAGCCCGAGCTCTCTGGTCACCGCTCGCCCGCCTCACATTTAAAGAACACAGCTCCCAGAGGTGGGAGTGTGAGATTAAGGGAATAGGGGCGGCCGTGGAAGGAAATAGGGGATGCCTCAACTCCGCCCAGGTTGCCATGCCCGCTCCCGCCATAATCCTTGGAGTCCGTATTCAAGATCTCCCTCCAATACCCACCCCGGGGAATGCCTACCCGGTAGTTGAGCCGAGGTATCGGAGTAAAATTACAGACCACGAGTACGACGCCGTCGATGGATCGGCCCTTACGGATCAGGGCGAGGATACTCGCTTGAGAATCACTGCAATCGATCCACTCAAAACCTCCAGGCTCGAAGTCAAGCTCAAAGAGGGCCGGCTCATTCCTATAGAGCTCATTGAGGTCACGGAGGCACTGCTGCAGCCCTGAATGAGAAGGATATGCAAGCAAGTGCCAGTCCAGGCTTGCTTCGTGATACCATTCGTTCCACTGGCCGATTTCCCCTCCCATAAAGAGCAGCTTCTTCCCCGGTTGTGCATACATGTAGCCAAAAAGGAGCCTCAGGTTAGCGAACTTCTGCCAGTCGTCGCCGGGCATCTTGTGCAGGAGCGATCCTTTACCGTACACCACCTCATCATGAGATAAGGGGAGCACAAAATTCTCCTGGAACGCGTAGAGCATCCGAAAGGTTAGTTTGTTGTGGTGATAGGTTCTGTAAATAGGGTCTTGAGACATGCATTCTAGGGTATCATGCATCCACCCCATGTCCCACTTCATCCCGAAGCCGAGCCCCCCTACATATAGAGGACGGGAAACCATGGGCCATGCTGTTGACTCCTCTGCAATGGTCTGCACATCAGGGTAATTCCTGTACACTTCCTCGTTGAAGCGGCGCAAGAAGGCAATGGCCTCCAGATTCTCCCTGCCGCCGTACTCATTTGTAATCCACTCTCCATCCCTGCGACCGTAATCCAGATACAGCATGGAAGCCACGGCGTCTACCCGAAGGCCGTCGGCGTGATACTCCTCCAGCCAGCATAGGGCACTGCTCAGGAGATAGCTCTGCACCTCTTTACGTCCATAGTTGAATATCAAGCTGTCCCATTCCGGATGAATCCTCTGCCGTGGATCGGCATGCTCAAAGAGATAGGTGCCGTCAAAATATCCGAGACAATGCTCATCACTCGGGAAGTGAGATGGAACCCAATCCAGGATGACGCCAATACCCTGTTGGTGCAGTTGGTCGATCAGATACATGAAGTCCTGAGGGGTTCCGTAGCGGCTGGTAGGGGTAAAATAGCCGCTGGTCTGGTAACCCCAGGAGCCGTAAAAGGGATGCTCCATCACGGGAAGAAACTCCACATGAGTAAAGCCCATGCTTTGCGCATATTCAGCAAGCTTGGGGGCGAGTTCCCGGTAGGTGAGAGGCCGATCATCCTCTTCGGGCACCCGCATCCAGGAGCCCAGATGCACCTCATAGATGGCCATAGGCGCATCGAGTGCATTCTGTTTGTATCGATTCTCCATCCATTCCCGGTCGGCCCAGACATAATCCAAATCCCATACGATGGATCCCGTCTTTGGGGGCACTTCACTGTAAAGGGCGAACGGGTCGGCCTTGTCCACACGGTACCCGTGGAATCTGGAGACGACATGATATTTGTAGTTTGCCCCTTTTCCGACACCCGGGACAAAGCCCTCCCAGATTCCCGATTTTCCCCTGGAGTGCAAAGGATGACCATCTTTGTCCCAGCCGTTGAAATCGCCCATGACGCATACTTTTTGGGCTTCAGGGGCCCAGACGGCAAAGTATGTGCCCTCTTTACCTTCGCGTTCCATGGGGTGGGCCCCTAGCTTCTCGTACAGTCGAAAATGGCTTCCCTGATTGAAAAGATACAGGTCATCATCTGTCAGGTGAGTGATGTCGTAGCGTACCAGCTCTGAGGCCTTTTTGGCCGAACGGGTTTTTCTTCCTTTGGTAGCCTGCTTCTGTGCCATGCTGACCTCCATAAGCCTCAATGCGTAATATCCTGATTAATCAACATTCCGCGTAAGCACTTGCTGGATTCCCTGGAGGGGAATCCTTACCCAATGGGGCCGATTATTGAGCTCGTAGCCGAGCTCGTAGATGGCTTTTTCAAGTAGATAGGCATCTAGGAGCACCTGGAGCTCCTCCCGCGTCTGGGGCAAGAAGCTCCCCTGAGGGCCAACCTCAAGATATGGCTTTAAGAAGAAAGCGCTTACCCATGCATACCAGAACTGCAGCCACGATTCCACATGAGGAAGGTCTTCCGAGCGAATCAGCCCACCTTCCTGTTGGTTGAGGAGTGCGGCATTAGCGGCATAGTGGAATGAGCGGAGCATTCCTGCTACATCTCGAAGCGGCGATCGCTTGATCCGCCGCTCGCTGATCGGTCGGGCTGGCTCCCCCTCAAAGTCAATAATAACAAAATCATTGCCGGTACATAAGACCTGCCCCAGGTGGTAATCACCGTGACATCGGATCCGCATTGCAGTAATCTTGCCCTCCATAATTGATTTGAACCGATCGCGTATCTCGCTCTCCCGATCGAGGATTCCCTGAGCTTCATTGCGCCCAATATCCTGAAGATCTTTTATGCGTTGGCGCAAAAGACGGAATACCTGCCCAGTCAGGCTTCGCATAGATTGGTAAAGTGAACGCTGGTACAGTTTTGAGAAGGGCTCCGGGGCAAAGGCTGAATCTTCAGGCGCGGAAGCAAGCGCTACATGAAGTTCAGCGGTTCGTTGACCCAGAAGCCTGGCAGCCTCCGCATAGGTGCCGATAGCCTCAAACACCTCTGAAGGAGGATCCCTATCAACCATGTCCAGCAATGGCTCTTGTGAAAGGCTTCCGCTCGGTACCTCGGTAGACTGTGCCAGGATATGCTCTAAGAAATGGCCTAAGACATCGAGCGTATATTCCCAGGCGTCTCCCTGATTGGGGACCAGAGTTTGGAGAATAGCGAGGCTCAGAGGCTCTTGTCTGCCCCGGTAGTACTCGATAGAGCCTGCCACTGGCGGAATATTGGGGAAACCTCTCTCGGTGAGAAAGCGCCCGATCTCAAGGTCAGGGTTGACTCCAGCATGGAGACAGCGAAAGAGCTTCAGAATGAAGCGATCTCCGAAAATCACTGAGGTGTTGCTCTGCTCGGCTTTGAGGATTGATGGCTCTAAGGGTACCTCAACCGGTCCTCTGGCATTTCGGTAGACTCGGGTTGGCCTGGCAACCAGCTCCCCTCCCGCGCCTTTAGGTCGACGGCGGCGGGCAATGGTTTCCAGCAATCCCAGGGAAAACGCCCGGTCTGCCATGGCATCATAGATAATTCCCCTCTCATCCTTATCCTCCAGATGCAGGCGAGCAAGAGCTCCTTGGGGGTAATCTTTCAGGAGTCTATCGGCTTGGTTTCCGGTCGCATAGGCAAGGGGTAGGGCATAGATCTCATCATCCTCCTCCGTATACTCTACCCCCACCAAACTCATGTAGGTGGTTGATGAGTCATGTACGAGGGGGATAGCCTCACGTATCTTTGTCGATTTCATGAGTCGCGCCTTACCCCCAAACCAGCGCCTCTCTTGCAGGTACCGCGGCAAAACGTCCTCCAGAGCGCTCTTGCCTTTACCCCGGAAGACATTGTCCCACCTTCCTGTCACCACGACGGTTGGCAGTTGCAATTCCCCGGCAGCCAGAAAAACTTGCTCTACAGGCTGTGGCACCAGAGAGAACCAGTAAAAGTCGCGGGGTCCCAAGGTGAAGAAATAAGGAGACTCACCGATTCGAGGAAAGCGTGTTTGGCCAAATATCTCGAGTGGTACCATGCCCTGAAAGGCTGATAAATTCAGTTCAACACACTGAACGAAGCGGGAGAGGTTTGCCACCACGAGGATCCGCTCCTCTTGGTAGCTTCGGATAAAGGCAAGAACTTTGCGGTTTTCGGGGTGCAGAAATTCTATGGTCCCCCTGCCAAAGGCCTTGTAGCGCCTCCTCACCGCGATACGACGCTTCATCCACCACAGGGGCGAATGGGGGTTTCTCTGTTGTACCTCCACATTGACGGTTTCATAGTGGTACTCCGGGTCGAGGATAACCGGTAGATAAAGCTGCTGCGGATTGGCCTGAGAGAAGCCCGCGTTCCGATCGGCGCTCCACTGCATGGGCGTGCGTACAGCGTCTCGGTCACCCAGATAGATATTGTCTCCCATTCCTATCTCATCGCCCTGGTAGATAATGGGTGTGCCTGGTAACGAGAGGAGCAGGCCATTCATGAGCTCGATCCTCCGGCGGTGATTTCCCAAGAGCGGCGCCAATCGGCGGCGAATTCCCAGATTAATCCGCATCTGGGGATCTTGCGCGAAAACCCGGTACATGTAGTCCCGCTCCTCATCGGTAACCATCTCCAGTGTTAGTTCGTCGTGGTTACGCAGGAAGAGTGCCCACTGGCACGACTCCGGTATGGGAGGCGTTTGCTCAAGAATATCAATAATCGGAAACCGATCTTCCATCCGAAAGGCCATAAAAAGCCTCGGCATCAGCGGAAAATGAAAGGCCATGTGGCACTCGTCACCATCGCCAAAGTAGGCAACGGCATCCTCTGGCCACTGGTTTGCCTCTGCGAGCAACATCCGGTTCTTAAAGGTACGGTCTACATGTGCCCTCAATGCCTTAAGGAATGCATAGGCTTCAGGTAGGTTTTCACAACTCGTGCCCTCCCGTTCATAAAGGTAGGGAACAGCATCTAACCTCACACCATCTACTCCCATGCCAAGCCAAAAATCTATAACTCGTACTATGGCCTTTCGCACTTCAGGATTATCGTAGTTTAGATCTGGTTGGTGGGAATAGAAGCGGTGCCAGTAGTAGGCTTGAGCTACCGGATCCCAGGTCCAGTTAGAGGATTCGAAGTCCTTGAAGATGATCCGGGTTTCTTTGTATCGATCGGGGGTATCGCTCCAGACGTAGAAATTCCGCCACCGGCTTCCGGGCCTTGCTCGCCGCGCACGCTGAAACCAGGGATGCTGATCAGAGGTATGGTTGAGGACTACCTCGGTGATAACGCGGAGCCCCCGTCGATGGGCCTCTCGAAGGAACTCCTTAAACTCGCGGAGGCTCCCGTAAGCCGGTTGAATGCCTCTGTAGCTTGAAATGTCATACCCATCGTCCTTGAGAGGCGATGGAAAAAAAGGAAGAATCCAGAGGGCTGTGACTCCTAAGTCCTGAAGGTAGTCGAGCTTTCCCGCAAGCCCCTTAAAGTCCCCTACGCCGTCCGCATTGCTATCACAAAAGGCCTTAACGTGGAGCTCGTAGATGATGGCGTCCTTGTACCAGAGAGGATCGTCTTCCAAGATGACATCTCCTTTAGCCCGATCAGTCATATAGATTGCTCCTCTACATGAAGTAATCGAAGTCCCGCTCCGTGCGCACCCGGCGACGCACCTGGAAGATATGCGCCGGGACGATGTGGGGATTGAGTTCCACGTAGTTTCGTGGTCCTTGCCAGAGATAGCGAGCATCACTTAAGAGGTCATGAACCTGATAGGGACGCTGAGGGTCAATCCCCAGATCCGAGAGAGGGAGCTCTATCCAGCCAACATGGGTATGGTGGGGATCCAGATTCACCACAACCACGATGATGTTGGAGAGGTCCTCTCCGTGTTTACTATAGCAGATAAGTTGATCGTTATCCGTAGCATGGAACCGTAAGCTCCAATCACCTTGCAAGGCCGGGTTCTCCTTTCGGATGCGGTTCACCCGTGCGATAAAATCCCTTAAATTCTCGTTTCGTTTAATATCCCACTGTTTGATTTCGTACTTTTCCGAGTTGAGATATTCCTCGCTCCCGAACTCCCGTGGTTGATTCTCGTAAAGCTCAAAGGCAGGGCCGTAGATCCCGTAGTTCGCGCCCAAGGTTGCAGCCAGAACGAGACGAGCCATAAATGCGGGCCGTCCGCCCATTTGAAGATATTCGGTCAGAATATCCGGAGTATTCGGCCACAGGTTAGGTCGGAAGAACTCGCGTACCTCGGTCTGAGTGAGCTCGGTGAAGTATTGCGTGAGTTCCCATTTAGTGTTTCGCCAGGCAAAATACGTATAAGATTGGGTGAAACCGAGCTTGGCTAAACGGTACATCACCTTGGGCCGGGTAAAGGCCTCGGATAGGAAGATGACCTCAGGGTGGTCTTTCTTAACTTCGGGTATGAGCCACTCCCAGAAGCAGAATGGCTTCGTATGAGGATTGTCCACCCGGAAGATGTGCACATCCTGATTGATCCAGAAGTCCACCACACTCTTGAGCTCCTTCCAGAGTTCCTGCCATTGCTCGGTTTCGAAGTTGAGAGGATAGATATCCTCATATTTCTTGGGCGGATTCTCCGCGTACCGGACGGTGCCATCAGGACGCCAATAGAACCACTCGGGGTGCTCCTTTACGTACGGGTGATCGGGCGTGCACTGAAAGGCGAGGTCCATGGCAACTTCAAGCCCATGCTCTTGAGTTTTGGCTACCAGGCGACCGAAATCCTCAATAGTACCCAGTTCAGGATGTATTGCCTTGTGTCCCCCTTCTTGCGCGCCAATGGCCCAGGGGCTTCCAGAATCCCCCGAACCTGCTGCGGGAGCATTGTTTTTTCCCTTCCGGTGCGTACGGCCGATGGGATGAATGGGCGGTAGGTAGAGCACATCGAAGCCCATGGCAGCAATGTAGGGAAGGCGTGTTTCGCAGTCTTTCAAGGTGCCGGAACGGCCCGGCTCAGATGTACAAGACCGGGGAAATACCTCGTACCACGAGCTGAATCTAGCCTTTTCACGATCGACCACTACAACAAGTTCCTTACTATAGGTGGTGGCAAACTCCAAACTAGGGTATTTTTCAACAAGCGTAGCTAGATCCTCACTCACCGCAATGCGCAGCTTTTTGGAGGAATCCTCTTTTGAGCGCAAGACGCTCGCCCACTCAATGAGTCTCTTGGCATCGGCCTTGGAGGCTCGTTGGCTTGTCGCCTCGATAACCTCAGCACCCATGAGGAGATCCATGGAGATATCGTGATCCGCTTTGAGCTTCTTTTCTAGGCCACTGCGCCAGGACTTAAATGGATTCACCCAGGCCTGCAGGGTGTAAAGGTAGCGCCCGAGCTCTCTGACCTCGAACTGCCCGCGCCAGCGGTCGTTTCCTAGATGTTTCATGGGGATCTCGGTCCATTTGGATTCATCCTCCTTACGAAAGAGCACGACACACGAGAGCACATCGTGGCCGTCAGCAAATATATCGCCCTCGACAACAACCTTCTCACCAGGAGTCCGCTTGATGGGAAACCGTCCACCATCGATTTCGGGTTTTACCGCCTCGATAATTACCCTTCTTTTTGTCTCCTGGACATCTATATCCCCTATTCCTAATTTGCCCATCAAGATCTCCGTTTTACAGTGCTAATCTACTAAAAGAGATTCATAGAGTTCGAGATATTTCCGGGCAGACTCCTCCCACGAGAAATCGGCCTTCATGCCGTTGGAGATGAGTTTTCTCCATGCCTTGAGATCCGTGAACAGAGCTACTGCTTCCCGGATAGCCTGCAGGAAAGCCGCTGCCTCATAAGGGCGAAATTTAAATCCATTCCCTTTTCCTGTCCGGGAGACGAACTGCACAATGGTATCATCTAGCCCGCCAGTGGCCCGCACCACGGGTACGGTTCCGTACTTCAATGCGTACATCTGGGTGAGGCCACAGGGTTCATACCGCGAGGGAATGAGAAAGATGTCGGCGCCTGCCATTATAAGGTGGGCAAGGGGGTCGTCGAAGCCCATTCTCAGACTAATCCGCCCCTGATGGCGCTGGGCAGCCTGCTGAATGGCCTGCTGAATCTGCTCATCCCCAGAGCCCAAGATAACGAGTCCAACGTCCAGCGACAGGATGTCATCTAAGATTTGTACGAGAAGATCGAGCCCCTTTTGAACGTCGAGACGAGAGACCATCCCCAGCACCGGTCTTTTGCCGAGGATGGGATCAAGAGCCATCTCCTGAATCAGAGACTTCTTACAGACCTGTTTCCCAGCCACTTTTCGAGGCGAATAGTGCGCTGGAATATGAGGATCTTGAGAGGGATCCCAGAGGCTATAATCCACACCGTTAAGGATGCCTTGTAGGTGTGCTCCACGGTGGCGGAGTATCCCCTCCATGCCCATACCGTACTCGGCGGTCTGGATTTCCTTGGCGTAGGCAGGGCTCACTGTCGTTACGGCATCGGAGTAAACGATGCCAGCCTTGAGCAGGCTGATTTTCCCATAATATTCAACTCCCTCAGGATGAAAGAACGCATCTCCCGAGAGTCCAGTCAAGGGCAGCTTGTCCGCCGGGAAGAGCCCGGGATAACCTAAATTGTGGATGGTGAAGACAGTGGCTGTCGCTCCAAGGGATGTCGAATCCCGATGGGGCCCCTTGAGGAGTGCAGGCACCAACCCGGTCTGCCAGTCATGGCAATGGATTACGTTGGGTTTAAGGGAAAGCGTCGTAATAGTTCCCAAGGCTGCATGAGCAAAAAAAGCGAAGCGCTCCAGGTTGTCATAGTAGTCGCCAAGAGGGGTTCCATAAAGATTAGGTCGATCGTACAGGTCCTCTCGGTCGATCAAATAGACCGAAAGCCCGTCCTCCGTCTTGGCACCCAGCACCTGGGCCGCAAGCTCCGAGTTGCCAAGGGGTACCGCTAGATCTTTGAGGAGCGGGCGTGCTTCGAACCCCCCCTCCCGAACAACGCGGTAGAAGGGAAGCATCACCTCCACATCTACCCCGAGATGCCTCAGGGCATTGGGTAAGGCACCGGCCACATCGGCAAGCCCCCCGGTCTTGGCAAAAGGAACCGCCTCTGGGGAGAGAAACAGCACTCTCAGATTATTTGGTTGATTACTCGACATAACTTGCATTACATGTGGAAGCTAATAAACGCAACTTAACGGTTATCAGCTTCTACAGCCTCAAGCAGATTAGTGTAAATCTCAGGAAGACTGTACAGTACACGGTTCCAGGAAGGAATCAGCTTTGCTTCATGTGGCCCTTTACTTTGCTCCCAGGCCGTCCACAGGAAGCCTCGAAAGTGTAGAACCATCAGCTCTTCTTGATGTCTATCGTAAGCCAGGTTGTTAACCTCTGCATCGTCGCTGTACTGTTTGATGAACTTGAGCGCGTTTTCGTAATAGCTGTGCAAAATCATATCCACGAAGGCATCGTCTAAGGCAACGCCGTGAGAACGCATATAGGTCAGATAGAACTTGGCTATATCCACGACCATTCGATGGAGTCCTTTGTTGGCGTCTTCCGGAGAAAGGTCTTGGTGCTTGTGTTCGTAGTTAGGTGTCAGATCAATCTGAGTGATTTTTCCCGGGTTCACCCGCTGATAGACTTCCGAAAGGGTGGCAACCTCCAATCCCCAGTCGTAGGCGATGTTGATTCCTCTTGCCAGGCGTGTGCTGAGGCTAAATTCTCCCGCCAGTGGGTAGTTAAATGTGCGGTGATAACTGAAGAAACGTCTTAGTTCGTCAAAACCTCGCTCGCGCATGATGCGGCTTAAGACATCCACAAAAGGGGTGACAAAAAGTCTCGTGGCCCTCCCCTTCATGGCTCTCTCCGTTGGCGAAATGCGAGGATAGAAGCCCTTACAGAATTCAAAGTCGTTATTGGGATTGGCTGCTGGCTCAATGAGCCGTCCCAAAAGGATTCGGTCATAGGTGACAATATCACAATCGTGAAGGGCGATCACATCACAGTCCTCCCGCGCAAAGACATAGCCCAGGGTAATCCAAACAGACTGGCCCTTTCCCTGTACGCCCGTGGAGATCTCCCTGTCTTGTATCTCCTTGAAGATTTGTTGGATACGAGGTCCATCTACCCACACGACTTTTACGTCCCGATTGGGCGTGCGAAGCCTCCCGAAGTACTCCTTAGCCTCCCGAAACTGAGCCTCCTCGGGCGCTCCCCCCAGGGCCACTACCACGCTGTGAAGGTAACGAACCTGTTTGATCGTCTCTAAAATTCGATTAAGTACCTCCGGATTCTCAATCTCCGAGTAAAGTGATGGAAGCAGTAAGCTGATTCTGAGGTGGTGGGAGTATTCTTCAAGGTTACGCTCCAGGCTCAAGAGGTATTCCTCTCGGTCAAAGACCTCGTAAAGGGCATGAAGCGTGGTAATGATTCCTTCCTGATGAAAATCAGCCATGATGGTTCCCCCCATTTTCTCGATTTGTTACAAAGACGCATCCTGTTTGAATCGGTGCCCAATATAAAGTCTGCCACAAAATCCTCTCCCTGGTCAAATCCCTTTCAACAGGCGCCTAGGCAGGAGATCCTATTCTTGTCTTATACCAAATTGCAATCATGTCATTGCAAGGAGCGAAGCGACGTGGCAATCTATCCTGTTGAGATTGCTTCACATTCGTTCGCAATGACGTCTATAAATAGCAGCCGTTTGAATGCAACTTAGTATTAAACCCGATTGGGTAGACTACTGTACCCCTTTGGGGAGGGGGGACTTGCCGTAACCGGGGGTTGGTATTAGCTCTGGCGCGATGATCCTTTCCTCTTGTTTGGGGGCTTGGGAGACTTGCTGATTACAGTCCCCAGCCGAACCGGCATGATGGAAGCGTGCCTATTACTGGTGGGTAAGGGAAAGAAGGATTAGAACCAAGAGGAAACCAAAACGACCGAGCATGGTTTCACGGCAGATAGGGACACCGCTCCCTCTCTTTTCACGAAAAAAGCGAGCCCTTGTGGCCGCGAAAGGAGACCTCAATACTGGTAATAAATAACGAGTGCAGGAAAAGTAGTTTATTCGCGTCACGTTAACAAGGCAGAAGAGAAAATCCACCTAAAGGTACGTTTTTTAGAAAAGAGCTAAATGTGGGTCAAATCGTCTTTTTCCTCGGACTCTCCCTTAACCTTTCCTTCCAGATACTGCCTGGCTATATCCTTACCCCCCAGGCCAAAAGAAAGGGAAAGAGCAAAAACGAAACCGCCAAAGAGTATTGTAAACGCGACAATAACGGTGCCACGACCTATGCCCAGTTGTTCCAAAGCCATGACAAAAGCAAGCAAAACCACAATAGCCTTAACACCCTTACCTAACAGACGGGAGAACTTTACCCCCGCATTAACAGAGGCTATGAGGGCTGTCCTTCCCAAGAAGTTACCGAGTATGTATCCGATGATGATAAGTAATGCAGCTACAAATAGGTCAGGAAGATAGAGGAAAAATTTCTCAAGAAGCTTTTCTATTGCAGGAACCCTTAAGGTATACAGTGCGATAATCACGAATATGATCAACACAAGCCAATAAAATATTCGACTCAATAGCCTGGCAGGGGGCCCTTTTATGCCAACTTTCCCAAATGTTTCGGTTATGCCTACCTTGGCGCAGAATCGGTCTACCCGGAGGAGGTTTGCAATTTTTGATACAACGTATTTCACGATCCAAGCTGCGATGAAGCCAAAGACAAATATGATTAAACAGGTGAGTAGGTTCGGCATGAATGCGAGAAGCCTCTGTATAAAATCTTTCAGTGGCTCTGTTAAAATATGCTCAGATATATTTTTCATAAAAGCCTCCCTGATTTACGCTCAGCTCACACTTACCGTTCCCATTTCTCAACAAGGTACATTTTTGCCTTCTCAAAGGCGATGCAGAGGTCTTCGAGTCTTTGTTCCACCTCCTCAGCCGTACTCTCCCAGGTCTCGATCACAAAGGACGCCACCTTGCCAAGATAAAGAGGTGTAAGTGATTTGAGCAAATGCTCCTGGCTCATCACTCTCTTGTGATAAGCGAGGGCAAAGTTGTATATAATCTCCACCCATAAATCGTCAGGTATTGAGAAGTTGTCTTTGGTTTTCCCAGCCATATCTCCAAGATAGCGCAGCAGTTCAGTCGGCAAAAAGGACTCATAGAAAGAAGACAGTTCTTCTGCGCCAAGCTTGAATTTTTCAATCATGCCATCCAGGTTAACCTTGATAGGTTCCAGACCGACAGAGTAGACAAATCCAAATGTCGAAACTGGCTCAGAGTTCGAGACCTTACTCCATACCGGAAAATATTCTTCAGTGAGGTCAAATACAGAACTGACGACTTGATGGAGCATTGCACTCAGGTCGGCCCCTGGGTCTTTGGCGTCATGAATCTTTGCCCCCAAGAAGGCTTGGCACACCTTGAAGGCATTGGCAACTGCTGTTGTGGTCATCCAGATGTCAATGCCGAAGCGGGCTACATTCGTATCCCACACATCCTTGGTGAGATAGAAGGATGCAAGCCTTCCTGAGAATCCGAAGTCGCCACCTATGGGCTGCCGGATTCTCTTGCCATAAAGTGCCCTGGTTATGGGATATACAATCGTATTGGTAATGGTTCCATCGTACTTATGTCTCAGATAATAAGGGGAAACATAATCGTAGTCCTCATTGAGAATGGGCTTTATCAACAATTCAATCCATTCAGGGGTTATGCTCCTCAGGTCAGAGTCGACCACGGCACAGGCCTTTACCTTGAGGACTCTGGCTATTTCGAAGATCGTCCTAAAGGCACTCCCTTTGCCCGGTACTCCATGATAAGGGGTTACGAATTTGCGATAGCCCCCCAATTGGTGGCGCACTAACATGGAGGCAAAATCAACGGTAGTCTCCTTTACAACCTTCATGGTCCCATCAATTGATCCGCCATCAGAGTTCACGAGTACGGATTTGTTATCGGGAAAATATTTGGAAAGCCCGGCCTCGACGGCCTTCACTACGTGTACAATGGTCCGGGCGTTGTTATAGCTTGGAACGCCGACGAGAATATCAGCCTCCTTGACTTCTTCAATCTGCTCCCGAATGTCTTCTCCGAGGATTACGGAATTCTCAGGCATGGTTCCTGACATCTTTTGCTTTTCAAAAGTATAGATTCACGAGTAAGGGGTGTCAACGGCAAAAACCTCGGTGTGGACAAAGCCTCACGGACATGGGGGATTTGCACCTGCGCTGGGCAATCACCTTTTGCTGAGGTGGCGGGAGAATTTCCACCCCGTTTTCACAGATCTCATGAATCGAAGGAGTTAGTGGAGAGCGCGGGAATCACGCCCACGTGACGAGGCCCATGACGAAACGGTTTTCAAGCCTCTTGTGACTGGGTGTAATCCGCACGGTAAATCCGTAGCGACCCGTTCTGGCGCAAGGTATGGTGCCGCGATAGGTGAACTCACCATCCGCGGAGTCGACGGCTTCCAGGGTAACCGTTTCCCGCTCAAGGAAGTCCCCATTCGGGTTTAGACGCCCATAGTATGCTTCTACAGTTACGTCCTCCGGTGAAAGGGATCCAAGTCTCACCTGGGCCACTGCATCTATCCCGTTGCCTACGGACATCTCCAGGCCATCCCGAGAGGTAATTCCCGTTACGGAAACCTGGTGCCAGCTCGTCATGAGCTTTTGTCTCCAGGCAGCCAACTCCTTGGCGCCGCTGAAATCGCTGCTGCATAAAGTCTGGTAGCGTGCCGAACAGGGAAGGTAGTACCGGTTTGAATATTCTTGCACCATTCGATGGGAGTTGAACACGGGCACAAGGCGCTGGAGGCCAGCGCGCATCTTATCCACCCAGCCGCGGGGTATCCCATCGGGTCCCCGCTGGTAGAAGAGGGGAACAACCTCCTCTTCAAGGAGGTTGTAAAGTTCGCGACTCTCAATGTCATCCTGGGCTGCATGGTCCTGGTAGATTTCCCCATGACCGAGGGCCCAGCCAATATCGTACTGATATGCCTCATCCCACCAGCCGTCTAACACGCTGAGGTTCAGCGAGCCGTTGGCCAGGGCCTTCATACCGCTGGTGCCACACGCCTCCAAGGGTCGACGGGGCGTATTCAGCCAGAGGTCGCTGCCTGATACCAGACGTTTAGCAACGTACATGTTGTAATCCTCAAGAAAGACCACGCGGCGGTGGAAACGTTCCTGCCGAGTAAGATGGACGATATGTTTTATGAACTCCTTGCCTTCGTTGTCTTGAGGATGAGCCTTGCCTGCAATGATGATCTGAACCGGACGGTTCGGGTGGTTGAGGATGTGGTCTAAACGGTCTGGATCTCTGAACAGGAGTGTTGCCCTCTTGTAAGTTGCAAAGCGGCGGGCAAAGCCAATGGTAAGGGCATCTGGGTTGAGAACCTCACTTGCTGCCTGGACATCAGTCATGGATACCCCTTGGCTCGTGAGTTGTTCGGCGAGACGGCGCCGGGTGAAGCCAACAAGGTATTCCCGGCATCGCTCATGGGTCCCCCACAGCTCGGCATTTGTGATCTTTTCCACCTGTTGCCATATGTGCTCATTGTCCGGATCTTCAGCCCAGTCGGCACCCAGGTAGCGGTCGAGGAGCACCGCCATGTGTCCGGAAATCCACGTGGGGACGTGGATGCCGTTGGTTATGGAGTCAATCGGTACATCCTCAACCGGATGATGGTGCCAGACCTTTTTCCATAGCTCTTTTGAAGTACGCCCGTGCAGGCGGCTTACACCATTGCTGTGAGCGGACAATCTCAGGGCGAGGGTGCTCATGCCAAAGGGTTCTGTATCATCCCGAAAGTCCAAGCGCCCGTAACCCAGCAGTACCTTAAAGCTGATCCCCAGCTCTTTGATGTATTCCTCGAAGTAGGCCCGAATGAGCACTGGATCAAACGTGTCGTTGCCGGCAGGGACTGGGGTATGGGTCGTAAAAACAGTGCTGGCCAGGATAATCTCCCGTGCAGCGTCAAAAGACAGGCCCTTTTCCTTTCTCAGTATATTGATTCGCTCAAGTGCTGAGAATGCCGAATGACCTTCATTGATGTGAATGACCGTGGGCTCGATTCCAAGGGCCTTGAGTGCCCTAATGCCGCCGATGCCCAGGACGATTTCTTGTCTGAGCCTCATTTCAGGGTTACCCCCATAGAGCAGGGCTGTGGTCTGACGGAATTCAGGCGGGTTCGTTTCGACGTTGGTGTCAAGCATGTAGAGTGGTATTCTCCCCACATCGATACGCCAGATTGCGATCTGAACTGGCGTGCCCTTAAGATCTACTGATACGGCAAGTGGCTTGCCCCTTGAACTATAGACCGGACTCACCGGCATATTAGCAAAGTCGTTTGGTTGGTATTTCTCCATTTGCCAGCCATCAGAGGTGAGATACTGGCTGAAATAGCCCTGCTGATACAGCAAGCCTATACCCACAAGCGGCAGGTTCAAATCGCTCGCCGACTTGAGGTGGTCACCGGATAGGACCCCCATTCCCCCGGAATAGATGGGCAGACACTCAGTGAGCCCGAATTCGGCAGAGAAGTAAGCAACCTGGAAGGGCATCTCCGGGGAATAATCCCCCGCCTGGATTCGAGGCCGGGAGAGGTAACGGTCGAAATCCCGACCTGCCTGCTCCAACTGTGCCAGAAATCCGTGGTCTCGGGATAGCTCATTCAGCCGATCTTGGCCGACCAGGCCCAACATCAGCACCGGATTGCGACCGCAATCGATCCAAAGGCCGGGATCAATACGCTGAAACAAGGCTCGGATATCATCCTTCCAGCTAAAACAGAGGTTGTAGGCCAAACGCCTTAAGATCTCCAGTTTTGGAGGGAGATTAGGGACGACACTGTATTTGATCTTGGCTTTCAAAACAACACCCTCAGATTATTTGGTTGATTACCTGACATAACGTCCGATTCGTCCTTTCCGTTCAATCCCTGAGAGAAACCCAGCCTGTTTGCATATATGAATGGGTTGTCAAAAGCGTACCAGAAGGATCTTTCAGGAGTCAATTCCTTTCACATGAGGTGCTTGCCCCAACCCCAAGGGCAATTGCCGTCTAAAGGGCATAGACGTAAAAGCCGGGATGAATTATCCTGCGCCAGCTTTTCAGCAGGTTGGTTACAAGACCTGCGGGCTAGTGTTGGCCGAGAGCAGGTGGATGTTCCTGCTGTTGCTTTCCCCGTCGGTGCCGCGGTCTTCGAATATAACTCGTGCTTACTCACCTCTCTTTCGAGTGCCGAGAACAGATGGGTGCAGGAGATTACTGAATCCACTGGCCATATTCAATCCGCGAACACTTCTCAGTATTCTCACCATCTGCCCAACCGTGACCTCTTCTGGTTCACGCACGTACTTGAAAAGTTGAAAGCTCAATAGTCTTAAGAGCGTTGAGGTTATAAACAGGACTTGCAACGGTAGCAGAGTCACCGAAAACAACTGGAGATTGAGCTCGCTCATGTACTTAAGGACAAGGCCTCCCGCGATAGGGCCTGTGGCCGCACCGATACCCCCGACAATGTTATAGATGGATATAAAAGAGGCCTTGTTCTCCTGGGGTGAGATCTTCAGGAGCAAGTTATTCATGCAGAGGTTTACGCCTGACCAAAAACCCCCTCCGGCAAGGTGAAGCATCATCGGAATGACAATACTCTGAGGCCTGACGGAGACCCAGGCCAAGGGAATGAATATCGCAACCCATCCTGCAGCCCGAATAACCGCCTTGTTTTGGGCTCTATCGGAAATTCTTCCCCACAATTGCATGCCGATTAGATCAGCAGCGGCTGAGAGCATGCCCAAAGTTGCCACAAAGCCGTAACCAAATTTTAGGTCTCTAAGAAAGTAAAGTGTGAAGAAGGGGCTTGCAAAATACACTGAGAAGCTCCACAAAAGAGAAAAGATCAAGAAATTCCTGAAATTGGGCTCGCTGAAGGGAAGGTGTATTTGACCGGAAAATGAGGAGTGATATGCAGGCTGATTCTCCAGCCCCGATTCGGGAACGCGAGTGAGGAAATGGAGGCTTAGCATTCCCAAGGATACGGCTGAGATAAAGGTGATCCCGAATCCGAGAGGTAGTCCACCCAGCACATGTCCGTTGAGGCTGTCGAGAAGCTTGCCGAAAATCACTAAAACGATCATTCCTGCCGCGCCACAGATCATGTTTCTAGTTCCAAAAAAGCTTCCACGGCTCTCCTCTGGAACCAGGTCTGACATCCAGGAGAGCCATGACACATAGCTGATAGAGATAAACATATAGGAAAGAAACAGCAGGCTCAGGATGATCAATATTTTGGTGGATAGCGATGAAAAGCTAATAAGGGTGACGATTACAATGGGAATCCATATCGCACGTGCTAATGCTGCGGCCCAGCAGGAAACTTCCTTTCTTTTCCCCGTCTTTGAGATAAGATATGAAGCGGGCAGCTGAAATACCGTGACAATAAAGGGCATTGAAGCCACGAGGCCAATCATAAGCTCATTCATGCCGAGATAGAGGGCAAAGCCCGTAAGGAACACTCCTCCGGTGAGCGTAGCAAAGATATTGGCAAAGATGCCATCGTAAATCGAGTATTTGAGATCCGGTGCAGCATGAGGTGTCATTCAATCGTTTCTCCGCAAAGACACTTTTTCTCGCCGTTTCAGATCTGGAAAAATAGTGGAGGGGGAAATCCCCCTCCACTCCAAGGCTTTCCTGGGCTGCCCGCGAGTCATTACTCAATAACTTCATACGAAGTAATATTGATAATCCTCTCCCCTTCGCTCTCTTCTAAGGTGCCCGTTGCCTTTACCCGTTTATCAACCAAATCTATTACCTCGTCGCCTTTTTCAGTGATGCCAATTTCGTATACGCGACCGTCATCGGCCACGATTTGATAACTATCGTTTACCTTTCCCGTTATCGTCTTCACCTCTTCTGAAAAGGCTACTCCGGAGAGAAAAAAAACGATAACCAGGACGCAAAAACCCGCAAGTAAACATTTCTTGCTTCTTTTCATTTTTAATTTCTCCTTTCCATTGAATGGGTTCCATTCGGGGGGTCGCTAAGCAGCTTTGTGCAGCGGTTCGCCTTTTACCCTTTCCTGTATATGTGTCTGCCACGTTTTCTTATCATATGAGCCATCAAACAGGACCAGTTCTGGATAGTCGTCAAGGGAGGTATAATCCCTTACCCTAACTCCTTTTTCAGCTGCCTGAGCCTCATCAAAGATCCTTATATCGAAGCGGCTCTTTTCATTCTGTCTCCTCCGCATCACGCACTTCAAGCGCCATACCCAATCGGGATCCTTATCAAAGCCCAAAACCAATTCCCTTCCCACCGCCTCCGGTAGACTCTGCGGTTTCGGCAGTTTCTCCGCTTGTGCCTTTGATGGCTCTCCGGCCACCGGTTTCTTCTTAAGGAAATCCGAAAACATCTTTCACCTCCTGTTTGGTTACACGTGAAATGCAATACCTATATGGATGTTCAGCAACAGCCATGCCAGCGTTATAACCTATTGAAATTGCATTGACTTTTCAGATACAGAAAGGGTATCAGCAGAACTCATAGTTCCGATGTTAATAGGATTGGATATGGTTTAGCTTTGCGAACGTAACGGTGAAATAGGCTAAGATGCTGAATTGATTGGTAAACAATGAGATAAGAAGTTGAAGTTCCGACGTTGATGAAATCGGAATATCCGATTCCGATCTGAGGACTTTTTCATCACCACTATCGCATCCGGAGATCCTTTGCAAGAACCCGATTTTATTATGCTCGTCTTTCAAGTCTGGCACTACCCCAGCATAGATGTCCCAGGCCCTATACTACGCACTTTCCGTACCACTGGCCGGAGTTGCTTCTTGCGCTTCCGCCGCTCATCTTCCCGGTTCCCCGGTACCGCAGTTATGATCTTTTTCAAAATTCGCTCTAGGCGTCAAAGCCCAGCCCAGCCCGGTCTGTCGGAAATAAGGTGCCGTTGCGCAGAATAACAGCGCCGTCATAGGGGTCCTCAAGCAGCCCCAGATGGCCATCGAGGTCGGCATAAACTACGTTTGGACGAGCAAGTGCGAAGTGGAGTCCAGCAGCAATAGCCAACGCTGCCTCATCCATGCACCCGACCATTACCTCGAGCCCGGCAGACCGGGCCACTGCATTGATCTGGATTGCCTCCGAGATTCCGCCGACTTTCATGAGTTTCACATTCACCATATCGGCCAGGCCGCGGCGAGCGATCCGAAAGGCATCCCTCAGGGTCATGAGGCTCTCATCAGCCATGACTGGGATAGGGACCTTACTGGTAACGCGTCCAAGTAGACCGAGCTGACCTTTAGGAGTGGGTTGCTCAATCAATTCAAGATGGGCCTTGCGAGTTTGTTCTACAAAAGTGAGGGAATCTTCCACGGAAAAGCCCTGGTTAGCATCAAAACGCAACTCAATCCCGTTGCCAACGGCCTCTCTAACCTTAAGAACTCGTTCGATGTCGGACTGAACATCTAAGCCACCCTTGAGTTTCAAGCACTTGAATCCTTGGGAGATCCACTCGAGTGCACGCTCAGCAGTCTCATTTTCTGGGAGGATCCCAATGGTAACGCTCGTTCTTATTCGATCCCGGAATCCGCCGAGGAGCCTCCAAAGCGGCAGGTTGCTAGCCTTTCCCAAAATGTCGAAGAGGGCCATGTCTACAGCTGCGAGGGCAGAGGGCTGGGCTTCCAAGAATGGTTTGAGCCTCTCGAGGAGCATGGCTGGCCGAAGGGGATCAGCTCCCCTAAGAGATGGCACAACGATATCTTTCATGGACCGCAGCACAGTCTCAGATGTCTCGCCCGTAATCTGCTTGTCAGGGGCTGCCACGCCGTAACCAACGATCCTTCGATTGGTTTCCATGCGAAGGAAGACGTTGGTAGTGGCCTTGATTGTTTCGTAGGCAATAGTATAGGGTTCCGCCAGACGCATGGATACAGGCCAGGCCTCGACTTTCGTGATCCTCATATCTAGTACCGCTTCTGCTAAGTTCCGTCCAAGGTTAGGTTTTTTGATCTTCTAAAGGGCACAGCGTGGGGCGCCTCGAAGGGATAAGGCCTTTTCAAGGCTTTATCGCTGAAGGGATCGAAGTCAATCCATATTCGTCCATTTCGCTTGACTGCTCCATCTGCATGTTCCAGGTACAGGCGGTATAAGTGTTCACGCAAATCCACGGGGATATCCTCGGCAGGCGATTTTTCGGAATCGAACCGCAGTTTCATGATTTCGGGCCTTTGAATTGCCCTTACGGACCCGAGTTTTGATCCAGTGATGAGACCTTTGGCTTTTAGCAAATGGCCCAGATGCTTGACACCCTCAGTCTCTTGATGGATCCCTTCTTCCGAGAGATGCTTCAGACAATGATTAATCTGCTCTGGCGTATAGCCGCATTTGGCGGGGTCTGCACCGAGCGCCATCAGCATTCCCACGATGCGCCGGCATTTCTCACACCGACCGCAGGGACGGACTCTATCACCATGCTTGTGCGCAGCGTGGCAGGATACCTGGTGTTGCTGCAAGTCTGGATAGCGCTCAACGAGGATTTTCTCGACTAATAGCTCGGAGAGAGGTCGAAGCACGGAAAACTGACTGATACCCCAGGCTTTGTGATAAAAGTAACGGGTCATAGCGTTATCAAAGTATCTGCTCTGGTCATAGAGACCGTCATAGTGGGTAATTCCGCGATGGGAGACCCTGTTTGTCGTGTCGAATTCGTCTCCAATGAGCAGGCGCCCGATACCCCTTTTCTTAAGTATGGGAAGGGCTCCGAAAACAAACACAGCAACGGTCCATAGCCGAACTGGGTATTCATCTGATCGCATCCTTTCAAAGTCCCTACGCACAAAGGGGAGGTGCCTGAGCATCCAGGTAAACACCCTGTCTGCGTTAGTCCATACCCGCGCAGTGCTCGGAATATTGGCAGTGAAGTGGCGATAGGCATTTAAGGCCGTGAACCAGTGCCGGCCTGATTCATTGATGAAAATGGGATGAACTTCAACCCCGATTTCCCTTAAGAGTCCGAATGTCAAAAGACTGTCTTTTCCCCCGCTGGAAATAACTGCGTGCCACGATGGCTTGACGGACCAGTTGGGCAAACCTTTCTTTTCTTTTTCAAATCCCATTCCAGGCAAAGGCGGGGGCTCTTTAAAGGTAATTCTCGCACTTAGATAGTTTTCAAGTTTCACAGGGGGAAGCTGGGTGACGCTTCCGTGAAGAAATGGATTATGCTCAAGAAACTTCTTCACGAAGATTTCACGAGCCGTATTTTGAGCCATTTCCTCAATGAACCTTTGGTCATGCGTATCGAACCAGCCGCGAAAAACAATCTCATCACAGAAAAGCCCATAGTTGAGGGAAGCCTGCACAGATAGCATGCTGGCCAGATTGAGCGATGCGGGTTCCTCCGGCTCAAAGACGTCTTCTTCAAAGCGGTAAATAAGGTCGATCGTGTGGACCTCTTCGTTTTGAGTCAGAGTGTAGGGAGCAGTGAGACGACGGCGCTCCAACCGCACAGGTCCCACTTCTAGCTTTGGAATGACTACCAGGATGCTCAGTGGATCTTTATTGGAGTCATTACGTTGAGCATGCGTTACATGCTTTTCTTCCATAAGCGATCTCTTTCATGATTTCAGATAAGGCCCAACCGCACTGAGAACCTGATCCGGGCCTTGCAAGAGTATGTCACAGGCTGGTAAGCCGGTAGACCTCGTGATATCTACGCAGACCCCGGGGACTTCTTTGAGCGGCAGGCCTTCATGGTTTATTGTCACAGCCACCACCGGTTTACCAGACAGAAGCTCGATGACCTGAATCTGCTCTTGGAGAGGGTTAATGGGGTATCCCGGAAAACCGTCGTATTCAATTCTGGCCGGTGCGTGTTGGAGTACCACTACATCGGGTCTGCCTGCAGCCAATATCTCAAAACCGCCAGGGTAGGCCGGATTCATTAAGCTCCCCTGCCCCTCAATAACAATGACGTCGGGCTGAACCTCTTTCCAGGCTGTCCAAACGGCGTGCTCGATCTCCCCTGAGACGAAGTCATTGATGAGTGAATCTAGAATGATGCTGTAGCGTACCCCCTGCATCCACGCGGTTTGGCCTGTGCCAATGAGCTCTGCCGTTAATCCAGCAGCCTGAAATGCCTCCACAAGCATCCATGCGGTGGTGCGTTTTCCGACGGCCGAATCAGTACCCAGAATAGCTACTTTTAACGAAGCTACCTCTTCGATCTTGCCACTGAAGAAATGAAGTTCCTTTCGAGGCGGTGTCTTTCGAACGTCCCGAAGCTGAATTCCATATGTGGCCGCTAGTGCGGAGATTTGGGTGTCCTCGGTGAGAAAGTCATGTAGTCCTGAGTCGACATTGAGCCCAAGCTTGATGGCCTTTATCACATCATTGCGGACTTCAGAGCTCAGGCGGCCCCCATCTGTAGCTAATCCTATAACCATATGTGTAGCTGGTCGATCAGTCTCCTTGGCAGCATCTATGGCCTCCCGGAGTTCTGCATATACGGGTATATTATTGGGTCTGCCATCCAGGATCGTTCCAGAATCGCCTCCTGTGTGGCAGGAGTCTACGACAGACAGGATTCGGTACCGCTTGGCGCGGCGAATAAGACCGTGTGCCGTTTTGCCGTAAGTGCTTGCAAAGGCGCCTTGGCAAT
>Ga0209636_10000895_pt1 | contig 29592 bp, 29 predicted proteins | sample DeeMarSWOR152_54_FD_187464 | JGI IMG/M metagenome (GOLD analysis project Ga0209636, IMG submission 187464) | Marine sediment microbial communities from White Oak River estuary, North Carolina - WOR-1-52-54 (SPAdes) (version 2) | ecosystem: Environmental > Aquatic > Marine > Intertidal zone >...
CGGTGGAACAGCGAAGGTGAATGTGAGGTTTATGGTTGCTCCTGGAGCTAGGTTGTTTACTTGTTGGGTTCCCTTGGTGTAGTTGCCTGTGGCGTTTTGGAGGTTGAGGGTTACATTGAAGCTTTCGGTGTTTTGGCCTTCGTTTTTGACGGTGACTTTGACTTTGTAGGGAACCAGCCATGTGGGATAAGCTTCGGGTGCTTCTATGAATACGCCCTTTGGTTCAGCTCCTATGTAGATGTGGGTGACGGCTACATCGGCATCAACGTAGACCACTGTTTCAGGAAGCCGAGACTATAGGAGTAAAAACCACCAATAGAAGGAGTATAGGAAGAATCATTAACGGGGCTTTCTTGGATAGAAGGTTCATTATCTCATCAACAACAATTATTCTGGTTTATGGTTATCTGGTTTCTTTCTTATAATTTTTTTGGGAACAATGTTCCTGAATGAGCAAAGAGTTGCGTTAAATTCTTATAAGGCATATTTTTCACAGTGAAAACAGCGTCCCTCAGAGAGGCTCCCAAAGTTGCCGCTCAAACTTAGTCCAAGGTTCTCCGTTAGAAAAGCGCATGAAATGCAACTGCAAATGGCTAATCAGGTTATTCGCGAAGACAGGCTTCCTAAAAAAATCAGATACGTGGCTGGAGTGGACATCGCCTATGCTGGAGAGACATCCATCGGCGCCGTAGCCGTCCTCAATTTCGACTCCTCCCTCGTAGAATCCAAAACAGCCCACTTCAAAACCCGTTTCCCCTACGTACCCACCTTACTGTCCTTCCGCGAAATACCGCCCGCGCTTTTAGCCATGAAAAAACTGACAACAAAACCCGACGTCTTCATGGTCGACGGACAAGGAACCGCCCACCCCTACCGCCTCGGATTCGCCACTCACCTAGGCTTAGTAGCGGACACGGCAACAATAGGCGTAGCCAAGAGCCTGCTATGCGGCAAAGTCCAACCCTTCCAAGAAGGAAAAAGGTGGACCCCCATCATGGATAAAGGGGAGATCATCGGCGCCGCGGTTATCACAAACCCTGGGAGAAAGCCCGTTTACGTAAGCATAGGTCACCGGGTTTCGTTGGAAAGAGCCATAAGCCTCGTTTTACATTGTGCACGGGATCGCAGAATCCCCGAACCTGTAAGAACGGCTCATACGCTGGCAAACGAGGAAAAAACAAGACTCTGCCCGTGATCGCCTTCTAACGAGACGCCATAGCGATTCTTTCCATCTCATTACGCTTCTGAACCGCGTAACTCTTCACGTCCCCTCTGGCTGCTGAAATCAACTCCTCAGCAAGACCCTCCTCCAAGGGGCGGGGGCTGCCAGACGTTCCCTTTCTGGATCCCTCGGACAGAAAGCGAAGGGCTAAATCCACTCTTCTTTGGGGCGATATGTCCACGGCCAGATGGTAGACCACACCGCCGAAGCGGATTCTGGTCGTATCTTCACAGGGAGCGGAATTCTCCACGGCGCTCACAAGGATTTCCACGGGGTTTTTTCCCGTGCGGAGGTAAATGATTTCAAACGCGTTTTTCACGAGGTTTATGACTCTGGCTTTTTTTCCGGTGCTGGTTCCCGGGCGCATGAGGTTGTTTATGAGCCTTTCAACTATGTTGACTTCGGATTTACGGAATCTTCCGTGTTCGTGACGCCCCATGCTGTGAGGCACATAGGTCGGTTTAACTGAAATGTACCGTTTAAGCCCCATGTTCTTTACCTCAATTCCCTCTGAACTCCACTTTCCGAACAAGTTGATCTCCGGTTTCTTACTCAAACTTTTCCTCCCTCACAGCCCTTTTCTAACTCAGAAAAACCTCCTCAGCGTATTGGTTTCTCCTTGCGACCGTAAACCAGTTCCTTCAAGGCAACCCCGTTGACCATGACAACTTTGTGGCGAACACCGGGAATGTCCCCCATGGCGCCCCCGCGGGAACCTCCAATTCCCTCAACTATCACCTCGTCGTGTTCGTCAACCATGTTGAGGGCCCCGTCCCACGGAAGGAACGCCGTTACGGTTCTGCCGTTTTTGATAAGTTGGACTCTCACGCATTTCCGGATGGCGCTGTTAGGCTGTTTGCTCTCAACCCCCTTTTTTTCCAAGACAATTCCACGGGCCATGGGAGCTCCTTGTAGGGGATCGGACTTCACGTCCAGCCCAAGCGTTTTCCTTTTAAACATAAGGTTGCTCCACCGGAATTTCTTCCTCTTTCCAGTGAGTTTTCTCGCGGCGAATTCGCCTTTCGGTGCTTTGGAACCCATTGGTTCACCTTTCCTTTAGGTCAGTTATGTAAATTAACGGGTGGTATTTATGGATTGCCGTGGCGTTAAACGGTAATATTTTAAGAGCGTTTTTTGAGCGAAAATGGGTACGCGCAGAGTTGGGATGATTATATACCGCTGCTGTTAGGCACAACAATTCGGAAGATGCGCGCGTTCAGAAGCTTGTCACCGCACGCTTTTCTTAGGGGGTTACAGTAGCCTTAGATAATGCTGGACCTATGTTTATGACATGAAATTCGAAGGTGTTGGTTCAGGTGACTGGGATCAAGCTTAAGCCTATTCGTCTTCGGAAGAGCTTGTATCTGCTAATCCCAATGGAGCTTGCTAAGCTGATTGGCGTGTCAAATAAATCAAAATTTGTGTTGACTCTCAATCGTGGCGACGAATACGTTTTAATGTACCAGAAAGTCGGTGATTAGCTAATTCTGTGGGGACGAAACTATGGCAACGCCCACCCAAATTGTAAATCTGAAGGGTAGAAAGACGGGAAAATTGTCCGGTAATGGTGCTACGAAATATGGGGAAAATGTTGTCTACGTCACATTTGTCGAGAGCGCTAATGATGACTTGAGATGCTATGACTTCTTAATATCTGCTGGGGGCATTGCTGTGTCGCTGATACCAACGGCTAGAAAATGAAGCTTTGAGGATGAAATGGGGTGTCTGGAAAAAACAGTGTCATTTTGGATGCTGAGAAAGGTAAGGCGATGGCGCGTTTCGGAGAGGACCAGCGGCGTATCGTACTCATGACGTCTGAGGCTTTTGTTAAAATGATGGCAACGTTGTTGCATGTTTTCGGTAGTGCAGCGTTCTCCATTTTATACGTAATGGGAGAAGAAAAGGGACGCTATGATGTATTGAAGGTAATCGAGGCGTTACGCCGTCAGAAGATTTCTTTTGTTAAGCGTCAGATACTAGAAAACATTGTCCGTGAAGTTAAGGTTACTGGTTGGGGTGCACCTGAAATCCAGAAGTATGATGAGAAACGGGGAACTTTGACAATTCAGTTTGAGAACAATCCGCTTATTGTTGTGTTGGGAACGGATAAGCCGGATAGACCTGTTTGCCATTTTTTTAGAGGCTATTGGGTTGGTGTTGTTTCAGAGGTTTGGGAGACAAATGTAAACTGTGCTGAGACCAAGTGTATTAGTACGGGAGATGCGTATTGCGAATTCAACATTACCCTCGTCGGAAAATAAGCGCTTATGCAAGCAGACATCGTATTTTGGAGACAAAACAAGCCATTTTTCGGTTTACTGAGATGCTTAGGCAAAAGAAGCGACGATTTTTCAGTTAAATTGAACTCTAAGGCTTTTCCTGTTCACACTATAGAGGCAGTGAAAGACTTGGTTGACGGCGTAATACAGACAAAAATGGAGGAAACAGACGAAGGTCTTCACTATTACCTCCGCATATTAAAGGTTAAAGACGCAAGGCACAAAACACGTTGGCAACCCTACGAAATTGATCTAGAACGCGGATTGCTGATTTATGCACTGGCAGCATGTGTCACTAAATCGCGGCAACAGCAGTTACACCAGCTTTAGATAATACCACAGCTTAATCTAAGATTCAATGTAGAGGTGGAAAAACAATGCAATTGAAGAAGTTTGCGAAATCGGTAAAGGCTATTTCGCCAGTGATTGCCACTTTGATGCTCTTGCTTCTAGCAGTTGCTGCCGGCGTAGTTGTTTACGCTTACGTGATGGGTTGGCTTGGAGGCTCCACCAAAGGATCATCAACTGCGCAGGGAGAGCTTTCGCTTGACTACGCGGTAGCAAACGCAACCTCTAACACCATAAATGCTTACGTGAGAAATGTTGGCGGCGTTTCATTAACCGTAGAGTACGCATATGTCAGCAACACTCAAATAGACATTACTGATGTAACCATCGCACCGGAAGCGGTTGGAACAGTAACCATCAGTGTCAGCAGCGGCTTAACGGCTGGCACAACATACGAAGTTAAACTAACGTGCGACGACGGCACTTCGCTGGTGTTCAACGAAAAAGCAGAATCACTATAGTGTACCTTCTAATCGGCGGAGGTTTGCTTTCCCCTACATTGTTTTGTTGAAAAGAGGGGTGGAAAAGGGGATTGTTAGGCTCTTTGTTACAGGATAAACGAGGAGTCAGCGAAGTCATCGCGAGTCTCATGATGATCCTCATCGTGGCTGCAGCGGGGGCGATACTATACGCCTACAGCCTAACCACTTTTTCCTCCACAGGAACTTCTTTTCAACTTCAAATGGATCGCGGACAGGAAAGAGCTCGAGAGAGATTCATTATAGTGGCTGTTTGGTGGCGAGGCACAGACAATCAACTGAACGTGACGGTTCTGAACTACGGAAAGATCGATCTTGCCGTCGACGCCGTTTACATTGACGGAACGCCGGTTACAGGTTTTTCCACCGGGCAAGGGACAACCATTACGACGGATAAACTTGGATGCATCAATTTCACGTCGCCTGTGACAATCCAGAATGGACAGACTTACGAGATAACTGCCGTTACTGAGCGAGGGAGTAGAAATGTGGATAATTGGAAGGCTGAAGCATAGCAGAAAGGGTTCGGGCTCCATAATAGGAATTGCATTTCTAGTCCTTATTTTGATGTCAGGTTTTTCATTTTATATACTGAATGTGAACGCCAACAACAATTACAGAAAAACCTTACAGACTATGGACGAGCTAGATTTGAAGCGAAAACAAGAGGAAATTACATTTGAAGAAGTTTCGGTGACGAGTTCTAGCAAATTAAATGTAACCGTGAAAAATGCCGGGTCTTCTCAATCTCATCTTATTTGGTTAGGAATCTTTAACAAGACTGCTACGCCTGACACTCAGGGATATTACGAATTAGATGAATATGTCAATCCAGCTGAGACTCTAACAAACATCGGTTCAAGCAATACAATAAACGAGGAATGCACCTATGTTATACAACTTGTTACGGAACTGGGAAACACCTTCAGTTCCAGCTATCCGCCATCGAGCGCGTATACATACGATTTTGTAGATGAAACATGTGACTTATATGCTCCATCCGCGCAAGGAACACACAGCTTTTTCTCAGCACAACAAGCAGGTCCAGACGGTATACAGGATACGCTTTTAGAGAACAACACGGCTGGTACAATTAAATCTCCTACTGATCATGAAGACCCTGGAAATGAATGGTCGGACGAAACAAACGCTTATGATGATGATACTGGAACATACGCAGTAGACGATGTCCCTGGAGGCGATACTTGGAGTCAGTATTTAGTGCTTACACACGATGTCGTAAGTTGTAATAAGATTCGGTATTACATAGGTAGAGAAGATACAAGTGTCGACCAAGTTGAGATTGACATTTATAACGGAACCTGGACAAACGTGTATAGTGGAGCGGGAACTTGGAACGCGTGGACAAACGTAAGCTTCGCGGAAACATCCGTGACAAAAATGCGATTCAGGTTCTTTAATACTCTGCCTGCTGGTCCTCAAAAAAGAATGGCGTATGTTTACGAAGCAGACTTTCTACAAAGTGAAAGTTCAGCTAATTATGAGTTAGACTTGGAGGTTCGATGGACAGGAGTGGACAATGATGAAGCAAATGAATGGTTGTGTATTTATGGAGGAACAATGGGGTCCGAAGATATTCTTGTGGATGTCTGGAACGGCAGCGCATGGGTTAACATATTCGCAGATTTATCAAGTGGGTGGAATAGTGTTGATGTCTCCTCTTACTTGATTTCATCGACTTTCGTAATTAGATTTAGAGGCAGCACAGAAACAGGCGATACTACTCGACACAGTTGGGAAATAGACGCAACATTTTTGTATGTCTGGACTTAGGGAGGGTGAATAAGACGAAAGGAATCCTTGGAAGGACGGAAGAAAAAGAAGTTAAGGAAGAAACCGTTGAACTCCCTGAAATAGTGGAAAAGCCGCCTTTGACTTTTAAGGACTTTTATCCAGTGAATGAACCTTACGGGTATGTCGGAATCCAAATTGACGAAGAAACCGGAAAACTTCAATATATAACCATCGAGCCCACGATGACGGAGAAAGAACGTCAAACCCTCGTTAGGCTTAAGGAATTAATCAGAGAGACCCAAGTTCCACTAGCAGTTCTGAAAGATGAAGCCAAAATAGAGGAGTATTTAACGGACAAGATTAAGCGGGTTATAAGAGTCTTCAAACTTAAAGTCCCAGAAGATTCCATAGAAAAGTTCATTTATTACATGAAACGGGACTTCCTCGGATACGGTTTCATCGACATCCTCATCCGAGACAGCAATGTCGAAGACATCAGCTGTAACGGATCAGGCGTTCCCATTTACGTTTGGCATAGACACTACGAATCGCTTCCAACAAACGTAGTTTACATGTCGAAGGAAGAATTAGACTCTCTGATAACGCGTCTAGCTTACAAAACAGGACACCAAATATCCGTTTCGCGACCCATCCTCGAAGGAACACTCCCAGAAGGATTCAGAGTACACCTAACATTAGAGGAAATATCAAAGCGTGGACACACATTCACCATAAGGAAGATCAGAGCTAACCCCTTCACTATCGTCGATCTGATAAAATTCGGAACAGTATCCCCTCATATGGCGGCTTATTTCTGGGTTCTCGTAGAAAACCTGCGGTCCATCATGGTCTGCGGCGCAACCGCCTCAGGAAAAACCGCCCTGTTAAACTCAATCGCCACATTCATAAGACCTGAAATGAAAGTCGTAACCATAGAGGAAGTCCGTGAGCTAAAACTCCACGAAAACTGGATACCCCTAGTGACACGCCCCTCATTTCAACTTGGAGTGCAAGAGGTAACCCTTTTCGACCTGTTGAAGGCATCCCTGAGACAACGCCCAGATTACATAATAGTGGGCGAGGTTAGAGGCGAAGAAGCCTACACGTTATTTCAAAGCATCGCGGTAGGCCACGGCGGCCTCTGCACAATTCATGCAGATGACGTAGAAGCCATGATAAAAAGGCTGTTAACAAGGCCGATGAACATTCCTGAAATGTTAATTCCCATGATGAATGTAATTGTTTTGATCGGCAGGGTGAAGCGCCGGGATGCCATAGTTCGCCGTGTCCAAGCCGTTTCCGAAATCACGGGCATTGTGGACGCGTCTGGGAGAATAGGGCTAAAGAAGTTATACGATTGGGATGCGTTGACTGACTCCTTTGTCTACGGTACACGTTCCAACGGAGTAATGAGTTCATATATTCTTCAGAAAATCTCGGAATCTAAGCATACTTCGATAGAAGAGCTTCTGGATGAGCTGCAGAGAAGAGAGGCCATTTTGAAGTGGATGTCTAAAAAGGACATTAGAAGCTATGAGGATGTGGCTGATGTGGTGCGAAAGTACTACCTCAACCCTAATGATGTTTACAACACAGCGAGGCTTGACACCGAATGGTGAAACTTAAGGGAGCCACGTTTCTAATGGGCATAAGCTATAGCTTATTCAAGAGGTTTATGCCTGAGTTTCAGGCTTTTAAGCAAGTTTATCGGAAGAGCGGAATCTCAATGATGTATGAGTTGTATCTATCATTAATGTTTCTCGTTTCAATACTTGTCTTTGTTTCCTCATTCGTAGTCGCCGCCCTTTTGCACTCTATTCTATTTAGTCTAACCCCGTTCCAATTCATTCTAGCGGTGCTAGTTTCATCATGGACCACCTCACTTGTCGCCTTAATTTTATTCATCCTTTACCCGCTTTACAGGCGAAGACAAAGAGCTAAAAAAATCGATGCGAATCTTGTTTACACAGCAGGGTATATGGGAGTTCTATCCGCTGGAGGTTTATCCATCGAAAGAATCCTCGAACGCGTAACCGAGGTGGAGCAACGTCCATCCATTAGAGATTTGTCAGTAAGGGCCATTAGAAACATCAAGATGTTCGGTTTAGATGTAGCCTCGTCGCTGAAGGACGTTGCAGTTCACAGTTCCTCGGAGATTTTCTCAAAGCTTCTAATCGGAGTAATAAACACTATAAAAACGAGTGGAGACCTTAAGGGCTTATTGATGTTTGAATTTAAGAGTCTTCTTCAGGTTAAAAGGGATCAGCTCAAAAGAACTCTGGGGACCTTAACTTATATTGGAGAAATCTATATCACCGCCATGATCGTGTCTCCGATAGTCATCATAATCATGTTAACTATTCTGTCGATACTCGGAGGTTCCGCGTTCGGTCTTTCTCCCGTGACTCAGCTGAATCTCCTAGTTTTCATGGGAATACCGTTAATCGCAGCTGTCTTCATCATAATATTGGACGCGGTTCTGCCGGAGGAGGAATAGACGGTGTACTTCGAACGCAAATATAAAATTGCTGTTTGGGCGGTTTCAATTTCGGTAGCTGTTTCATTATTATTGATTCCGATCCTTCAAGAAATCTACGTTCCAGCTGAGCCTTACATGATTCCACTGAGCAAAAAAGTAAACAACATCATGGCTCTTGGTTTAATCATTGCATTGCTCTTTCCCGCAGTTGTGGAATACAATAATTACAAGTGGTGTCGTCAAGTAGACAGAAACATTCCAAAGCTTCTCCGAGACCTAGCTGAGGCCGTTAAATCCGGGGTGACACTTCCAAGAGCCCTAGAAGACGCTTCAAAAAGGGATTATGGGCCCGTTTCAAAAGAACTTGAACACGCAATTTCCATGTTTATCTTGGAGGCGAGTTGGGAAGAAGCCCTTATGTCCTTTGCCCGTCGCCTTAGAAGACCAAGCGCCTTAAGATTAGCCACCATACTAATCGAGGCTTACCAGACAGGAGGAAAAATGATCGAGGTCCTCGAAACGAGTGTTAACCTCTTTTCAAGTCTTAATGAATATAAGGAAGAGCGTTACTCAGAAGTGAAGCCGTATACTATGACAATTTACATGGCGACACTCGTATTCCTCGTCATCGCCTACATTGTGTTACACCAGTTTTTAGTCCCGTTGTATGAGGCTTCGCTCAGCGTTACCGCGGGAACATCCTCTATCTTACATGGAGTCCTCGACATCAACTACTACGTTTCAATCCTCTTTTGGGCTTCGATCCTAGAATCAGTTTTCGGTGGTCTAGTGGCTGGAAAGATCAGCGACGGAACATTGTCCGCTGGTCTACGGCACTCCGTCGTTCTTTCTATCATTACACTTGCTTTCTTCAATCTACTAAGTGTTTAGGAGGAAAATAAGAATGAGTCAGTCGTTAGAACCCGAGCAAAAAAACGAAAAAAAATGGGCACTTCTGAGCAAACTAATTAAACAGGGCGTTACAGAACTCAACCCAACCCTGAGCAAGGTCGGAGTTCGTTACGTTGACATCGAAGAAAACCTAAAAGATGCCAGTCCAACTCGGGTAATGGCCGCCCTCAAAAAGTTGGAGAAAAAAGGAGCTGTTGAGGCAAGCCTTTCCGACCGTGTTTTGACATGTCCCGACTGCGGGTCCCCTAAAGTTTACTCGAAATATGCCTGCCCCAAATGCCACTCCTTTAATGTGGAGTATACTGAACTTATGGAACATATAAAATGTGGATATATTGGTCCAAAGACCAAGTTCGCAGAAGAATCGTCTCTAATCTGTCCAAGATGTAAAACCGTGATCAGTGAAGGTGAAAACCATGAGGCTGATGACCCGTATCTTAAACAGACAAAATATCGTACAATAGGAAACTGTTACCTATGTGAAAGGTGTGGATACCGTTTTGATACACCGGAAATCGTTCACTTTTGTCAACAATGCAAAAGAAACTTTACACATCGAGAGGGAAGATACATCAAAGTATATAGGTATAAAATAACAGACAAAACGCTCAACAACCTCAAAAAAGACCTACCCGTTCTTGAAACAATTAAAAACGGTCTTCGCGAGAAGGGCTACGAAACCCGGCTTCACACCAGCTTATCGGGAACCTCAGGCGTCCCGCATCCGTTCGATATCGTAGCAGAAAAGAACAACACATGCTTAGCGTTTGATCTTTCCACAGTCGGAGAGGCGAAAGACATAGTCTCACTTCTGGGAAAGAAAATTGATGTAAATCCATCAGAAACAATCCTTATCGACCTGTCTAAGCATGAAAACTTGAGGTCACTCGGGCAAGTTTACGGCATAAAAATACTAAAAGCAACAGACGAGAAGAAACTCAAAAAGGAACTCACGAAAATCTTAGCCAAGTTTGATTTACCAGAAAAATCAAGCAATATATAGAAGTAAAGAAAAGCCCATTTATGGATTTAATTGGCTTGGAATAAACCAGAATTTCGAAACGGGTTAACTCGGTTATGTTATGCTTACGTTTTGAATTTGAAAATATCTTTTAGCTAGAAATCTTATTCGCTCCGCGTTTCTTCCGTTTTTTCCGATGGCGACTCCTTTGTCCTTGGGGTTCACGGAAACCACGGCGATGGTTTTTCCGTTGGGTCTTTCGGTTATGCGGATTTCTTTCACTTTGGCGGGTTTCAGAGCGTTTTTGATGAACTGAGCAGGGTTTTCTGAGTGCTCAATTATTTCGTGTTTTTTTCCAGTCATTTTCTCCAGAAGATGGATGTTTTTGCCTCTTTTCCCTATGGCGATTCCCAGTTGTCCGCCCTTCACGATGAAGATTATTCGGTTGAGATCCTCGTCGATTATGCAGTCTTTCACGGTTGCGCCGGTTATGCTTTCAAATAGAGCGATATACCGCATTTCGTTACTCGTGAACTTTATTCCGCTAGACATTCGCTGCCTCCGTGAGCTTAAGGATCTCTGAATCTCCCTGTTCTTTTACCGTCAAGGCTGAAACCGCAAAAGGCTTTCCGCACGCCATGCCTAAGTCTATGCCTGTTCCCTTATAAACAATGATGGGAATTTTAGAAAGCTTAGAATAATATTCTATGTCTTCTAGTGTGCTTTTTGGGCAGTTGGCTGCAACAATTATGAGTTTGGCTTTTCCTGTCTTAGCTGTTTTCACTGTGTTGTTGATTCCGAACAGGACTTTACCGGTTTTCACGGTGGTTGCTATAGCCTTTTTTATATCTGTCATTTCTTTTCCTCGTGGCGTGCAGTTGACATGTAGAGATCAACTAAACCCGTTCCGATAGGTATGGACTGTCCCACTATTACGTTTTCGGTTACTCCCCGCAGTGGGTCACTTTCCCCTTTAATTGCTGCATCAACTATGTTCGCAACAGTAATCTCAAAGGCAGCCCTTGCAAGAACGCTGGCTTTCTCTCCGCTTATACCGTGTCTACCTATCTGCCGCACATCGCTGTTTGCCGTCATAATATCCGCTACTAACATGACGTGCCTTACGTCAACGTCTAACCCCTGCTCCTCCAACACTCCAATCGCTTCTTTAATTATAGAGTTTCTCGCCGCCTCGATTCCAAGGGTACTAGCTATTTCATGTACGTTATTGGTTATTGTTCGTGTGGGATCCACTCCGGATACTTCAAGTACCTGAGGCAGATTTGAACCGTCGGTTCGTATAACCCATTCTCCCCTTTCCTCGGTTATGAGCACTCTTCGAATGCCCTGCAGCCCTTTAACGTGGTTTTCAGTAACCTTGTCCAGCAGTTTCCTTAGGTCCTCCAGCTTTTCAGGCTTAAGAAAAATCTGGTTACCTTTAATTCTCAGCGTACACTTCAGTGAACTCAGTTTCTCCTCCAGTTCTTCCATGGTGATGGCTCGATCCTCTATCATGGTTGGATCCAACTGGACGACGACTTCTCCCTTCTCCGCATCTACGTACATGACCTTCGCGATATGCTTCATTGTGGTGTATATGATTTCGCGGGCTACTTTGGTGGCGTTCTCTTTGCTTTTCCGGTGTTCCTTATCAAGATGAATAGTCATTATAGGTGTGGAAGGTTGTCTTCGGGCGTCTACGATTTCGATGAGGCGAGGCAGTCCAAGAGTAACGTTTTGCTCTCTTACTCCAGCATAGTGGAACGTTCTAAGCGTCATCTGGGTGCCCGGTTCACCTATGGATTGGGCGGCTATAACGCCGACAGCTTCGCCTGGTTCAACTAGGGCGCGTTTATAGTTTTCCGCTGTTAAGGAAATCGCTTCATCTACGCCCTTTTGGGACAGTTTTGCTTTCGTCAACTCATGGTTTAATTCTTTGACAAGAAGCGGCGTGAATTGCGCTTCAACCTCTTCGAGTTGCTTCTTTATGTACTGCTTAGGCGCAGATTTTCCTTTATCCCTTATGATCTTGATTTGTTCAACCAACCGCTTGACATTGACGGCTTTTCCGTGATCGCTTTTCGCAGGGTCCACGCCGTCTTCGCCGTATTTGAATTGAATTATGTCGCCAATTGAATTTCGAACAGTTCTGTCGTACTCAATGCGCAGATGTTCTAAAGCGTTTATGAGCCGTCTCTGCATGTAACCGCTCTGTTGCGTCCGAACCGCGGTGTCCACGAGACCCTCCCGTCCACCCATGGCGTGGAAGAAAAATTCAACGGGATCCAAACCGTCTCGATATGAAGAATACACGAACCCTCTAGCCTTAGGCGTCGAGTCCTTTTCCTTGAAGTGCGGTAACGCGCGGTCAACGTATCCACGCATAATCCGTTTCCCTCGCACAGACTGCTGCCCGACACACGCGGTCATTTGACCGATGTTGAGACTGGACCCTCTTGCGCCGCTCCGTGTCATGATCATGCCTGAGTTGTTTTCGCTAAAACCTTTGTCCGCGGTCTCTCCAGCCTTGTCCCTTGCCTCAGCTAGTTCATTCATAACGTAAATCTCAAACGACTCAGTGAGGGTTTGTCCGGGGAGTCTTTGGAGGGTTCCTTCTTGATATGCTTTTATCAATTCGTTTATTCGCTCTTCGGCTTTCTTGATCACCCGATCGATTTTATTTTTGGCGGTATTGGACAATTCAAGTTCGTCAAATGAATAGGTGAACCCGCGCATAGTCATGAAGAGCTTAAGAAGTCTGCATATGCGGTTAAGGAACTGCCTTCCAGCTTGAGAGCCGTAATCCTTTATGATTCGGTGGAGAAGGCTCTCCGACTGTTCAGCCCCTATGGAACTCCTATCAATTACTCCATTCTTTAAAACTCCGTTTTTGATAACCACGTAAGCGTCATACTCGCAGTCTTCATAGGTGCAAACGGCGCAGCCGCGGCAGGTGATTGCCTTCAAAGTGTAGTTTAGGCCTTTAGGAATGAAGAGGCTGAATATCTGTTTTCCCGTCCACAACGGCTCAGGCCCTTTGACTTCAGGTTCAGGAAGTGGACCTTCGTAGCCTGCGGCTAATAAAAGCTTACAAGCCTCTTCTTTTTTCAGATATGTGTCCTTTTGAGTGAAGATGTAAGCGGCGGTTATGAAGTCTCGGATTGCTCCTATGATGGGTCCGCCGAACCGCGGTGAAAGAATTTGGTCTTGAACTTGCATGAGGAGGCGTGCTTCAGTTTTTGCTTCCTCGCTTTGTGGTATGTGAAGGTTCATCTCGTCCCCGTCGAAGTCAGCGTTGTACGGCGGACAAACGCAGAGGTGGAGGCGCAACGTTCTATTAGGCAAAACTCGGACGTAATGCGCCATAATTGACATCCTGTGAAGCGAAGGTTGCCTGTTGAAAATTGCTATGTCACCGTCCTTGAGGTGGCGTTCCACAATGAAGCCCGGCTCTAAAGCCTCAGCGACCTTCTCTCGTTCAACAACGAATTCCAGTCGAACACGTTTTCCGTCATGCCTTACAATGTAGAGCGCACCGGGATAATTTTCAGGACCATTAATTACCAGCTTTCGCGCTTCTTCAATGTTCCAAGTTGTGACCTTCTCGGGAACAGAAAGTCTCATGGCAATGTCCATGGGGACTCCTACTTCACTTATGTCAATGTCTGGATCGGGGGAGATAACAGTTCGCGCTGAAAAGTCGACTCTCTTCCCAGATAGGTTGCTTCTGAATCTTCCTTCTTTGCCTTTAAGGCGCTGTGCCAATGTTTTCAGTGCTCTGCCTGAGCGGTGTCTTGCTGGCGGGATACCTGAGGCTTCGTTGTTAAAGTAAGTTGTCACGTGATATTGTAGAAGCTCGGATAGGTCTTGGACAATGAGGGTAGGTGCGCCTGCCTCCATGTTTTCTTTCAGCCGTTGATTTATGCGGATGATGTCAACAAGTTTGTGGGTTAAGTCGTCCTCAGACCGTATTCCAGACTCCAACGTTATTGAAGGTCTTACGTAAAGCGGCGGAACTGGGAGAACCTGCAGGACCATCCATTCTGGACGGGCGCTTTTAGGGTTAAAACCTAAAATTTCAAGGTCTTCGTCTGGCATCCGCTCAAGCCGTTCTCTGATCATGCTCGGCGTCAACCGCTGTGCTCCTTCCTCCAGAACTTCGTGGAAAGCCGTGGGCTTCGAGAATTCTATTTTGTACTGTCGCGCTCCGCAGTGTGGGCATTCCTTGGCTTTCTTGGCGTCCAGTAGCACTTTTTTGTAAAGCCGGTTAGGCACCGTTCCCATTAAATTGCGGACATGCGTGATTCTGGCTTTTATTCTTTCAATTAGTTTTGTCGTCAGCATTACGCGTCCGCAGTTTCTGCAAACAGATCGGATAAGATTGTAAATTATTTTAGTGTACTCAACATGAATAACTGGAACTGCCAATTCGATGTGCCCGAAGTGTCCTGGGCATCTAGCGGCGGTGTTGCCGCAGGTTTTGCATCGTTGTCTCGGCTCAAGTGTTCCTAATCTTCCGTCCATGAGCCCTGACGTGATAGGGGCGCCGTCTTCGTCATAGGTGTCCGCGGTTTGTATTTCTGCCACCGAAAACCGGCGTACCTCTTGAGGCGAAAGCACTCCAAATTCGATTTGGTCAACGATTTTGTGCACAGCTTCCTCAATTACCATTTCATGCTCTCTCCTTCAGTTTAAGGCGTGGCGTCACGCAAAGGCTCATCAGTTCCTGTAAAAGAAGTTTAAAGGCATAGGAAACAATAACCGGGGAAATCTGGGCTTTTTCCTCGCAGATTCGGCACACGTAGCTGCGTTGTCTAATGTCGTAGTAGGCAATGTAACCGCATCGTTCACAAACATAAAGCAAGTATCTATCTGATTCCTCAAGCAACCGGTCTCGCAACAACATGGCGGCTCCATGCCCAAGCAAGCAGTCTCTCTCCATTTCGCCGAACCGCAACCCGCCTCCCCTAGCCCGACCTTCAGTGGGCTGCCTCGTAAGCATTTGAACTTGACCTCGCGCCCGGGCGTGAATTTTATCTCGGACCATGTGGTGAAGCTTTTGATAGTAGACGATGCCCATGAATATATCCGCCACGAACTTTTCGCCTGTTACTCCATTGTAAAGCACCTCTCGACCAGTGTGGCTGAACCCTAACTCAACCAGCATCCGCTTCAAACTTTCCGGCTTTTCATTTATGAAAGGTGTCCCGTCAACGGATTTGCCGCTTGCCGCTGAAACTTTTCCAGCCATGGATTCAAGGAACTGTCCAATGGTCATCCTCGACGGAATGGCGTGAGGGTTTATGATAACGTCTGGAACTACGCCGTCTGCCGAGAAAGGCATGTTCTCCTGAGGCACAATCATTCCTATAACGCCCTTCTGACCATGGCGGGAGGCAAATTTGTCACCCAATTCGGGAATGCGCTGATCGCGAGCTCTGACTTTCACAAGTTTGCTTCCGTCGCCTGTTTCCGTAATGAAAACAGCGTCAACCGTGCCGGTTTCAGCAGGTCTCATATCCACAGACGTGTCTCTCATGGTGGGTCCCTTAACCTCGAACTCCTTATATTCTTCGAGGAATCGAGGGGGACTTGTCCTTCCGATGAGGACGTCTCCTCCAGCCACATCGGATTCTAGGCTTATGATTCCGTCTGGTTCAAGTAGGCGGTAATATTGTTCTCCTCGGTATCCTCGGATGCCGGGTTCAGGCGCGATAAATTTGTCTCTTAATCCACCGAGGTACTGTCGGCATTCAGCATCGTAAATTCGATAAAATGTCGAGCGTGCTAAGCCTCGTTCTATGGATGCTTTGTTGAAGATTATGGCGTCTTCCATGTTGTATCCTTCAAACGACAGCAGTGCGACGATGCAGTTCTGTCCTGAAGGGCGAAGATCGTATCCAATCACGTTCATGGGCTTCGTTTTAATTATGGGTGTCTGCGGGTAGTGCAGAATGTGAGATCGCGAGTCAACACGTAGAAGGAAGTTCGTCGTGTTGATTCCGAGGGCTTGTTTTGCCATGGCTGCTTCGTAGGAGTTGCGGGGAGACTGGTTGTGTTCCGCGTAAGGTATGAGGGAAGCACATATGCCGAGAAAGGTGTAGGGTGCTATTTCTACGTGTGTGTTCTCAGGCGAGATTTCATCAAAATTTAGGGCTACGAGCACATTTTCCTCTTCTTCTGCGTCGATGTATTCGATTATTCCCCGTTTAACAAGTTCCTCCCACTTCCACTCACCTGAACGAATTTTTTCAATGTGTTCTGGCTGTAGCTTGGAGATGCCGTCTTCAACAACTATGAGTGGACGCCGCGTACGGCCTGCATCGCAATTAACATAGATCTCCTCGCGCTTCCCCTCTAAGAAATAGGCAACATTTACCTCCGTTGAAATCTCGCCGATTCTGCGTCTTTTCCCCAGTTCAGCTACTAACTCTTTGGGTGATGTGCAGTGGCCAGTGAGGCATCCATCGAGGAAAACCTTGGCGCCGGATTCACGTATCGATGAGCTTACCTCTTGGATGGGAATTACACCCATCTGATAGAGGATTTGTTTCACTGTTTCAGGGTTGACTCCGACGGAGATGCAGGCAGATAAGGCGAGGTTTTTCACCAAACCACAGTTTGATCCTTCAGGGGTTTCGTTTGGGCACAGTCTTCCCCAATGAGTTGGATGCAGGTCTCGAGCTTCGAAGTTGGGTTGGCTGCGGCTGAGCGGCGATTGCAACCTTCTAAGGTGGCTGAGAGTGGAGACCCGGTTGGTTCTGTCGAGAAGTTGAGTGACGCCAACCCTCCCTCTTCCCCAGTTTCCTGTTGCGAGGGCGTGTTTAAGGCGGTCGGCAACTATTCCAGGACGGACCGCAGCTGAAATCGCAATTCTGTGCCGTTTAACACCCATCCGTTCAAGCTGATACTTAATGTCACGGCAGAGATTCCTGAAAGCTATTCTGAAAAGGTCAGCGAGTAGAGGGCCGGCGAGTTTTAAGCGTTTGTTTTTAAAGTGGTCCTTGTCGTCTTGGTTTCGCTTTCCAAACTTTAATTCAATAGTGCGGCACGCCATCTCACCGAGGAAGAAGGCCTTTTCTCGGCGTTGCTCTTTAGTGCGGCCGATATGGGGCATGAAGTTTCGATCGATGATACTTTCAGCTCTTTTTCGGCGGTATTCTTCAACCTGTCCGTGTGCCACGCGATTTCCAATAAACATTATGGCGTCTTCGATGGTGTTTACACCTTCAGCTTTTTCGAAGGAAGCCTCAAGCTGGTTCTGTATGTCTTTTTCCGGGGAGACGGCTTCCGCGATTTCCCTGTCGGATTCCAAACCGAGTGCCCGCATTATGATTACGAAGGGTATTTCGGTTGGGACGCTTGGCATTGAAGCGTAAATGCTTCCGTCTGACTTTAGTTTCAGCTGGATTCTCGCTCTGAATCCTACGGTTGTTGAGAACACTTTGGCTTCGTAAATCGGCTTCGCTCCACGTGTGTCAACGTCTACGAGGATGTGGTTTGGAGCTAGGTCTTCCATGGCTACGATGACGCGTTCAGAGCCGTTTATGATGAAGTAGCCGCCCGGATCGTCTGGGTCTTCCCCATGTGCAATCAACTCCTCAGGGGACATCTGAGAAAGGAAGCAAAGCTTGGATTTCAACATAACCGGCAGGTCGCCTATCATGATCAACTCGGGCTCCTGCTCTCTACCGTCAATCACCGGGGTCATCTCAAGGGCGATGGGCGCTGCGTAGCTTAGGCTGCGGAACCTTGCTTCTAAAGGATAAATTTCATGTTTTGTGCCGTCGACCTCTGTGATGTAGGGTCCGCTGACTTTTGACACAGGGTCTAGAATCCAAACTCGTCCAAGCTTTATTTTATACGGGCTTTCTGGAACCTCGATTTCTATTTCCCCTGTTTCATCAATTACCTCTTGAAGCCCGTGGTCGATGAACTCGTTGTAGGAATCTAGGTGTTGCCTAACCAGTCCCTTCTCCTCGAAGAAAGCTTTTTGAAGGACCAAAAGATCACTGTTTGAAATTTCCAAACTTACTTAATACCCCCATAAACCTGACGAAGTACCACTTAAACGTTCTAAGGCTAGCCTTTCTCTAAACGTGAGCATTCCTCCAACAGCCTGCGTCATCCAACCCGAAAAACCGGGCCTCCGGAGGCTGTGCTACAGCCATTTCTGGAAGCTACACACTAAACCAATAGAGCATATTAATAAACTTTACTTTGTCTTTGGCGGAGTTAATTGTTGATGAGGGTCCATGTGGCTGCTAACGCTCCTTCTTCAGCCTTTCGAGGTGTGTCTGCGCTTCCGATTACAAGTGCGTCGTTTTCTTCTGGCTTCAGCTTGGCTATTTGATTGTAGGCGGTTGGAAAGTCAGCGGCTATATCCTTGCTCACCCCGGGCAGAACCAACTTGCGGTTTTTAAAAACGAGCGTTGTAGCTCCCTTCGCCCCAACCATTATAGCAGCGTCCCGTTGCGCCATGCCTGAACCCACTTTTTGTCCGTGACCTTTAACCAGTATAGCGATGTTGTAGGCGGCAACCGTCAGCTTGCTTTTCTTGAGGGCAGTCTTCTGCGGAAAAATTGCGTGGAGTTCACTCCATAGTTCCCTGCCTTTCTTTGTCAGCGAACACCCCAGCTTAGACGCCGTGATCAAATCAGCGTTCTTCAACCGATTAATCAAAGTTCGCGTTGCGCCTTCACCGATGTTCAACTCCCCAGAAAGCCTTCCACGTCCAATCGGGCCCTTAACTGCCATAAGCTCTAGTGCTTTTATAATGTGAACAACCGAGAAGGACGGATAAGGTCCAGGAGCCTTTTCCTCTAGCAGTCGTTCTAAGCGGTTCTTCATCATCACAGGCTTCCAATAAACATTACGCGCTAACACGGCTTTTGACAAATTTACTTAATGGAAGAAAGGTTATTAAAAAGCTTGTTAACTAAACCTTACCAGCAGATTCGAAAAGAGGGCCCGTAGCTCAGTAAGGAAGAGCATCGGACACGAGACGGATGCGTCCGTGGGTGAAGCTTTTAACCCGGTGGTCGGGGGTTCAATTCCCCCCGGGCCCGCCACTTCTAAACTAATTTTTGGAAGGTTTCCTTCTGATGCCGGAAAAGACCCCTATAGTTTTATTTGAAGCCAAATAGACCACAAATATGCCTTTGAAACGGAAACTAAAGATGTTAATATGCCCAGAACATTACTGACGAATGACAGGAGATAAACAGTGTTGTACAGGCTTGTGGACGTGCACGCTCATTTAGAAGAGATAAAGGACCTTGAAGCGGCGCTTGAAAGAGCTAGAAAAGTTGGGGTTTGCGCTGTTGTCACGGCTGGCTCGGGCTACTCGTCGAGCAGGCAGGCTCTTCAGCTCTCTGAAAGGCACAGCAATGCTGATCCGCGGGTTTACGCGGTTATTGGGGTTCACCCTTGGAACCTGAGGGCCATGGAATCCTCGAAAATCAATTCTACGCTGGAGTTCGTCCGAGCGAACGTGGATAAGGCTGTGGGCGTCGGCGAGATAGGCTTAGATTATTGGCTTAAAGAAGTAAGGAAAGATCAGAGCAAAAGGGAACTGCAGAAAAAAGTGTTCAAAAGCCTTTTGGAGATTGCCAAGGACTGCGAAAAACCTGTCGTGGTTCACAGTCGCGGCGCTTGGAAGGACTGCTTTGATTTGGTTAAGGAAGCCGGCGTTAGGAAGGCGGTTTTCCACTGGTTCACCGGTCCTCCAGATGTGCTTGAAGACCTTTTGAAGGGAGGTTACATGGTTTCTGCGACTCCTGCCGCGGCGTACAGCAAAGAACTTCGAAGGACGATGCAAAGCACGCCTATTGAAAAAATTCTTTTGGAGACTGATTCGCCTGTGAACTACCGCGGGAAAACAGCGGAGCCAGCGGATGTCGTGACCACTCTAAATGAGGTTGCGGCGCTTAAAGGCATGGAAAAAGAGGATGTTGTGGATAAGACTACCAGAAACGCCGTAAACCTTTTCAGTATACCGGAAATTTAGCCATTGCCAATGATTATTTCCAAAAAATAAACCTGATCTTTAGCAAAAATGCAGGCAATCCTCGCTTCTCGCGCGTTGGGAAGCTATGAGTTTAATATATCTACTTATGTTTTCAGCGTATTAAGAACGCAATAATACGCGGTTTCCTTCTTGTTTCTAGAGGAATACGTTTTGCCGAAAAAGTTTGAAGAAATGTGGGGAACAAAGAGTAGAGGACGATTGACAGAATCCCTGGATAGGGCAATAAAAAGCGTCGAACCGAGATTTAAGCCAAAAAGCGAAGCCGCCAAGAAAATCTTAGCTGAAGCCTCCGCTGTTGCCGAACGTAAAATGAAAGAAAAGTAAAAACGAGTATAATCCAAGCGACGAGTTAAATTTTACGCACAACACAACCATAAAGATTCCCTACCACCCAAAGCCTTCGCCATGTTCCTCTTCTTTAAGGGTGGTTTGACAAAATATGCTCTTTCGACTTTCTTGAAGCCTATTGAGAACGTATGGCCTATAGATTACAGTGGTAGTTACCATTAAGTGTCTATGGTTAACCGAAACGATTAGAAAGATTTCGGTTCTTCCTTAGACTCTCTGGACTTTCTCTTTGAGTCCCTGTATTCTCATCCGCACAGATTCTTTGATGAACTCGCTTCGGGACGTGTATCCGAGTCCCGGAGTTGATATGACTTCATCTACGCGGTTAAGCAGATCTTCTGGCAACTGAACGGTTTTCCATTTTCTCGGTTTTCCTAATGCAGTTCTCATATATCACTCACTTATCCAAAGTTTAGATAGTACAAATGTACGGATGTACCTTATTAATTCTTAGGTCCGATTCGATACCTATACAAAATTAATGAATAAGTGACATCATTTAATCTCGTACGCAATTAAACTGTAACGGATACTCCTTAACTATAAGTATTTAACATAAACTCCGCATCTATTTAAACGGTTTAAATGACCGGTTTAACCGCAAACCCGAAGGAAATCCTAGTCGACGACTCAGGTTGGGGGGACCTCATCCTCGGCGTGGTGATAGGCGCCTTAGAGCTGCCGTCTCACCGATATATGGAACGCAGAATTCCAGTCGCCCTTTTCCAGTCTCCCCGCTTTGAAAGAAAGGAGTATTTGGACAAAACGGTGAGCATAATCCAAGAGATAATCAAGGTAATGCATGCGGACAAAACAACCCGCTTCAAAGTATGTTCCGGATACGTCTTATCGGCAGCCCGCCGATTCCTCGAGGAACAAGGATATCAAGTGGAAAAGGTTGAAGTGACGGGGGAACTCCAGAGGAGAGTTGAACACGGGTTCGTGAACTGGTGCATTGAGGTCGGCGTTCCCCAAGAAGCCTTGTCTCCTGAAAGCGGCAAAAATCGGTTCCAATCTCTGTTCAACTGGGTGAAAGAAAATCCCAAACAGCGAGAAAATTTAGTGAAAACCGGATGGAAGAGCTGGCAGAAGAAATGGCGAAAACTAGCCTACGAAAAAACGGAGCCTTCTTTATGATTGTTAAACAATTCACGGTTGGAATACTCTACACAAACTGCTACCTAGTAAGCTGCTCCAAAACCCGAAACGCCCTCGTCATAGACCCAGGGTTCAACAAGAAAACTGAAGCCGAAAAAATCATAGAAGAAATCAACCGAAACAAATTATACGTCAAATACATAGTCAACACCCATGGACACCCAGACCACACATCCGGCAACAGAGCCATGAAGGAGGCTACAGGCGCACCCATACTCATCCACAAAGACGATGTACCGCTCCTCGAAGAACCTGGGAAGAACATGTTCGCATCGTGGGGCGTCACCACAGACTCTCCACCTGCCGACAGGGTTCTCCACGACGGAGACATAATTCAAACTGGAGAAATCCGCCTCAAAGTTCTACACACTCCAGGACACAGTCCAGGCAGCATATGCCTGTTAGACGAAGAGGACGATGTAATTTTTACTGGCGACACGCTGTTTGCGGGCTCCATCGGCAGAACAGACCTGCCTGAGTCATCTCCTGAAGCGATGACGCGTTCTCTCAAGAAACTTACATTCCTGCCGGACAGCTTAAAGGTATATCCTGGACATTACCCCGCTTCGACTCTGAGCGCGGAAAAAAGAAGTAATCCTTTCCTTCAGTTTTTAACTTGAAAGTATTTTGTGAGTTTTTCTTGGTGCAAGGCGTCCTTTAACAGCACGCTGGTTTGCATCCAGTCTTCAAGCCTTATTTCGAACTTTGAAGCCGCGTACGCTAGGGCTTCTTTCAGGTCGTTGAATTTCATGTAGCCCCGCCTCAAGGCTTCCCTCACACTTTCTCGGTTGATCCAAACTCCTAGTGGCGTGATGAAGCCGGGGTGGATTTCCCTTAAGGCTACGACTGTTGCTTGTCTTCCTTCCGCTGCTAAGTGTTCCGCTGACGCAAGCCTCACCGCGTAGTAGCATCCTCCCAAGGTTGAATACGTGGTGCGTCCCTTGTAGCCCTCCCAGTCTCCGCACATGGCTATGTTTGGGCTTTTCGGGTTCCACGCGGTTCCGGGGTACCACGCTTCAATCCACTCATACTTCCAACCGGACGGCATCATAAGCACCACAAACCGGTTATCCAAATACTTTAACTCGTAAACTCTGTACTCGTTTATAGCCGGCTTACGCTTCACTTCCTCTTCGATGATGCGCTGAGACAGAGTGGAGTCAACTGCCGTTATGCTCCACCTTGTGGGGACCAGCCTCCTCTGCTTTTTCAACCCAAAAGCTCCGACGCTGAAGGCTTTCTGGATTCTACTGACGGGCACCCTGTTTTGGTATAGGTCGAGAACAGCGTCTGCCGCCTTCAAATCCGCGTCTCCATAAGCCTTCTCGATTCGGTGATCAGCTTTTAATGATCCGAGCTCTATGCCCCGCAAAAGCGCTGAAGGACCCATCGGTTGAGTTTCACCGTCGAAATAGAATCTGTTTCCGGGCTTCTTTTTGAATGCCACCTCAGTGTCTATGGATGCGCTCGACAGGGCTAGGTCCCGCGTCTTGTCCATGAGTTTTCCTGTTTTCTCGGGTTTTTTCACGTTGACTCTGAACTTGCCCCTGACGAGTTTGGTTCTGAAGTCCACGATTTCTTCCACGGGTTTGCCTAACCAAAGCTCAGGAGCATCCATTAGGGAAGTGTCTCCGAAAACCGGAGGCACCAGCGGACCAGCATAAACATACGGGTAGCCGATGCGCCCCACGAACACGCCGGGAGGTGAGGAGCCCTCCATTTCAGTGCCGGATATCAGCGATTTCACTCGAATGTAAGAGTAGAGCTTCATTACGGCTGGGCATCTCGGCTTTCCGCAAAGTCTTTTTCCGCCCCTGCAGGCTAAACAAAGGTTCCTAGACGAGACTTTAAGCTTCAATTCGTTGGCGTCGTAGTTGAGGTCCCGCGCTGTCTTCACGTCGTCGATGAGGTGTTCTACCCAAGGAACTCGGCGTTTAACCTTCTTCACGAATTTTTTGCCCCACCGACGCCTCAAAATCTTCAATAACTCCGCATAGGAAACTTTAGAGAAGAGAAATAAATGCATTTACACTAATTTATGCTTGGTTGTTGTTGGGGAAATGATTCTGCGGTTAACGAGGGAGCAGATTCGCCTGCTGAGGGAAGAATCCAGAAAAAGCCAGCCTATTGAAGCTTGCGCCCGTCATATTCTTTAGAATTTTAGCGTTTTTTCGAAGCGTTAAAGAGCCGTTCAAAAAATTTGAACGGGCGTTAAAAAGCATAGTATTAAAAACACTTCCATATTATATATTTAAACTGTGATTATCCATGAAGAATGAAGTTGTTTTGGCGATTTTTGTTTCACTGTTATTCTTACCGTTGATGCTTTCTCCCATAGCCGCGACTTCTCCAGAGGCAACGTTATCTGTTTCTCCGTTTGAAATAGTTGGTCCGCCACCGGATGTTGGCGACACCTTCAGTGTCAACATAACTATTACAGGTGTAACTGACCTTCAGGGTTGGGCGATCGGTGTGGCTTGGAATCCATCGGTTCTCGAATGCCTCAGCTTCACCTTTGATCATAGCTTCTTCGGACCGGCATTTATATCGGCTCTGACGGTTGAAGGAACAATAAATAACACTTTAGGGGTGATATTTCCTCCCTACGGCTTCACCCTAACCACCATAACTGGAGTTACCGGCAGCGGAACATTGGCGAAGGCTACATTCAGAGTTAAAGCCCACGGATTCTCCAGTATAAGACTTAACTATACCTACAATTCTTATGAGGGCCCGGTACTGCTTGACTCTTACGAATGTCCAATCCCGTTCAATGTGATCGACGGCTACTTTGAGCTACCCTTCTTCTTGATTGATAATGTGGTTCAAAGTCCCGATGAATTCGAAGTAAATCCAAATGAAGAGGTAACCGTTACTGCTACCGTAACAGGAAGCGCGGACATGCAAACTGTTCTATTAAGGTATAGTACCGACAACGTGAATTTCGCTAACGTGACGATGTCGCCGATCGAAGGGACCAACAGTTACGCTGGTTCAATCCCAGAGCAGAGCGAGGGCACTTACATAACATACAAGATTTTCGTAAGTGATTCCAATGGAAACTTTGTGGAAACCGACTTGTACGAATACAGAATAGATATAGAGCCTAGCTGGGAGATACCCGAGTTTCCCACATGGGTGTTAATGTTACTTATGCTTTCTATCATCATAGTACTAAGCACTGCCATCTCGAAGTCGAACAGACATAGAAGAGAGACTGACTATAGTCATTGTTAAACTGCCTGACAAAAGATTTAATTTAAATTTCCCTTCTTTGGAAGCGTTAAGGGCTTCGAGATGCTTAAGGAAACGGTTATAAGCTTGACTGAGGAGCAACTGCGGCTGCTGAGGGAAGAATCTAGGAGACGTTATCCTGTTGAGGCTTGTGCCCTTCTTTTCGGCGATTTCATCCGCGGCGATGCGGTTGTAAAGAAGATTGTTTTGACACCTAACATCCTAGAGTCTCCTATGCGGTTTGAGGTTGCCCCTGAAGCGGTGTATCACGCCTTTGAACAGGCAGACCGGGATGGACTTGAATTCATCGGCTTATTCCATTCGCATCCTGCACCGCCAAAGCCCTCAAGCACAGACATCAAGTTCATGCGTCTTTGGGAGGAAGCTGTCTGGTTGATTTTTTCGTCGGTGAACGGCGAGTTCGCGGCTTTCCAGATGATTGACGGAAAGATCAGCGAAATCACTATAAAACCGTGCAGGGCTAGATAAGGGGGCGGCGAAGTGAAGTTCAAACTTCCCTACGGCAAAACTGAAACCGTGACAATAGAGGTGCCGGACAAAAACTTAGCCTCCATAATCGACAGAGGGGAAGCACCAGCGCTGAAAGACCCAAAAGAGGCGTTGAGGAAAGCCCTCAAAAACCCGGTTGGAACTCCTGCTCTAAAACATATGGTGAAAAAAGGAGACAAGGTCGTAATAGTAGGTGATGACGCAACCCGTCCCACTCCTCAAAAGGTTCTCATACCCGTTTTGTTGGATGAGCTTAATGTTGCTGGGGTTCCGGATGGAGATGTTGGGCTTGTTGTTGCCCTTGGGACCCATCGAAAGATGAACAGGAACGAAACATTGGACGTGTATGGCGGAGAGGTCACGAAACGGATACAGGTTGAGAATCATGAGTGTTGGGATTCTAAACGTTTAGTTGATTTGGGTGAAGCTGAGTCCGGGTTTCCGATAAAATTGAACAGGGCGGTTTATGAGGCTGATTTCGTTGTGGGCGTCGGCAACATCAGTCCCCATATTTATGCCGGTTGGGGCGGAGGGGGAAAGATTATTCTGCCGGGTGTCTGCGGAACTGAAACAACCGCCATGATCCATCTTCTAGGCGGCAAAACCAGACCGTTCAGCGCTTTAATCGGTAAACGGGATAACGAGGTGAGAAAACGCATAGACAAAGTTGCGCTCAAAGCTGGATTGAAGCTGATCGTGAACACGGTGCTGAACCGAGAGGAAGAGGTTCACCGGATAGTTGCGGGTCACCCGGTTGAAGCGTTCAGGGATGGCGTGAAAACCGCTGAGAAGATTTACTGCCAAAAAGTGCCCGGTTACGTGGATATAGCCGTTGTTTCAAGTTACCCCGCGGACATCGACTATTGGCAAGCCATTAAACCCGTCGTCCACGCGTGTCTAGCGGTGAAACCCGGCGGAACAATCGTCCTCATCACGCCCTGCCAAGAAGGGATATCCCCAGTGCACACCGTCTTCAGGGAAAGGGCGACGCTGGGCTATGAAGCTAATCTGGAAGCTATAGAAAAAGGGGAGCTCAAGGACAAGGTGGCTGGAGGAACCCTTCTGCTTCACGGGCAAATACTGGAACGAGCCGAGGTGGTCTGCTATTCTGAAGGGTTGACAAAGAGTGATAAAGAGGCTTTAGGTTTCAAACACGCTGAAACGCCTCAGGAAGCCTTTGAAATAGCCCTTAAAAGTCAAGGTGTAAAGTCTAAAGTTGGCGTTCTAAAATGCGGAGATGTTCTGCCAAAGTTTGCACTCACAGGATAAAAAGTTTTATATCAGTGAGGCAGAGATAATTATTTGGTGTAGATGTCTAGATACATTTTACATCGCAGGTCTATATTGTTGGCGTTTATGTCAGTGCTCTTACTATCGGCGGTATTTTCCCCCATAATTTCTGCTTCTCCTAAAATTAGCCGTATTGAGGTGCAAGAAATTCATGATGTAGCCGTGATTAACGTTGATCGTGGCACGTTTGTATGGTCGACTTGGCTTGGTCCTAGTATGCGGGTGCGTGACTTCACGTATACAAGCTGGCAGAAACCCTTCGACATTAACGTAACCGTAGAAAACGAAGGCGACTTTGTCGAGACCTTCAACGTAACCGCCTACAACAACACAAGTCCCATAGGAACCCAAACCGTCACTGACTTAGCTCCCGGAGAGAACGTCACCCTGAATTTCATTTGGGATCACAGAAGCGTTGCTGCGTCTCCGAGAGTTCCTGCTCCCGTTTTCGTCATAGCCGCTAATGCGAGCGTGGTTCCAAGTGAAACGGACACCATTGACAACACTTATGTTGATGGCACTGTTCAGGTGAGACATCCGGGCGACTCCAACGGCGATGGACGTGTGGATGAAAACGACTTTCCTCCCCAGTATATGGGTGATTATGATCAGAACCCCCGCTGGGACTTCGACGGCAACGGTGTAGTAGGCTTACCGGATATCGTTATTCTAGCGAAGAATTGGGGCTGGGGTGCAGGAGATATAGTCGTTACTAACGTCACTCTATCAGCTACTGAGGTTTACCCCACTTGGACAAAGCCCCTCCACATCAATATCACTGTCAAAAACGAGGGCGATTTCACCGAGACTTTCACTGTCAAAGCCTATTACAGCAGCGTCACGGTTGGAACCCAAAACGTCATCAACCTGACCGTTGGAGCTAGTACAACCTTAACATTTACGTTTGCCATTCCACTTTTACCCGGATACCCTGACAATGCTCCAGCAGCATGGCCGTACCCAAACTACATTATAAAGGCTGAGGCTATGCTCCTAGACATCCACCCTGACGATAACATCCTCATCAACGGCTCTGTTGTGGTGAAGTGGCCGGGTGATATCGACGGCGACGGCCACATCAACATCCAAGACTTGGTTCCATTCGCTAAAGCTTGGAACGGCCATATTGTAGACAATCCCAGTAGATACAACCCCCAAGCGGACTTCGACATGAACGGCGAAATAGACTTGCGTGACCTAGTCAAGCTGGCGAAAAACTGGTACAAAGGACCCCTTGATCCTTAATTATAGAAGTTGTTGTCTTCCGAAATGAAACAGATATTCCTGGGCATAACCCGCATATTTCCCAAAATGCCTTCTTCCAAAAGAGTTAATTTTCTCGTATTCCCGCGGGGTAAGCGATGTTTTGCCTAAAACCTTTCGGACAAAGCCTGATTCAAAATGGTCATGGTAAAACTCTAGTATTATGTGTTTCATCCAAACGTCCACTGGAAAAGCTTCAAGCTGGTCTAAAGAAAATAGGAGGACGCAGTCGGCGACTTTAGGTCCCACACCGGGCAGAGCCAGCAGTTCCCGTTTCGCCTCCTCGTAATCCGTCTTTCTCAGAGCTTCCCAATCAAACTTCTCTTGGGCTATTCGCCTGGAAACGTCTAAAACCCGCTTTGCTCTGAATCCTAACCCGCACCGCTTTATTTCCTTCAGGCTAGCTTCTGCTAAGGCATCGGGTCTAGGGAACATGTAGAAGTCATGCCTATCCGCAGTTATGCTTTCTCCGAATCTTGTGGAGAGGTTTAAGATCATTTTTCTGATGGCGGGAATGTTCTTGTAGGTTGCGCACATGTAGGAAATTAGGCACTCCCAAGGTTCCTGCCTTATGAGCCTGAGCCCGCGAAACGCCCTTATAGCCTCCTCTATGTGTTTGTCTCGGTTTATCTGCGAGAAGATTCGGGGCAGATCATCATCCAACCTAAAATAACGCTCTATAAAATCCGCGTCAACTTCAGGAAAACCTTGAAACGCTAATCCGCGGTTAGTCTGCCTTACCTTAACGACCTTACCGCTGATGACGCCGCACCACCAACCGTCTATCTTCTCCCATCGGAACACCTGACCGCAACAAAGAGTACGCTCCAAGTTGAAGGGCGTAGCTACCTGATCCACCCGAATTTCCATAACTATTGAACTTTCCAAAACGTTAATAAACAATCCCTTTCCAGCTCGTCGCGAAAGCCTCCTGGGATACACGGTAACCTTAAGTTTTTAAGCAAGACCTAACATCTCTCATCATCCAAATTAAACCGACAAAGGAGGAAAACGAACATAACACTCTTTCAAGAAATCAGATGGCACGGACGCGGCGGACAGGGTGTAGTCACAGCCAGCCAACTATTGGCTTCAGCCGCCCTCCTAGAAGGCAAACGCGTCCAAGCGTTCCCAGAGTTCGGGCCTGAACGCACAGGGGCGCCAATTCTCGGGTTCACTCGAATCAGCGACGCGCCCATCGACGTCCACAGCCAAGTTTATGAACCTGACGTAGTGGTGGTTCTGGATCCAACACTGTTAAAGAATGTTAATGTCACGGAAGGCTTGAAGAAAGGCGGAAAACTCCTAGTTAATACCGACCTGT
>Ga0209636_10000896_pt1 | contig 29528 bp, 41 predicted proteins | sample DeeMarSWOR152_54_FD_187464 | JGI IMG/M metagenome (GOLD analysis project Ga0209636, IMG submission 187464) | Marine sediment microbial communities from White Oak River estuary, North Carolina - WOR-1-52-54 (SPAdes) (version 2) | ecosystem: Environmental > Aquatic > Marine > Intertidal zone >...
TCCCAGGCCCCTCCGAGGTTGTTGAGTGTTGTTGCCACATTTGGGTGTCTTTCTCCATAGACTTCTTTGAGGATTGAGAGAGCCTGTTCGTAGTAGTCAATTGCTTTCTTTGAATCCCCAAGGGAGTTCCAGGCCAATCCCAGGTTACCGATGTCTATTGCCACATTCGGGTGTCTCTCCCCATATACCTCTCTATCAATTGAGAGAGCTTGTTCAAAGTAGTCAATTGCTTTCTTTGAATCTCCAAGGGAGTCCCAGGCCCCTCCGAGGTTGTTGAGTGTTGTTGCCACATTTGGGTGTCTTTCTCCATAGACTTCTTTGAGGATTGAGAGAGCCTGTTCGTAGTAGTCAATTGCTTTCTTTGAATCCCCAAGGGAGTCCCAGGCCAATCCAAGGTTGTTGAGTCTTGTTGCCACATTCGGGTGTCTCTCCCCATATACCTCTCTATCAATTGAGAGAGCTTGTTCGTAGTACTCAATTGCTTTCTTTGGATCTCCAAGGGAGTTCCAGGCTAGTCCCAGGTTGTTGAGGTTTATTGCCACTTTTGGGTGTCTCTCCCCATAGACCTCTCTATCGATTGAGAGAGCTTGTTCAAAGTAGTCAATTGCTTTCTTTGAATCCCCAAGGGAGTCCCAGGCCAATCCAAGGTTGTTGAGTCTTGTTGCCACTTCTGGGTGTCTTTCCCCATAGACCTCTCTATCGATTGAGAGAGCTTGTTCAAAGTAGTCAATGGCCTTCTTTGAATCTCCAAGGGAGTACCTGGCCAATCCTAAGTTGTTGAGTGTTGCTGCCACTTTCGGATGTCTTTCTCCATATACCTCTCTATCAATTGAGAGAGCTTGTTCGTAGTAGTCAATTGCTTTCTTTGAATCTCCAAGGGATTTCCAGGCTAATCCCAGGTCGTTGAGGTCTATTGCCACTCTTGGGTGTCTCTCTCCATAGACCTCTCTATCAATTGATAAAGCTTGTTCAAAATAGTTAACTGCTTTCCTTGGATCTCCAAAATCCCTAAGTATCTTGCCGAATTCAAACAAGAATCTGGAGAGCTTTTCATCTCTCTTGAGTTCTGTTATTTGAGAAATGATATACATTCCTTCTGATAGAGCCTCTTTGTATGCAAGAACGTTCTGCAAATAGTACAACAGTATTCCTCCCTCTTCAACAGCTACTGCATCCATTCCACACCGCAAAGCATGCTCGATCAATTCAAAAGCGTAAATTGGCTCGTAACCTTCAGTCGAGGAGAGAACTTCTCTGTAATGTTCGCTAGCAGCTTGATGACACATTTTTCTCTCTTCCTCACTAAGTTTTCCAAAGATCTCATCTCGTAATAAGGGAGTCACCCAGTAGTAAGTATTCTTACCCTTGTTTTCCTCAATCAAACTCAACTGAACAGCTAACTCCAAGAATGAGTGCCAACCTGGTACTTCTCTGCACACCGATTCGATCCCTTCTTTCAAGACTGGTACCCTGTATACAGCTGAATACTGCATAACCTTCTGGAATTCTTCTGGTTGTCTTGTGAGTATCTCTCTCAGAAGAAGGCCCTGTACAAATTCCTCTTGTTTACCTTTAATCTCTGATAGCAGTTGTTTTGCGTCCAGATCCTTTTCTACTTCTAACAAAGAGTTCAAAGCTTCCATCAACCTCGGGTTTCCACGTCCCGCCTCAATCAATTCTTGACGAATTACTCTATCAGGATAGTTGACAATCTCAGTCAGCTCAGAAACTTTTTTCCTTTGATCAGCACCTGTAAAACTGGTTAATCCAATTAATTCCAGTTGTTGCTCAACCAGATTTTTTCCTCCAAATGTGAGAGGGAATGTGTAACGGCTGGTAATGATCATCTGGCTCATCTTTCCAGCATACGGTAAGTACCTGAGCAGTGTCTCCAGTATGGTTACAGCTGTAGTAGTAACTACTGGCTTGCCTTGTTTAACTCCTTCAAGATTTTTCTCAAAATCGTCCAACAGAATAAGATATGGGATTTCTCTAAAAGAAAAGGAACACAATTTCCTGATTTTATCGGGCAGTTCCTCAGATTCCTTTAGTATTTGTGACCCACCTTCGTCATTTGCTCGAATGAACGCATCTTTCAAAGCTTCAAGAAAAGTGACAGTATTTAATTCCCCATTGACAATGACCAGTGTGTGATCCTTAAATCGTTCACACAGCTTTCCAGCAAGACAGCTCTTACCCAATCCACCAGTTCCATGTAAAAACAATCCTATCTTCTCTCTATTCTTCCTTAAGCACCTGATTCCTTTCTGGATGTGTCTTCTCCTACCGACAAATCCTTTCTTGAGTACCTTTACCTGGCTGTTTACTAAGTATATGTGCTGAAGTTCTCGTGGTTTCGGTTTCCACTTCTGGCCTTCCAGTACGGGCGGCACATCCAAAGGGGTACCATCTGAGAAAAGACGCAGCAAAGACCAGTCAGGCCACTGATTTTTGAAGAGTTTCTGTCTGGCACAAAATACTGCATCAGTGATAGAGCTGCCCCTGCTCAACTCAAAATAGAGATTCTTGGCAGCAATAGTTGCACCAGGATCTGTGACTGGCAGTCCCCAGCCTAAAACAGTAGAGCTATGTTTATCAACTAGGTAATGAGCAAAAGAGTAAGCACCGTATGAAATTTGCCCTGTACGGCAGCCAGATAAGAAGAGCAGCTGTGGTGCATTTAGTTCAAGCTTCTCCCACAGTTCAGAAGGCGTGACCTGCACAGGGTTACCTTCTTCATCTTCCATCAAGAAAAAGGGGTTACCCTCATCATCGATATCAGCATGACCAGTCAGGTGTACTACATCATATCTATTGTGTGTGAGCCTTTCACCAAGACCTTCCAGAGAACCAGTGTCCTCCACATCCACATCTATCGGTAGGTCTTTGGTGACATCAAGGATTATTTCCTCCTCTTTTTCATATTCGAGCACAGGGAAAGGACCCTCAGGTGAACAAGCCAGGAACAGGACCTTAAGAGAGCGATTCTCAGGAGTTAACTCCTTCTTACAGCCCCGATTAGAAACACGACGTATCAAGTGAATTCGGGAAGGAACAAGAAAATCAGAATGATACAGCACTTCAAAGGGTAGATCAGGCAGACCGTCAGTTCGTATTAAGAGCTGCAAATGTTCACCATGAGCATCGGCTTCTTCCATAGCACGCACTAATAGTTGTCTATCGCCATTCAAAATTGTGAAAAGTCTCTCACCAATTTCTCTGGATTTTCTGACAGATCGATGCCAGTCAGTATTCTGGCACATTTCTCGTATTTTAGAAATCTCTTCCACATCAGCAGGTCTCTTGTCCTGACTACCATCAGGTAATACCTCTGTTAGAGTCACTCCATCTTTTTTGCATTCAAAGTTTGCCTCAAAACACACAACCATACTACCTCTCCATTAAGTTTTTTTGCGTATTCTTTATTTTCAGCATCAAGGGGGGATGCATTTTTGTTCATCCAGGTTTATCCAATATGTGGACTCACTTTATATAGGATCACTATCTTTTAAGGTTTTGGATTTAGGTTCGAAGATGATTGGTCATGCTGATTTGGCTGTTATACTTTTTAGGTTCGAAGATAATCCTACAATCTATCACGCTAGGACTGGGAGATATTAGCCCAGTAAACGATTTGGGAAAGTTCTTGATTTGCTGTGAAGCTGTCATTGGAGCTTTCTTGATTGCCTTATTTGTAGTGGTATTTGCCAGGAAGATGATGCGGTAATCCGCTGAATCCATCACCACTTCTGTATCTTTGTATACAGATATGGAAAATGGTATTTTTGACGTATTTCCTCAAAGGCTGTAATTACAGCTTGGCATGGAGTTTTACCGTCATTAACTTGATTTCTCATTATAACAGTAGCTTCATCTTTTATTTTTTTTGGCATATTACACAATTTCTCTGTAGCTGTAAAATATCTATTAACGAAATTTTCAAAATTTGAAGATACGTTCATACGATCTTCTTTTTGGGCTTTAAACTCCTCATCAGCTCTTGGTCTCGGTTTAAAATCTTGAAAAAAAGCTGTAAAATCATGAGAAATGAAGTATTTTCTAAACTCTTCTCTACATTTCAAGAATAATGTTTTATCAGATACATAGCACCTTGCACAATTATGCCGGTCTACGGATATTCTACATGTATCCTTTACATCTCTGAATACTGTCATTTAGTTTACCTCAATCCAATTTAATACTACAAACCCCCTGCATTGCATACCAAAAGTGCTATTCTTCCCTAATATGAAGAGATCTTCTCTCTCTATAAAAGGCTGAATAACAGCTAAGAAAATTATTTTAATACCGAGAAATAAGAATGTTTCAACACAGAGGATTTCTTCATTATCTTTGATAAGAACTTCATGCAAATTGAAAAGTATTGATGTGTTCATTCTTTATTCCTCCCTTTATTTCTTATTAGAATTACTGTCAGCCAAATCTGAAGCATTTTTACTGCTTTGTATACATCAATTGGAGAATCTATTTCCTTAAATAATTCATAACAAAAGGGACAGACTATAACTCCAGCCCATTCGTCTTTCCACTTGTTTGGAAGAATATGTTCCTGGTATACTGGTAATCCTTGTCTACAACGTACGTACCTACCGCATACATAACAGTCTTCATATATCTCATCCAATCGTATGATTTCTATTTCCACGTTATTACCTCCTTTGTTTGAAGCAGGTGCTTCATGCTTTTCTTCATTTTATTCATCGAAACACCTCTCTACCGTCTCTTTGCACCAGTAACCATTCTCTCCATGAATTTGTTCCATATACCACCATAGAAACTGTAATGAAGGAGGTGCACCTTTTGAGGTATTTTCTCCCTGCATTGCTTCTATGATTCCATGTTGTGATCGACATAAAGGAATATATTTGCTGAAATCATCAAAATCAACCTCACCTGTTTCTGGGTTAATGTATTCAGCTCTTACTAGACCTCTATGGCAACCATAATGATGAATTGAGGGTGTATTTGTTGACCCACATAGAGCACATCTATATACTGCTTTATGACCTATATAACCAAAAAGTTCCAGATTCATGGCGTTATAAAAATCACAAAGTCTTTTTTTAAATCCTTTCGGCCATTTATGAATGATTTCGTAGTATTCACTCCTCATGATTTCTCTCCCTCGTTTCTTCTTCATCAATGATGTCTATTGCCTTTTGGATTGCAGTATCAAGCCCTGTTTCTTCTCTAAATTCATCTAAAACTCTTTTTATTTCTGTACGCTTTTTTCTAAATCTTTCTCTTGCATTCTGTCCTAAGTATTTCTCAATTGCCTCTTGACAGAGTAACCTTGCTTGGTCTGGTATCACAACAATTGCGTTAGCTTCACATTTTCTTACTCCATAATTTCTAAGGTATTCTTGAATATAATCCATTTGATGATTTGGATGGGTTGGATCTGCTAAATCTCTTTTTGATCCTGTCAATAAATTGTCTATCCATGTGAGGTTATTCTCAATTATAAAATCATAATTCAATCCAAATCTGTCTATAATCAATTTTCTTGGATTGTATCCTGTTCCTCTATTTTCCCACTCAATGCTTGCCAAATCTCTTAAATTTTTTCTTAAGAAATCACTTATCCTCAAACCATCTGGATCATGATCTCCACAATAGAGCAGCACGCATTTTAATCCCTTTTCCTCAGCCCTCTTAAATCTGTTTGCATATTTAGCGCGCTGTAAAATGCTACTCCATCCTTTGCTTGTTGCTATTGGAATGTGATATTCAGTGCAAACAGGTTCAAATAACGTTTTGAGATCAATTTTTTCAACAAGCATTTGAATATAGTACTCTTCATCTTCCCACCAGTCTGGGGTATAGTATTTTTCACATATTAGAGCAGCTTCAAGGATTTCTCGCATAAATACGATCGGTGAGCTTTCATCTGAATCCTCAACACCTGAGAACTGCCTACTCTCCTCTTCTGCGGTGAAATCTACTGGAAGGATGCCACATTTTCTACATTCATTGATTATTCTTTCAACTTTATCAAATTCAGCTTTTGTTATTAACTTAAATCCCTCTAGTTGATAGCACCATCCTCGCGCTGATACTTTAAATCCTATTATCTTTCTAAGGTTAGAGAGTGATTCAGCAAATAGCCTCATATCTCGCTCTCTGTTCTTCCCTCGCTCTGGTAGGTGAATACGCTCTCCTATTTTAAGCTCAACTACCATTCTTTCCCTCCACCACCTCAATGTGAACTTTTCCTTCTTTATCAATAAAGGAGTGCCCTCCTGTTAGGAGATCTATACATTCTAAAAGAGTACTATTTACCCCAAAATAGTATGCAGATCCCTTACAATATTTGTTTTCATAATTTGCTTCCTCTGCACGTTTTATGAGAGTATAGAGCTTATCCATGTCATTTAAGACTCTCAATGCCAATTCTCTTTCGGTTTCGCTTAGAGCACTTCTTCCTTCGTTCCATAGATATGATGCCATGAGCATTAATTCTCGAGAAGTGAAGATTGAGAGAAAATTTCCAATATGGAGAGGTTCTTTGTGTTTTTCATTTGGTTTAACTTCACGCAGAATTCTCCAAAGTTCTCCACTTTGAATGCCTTTTCTTCCTGCACCTCTAAAAGAAAGAGGTAAATCCATTTTGAATTTCTCAATTGCAATGAAAATGGCATTATGAACGTCAGCTTCATCTCTGTTACCGAAAAATATAAGAAAACTTCCAACAATGTCCAGAATTTCAACTGCCTTCATGGTTCCACCTTCTTTTTACTTAAATCTTTTTCTCTCTGTCTTCTTTCCAGGTTTTCATCTAGATTCCTCCAGACTAGCATATAATCCTCATGCCCCAACTCATCTGGATCGATCCCTTCATACTCACAATACCTGAGATCATCAGGTTCATCTTCGGTGAGCCTATTTGCAAGGGGACACGCAAATGACATGCACATACCCTGTTTTTTTCCTGTTTCTTCATCTAACTCATAATCGTCACATTCTTGATGATCGCATCCATATCCATAGTTAACATTTGTCTCATAATTGAAGTATCCACAGAACAGGGAAAGCTCATCAAGTGTCATGATCTTGAAGAATCTTCCTTCTCCCAGGTCAGGAAGGCATTTAAACTGGACTACATACACTAAAGGATTGGTATAAGCTGGGGTCTTTGGATTGATCTCATTCCATTTTTCTAAGTACTCTTTTCTGGTGTATCCTCCAGATCGTTGTGCTCCTTCCTCTGTTATATTAAGTAGGTGCTCTTGATATACTGCTGTAATCTTTAACAGCGCAAAATACTCTTTAGAAAGCATCTCTGTTTTTGCCTTGTGCTCTGATCCCACGTTTGCTCTTTGTTTTTTCCATATTCTCCTTGTTTCTGTCTTTATGCCTTTCCTGATTAGGGATACATGTTCAGGCTTAAAAAGTATCAAGTTCTCACCTCTCTTTTCTTCAGTGAAGCACCTGCTTCATTCTTTACTATTGGAAACTCTTGGATCTTCTCAATGCCGGTAGGTTCATCATCTAGGAACAGAAGGTTATCCTTGATGAAAAGAGGTATCTGATATGTCCTAGCTGCATCTATGACATTGTTTACCCATTTTACTTTCGGAAAATGCTTTTTTCTTCCTGATCCTGTCATTGCTCCTACTATCATCCAATCTAAAAAGGTGAGAGTAGGTAGGAGAAATTCATTTTCTGGGAAAATATCTCCTAAGAGTGGCTCAAAGTATACATATTTTGTACTTGCTTCACACTGAGTAGCTAGGATGTTGATTCTAATGAGGTCATCGGGTTTGGTGACCGTTGTGCCTACCCATGCATTTCTGGGAAATTTATATTTCTTGAGAGTTTGAGGAGATTTTGTAAGAAACTGGAAAATGTGCTGTTTATATTGCTTTGTGACATCAAGGATGTCATTCACCCATTCTTCAGGTACCCAGGGTCCAAAAAGATCTCCCATGTCTACCGTGAAAATCATTGCAGATCCAAGAGGGAGGTTGGGATTTCTGGACCTAAAGTTCTTTAGAACTTTCTTGGGATCGCTTAATCTATCCTTCCAGAACCTAGGCCAGAAAGGATCTTCTTCAGGATTCCCATGTCTTTTTGATTCCACAATATGCTCATTTGCTAGGTATATCTTTCTTAGCCAATGATTTGCCTTTTTTCTTGCGTAGCAGTATTTACACCTATGGAAACATCCGGTCTTAGGATTCCATGAAAAGTCTGTTGTTTCTATGTCTGTGCTATTTAAGCTCATTCTATCACCTCACCATTATGGATATGCATTTTCCACTCTCCATGGTGCTCAAGAACTGTGCCAATGATTTCATCTTGTTCGTTTTTGTACCAGATGGAAAAGAATGGGATTTCTTCCTTGTATACCCCCATTTCTGTCGAAATTATCTCTTTGTGTTTAATTTTGTGCTGTTTCAGGAGGTTTGACGCAATTTCGAATTTCTCACTCATTTCAATCTACCTCCTTAGATAGATTCTTTGAAAGAACTTCCCATGCATTACAATCTTCACCACACAACATTTTTCCAATTGCTTCTTCCATAGAAGTCATTACGATTGAGATAAAGTCATTGAGAAAGATTTTTTTACCACATGGGCATTGAACGTAAAAAACGTTTACCTTTAGGTCAGCACTTATTCTTACTTCTGTTTCTTTCCACTCTTGTTTGCTAGGGAAAATATAAGGCTCTGTCACTGTATCACACCCCACAAAGCTTCTGGATTGAGAATTATATGGATACCTATCAGGAAAATGATAACAATGACAATTCCATATATGATACAGAATATCCTAGCTTGCCACAGTGTTATTCTTCTTTTGATTTGGATATTGCATTTTGCACAATCATGTGTACATAGAATCCACCATCCTTTTTCTTCACACCAGTATTTCCCTGCTAAACATTGAATGATCCACTTGATACTTTGTAGAATCCCTGAAATATGAGCGTGTCCGAATGTTATTTGAAATCCTATGAGTGTCCATAGAGTAAAAAGGAAATCTTTAAGTGAAAGAGAAAAATCTGTAAGGAAGAAAATAATCTGAATTTCTCCATGAATCCATGAAACGTAGGAAAAAACGCAAGCGAGGAATACCCAGATAATTACTTTAATTTCATCCATTAGATCACCACCATTTATATCTGAATCCCCTAAAACCGTTGCAAGGAATCTTACTTTCCAATTCTACCCATGAATTCTTATCCCAGACTACTGTTTCCTTCTCTCCAGGATTGAATTCTTCACAGACAAAATACCCTTGCACTTCTTTGTTACATGCAAAGTATATCCTATCTCCTACATTAAAGTCTCTTGGAGCTCTCGAAAGTTGCCAGAAATAGTACTGGAAACCGTCTTGTCCTTTCTTGTGCTCTAGTACCCGTCTTGTCGTATAAACTACAATGTCCATCTAAATCACCGCCAAAATTGAAGGTATCAACTGTATCGCCACGTATATGGCGAAAATCACTATAAGAATCTCAAGGATTTTCTTTGTGAAGTCAAAACCAGCTCTGACTAAGATCAAAATTATGAGGATACCCATTTCATCTACTACACCAGGTGGTATGAATCCTGCAGTAGCCTCTGAGATCAATGATGCAAGTAGTTCACAGATATTCATTACCAATTCTACGATTTTCATTATCAACTCTTTTGCGTCAAATGAAAAGAGTACTAAAGCAGGAAAAATTGTTCTTGTGGTAAATGGGCCTCTCCAAGAGGGATATTGTCTGTAGATTCTACTCTTCCATCTCTGGAAACGGTTTCTGTCCAAAAATTGCTTTGGATTGATTTCTCTTATCAAGGTATCACCTCCTTATTGTTTGATGAAGCACCTGCTTCACTGCATGTATTCATCTTTTGCGTCCATTTTAGAAGTCTTGATGTGCGGGGATCTGGAACAAAGTACATACTTATGTGAGCTTGAGTTTTAGGGTGGAGTATGAGTACATATCCTGGTTGGGGTTCGATGCCGTAGTATTTGCACTCTTCTTCTGTTGCTTTTCTCACTAGGAGATTGTCAAGAGGGATAAATTGTATCTCAATACCTCCTTGGTATTCCCAGTTCTCATTCTTTGCCAATTCTAAGATCTCTTCTTTGTTAATTTTTTTTCTAATCATTCTATCCTCTCCTGTTCCTGTCTTAGTTCCCTTAAAAACTCCTTATTCCTGCAGATTCTTTCTGCTTGCTCAATGTATTCCTTCTGAACTCTGATACGCTCATTGAAATTTATGTTATAATCTTCTATCGCGCTAAGTACATCATCATCTGTTATGTAGTTCCTTCTTTCGCGAAACGCAATTCTCTGGGCTCCTTCTATTGCTCCTTCGATTTCTGCACCTGTAGCGCCTTTCATCCTTTTTGCAAATACCATTAGAGGATCTTGTGGCCCCTCCATGAATTTCGTTTTGAGCTTTCTTTTTTCATATAAATGGACACCAAAGATAGCTCTCCTTGCATATTGATTTGGTAAGAGCATTGGTACTGGTGTAAATCTTCCTTCTCTGAGAAATGCTGCATCTAAGAATTCCGGTCTATTCGTTGTTCCTACTATGATTGCCTTTCTTTCTTGACGCCCTGTGTAGTCTAACATCTGACCGAAAACTCTCCGTGAAGTACCGGAATCTGCATCTGTGTTAGATCTGTGACCCAGGGCATCGGCTTCTTCAATCAAAATAATACATGGAGCATTAGCTTCCATCATTTCGATTGCAGTTCTTGTTTTCCGTTCTGTTTCACCAACGTACTTATCAAAAACTGAACTTGGCTGAAAGTGGAATAAGGGCAAATTTGTTTCAAAGGCTAACGCCTCTGCAAGAAGAGATTTTCCAGACCCTGGGATTCCAAATAGTAATACACTTCTTAAGGGTTCAAGGTGTAAATCATTCGCTAGATCAGGATTCTGGAAAATATCAATGATTCCTTCTTGTATATATTTTTTAACTGAATCATATCCTCCAATTCTTTCAAAGCCATATCCTGGATTTAGAATTTGAAGGATTCCCTGTTTTTCTACTTGCTCTTGTTTAAGAGTTGATATAAACTCCGTTTTAAACTGCCTTGTCTGGAAAAAGCTTTCTAATAAAACGGTTTCGCATTGATGGAGATTGAGGCCCGCGAGTGCCTTTATTAATTTTGTTATGTTTGGGGTAATATTGTAGTTTTCTGCTAATATTCGTATGATTATTTCTCTTTCTGCGGCTGTTGATGGCTGAGGACGTGTAAATATCACATTGTTCAGGGTTGTTTGAGGTAAAATGTTCCTATTAGGTGTTATAATTACTACTAAGCTCTTTTGATTCTGGACTTGGATATCATGAGCCCAGTTATTTACAGCTTCTGTTAATTTTCTGAGCTCCTTTTGCTTTTCACCCATTATACTTGGTATGATACCTGTTAGAATTGCTACTGTCCTCTCTTTCCTAATTTCTGCATCTATAATTTCTAAGGCTGTTGTTAGTTCCATTCTATCTGGTTGATTTTGATCGTTTTGAAAGACGCTAGCGAATGGATCTTTTTTCTCATCTTTCTCTTCAGGTTGTTCCCATCTCTCCCATTCTATTTCTTCTTTTTCTGTACTCTGATCTTCATTTTTCGTTAATTTTTCCTTTTTTACTTCGTTCGGTCTTCTTAAGTTAACCATAAGACCATTCCACACATCATAGTGGAGAATCTGGGTTGGATGAAGCTTTTTTTTGGTTATTTCATACATATCGGGCCCAGTTTGTGAGATATACTTTCCTGTTTTAAGGATTTCTAATAAATTCTCTAGGGAATCCTTACTTATACCTTTTAGTCTTTCGTCTGCTAGTGCCCTGTTTAATATCCTGTTTCTGTCAGCTCTATCTTTCTCTTGAAGCTTCTCATTGATATTGTGAAGCCAAAATTCAGTGAAATCATGTTTCCAAGGTAATATACTTCTCAAGCCAAAGAAATTGAGAGTTTCAGGAGTCCTCTTTGGGTCTTCGGTTTCAATCAGTGCTACACTACTATATGTAGCTCTGAATTTCCACCAAATAAATGATTTGAAACTTTTATCTTGGAGATTCATGCACACCACCCTCTCTCAAGGAATTTACATGAAATACCTAGTTTTTCCATTTCAGCAATAATCTGAAGCACCTGCTTCTCTTCTTCTTCCTTAGTCTCAGCAAAAGAAGTGATGTAGAGCCCCCAAGGTGTTACTTGGAGGATTACATCAGGGTGTTTTAACTGTTCATTTTTGGATGACATTTTTTTGCCTCACTATCTCTGTTTCTTCCTCTTTCTCGGTCATTTCTTCAAGGTCTAAGTGTACACCGTATTCTGCGAGAATATCATTCAGTTTTTTTGCACAGGTAGCGCAAGTATCTCCCTTGAATCCTGAAAGGTCTAAAGCAACTTCTCCAGAATCAGAAACAAAGAAGCGGATTTTCTCTGTCATGTTCTCATCCCCTCTACCATTATCCCTTTTACTGTGTCCTGGTATACTTGTGATTGTGCAGTAAATCCAAGTCTTTTCATTGCGATGGCTCCACAGAGTGCAGTATAGTTCCGTTCAATGAGTGTCTGAACTAACTCCCAATTCTCAGATCCCCATGAGTCACCCACAAACTCTACTTTTCCACTCTTGGTTTGTCGGATTCCCATAGCGAATCTCATACCCTCAAATCGGAATACTAGATTTGCTTTTGTACTACTGCTATACCCACGTACTGTCTTTACTGAAAGGAGTCCTTCTCCTCCCAGTTCTTCTTTAACTGCTTCTATTGCTTTCTTCATGACCTCAAAGTTAATAGAGGTTAATCTACTTGCGTATCTTGCTATTAAGGACATAATATCACCTCTTTCTCCTTTTTAGCATTGAGAGAAGGATTAAGAGAAGCAAAGCTACAATTCCACAAAATGGATCTTTCATCTTTACATCCTCCTCACAACTTCTGCTGCTCTAGCAGACATGGCACTTAGATCATAGGTGGCTTTCTTCAAAATCTCGCTAGGATCATCTGATTCAATATCTAGTGCTCTAGCGATTTCTGAAGTAGCCATTTCAAGAGCTTTTTCCTCAATTTTCTTGTGGGAAAGAACTTCTGCTGTTGCTTTTACAGCACCTGCTAGGTCTTCTATCTGGTGATGAAGACCTACAGACATAGCCAAAGACATTGTTTCATCAACTGCAGCACATATACTGTCATAACGTACTGTGTACTTAGTTTCTGCTGCCTTTGCCAGTTTTTGCAGAATTTCTGAGAAACGGTAGGTTAGATCTCCTATCATCTGATGAATGAGGCTTTCTCTTGTTTTCTGAAATTCCTCCTCAAGCAATTTAAGGGAATTTTTCATCTTTTCTCTAATTTGATCATTTGCAAAGTTCATGAAAGTGTTACTGTCTATTCTTAATGGCAATAAAGAAACCTTAAGATTCAGAGAGACTTTAAAGTTTAGATCCTTTGCATATACTCCAGATTCCTTCTCCAGATACTCTCTAACTTTTGTTAGGTATTCCTTTTCCTCTTGCGTCGTTTCCTCTGTTAGATAGGCATTGATTTCAGCTTCTAAGTCTCTGAATTCCTCCCGAAGTTCATCAACTACGTCCATGAAACTTTCAATATTCTCAAATGGGATTAAGTATAGATTTCTTCCACCCTGTCCTTTTCCCAAAACAAATGCGTTTCTCTGAAGACTACGGTAGAATTTACGGCGTGCATTTTTGAATGAATTACTATAGTGACTGGGTGCTGCGAAAATAAACACATTTTCTTTGATTTCTCCGTTTTCTCTGAATCCATGAATTATGAGTTGTCCTCCAGAAGGTAATTTGAAATCAACAGTAACTCCTTGTATGAGTATATCTTCTGGGATTTGCCTTTCGATTAGCTCAGAGTACTTTCTTGCTATCTCTTCATGTTTCTGTTCCCATTCATCATGGGTTTCCTCTTGAGTCATGGATGCTTGCATTTTTGATCACCTCTTTTTCATGAAGCAGTTGCTTCAATATACTTCATATTGAAGCACATACCTTTATAAAGCTTTCGGTCATATTGAAGCATAATGAAGCAAAAGACAAAATCCTCAGTGTATGTTGATGAAGATTTGGTTGCTTGGATAGATAGAAAAGTGGATGATAAGGTATTCGGATCAAGGAACCATGCCTTTGAATTGGCTGTAAAGCTTTTGAAAGAGAGAATTGAACTTATAGAGCAGTTTCTTCTTGAAGTGAAGAAGAAAGATTCAGAGACTGTGCGGAAGTTCATCAAGGAATTGGAAAAAGAATTATGAATCATGAGTCTTCCTCCATTTCTTTGATATTTTCCAGTACTATTTGCCATCGTGATTTTGGCCTTTCTTTTCTTTGTTCTGTTTTGGACTCTTCTTTCTCAATGTTCTCTTGGGCTTGTTTTTGTAATGAATCTCCTCTATTTTGTATCTCTATTTCTCTGTTTACGTTTCTCGATTGTTCTTCTGAAGGAGCTTGATGGGAAAAAAGATTAATACTAGGCATTGGAATATTAATTTGATCAATCTGGGCAAATAGCACTCCCCAGACTGAGAGGAGTAATCCAATGTGGAAGCTATGAAAATAATAATCAAGGTTCCAAGAATAACCAGGAAATGAGAAAATTTTACCATCTCCTATTTGTAGAAGCAAAGCAGATAATGTACAATTAAATCCGAGAAGAATAAGCATTTCTTTTACGTTTCTATGAAATATAAGACTATTTGAAACAAATTTAACAAATATTAGAGTTGCTGCGAGAAGCATTGTATATCTTGGTACTTGTTCTGGTCTTATCGTCACAATTAAACTCTCTGGAATTATTAGAGGTAGAGTACCAGTTGTGCTTATGTGTGAAACTATCCTGAAAGAGAATATCAGTGCTGCAATGGAACTTAGAATAGGTAGATTGTTCCTCATACTTCACCCCCTCTTTGTTGAAGCAGGTGCTTCATGCTTTCCATAAAATTTTCGACACCGAGAACTGGTTTCATTTTTCCGCTTAGCATATAAAGAATCGTTTTGGTCTCTTCTGCATTTAAAGTTCTTTTTAGCTTTATAGGCGGTATTTTCCATTCGATACGCTGAAAGATTTCTGATTCTTCACCATGTGTTTCTCCAAACCACTTCCACATCTGTTCAGCATTACAAAATCCATCTATTATAGCTAGTTCTTCTTTTTCCCTTTTCTCCCAAAACACCCTTTTTGATCCCGATTCTGGATTTTTTTCCTGTTTCCAATGCATTATTGACGTATTAGGAGTTATGGCGTCTTCTAAATGCATTGTAAACCTGTCTTTTCGTATCCAGTTTGAAATTGTCGGTTCTACCATGTCTAAATGCATTGTAAAACTGTATTCATTTGTGCAGAGTGAGACGCCCAGGTATTCACATTCTGATGTTCTTAATCCTATGTGCATGAAGAGTAAATCCCAGATCTCGAAAGGTGTTTTTCTCAGTGCACGTATTGTTCCCAATTTCCACCAGGGATCTCCGTACAAAACCATGGGAACTAAGAATTTTTTGAATCCCAGGAGTGGCACTATTCCACCCCCATACTTTTAACCATTTTAATGAGTTTCTCTGTACCTGAAATAGCTTCCATTAGAAGACTGGAAGGTTTTACATCTGCTAGTATCATTTTTCCCCTCACTCTTGCAGCTCTCTTGTCTTTTGGTTTCTTTCCAAGCTCTTTCAATTCTTCTTTTGTCCATGTTAAGACTGCAACAGCATGGTCTCCTGGGAGTTTTTCACGCGCAGGTCGTACCCAGATCTGGTAAGTGCCTTCATTTACCCTATAGTAAAAGTTTCTGTCTAACTTATCACCGCATTCAGAAAGATGAAGAAATTCCAAATCAAGTGCTTTCATTATTATTCCTATGTTATCCTCGTTACACATTTTTTCTCTTTGAGAAACAACATACTCACTGCACACTTCTCTGAGATTTTTCTTGCCTTTTTGAGAAATAACATACTCTAAATTTTCAGAACTTAGAGTACCAACTAATTTTAGATCTGAATTCGGAAGGAAGACTATAATCATATTTGCGAAAGGTGCACGTCCAAATTTGCCATTTTTTGGATTGTTAAAATGTAATCTTGTTTCACAAAACAAAATGGCATTGTAATTTGGCAGTATCAAATCATGGAATCTGGAAGTTGATGTATCTACACGCAGAAGTAAAACTATTACTTTTCCATTGTTTCTTTCCTCTATTGCTTGTTTAATCCAAAAACTTTCTTCTGGATCTCCGTAGGGAGGATTAACAAATGTTCTGGTTCCCCATTCTCTAAGAAGCCCCTTTTCTCCATCTATTGGACATGGACCGTCATTAAAAACGAAGTATTTGTTTAGTATTTCATACAGCCATTTAGGGGTTTCCCAATGGATTGACGTATCACTTCTTTTTTCAAAGTGTTTCCCCATTAATGACCACCTCTGTGATTTACCACAAAATCATGAATTAATTCGTTAGGGATATTCCATAACTCAATTCCTTGTGGAAAAATAACTTGATCATAAGGGATATATGGGCGAAACTCTGGTATTTCAGATATTAGAGTTTTGAAGCTTTTGTTTTTCCCTCCGAAAATCCTTATTAGGTGCCCTTTTGTTGTATCACTCCAATTTATGCATGATGTGTCAAAAGGCTTGTTTTTTCCTATTAGTTTCTCTTCAATTTCTGCTTTTCTAAGGATTTTTTTGGCGAGTTTCATTCTGATTTCTTGAAGAGTATAATTCTCAAACCCTGGTAAGTTAGGGATATTGAAAAAGACATGAATGTGGAGGCCTTTTCCACCTGTATATGCAAGTAGAAAGGGGATATTTTCATTTTGGATAGTTTCTACTAATTTATTACCGTAACGCTTTATATCTTTCCAGTTCCAAAAATCTAAGTCAAAAACTACTTCATTGTGTAAAACTGTACGGTGATTAACTGGGAATTTTACTTCTCTGGTTAATTGCCAATTTAAAGTTTTATTGTTACAATTTCGGGCTACTTTTATTGATATTACTGAAATATCCTGTAGTCTCTTGAGCCATTGAATCTGCTCATTTCTGAATTTGGAAATTTCAGATGATTCTAAAATTGCATATAAAGGTATTTCTGAGACATTTTCGAAGAACTTTGTCCATCTGATTCCAATTTTCTCCTTTGAATTACTTTTTCTTATCAAGTGGTCAATACTAGGTGCAGGTATTTTCTTTTGTGCATGAATGTAGATTATTCCATTTTTGAAGCTATAAACAATAATCAGATAGCTTCCACCGTTTTTCATTAATTCTTCATGAGTTGATAGGTAGAAAATGACTTCACCTGCATTATAATATGTTTTATCTTGTGTATGTATGTAATTTTTGCAATAAAGGATTACAGACTTTATTTCAAGCTTATCTTTATATTTACTGTCAATACCGTCACAATGATCCTCTGGTGCGTCTTCTAAATCATATAAATTCTTAACATGGTCCTGAATTGTGAAGTGTACGTAGCTATTTTCGTACTTAAAGTTTCTTTTATGGCTGTTTTCATTTACGCTTTCTTCCAATTCTTTAAACAGTTCATCATATTCAACAAAGAGCTTAAAGTGGTTTTCTCTTGGTTCGTAAATATCACCAAAATGCTTTAGTTTTCTTAAAAGCTGTTTTATATCTTTGGGATCCATAAAGTTTAAGTGTTTTAAGATGTCTTCCAAGTGCGCTCCATTTTCGTCATTTTTGTTATCTAGATCTTCAATTGTTAGAAGGATGCAAATGAGGTCCGATAATTTAAGGAATCCTGGGTTTGGCTCACAAATATATCCTTTTTCCTTTAGTATGTGTACCCATGCTTCTCCATGTATGCCTTGTTCTCTCGCTCTCTCAAATACTTTCTCAATTGGAGCTCCAATTTCATTTTGATCTTGTAGGTCTTTTATGATGCTGAGAACTTGCTTTTTGATTTCTTTATCAAGCTGCTCAATCAGTAAGACCACCCCCTGTGAAGCTATCAAGGATTGTTTGAGAGGGTGAAAGAGGTGTCTTTCTGATATTTGAGTGTAAGCTCCAAAGACTCGCTTGGAAGTGAGCTGGTGTAATACCTAAATCATCAGCTTCCTCTTGTATTATTCTCTCATATAATAGATATTCTTTCTTTGGGAGCCCAGAAATCGTTTTGAAGTCTGGGGGTTCTACAGGATAACCAGAATCTCTGAGATACCTCAAAAGCCATAGATCCAATGGAACTGGGAGATAGTAGCCGAGCTTGTTCATGAGTAAGCTGGAGCACTTCAACCCTATCCCATAAGCTTTTTCAGCAAATTCATTTCTGAGATTAATCTCGTTGGTTGGCTTTTCCATAAGTTTTGAGGGTAGGGGTGATATGGTCCACCATAAGCAGAAGCTCAGTAATCTCTTGTACCGTTGGTTTGGGAAACGGGTTTTCTTTATGATGGTCCACACTTTTTTGGGATTGGTCAGGATCTTGTGGGGAGAGGATAGTCCTCTTCTCTTAAATGACCACCATGCTGCTATGTGCCTTTCAAAGTTCTGAGCTTGAGAGAGGAAACTGTAGAGAGCTGCATCAAATATTGTGGTTTCATTTAAAGGGTGGACCCATTCTCTCTGTAGTATGTATTTACCCATTTCCAGATCCGAATCACTCAAGAACCACTCACTCACAAGGCCCACCTCTATAATCGTCTAAAGTCAATTGATTGGTATTGTAAGGGGTTCCTATTAGAGCAACTTTGAATACGATTTCTTGGGGATTTCGTCTAATTGGTATTCCTAAGCTTAAAAGTGTTCTGAAGATATTTCCACTCATTGCTTCAAATACTAGGGTGTATATTTGATTTTTACCAATTTTCTTCTCAATCTCACGCTTTAACAGTGAATTTACATGTCCTTGCCAATAGCGTGAACATTTAGACTTTCTGTTTGACCATGTTAAGTGATCCTTTGTCATTCTCTCAGAAAATGCTTTAAGATCAAAGGCATGGATAGCAAAAAAGTGAGGTTTTGTTAAGTCTATGAAATCTGATACTATGGGGGCATGAGGAGGACATTCATCTTTTTTTCCGTAGTTTGGACATCCTTGGGGGTGACCTGGGTATGGGAGTTTACACCACTCACGGGTTTTGGGTGTTATGAAGATCCTCCCTGTTACATCATACCAAGCAAAGAAGATGTCTTCATACCATTTTAGTGAAATAGGCATTTCAACATTTCTGAAAAACTCAACTGCTTGTTTTCCATTGAATTTTAACTTAAGGAGGAGTTTATAAGCCTCCATTTTTGGAAATCTTGCACGTGCAGTAGCTTTTTCTTTTGAATATCCCAAATTTTGATACTTTTTTGTAAGCTCCAAGAACTTGAGTTTTAGTTTTAGAACTTCTCTGAATGTATCTTGTATGCTTTTAGTCTCAATCACCTCTTTCACCCCTGGTTAAGACTTTAAAACATACTGTTTCATTGGCAAGCCACCATACGATTTTTGCGCCTCTTTTTACCTTTCTCAGTCTTTTTGGGAGTATAAGTTCTCTTGTTTTCCTAACTTGGTCTCCAGTTTTCACTAAGAGATAGATGTCCTTCTGTGGTTCATGTTCAAAAACAAAGCTTTTAGTGGCATTATTACTCTTTTTATAACGTAAATTTGAATTTAGAAATATTTTTGTTGGTATTTTAGCTCTTCCTCTACTGTATATAATAGATACATCTTTAATTCCTTCTGATTCTTCATATTCAGGCTTGATTAAATTCTTAAGCTCTTCTATTACGTGAGTGAGATTACCTATAGCGTCTGTTGTTTTTTCTGTAAACTCTTCTACTGAGGTACCGAGCTTATCAATAGTTCCAATGTGCGCTTGAATGTTTTTGCCGTAAGTTTCTTGAATTTGCGAGAATAATTGCGTAGTTCTTGCCATTTCAGAGATATTTTGTGTGATCCTTTTATTTTGCTCTGGTAAATCCCTTAGTGCCTCTTTATCTATTCTTCCTGTTGCCACATCTTCAACAAAGTCTGAATAATTTTCTGCATAATGAGCTGCTTCTGGTCCTTGAAATTCTAAATGAATTGCCCTGGACTTATCTATTACTGTTACAATTTCTAATGGTTCTCCTTTTTGATCTTTTACTACTGTTTTACATTTGAGGTATAAAAGTCCTTTTCTCACTGATTCTGTGGCAAATTCATCATTTTCAATTGCCCTATGCTCTAAACATACTTTTACTGGTTTTGAAATATCCAATATTATTCCGTAATCTTTTAGTCTCTTGATGAGATTGTTAATGAATTCTGTTAGTTGGTCCTGAAATTCGAATTGAGTTCTAAAAATGAAGTGCTTCTTTGGACAGATATTGATAATTTCTGATTCTACGTTCTTGGATTTGTATATGTAAGCTTCTTTTAAGTGTTTACGAATTGATTTCTTACCAAATATCCAAGCTGTTCTTTTTAATTCTTTATGATCACATCTCAAAAGCTTAAACTGGAGAATCATTCTATGTGCATTGAAGATCTGGTACTGAAGAGCTTCCTCAAATGTTTCAAATATAGGTTGATTGTCTCTTGTGTCTTGATCTTTTGATTTGACTTTTTCCTTTTTCGAATACCTTTTATCAACCTTTTCCTCCTTTTTCGAAGATTGAAAAAACTCTATAATTCCCTTAATCGCTACATCTTTTGGTACAAATACCAACATTCTACCCTGTTTAGAAACTTCAATTAATCCTTTTTTTTCTAATGATCTTGCATATTGTATTGTGGATTTTACTGAAAGATTACATTTTTCTGCTAAATCTGTTGCGGTAAATGGTGCATATCTGTTTTCTTTTGAAAGTACTTCTAAGAGTATATTCTTCTCATGATGGTTTAGCTTCAGTGGCAAAGTTTTCTCAAAATTCGAAAAATCTTCGAAAAACTTCCGGTATTTTCGAAAATCTGAATCATCAATTTGCTCTCCCTTTTCTTCACATACAGATAAGATATACTGTCCTCTTCCAATTCTCTTAACTTTCCTACTCCTCATCAAATTCGAAAGATGGTGGTAAGCCGTTGAAGGATTTACTCCAGCAAATTCCGCAATATCTCCCAAATGAGTTACTCCGTTCAACAAAGCTTGTAAAATAAGTTCACGGGTAGCTATAATATCCCCTCCTGCTCTTTAGATTCCCTTGTTGTTTCTGTTAAAAGAGACAATCCTTGTTCTTCAAAGAGCTGATATAGAGTTTTATCAGATGAAGGATCATAGACGTATGGTAGGAATAATTGTTGAATTGTTACAGTTTCAGATTGTAAAAGAGGAACTGCTGCTCTTATATAATCTTTTAACAATCTCCATCCAATACGCCGTGCTGTATTGATATTTGAAGCCTCTCTCTTTGAAAGTTTTCTGAGTTTACCTTGTGCTTTGAGGTTTTGAATAACTTGGAAAACTCCCTCTACATTAAGAGGTAACTTGAAAGCTACTTTTCCTTTATCTGTCATAACTGCAAATTTAATGCCTATGCAATTTCCAGTTTCATATTGTTTATAAATGTCTGTTGCTCCGTTACGCGCTAATAATGCTTCTATCTCTGCAATAGTTTTCTCTACAGGTATCTTCGTAGTATAATTCGCGAAATCACTAATTTTCATGTATTTCCACCCCCTCCTGGAAATTCCTTATTATTATTCCCTTCTTTAGTAAGTAATTTTTGAAATTTAGAAAAGATTCCTGAAGAATTTGTGTTCCATTTCTCCATTTCTTAGATTTTTTTCTTTTACCCCATCCTGTCCATATACTTCCTTGCTTTGTGCAAAGATAATAAAACATTGTAGTATCAAAGCCACCAAAATACTTCAAATAATTAATTTTAGTATCATCCCAAAGCCCCATCCACCATTTTTTAGAAACATTCTCTAAATACCATTTTAAGCTGTAATTTCTTCCTAAATCTATTCCATCTCTCACATCATGCCTCTTATGAGGAAATCCTAACCACACGTTTTCTTCTCTAAAAAACTGTAATTCTTCTTTTCTATGCAATGGATATATCCAAATTGACACTGTTATATCCTTCATTAGTTTTAAAGACTCTTCAACATGATAATCCGGTAACATAGCAACAATTGGGTTCTTTTTCAAAATTAATTCTTTGAATCTTGTAATATCTAATTTACCCTGAACAAAACCATTATCTTGAAATTTATCATTACATACAAATCCTAGATTTTCAGCAAATTCCCCCAGTCTTCCTTTGGCATATCCTACAGCTACTACCATTTCTTTCATGTGATTCCCCCCTCTGTTACTTCCATGTACTCATCAATCCTTTTTTGAGTGTTATCTTTAAAATCTGGATCAAAAACGCTCAATTTTTCAAAATCATATCCTATTTTCTTTCTCACTGATTTGTTATACCTTACCTGACCAAACAATAAGAGTATAGGTAAGAAAAAGTGCTCAATTCTTTTCCATTTCATATTTTGCTCATGCTTTTTCTTCCTCTCATTCCATCTCCTGTAATATCCATCAATTTCCTCTTGATCACGTTCATCTTCAAAATTAAGATACCATTCTTCTATTTTAGATTGACAAGTTGAACACCATCTCAAAATCTTGTAGAAAGAAGATTTCCCGCATTCTGGACACTGATAAAATTCATCATCTCTGATCTTACCTGCTGGAATAGGTAAATACCAGAAGATTTTAGATACTAAGGGAGCAGGATAATGACCATGGGGGAACCGTACCAAATCATAATATCTGTGATCTTTTAAAAGAAAGAATTTCATAATTTACCTCCTTTTATTGTGATCTGACGTATTCGGATGCCTGCATTACTTAAAATATCCATCTTCAATTTGTTTTCCATATCATACTCTTTTTCGTAGACAATTCCCTCCACACCTGCGTTGATTAGAATTTTGACACAGCTCATACACGGAAAATGAGTAGTATATATAACAGAACCCACGGTGGGTGTCCCATGGTATGCAGCCTGGATTATCGCGTTCTGCTCCGCATGAGTTCCTCTGCACAAGTGAGATTCTTCTAATGATTTCGTATCTAATCGTAAACACGTTTCCTTGGTACAGTGAGGGATACCTCTCGGTGCCCCATTGTACCCTGTGGCTATAATATGTTTATCCTTGACCAGGACCGCACCCACGTGCTGTTTGATACAGGTTGATCTCTCAGAAACAAGCTTGGCAATTTTCATGAAATAGGTATCAATGTCAATTCTTCGTTTAACTTTCAAACAATTACCTCCCTAGCTATTTCATTTTTCTGATCCCTCATAACCCTGGGAGCAATAATGTAGCTACACTGAGCACCCCAGAGAGTAAAATCTATCCTCATGCATATATCGACCCCAAGATGAATAGTAATTTGATTGTGGAGATAAGGAAGAATATCTACAATAAATGATAGATTATAGTTTCCCTTTGCTTCTCCTTCACTTTCTATTTCTATAATGTCTTGAATTTCGGCTAGGTATGATAGTGACTTCTCATAATGTGCAGTAACACACAATTTTTGAATATTTTTTCCAATCCATAAAGAAAAATTATCAGAGACCTTATAACAGTCCTGAACAATACTCTTAAACACAGAAGCTTCTAAAATGACTTTTGCAGTAAACAATAGATCTGGTATGATGTAATACTCAGGGTCATGTATTGTAGATAGATCTGTAAAATAGAAATGTCTTTTTGTCTTTTGTTTGGGTAATTTTAAGGTTAATTCCAATTCAGGGTCATTGAAATCAATATCTAAAGTGCCAACAATGTTTTTAATCTGGAATTTCTCTGTAAGCATTTTTTGTATTTCCTCTGTATCTATTCCCAATTCCCAACTCCCAACTACATTAAACTTCTTAAAGGCATTTTTTTCAGCTATGAATCTTAACATTGAAATATGATCGGAATCTATTATTGTTGTATAAATCTTCTCTTGATCTATGCCTAATGGAGTTATTATATCATTTACCCTTCGTAACAGACCCATCCAGTCAGCAAATTTCTCTGCCTCAATTGACAAAGAAACCTTCAACAAATCGCCTCCTCTGAAAGATTTCTCCACCTGAGACTTCCGTTTTTTCTCATGCAAAATAAAGTCATGCTGTTTGGTTTATAACCGAGAACTTCTTGCATGCTACTTACAGTATACCATTGATCTGGATTACCTTGCCTAAGCGTAGACCATATTTCCATTTGGTTTGGCCCTGTAGGTGGTTTTTTGCTAGGCTGGTACTGGAAAACTTTCTGCCTCCCGCGCCCTACCCTTCTTTTCCTTTTTGCACCAATAACCTCACATGTAACACCAGTATATTCATTTTTGAAAATCTTACACAAAATCCTAGAAATTCTGCTAAATTTTACTATAGAATCTCCTCCTCTAGCATTTTTTTGATAACTTCTTCTTCAGGTGCATTCTCACTGATTTCAATCATTTTCTTCAATTTTGGTTTCTCTACTGTAACGCCCAACGCTTTCAGAATCATATCCAGCTTTTCAAGGAGTAAATCTCTGTTAATCTCTCCCTCATGATCTACCTGCCCTAACTCATCCAATTTGATAAGCATAGATACGTAGTAATCAAGATTTTGCAGACTCAGTTCTTGAGCTCTCATGACGGCAAATTCCAATAATGATTTATCAGTAATGCAAACCAATTGCCCCGCTATTGCCTTCTCAATAAGAAAACAGAAAAATTGGTTACGACTCCAGCCACGTCTCTTAACTTCTTCATTAACTTGTTTTACCAGCTCTGAATCCTTTGTATAGATTGACATGTATGCATAGTCAGGTGTCATTAAAGCTCAATCCACCTTTTAGATTCCTCTTGTACTTTCTTTCCCAATTTCTGCATCCCTGCCATAACAGAATGACCGCAATTTGGCAATCTCTGAACGTCAATCTTCTGTATCTCAAATGCTTCTCTTTCTTCACGTAGCAATTCGTTAACACGCTTTGAAAAGATGTAATAAACAGCTTCAGAGGTGAATGGCTTCCCTGTTACGTAAATAGTTGAAAGCAATGCAGTAGACATGGCTTTTGCAGTCAAAGCAACGTCTCTTATTACCTGATGAATTGGAATAGAGTCCCATTTGTGGTCGAAAAGGCAACTTACGATTTTGTTTTGAAGTTCTGTTGTAATATCAACTGTTATGATCTTTTTGTTTTCATCAATTACTTTGATACGTCTCTGTGTTGAGAGAAGCAGGTGCTTCAGTTCAACTGTGTACATGTAATTTTGAGATACGGAAGAAGAGACATCTAGGTGAATGTCTAGCTCGTTTCTCAATACTTCTGAAGTACTGAATGTCATTGTGCGCCCTGCCCTGAATGTTTGCTGTGCTGTGAATGTTACCGAAGTTCCAGATCTGACTCTTACAGGAACTTTACCTTTGAAGGCTTGCATGCTTGTGTTTCCATCTCCCATGTCCAGGAGAATATAGGAACCTTCTAAGTCAGCTCCGAAGGCTGTGGCAACAGGTTCTGGTAAGAAGTATACTCTTTCTACCTGGGGTACTAATTGTAATTGCTCTATGATCTGCTTTCTGGCAAAGTCTGTCATGGATGTGGGTTCAGACATCATCAAATCAACAGATTCATCTGGTTTGATCCTTAGCTTCTCTTCGAATGTCAACCTAACAAAATCACTGAATGCATCTGGGTAGTTTTCTTCCTCGCTTGAGATTCTCGCTCTACTCTTTATCCAGATTAAGTGTGCTATTCCCGCCTGCCTTTGTGCTGACTCTCCAATGCCTTGATTGCCTTGATCGTCGTAAGCTATAAGGGTTGGAAATGTGTGAACTTCTTTACCGGACGAAACATCAGTATTGCTCGTTCCAAGATCTGCAAGTACTAATTTTCTTCTAAACATTGTTAACACCATTCAAAACCTGGGAAGAAGATTGTTGAAGTAGGTGCTTCCCTTCAATTCTCTCTTTCCATTCTTTCAAAGCTTCCTCTAGTGGGAGTTTTAGGATTCTCTTAAGTTCGATAGAATTATCAGGAAGTCTTAGTTCCTTCAATATCTCTGCAATTTCATCTGTATTAGCTTTTAGAAGAAATGCAATTCCTGGATTCGTAAGTCCTAAGCTATGCAGTATTCTTACTTGGTGTAAGTCTATTTCTGGAATTTTCGCGGTCATGGTAACATCCCTTGTGCAAACATTTCATCAGAAACAGCATTTACTGTCTCCAGGGGGATTTTTAAGTCTCTTGCGATGGGAGCACATCTCCAATCCTTTAGAAGACGTTCTTTTATTCTTTCATACGTAATTCTGTCAAACCTTGATGTTACTTGCCCTGAAGATGCTTTCTTGAGATCACAATTTGAAGGGAGTCCAAGTCTTCCTCTCTGGTAGTTAATGGCAGGTTGGGAGACGTTAAGTTCATCTGCAATCTCTCTGTCTGTCTTTCCTTGAGCATTCAGTTCCCGTATTTTATCAATGTCCTTTTTTGAGAGTTTCCAAGTTTTTACCATAACGTTACCTCCTTTCTACTTTTTTTCATTTCTCTACCTCCTTACCCCTGTTGGGTCAGCCCATTACGGAGGAAAGAGGGGCCGACCCATAGCCGTTATACGGCGAAAGGAGGGACTCAAACCGAAGGCATTCGCAGCCGGTCAACCTCAGGAGTCCCGCTTCTGGGGGTATAAAATAACGTGTTTCCTGCCGCATTGATATGTCCCACCATGACGTAAGATTGCATGGCTTTATGCGGGTAAATTTCATAATTAAAGGTAATTTAAAAGGTTAGTTATTACGAGGTAATAACAAAATCGCATATTTCGCAAAAAGAAAGGTAGAAAAGCTGCAATTTAAGGGATTCACCAAATTAGAAAATGAAAAGAATAAAAGCACATGGAGGGTACTCTATTCTCCTTTTAGGATTGTAAGCGAAAAGTATTTATATGAGTATTACCTTCTCTAAGATGTATTTAATGTGAGCAATTTTGACGTACTGATGTATTTAGTTTTTTTAGCTACACATACTCCTTGTATTGTACAGCCAGTTTCATGCGAATTTGTGGACCTTTAATAATACCTTCATCATACATTTCCTTCACATACTTTGATACTGAATTCCTGGATAACCCCGTACTCACTGATATATCATAGTAAGACATAATAGGACACTCATAGATCTGCTCAAATACTCTGTAATAGTTTCTTATTCTTTGATTTTTGGAGATTTTGCCCATTTTATCACCAGTTTACCCCTGATCTCAACTTTGGACATGCAGCATGATTCTCTGCTGACTTCACCGTTAAATGCAAAGGAAACAGTATGCAATCCTCATATATTTCTTCCAACAATCCCGCAGCATTGTCTGCCGCTCCTGTATTCACACCTATTTGTAAAAAAGAAGCATCTGATCTTTCATAAATCTGCTCATAAATCTGGTAGTACTCTTCCTGCTTTACCGTCCACATTTTCTCCTTTTCTTTTAATACAGATTTCATGTCATGCTCTTTGAACAGCTCTACTGTACTGGCATGTCCCTTGTCTTTTTTCTTTGCCATGGTGAACCCTCCTTCATCTCACCATCTTTCATCCCTACCGCAAGGTTTTTAAGGACCTTTTTGAATCTATTCTATGATGAATGTTAAAATTATCGACACCTACTATTTGATATACCGAGCAATTATAGAAAAACCGAGAATAAAACTAAAAGAATTGGCTAAAATACTTGGGTTAACTGGAAGAGGTAGAACAATTACTACAGCTTTCAAGTACTTGCACAGACTTTATGAATACAAAATCTCTTTCAACCCGAACCTCATCTTAAGAGCTTACGAAAATTCATATCACACTGCCTATTTCTTGAAAGCTCAATCCAGGGACAGCCTCTCTGTGACATTCCAGACTCTGGCCAAAGATCCGAAAATTTCCAGGGTAATGTTCCTCTCTGGAATGTATGATTTTTTTGTAACCAGTCGTCATAGCGATTTGAATCTGAAAAAGCATGACGTCTCCCTGTGTAAGAAAACCTGTATGTATACTCCACAGTTTACTGTTCCTCATGGATGGAAGAACCCCATGAGAGACGCACTCATATCATTGAGTAGTTCCTTATTGGAAAAGGGAAAGTTAGAGCGAGAACGAGAGGACTTTCTCCCATGGGATAATATCCACTGGGATATCTTCTATTCTATGAAAGACAACGTAAGAATTGAATTTACCAAGGTAGCACAAGAGGTTGATGTAACATCTGATACAGTGAAAAAATATTTCTATCAGGCTGTTCTGCCTTATTGTGATATTTCTCACTATTTTTTCCCCAAAGGATACGATTACTACGACAAATCCTTTATCATCACACATTCAAATTACGAAAAGGATTTGATCAATTCATTAAAGAAGCTTCCATGTACAACCTATGTCTACCCCTTGGAGGAGGAGTTAGCGCTTATACTTTTTCATGAAGGGATCAACGATTTAATGAGAGCATTTCAAAAAATGGAAGAAGCAGGGGTTATTGAGAAGTACCTGCTCCTTGTTCCTTTAGCACAGTGGTAGTCATACATTAATCAGGATTCCCTGGTCCTGGTCCATCAGAAGGCCCTCCCAGTATGGTATCTAATGGTTCGAAAGGCCAACCTTTTACATTTCCACTCATATTTTTCACCTTATTTTTCTTTGATAGATTCTGAAAAAGGTTATTCTTAAAAATTTTGGTTACAAATTTGATCTTATTTGTGCGAGTTTCTTTTAGGTAAATGTGATTGCTTTGTAACAATAAAATTAGTAAGGTTTCCAGTACATGGCAGTAAGTAGAGTTGAACCTGGAACCATCCAAAATGTTGAAGAATAAAGCAGAGAATTGTTACACGTGTAACAGAATTTTCTATAGACCTTTATATCTGTTAATTTCAATAATCCTTTAATGAACAAGACAGTTATTTAGTACTATTCTTCTATTTCTACAAGAATATTTTCAATCTTTTTTACTAATTTCAACCTTTTTTACCAGTCTTGAGTTGTAGGTATCCTAGTCCTCTGTTGCTCAATACACCTTCCATCACTTTTTTTGTGAAGAATTATTAGACAATTCCCTGATATCCGGAAACTTTATAAGCATGTATGTGCATTTATATATATAATCAACTTACAGGAGGTGAAAGAGTTGAAAGGTAGAAAAGTGATGATACTAGCATTGGTAGTAATGCTAACACTGAGCATTTCTGCGGTTTATTCTAAGAACGATAACTTCGGTGTAGACTACGTATTCGAGCCCTACATGGTGAACGGTCAGTGGATGATAAAAGATACAATGGTTCTGAATGTACCTGGAGAGCCATTGATACCCTATAAACCTGCTACAATTCTACTCCCAGCAGGAGCAGATATAAAGGACATCAAGGTGAAGCATGGGAAGACAATAGTCCAGAAGGGCTTTGACCTCCCATGGGGTCAGCCGCCCTGCACCTTCAGTGATGAACCTGTGAAAGTGGGCAAGAACGAGAAGACCTACGGCTCTAACAACCCATACCCCAGCAAGCTATTCGACATTGTTGGTGTGGAATACTTCAGAGGGTATGCCATCCTGAACATCCACTTGTAT
>Ga0209636_10000897_pt1 | contig 29511 bp, 24 predicted proteins | sample DeeMarSWOR152_54_FD_187464 | JGI IMG/M metagenome (GOLD analysis project Ga0209636, IMG submission 187464) | Marine sediment microbial communities from White Oak River estuary, North Carolina - WOR-1-52-54 (SPAdes) (version 2) | ecosystem: Environmental > Aquatic > Marine > Intertidal zone >...
GACTTTCCAGAAGCTTGAGGACAGCGCCCAGATATTTTTCAGGAGTGATGATCAGGGCTTCGATGAGAGGCTCCTCGATCCTCAGAATTTCGTGAGGCGCAGGGATCTGGGAGGGATTATGGAATTCCAAAACCTGACCGTCTTTCCTGGTGACTCTGAAGTTGACGCTTGGAGCAGTGGTGACCAGATTCAAATCAAACTCTCGTTCCAGTCGCTCCTGTATTATTTCCCTGTGAAGCAAACCGAGGAAGCCGCACCTGAAGCCCAATCCCAACGCAGGCGAGTTCTCGGGTTCGTAGCCGAAGGAAGAATCGTTGAGCCTCAGCTTCTCCAGAGCCTTTCGCAAATCTTCGACACTACTTTCTCCGGCCGGGAACATCCCGCAAAACACCATGGACTTCGCCTCCTGAAAACCGGGAAGGGCCAGGGACGTCCTCCGGTATCTCTCGGTGACCGTCTCCCCTATCCGGGCGTGGCTTAATTCCCTTATGCCAGCAATCATGTAGCCCACTTCGCCTGTCTCCAATTTGTTCACCTTCTGCGGTTTCGGTGTTAAATAGCCGAGTTCTTCGACTTCATAGGTGGCTCCGCTGGACATCAGCTCAATCTTGGCTCCAGTGCAGACAGCCCCTTCAAAAATCCTGACTAGGATGATCACTCCCCGATAGGAATCAAACCAGGAATCGAAGACCAGGGCTTTTAGAGGGGAATCCGGATCTCCGTTCGGCGGTGGGATACGGCTGACGATACTTTCCAGGACCTGGCCGATACCCGTTCCCTTCTTTGCGCTTACCAGGATCGCTTCCTCCCTGTCTATGCCGATGATGTTTTCCATCTGTTCCAGAGTTAGCTCCGGGTCGGCCTGATACAGGTCTATCTTGTTGATGACAGGAATAAGCACCAGGTCATTCTGGAGGGCAAGATAGGTATTGGCCAATGTCTGGGCTTCAACTCCTTGAGAGGCATCTATGACCAGGAGTGCGCCCTCACACGCAGCCAGGCTCCGCGAAACCTCGTAGGTGAAATCCACATGCCCTGGAGTATCGATCAAGTTGAGGAAGTACTCTTTTCCGTCTTCGCCTGTATACCGGAGCCGGGCTGTCTGAGCTTTTATGGTGATCCCCTTCTCCCTCTCCAGGTCCATGGTATCCAGCACCTGGTCTTTAAATTCCCGGGGCGAGATCGCCCCGGTTCTCTCCAGGAGCCGATCTGCCAAGGTGGACTTCCCATGGTCGATGTGGGCTATAATCGAAAAATTCCTGATCTTTTCCATTGGGGTCAGGCTTCCAAAACTTCAGTTATTCTTCTCAACCACTCTTGGATCTCTGCATCTTGTCTTATTGCTTCGTCAATTTTTCGGATCATATAAGATATTGTATTGAATTCTCTACCTAAGAATCCAGCAACAGATTTATTCTTAAATCCCGCGCATCGAACCGCAACAAATACAAACAGGCTTCTTGCCTTTGCAATAAAGCCAGTCTCAATGAGAAGATGAACGTGATTTGACATAAGCACGAAAGAATAAAGAGTGAATTTGTATCTCTCCTGATATTTCTTAACTCGGTCCAGATAAACATTATAATCCTGTTCATCTTTAAAAATATCCTCTTTATTGTTACCTCTTGCTAAAACGTGATAGAAAGCTCCGGGATATTCTATACGAGGCTCTCGAGACATCTTCGTAAGTATATAGACGCCCCAAGCTGATAAAAATGGCAAAAACAATAAAATGAGTCAAATTACTGAAGTTTTGGAAGCCTGACCCCAATTAACTTGACTTTTCCCCTTGACTCGAGTAACTTTTCTAAGAGTAGTCAAGACAAACAAGACCTTGATCCTCAAGAGGAGGCTTTAATGTTTTTATTGGGACCTGTCGGACCGATGGAACTTCTGCTCATCGTTTTGATCATTATCATCATATTTGGCGCACGGAGGCTTCCAGAACTCGGAAAATCCTTAGGTGAAGGAATAAAGAATTTTCGAAAATCCATAAGCGGCAAAGAAAAAAACACCGAATCCCCTTCAGATAAACCGCAGCCCCCAGCCAAGGAAGAATGAGCGATACCATTGAGAATTCTGTTCATGGGCGAAAAGATAAAAACAGAAATTTCCTCTTCATAAATCTTCCCACCAAAAAATCTCACCCTTTTCAACCATCAACCTGACCGGAAAAAACCGCCATGTCTCTTTATGCCGGGTTCGACCTAGGAGGCACCCAGCTCAAATACGGTCTCATCGACTCCAAAGGAAAAATACCCGTTGAAGAGAAAACGGCCACCCCTCCCTCTATCCAGGGGCTTATCCAGCTCCTGGAAAGGATCTGGGATGCTCTGAAAAGCAAAGAAAAAAGACGCATAGGGGCCGTCGGCTTTGGATTTCCGGGAATATTCAGCCTGGAGGGGCAAAAAATCCTTCAATCTCCCAACTATCCTGAACTGGACAATTTCGACCTCATCCCTGCTCTATCCGGATTCATAGAGGTTCCCTTATGGGTAAATAACGACGCCAACATGGCTGCTTTCGGAGAATATAAGCTTGGAGGCGGCAAGGGAGCTCAAAGCCTGATCTTCTTAACCATCGGGACAGGCGTGGGCTCAGGTATCATCCTCGAAGGAGAACTCTGGCAGGGCAAATGCGGTTTTGCTGGAGAACTGGGCCATCTGACTGTCAACCCGGACGGAGAAATCTGTAACTGCGGAAGTCAGGGCTGCCTGGAGACGGAGGTGTCGGCATCCAAGATCGTGAAGAACTACGCAGTTCTGAAAAAAAAGGAAGAGAGAATATCCGCAGAAGAAGTTTACCGACGGGCAAAAAATAATGATGAACATGCGCGAAAGGCTTTTGCTCAGGCCGGTCAATTTCTGGGAAGGGGGCTGGGCATGGCCATCAACCTGATCAACCCGGAGAAAATTCTTCTGGGTGGCGCCGTCATGGCCGCGGGCGAATTTCTCCTTCCGGCTGCTCTTGATGAGGTGAAGAAAAGGTCTTATAAGGCTGCTCTCCAGTGCTGCAGCATCGAGAAAGCCACCCTCGGGAATAAAGCTGGCTTTCTGGGAGCAGCCCTCTGGGCAAAAAAACAAAGCGGCGAATGAGGAATGGCATCCTCATCTGAATAGGCTTAGCTCCATCCGAAGCCCCACAGCGTTCCTTGAATCTTGACTCTTATAAGGGAGTCTATTATTGTATGAAGTTGAATCTAAATTTGAGGAAAAGGAGTTATTCCCTATAAAGACCCGGAATAAAGAGCCGATCCAGAAGGATGAGTGAAAGAAGGAGGCGCAAAGTGGTCAGGAAGATATTCATGTCATTTTGGATATTCATTTTCATAATGGGATTCTCCTCGCTTTCTCTGAGCTACACCACTACGGGAATTTTAAAAGGAAAGATAATCGACTCCGAAGGACTTCCTTTATCCGATGCTTTCATTTATTTATCCTCACCAGCCATGCAGGGAATCCGGATTTACATCACTTCTGAAACGGGCAATATCTTTTTTCCGTATCTTCCGCCAGGGAAATACCGAATCAGAGTGGAAATGCCCGGGTTCAAGACGATCTCCGTTGAAAATATCATCATCAAAGCCGGCAAAACAATCGACCTCCATATTCCCATGGAAGCAACTTCGGTCGAAGAAGAAATCTCAAAAGAAATTCCTACCCCTACCCTGGATGTGCATTCAGCAAAAATTGCGGCAGGCATAGAGCAGGAGTCTCTCAGGCATATTCCTTTTCCTCGAATCCTCGAGGACGCTATCGCATCAGCTCCAGGCGTCATCACGGAGAGAGTCCCTTTCCAGAAAAGGTCTTTCCTGCACGGCTCCCCTTCCAGCGCCAACACCTTTAGCTATGAAGGCTTTTCTATGTGCGATGCTGGGGACCGCCAGCTTCTTGTTAACCTTAATTTTGATACCATCGAAGAGATCGAAGTGGAGACCGCAGGTCATCCTGCAGAGGCCGGGCTGACTGACGGAGGATTCATCAATATTGTGACAAAATCAGGCAGCAATAAAATGGATGGATCCATCAATCTCTATCATACCAGAGAAAATCTCTCCAGTTCTCTCAGACATGAGGACGAACTCAGCGGAGCGGGCATCTCCCCGCCAGCAATCGATAAAGGGCTGTGGGACACCTCTCTTTCCCTCAGCGGCATGATATTCGAAGATATCGCCTGGTTCTTTGGAAACGCGCGCTTCATTTCTCAAAAACAGACCACTCCTTTCATATCCTGGACCGATCCCCTCGGGAACGAGCATCCCGCTTTTAACAGGACCAATGAAGATATAATGGCATCTTTCAAGCTATCCGGCCGGTACATCCCTCATCTCAACTCAACACTCCTCTTCAACTACAGCAACCGCTATCGTTCAGTCTATGAGCCTGGAATAAGCTGGAATACTCCCGAAGAGTCGACTCATATTTCCGACCGTGAAATAAACTTAACCGGCATCGGAATAATCGGTTATGCCCTTGACCAGAACACTTACGCCGAACTCAAAGCAGGCTATACCCACCACAAACTTCCTCTCCGCCTGAAAGGAAACAGAATCGGGAATCCAGAGTACTTCGACTCCGGAACAGGGCATCTCTGGGGGAATGTGGGATTCAACGAAAACAGGCTGCAGAGAAAATTCCAGGTCACAGCCTCCATGACGCGCTTTCAGGAAGACGTCCTGGGCGGAGACCACGAACTCAAGGCCGGTGCCGAATACGAGTATGCATTCAGGGAGAGCACAGTATGGAGAATAAACAACCTATCCATTAACTACTTCTTCGGCAATCATAATTACTTCGGACAGGATGTATCCCCCTCCTCAGGCTTTCTTGTGGATAAGGGGCTGGTTTCCTTTTTCCTCGCCGGTGGAAGCCCATCAGATTCCAATCCCCAACATGAGCTCCGCCGTTTTAGCTTTTACGCCCAGGATTCAATGACATTCTTGAAGAGACTGACTCTTTATCTGGGACTCAGGTTTGAAAGAAGCCAAAGCGAGCTCTCCTCTTACACAAAATCGCAGAGCGGCAATTACGTCTCTTACCGTATCGGAGAAAACATCATTGAAGCCGTCCAAGATATCAATCCCTATGACGAAGTGTCCTCCCCCAGATGGAAGAATATGATAGTCTGGAACACCCTCTCCCCTCGAGTCGGATTGAGCTTCGACATCTTTGGAAAGGGGAAATCCATCTTCAAAGCTTCCTTCGCCCGCTATAAAGAGGCTCTTCTCCTAGACTATCTTACCGAGCTGAGTCCTATCAATCCCTACCAATCTCACCAGTTTTTCTGGTTCGACGAAGACATGGACAGCGAAGTGGACGGTACCGATACATATGTCCCTTACCCTGATGATTACCGCCTTTATTCAGGAGACAATTACAAAAGGCAAATCGCTTCAGGGGTCCACCCCCCTTACACAGACGAATGGACCGTCGGACTCCACCAGGAACTTTTCTCTGATTTCTCCTTCCGTGTGAGCTACATTCAAAAGACCACAAAAAATATCCTGGCAAGCGTCCTCTATGCTTTAGACCAGGATAGAGACTGGTACACCAAAGAGCTGGACACCCAAAATTGGTGGATACCTTTTGATACCATTGTCCCGGGTGTAGATGATTTCTCCGCTACTCCGGTGACCGTGTATTACTTATCGAATAATGCGCCTGATCTTTTTTACAGGATAAAGAATGTGCCGGAGCTCGAACAGTATTACCAGGCGGTTGAGTTTGCGTTCACAAAAAGAATGTCTCACAAATGGCAGCTCAGCGGCTCTGTTGTTTTCAGCAAGACAACAGGGAACACAAGCTTGAACTACGACGGATACTCCGGATTTTCGCTAGCCCGGCGAGACCCCAATACCTTTGTCAACCTGCCTGAAGACTCAAGGCTTGACTATGATACACCCCTTTCCGCGAAATTAACGGGGACCTTCGAGCTTCCCCTCGGGTTCTTCCTGAGCTTCTATTACAGATATTTGAGCGGACCTATCTGGACCAGGAGTGTCACCATCGTTCCCCCTTCAACCTGGGCCCAGTCGAATGATGCCTTCAGCACGCCGGTAACGGTTCTCCTGGAAAAACCTGGAGAAAGAAGGGCAGAACCCTACAGCACGCTAGACCTGAGAATCGAGAAGAGATTCAGAGCAGGGCGCTCAAGGTTCTTGAGTTTCTATGCGGACATCATGAACGTTTTCGGCTACAAATCTGATTTTCTTCATCAAAATGACGGAGGCTTCTGGTATCCAGACGATGAAAACACCGACCAAGGCACACGAATCCACAGCCCGAGCTACAGGAGCATCACCTCGCTGCTCGGGACGCGGACATTCAGGCTATGCCTTCGCTTCGATTTTTAATTCCCTGCGTTTTCCTTAGATCGTCTTGATCAGAGCAAGAGAATCCGGCTGCTCACGAAAACGCAGTCATTCAGGCTCTCTAATATTTTCTGACCTGCTTCTCAATAATTGAACTCAATGACCTTTTTCAATTCGTCATCTCCAGTCCTGTTCTTAAGGACTGCGTTCAGCTTGTTCTTTCCCTGCGCGAAACCCAGAATGCTGACCTCAATTGTAAAAGGCACTTCGATTTTATACTTCTCTCTCCGTTTCTCTTTAAGCTCAGACTCTCTTAGCTTCACCTCATAAACACCATCATGTTCCCAAAGAAGCCGATCCTCAAAGTCTTTTAATTCCAGGTAGAGTTCAAGAGTGGTACTCAACCATTCATCCTCTGCCTTAAACCAGATGCCCTTATAGGGAACCTCGACCACAATAATCCCCTCAGCCCGTTTTGGCTCAATCAATGTCTTCTTTACATCCAGGCTGAAATCAAAAATAACCTTTTCCTCAAAAAAAGTCTCTTGAGCCAGAGCGAGCCGTCGATTTAAATCATGCAAATACTCGACATCATGCCCATAACTCAGGTCGAGACTCCTAAAAGGGGACAGGTCATAGGTCGCCAGTCGGTAATTGCCGGTGCAGTTTGAATCGACAAAGACAACCGGAAAACGGCCGTAATACCAGACCTCACCACACTTCATGTACAGCGGACTCATAGGATCTCTGTTTTCACTGAGGTGGATTTCCCTGTTCTGAGGCGCACCAAAAAGAACAAAGATCCTCCCCCTGTCAGTCAAATATCCTTCTTCCTTTTCATCCCTGAATAGCTCATTGGCTGCATCCAGGCGGTTGTAATATTCCGTCCTGAATTCATTCTCTTCTGTGTTAGGAGTCGGATCCCGCCGCTTCCAGAAATCCTCTTTGAATTGTTCCCTTTCTGAATCCGGAAGCTCAAGAAAAATCTTCCTTTCTTTTCTGGTCATAATATAATCGACCTGATACAAGAACTCGGCATCCTCCTGACCCAGCTTTCTCTCCAGTCTGACTATTCGGCTCGTGCATGATGTGTATAAGGCTGGCAGAAAGGATAACAATAGAAAAACAGGCAAGAAAGATATAGATAAATTCCACAAACCGGAGCGTCTCCAGTCTCTCGAAAGAATCATTTATCCTCCTTCTTGACTTTACCATAAACAGCAATTTTTGTGCCAATATTGTAAGCATCTTCATTTCAGTGATAGGGATAATATCTGACTTAGTGGTAATGCAGTCAATAGAGTAACAATCACTGAGCGGGCCTGTATACCGCCCTCAGCCCCCGGCCCCCAGGGGAACCAGTCCCGTCGGTTCCCCCCGTCGGAAAAGCCGACGGGGCCCCCCTCCGCTACGGGGGCAAGAGGGCGGTATACAGGGCCGCAAGACAGATGGTGGCATACAAATGATTGCATTAATACGAGTTGAAAAGTGAAACGCCGGTTCCTCTTCATCCGAAATCCATGAAGGAGGAGGAGTAATAGGGGACGTTCCCGAGGGGGACACCCTTTTATACTTTTTTTTGCAGAAAAAAGAGTGTCCCCCTCGGGAACGTCCCCATAAACCTGCCAATCAACCTCTTCCCCTGCACTGGTTTCGCTTAAAGTGAAGACGCGGAGCCTAAAGGGGACAGGATTTTTTAGGAGACAGCAGCCTGTCCTTTTTTTTATCTATCAGGTCTTTCAGCTGCTTCAAGTCCTGGGGAGAAATATCTCCTTTCAAAAACATGAAAGCGAGTTTATTATGAAGAAGAGGATCGGCATCTGGGGCGATACAACCTGCTTTTACGAGGTCTTTCCACTCCCGAGTGCCAGGCACAGGAGAAAAGTAAGCCAGTCGGGGCACTGCGTCCAATCTTTGGACATGAAAGACGCTCTCTTTTATGCTGGAATATGTCTGGCCAGGTAAGCCCGCCATGAGGTAGACATTGATCTCCTGACGCCTGTAACCAGCTCTTTCAAGATGGACGATCGCTCTTTCCAGATCACCTTCTGAGACTTTGGAGCCGGCCTTTTCCAAAACCTCAGAATCAGTCGATTCCTGACTGAGAAAGAGAGACTGAACGTTCGCCTTCATGAAAAGAGAGGCCAACTCAGAATCAATCTCTCTTATATGGAGGCCGTTCGGAGTATGGAAAAAAACGGGAAGATCTCGCTGGATGACTCCTTTCAAAAGAGGAACGATATGACTTTTCTTCTTCAGGAGAAGAGCGTCATCATAGAAAGCGAAATTGCGGTTCCTGTACCTGTGATAATGATATTCAATTTCGGACACAACAGATAAAGGAGGTCTCTGTTCAAATTTCTTATAAAGCAGGGGGCTGGCACAAAAAGAACATTGGAAAGGGCATCCTCTTGAAGTGAGGAGCGGCAAAACATCCTGTCCAGGCATTAAATCAAAGGCAGGCCAGGGAATCTCATCCAGGGTCTCGACCTGAATATCCGCTGAATAACCATCTCCTAAAATCTCCCTGACCAGAGGGATCACTCCCTTTTCGCCCATGCCTTGAAAAATGACGTCGGCACCGGAGAAGCTTCTGGCATGCTCCGGCAGCAGGGTGGCGTAGATCCCACCCAGGACCATGGGAACCTGGCCGAATTTCCTTCGGATAAGCTCCACCGCCAGTTGAACTCCTGGATACCAGTAGGTCATGGTGCAGGTCAAAAGGACAAGGTCAGGGGACGGGACCTCTTCCAGCTGGTGAAGAAAAAGCTCGATGGGAATTCCGTAGCGTGAATATTTCCGGGGGACCTTTTTCAGGACCGAGGGCTTGGGGACTTCCTCTTTGATAAAAGGTCCTCTTCCGTCAAGCTTCGTTTTCATATTTTTTTCAAGAGCAGGATGGCCGCGGCCTAAACAGTCGATCAAGTCCAAACGGAATCGCGTGTATTTCTGAAGGAGTGATGCGATATAAAGAAGGCCCAAAGGCCTCAGCCAAAAATCATAAGCCGTGAAATCGTAGATCCAGGGATTTATGAGAAGTATGTTCTTTGAAGAGGGCATGTGTTCATTTTATGTTCAACGGCCACAGGAAGCCTCTCTACTTAGGTCGCGCTGGTGCGGAAGGTGGGACTCGAACCCACACGGTCTTAAAGACCATAAACTCCTGAGGCTTACGCGTCTACCAATTCCGCCACTTCCGCAGGTTGTCTAATTATAATAATAACTTCATCAAGAGTCAATCTGGGGTCAGGCTTCAGTAACTTCAGTCATTTCCAGTCAACAAATAAGAATCATTGTAAAAAATGAGTTCCTAGAATGAAAAGAAGATGATTCAGAGAAGACGGGTGGCATGAGGACGAAAATATTTCAGACGGGATCCATCCCTATGTTCCGCTACCTTCCATTCTGCTCACCAAATATTTATCATTACAATGAGCTAAAAATAATTACTGAAGTTACTGAAGCCTGACCCCAAAACTTGACAAAATCGGGTTCTGTTCTTATTTTATCAAGCGGTGACACCTTCCAACTTCTGTCATTCCCTCAAATCGAATCTCAGCCATCCATCTCAATCTTAGATAAGGAGGTCTGATGAAATTATCAAGCCGGGAGCAAGTTGAAAAGCTTTCCCAATTTCAGAGTGAAAATTTTCTGACCACCTCTTTTTATTTCGATACGGACAAAAGCAGGATGCGGAAAAAGGAGATCGCTCTCTCTTTGAAGAATTTGCTCAACACAAGTAAAACCCGAATAGAGCAGATGGAAGTCAGCAAGAAGAAAAAGGATTCTCTCTCTAAAGACCTGGAGAAAATCAAGCATTTTTGCTCACAAAATCTTCCCTTGAATCATTCTTCAGGGCTGGCCATTTTTTCCTGCGCCAGCCAGGACTTTTGGGAATTTTTCAACCTGCCCGACTCTCCGCCCAACAGAATCATATTTGACAAAAATCCCTATGTCCGGCCGCTCTCAGCGATCCTGGATGAGCATCACCGCATTTTTGCCCTGACTCTGGACCGGAAAGAAGCCAAATGGTACGACATCTTCATGGATGAGATCTCACTGCTGGACAGTCATAAAGAGGACGTCCCCAGTAAAGTCAGAGAAGGAGGATGGGAAGGTTATGAATCGAAGCGAATCGAAAGGCACATCGCCACCCACCTCCATGATCATTTTAAAAAGATCGCCCAAAAATCGTTTGACCTGTTCAAGAAAAATCACTTTGATTGGATTTTCCTTGGCTGCAAGGAAGAATACTGCTCAGATTTCGAGCCCCTTCTCCATCCCTATCTCAAAGATAGAATTAAGGCCAGGCTGAAGTCCATGCCTGCCGACTCCCTGGGAGCCATCTTCAAGGAATCCTTGGCTCTTGAAAAAAACCTGAAAAAACAGGAAGAAGAACAGACTGTTCAGAGGCTTATCTCTGAACTTGAAAGGGGGGGGCTGGCGGTTTCCGGACTGAAACAGACCCTCAGCAGCCTTAACCGCAGTGAAGTCCAGACACTCATCGTTACCCGCCATTTCCCTCAACCAGGCAGAATGTGTCCCCGGTGTCACTTTTTGTTCGTCGATGAGCTTCAATGTCCTTCCTGCCGAAGAAAAACCGATAAAATCCTGGATATCATCGATGAGGCTGTGGAGGCGGCTATGGTCAACAACTGTCGGGTCAAGCATGTCAGCCCTCCATCAAAGCTCAACAGATACGGCAAGATCGGAGCCTTCCTCAGGTACAAAACCTAACCTATGGGGTCAGGGCTCGACATTAGACATTTTTTATTGGCAATCGAATTCCTTGTAAAATAATATTCTGAATTCTTCAGTTGTCAGATGTCTAATGTCGAGCCCTGACCCCTTCTTTAAACCTTTTCTTTAAACGTGACCCGGTCGAAGAAGCTGTAAATTATAGGGATGATGAAGAGGGTCAGAAAAGTCGTGGCCGTCAATCCCCCGACCACTGCGATGGCCATGGGCGCTCTCATCTCAGCCCCTTCGGAAACACTGATGGCCATGGGCAGCATCCCCATGATCGTGGTCAAGGCTGTGATCAACACCGGCCGCAGCCGCACGGCGCACGCCTGCAGAATAGCCTCCTTTTTGTCCACTCCTTTCTGCTTCAACTGGTTGATATAATCCACCATAACGATACCGTTGTTGACCGCTATTCCGCCCAGTATGATAAAACCTATCAACACCGGCAGGCTGACAGGCCTGCCCGAAACGAGCAGGGCGACGATCACTCCGATTATGGACAGGGGGATAGTGAACATGATGACGAATGGATGGCGGAAGGACTCAAACTGGGAGGCCATGATCATGTAGACCAGCAGAGTGGCCAGGGCAAAGGCAGCAGCCATGATGACGAAAGCCTCCTGCATTTGTTCGAACTGGCCTCCGAACTCGGTGAAATATCCGGCCGGCAGCCCTCTCTCGATGTCAGCTATCCTTCCCCTGATGTCTCTTACCACACTCCCCAGGTCTCTCCCGGCTAAATTTCCTGTGACCGTAATAACCCGGGCCTGGTTCTCCCGGTTGATCCGGATGGGGCCCTCTCCTTGGGTGATGACGGCCACCTCTCCCAAGCTGATCATGGTGTTCAAAGGAGTCATGATCGGAATGCTTCTGATGTCTTCCAGGTTGTCCCTGAATTTCTCCTCAAACCGAACTCTGATGTCGATCTCCTCATTGCCCTCTCTGAAGCGAGTGGCGACCTTACCCAACGTAGCGGTCTGAATCGCGGTCCCGACCTGGCTGACCTTCAGCCCCATCCGGGAGGCCTTTTCCCGTTCTATGGTGATGTGGTACTCGGGCTTACCTTCTGCCAGGGAGTGAGTGACATCCCTCAAGCCTTCCACATCACGGATTCTCTCGACCACGGTATCTCCGATCTCCTTCAGAATGCCGATCTCTTTTCCGAAGATCTTTATCTCGATCGGGGCAGTGGCTCCTCCCATCATGGCCTGGCCAAGATCGAGAGCCTCAAACTTGACATCCTTGAGTTTGGGCAGCTTGCGCCGGATCTTTTCCAGGACCTCCACATCTGAAAGTTCTCTTTCTGTTATGGGAACAAGTCCCACCCAGAGTATTCCTTCATGAGAACCTGTGGTCGACATTCCTCCGGCCATATCCGCAGGGTTCTCCTCAGCCTGGGATCCGACTTGGACCGATACGGTTTTCACCTCTGGCTCCTGAGCCATCAGCTTCTCGACCATGGTTACGACCCTGTTCGTTTCCTCCAAGGATGTTCCGACGGGCATCTTAACCTGGAGCATGATCATCTCTCTATCCATGGCTGGCATAAATTCTGTCCCCAGGAAAGGAACGATGGCCAAGGAAAGGGCCAACAAGCCAAACGTCCCGCCCAGAACCAGGCCTCTTCGCTTCAGGGCCTTGTGCAGGAGATTCCTGTAAAAATTTCTGGCCTTTTCAAACTGGATTTTTTTCTTATTCTTTGTTTCGGCATTCTGTCTGTTGTTGGCTTTGAACAGGACAGAGGCCACCATGGGGACAACAGTGAGGGCCACAAACAGCGAAGCCAGCAGAGAAAAGGCAATGGCCAGCGCCAAACCACGGGTGAGCCTTCCGGTGATTCCCTGAGCAAAGACCATCGGGAAAAACACAGCAATCGTGGTCAATGTAGAAGCGGTGATGGCCATGCCCACTTCAGAGGCTCCTTTCTTCGAGGCCTCCTCTCTATTCTCGCCTTCTTCCATGTGGCGGAAGATGTTCTCGATAACGACGATTGCGTTGTCCACCAGCATTCCGATGCCCAAGGCCAGCCCCCCGAGAGTGAGGAGGTTAATGGTGTATCCGGCAAGGTAAAATGCGATGAAAGTGGTGATGACCGAAAGGGGAATAGCCAGAGCGATGGTCAAGGTTGGACGCCAGTTGCGAAGGAAGATAAAGATAAAGAATATGGCCAGAATCCCGCCGACCAGGGCATTGTTTCCTGTCCGCCGGACGACGCTCTGGATCATCTCTGCCTGGTCCATGAAAGGGTGAAAAGTCACATCTGGAGGCAGCGTGGGTTTTATTCTCTCCAGCTCTCTGTTGACGGCCTGGGCGGTAGTGACGGTGTTCGCCCCGGAACGTTTACTGATGAAATAGAAAACTGCTTTCTCACCTTGAGTACGGCTGATCAAACGGGTGTCCTTGAGGGTGTCCCTGACCTCAGCCACATCCGTAAGGTAGATCGGTTGACCGGCCTGGGTTATGCCTATGATCGTGTTTCGGATATCATCCAGGCTTTGAAATTCCCCCAGGGTCCGCAACAGGTATTCGGAGTGTCTCTCTGTAAACCGTCCGGCCGGAAGGTTCAGGTTCTCCATCGAGAGAGCCATGAGGATCTGGTCGAAGGAGATATTGAGGGACTCCAGGGCAGCCTTATCCACTGCCACCAGGATCTCTCTGATGTCCATGGAGAAAACCTGAGCTGACGCCACTCCGTCGATCCTTTCCAGCCTCGGCGCTACCTCGTCTTCGATCAGCTCTTTCAACTCCAGAGTCGGCCTGTCTGCGGTTATCCCGCCGAAAATGATCGGCATCTGGCCAAGGTTGAACTTGACCACCAGCGGGTCGCTCGCTTCCTCCGGAATGAAATTCCGGTAGAGCCCGACCTGGTCTCTGATATCCTGAGCGGCAAAATCAAGGTTTGTCCCCCATTCGAATTCGACCATGATCACCGATACTCCCTCGGTCGTCATCGAATCCACCTCTTTAACACGGCTGATGGTATTGATGATCTGTTCGAGTGGCCTGGTGATGGTATTCTCGATATCCTCAGACGAAGCGCCGGAGTAAGTGGTGACCACGGAGACCGTGGGAAACTCGATGTCCGGGAAAAAATCCAGGCCAAGACTGGCGAAGGCGATGAATCCCAGTACAACCAGGATCATGGCCAGCATGGCCGTTGAGACTTTTCTCCTAACAGCTATTTCTGGTATTTTCATTCTATGACCTCTTTGATGTCTATTTGGGTGCCATCCTCAAGACCGAAGTTTCCCTCCACGACAACCAGGTCTCCTTCCCTGAGACCGTTGATGACCTCGATTCTGTCTGAATTTTGAAGGCCGAGGCTAAGCTCGACTCTCTCCACGGTATTACCATCTTTGACTCGAAAGACATACTTATTCTCCAAAACTGCCTTCTGAGGTATGACTAAGGCATGTTCGTGGGTGCTGATTTCGAGGCTGACTTCACCGAAGGTGTTGGGCCTCAAGGCCAGGTCAGGGTTGTCAACTGTGACTTCAACTTTGAATTTCTTGGATACCGGGTCAGCAGTGATGTTGACGATGGATACCCGTCCCTGGAATATCCTGTCCGGCAGGGCAGTCACTCTCAGCTGGGCCGGCTGGCCTTTTTTGATACGGGCAACATCCTGCTGAGTCGCATCGACCTCTATCTTCACTCGAGAAAAATCCATCAATGTCAGGACCCCGCTGGTCGGAGAAAATCCGCCCATCATCGGATTGATCACCTCACCGACCTCAGCATTCTTGGAGGCAACGACTCCGCTGAACGGAGCTTTCATGAGTGAGACATCAAGGTTGTAGCGGGCCAGGTTCACAGCAGCCTGAGCTTGTTTAAGCTGAGCATCAGCCGCCTCATAGGCCAACATGATTTTTTCATACTGCTGGTCGGAAGCCGCGTCCTCCTTTTTCAGCCGCTCCATCCTCTCCATGTTCTTCTGGGCATCTTTATAATTTGCCTCGGCCACGGCTAAGGCGGCTTGAGCCTGGTCCAGCTGAAGCCGAACAGCCCGTGTGTCCAGCTCGGCTAACAGCTGCCCCTTTTCGACGCGATCGCCCTCCTCGACATGTATCCTGGCGATCTTCCCGCCGATATCCGGTGTGACGTTGATCTTATTCCAGGCCTCTATCACTCCGGTATAAAAGAGCTTCTCCGATATCTTCTGTCTTTGAACTTTAAAAACTTTAACCGGAGCCGCACCAAAGCTCTCATCTTTAGTCCCTTCATCTGCGGCCGGCTGACGGCAAACTGCAAAGGAAAGAAAAAGGAGAGCAATTCCGCACATTTTGACCATATTCCTTTTGTTCATTTTTTTCCTCCAGTCATCTCTCACGGTTCTCATCTCTTCTCCTCTCATCTATCAATCACTCCATCCCACTCCCATGGCTTTATCCAACTCAGCCAGGGAGATGACATAATCAAAAAGGGCCTGAGAATAATTGGTCTTGGCCTGGGTCAGCGCGGCCTGAGCTGAACTGACATCCAGAGTTGTGGCCATTCCTTCTGAGAAATTGAGTTCAGCGATTCTCAAGCTTTCCTCAGCCTGTTCGACATTTTTCCCCTGGGAAAGAAGGGATTCCTTGGCTTCGTTCAGCTTTAGCAATGCCTGGCTGACTTCGAATTCCACCATGTCCAATAAACCCCGGGTAGTAAGATTCAATTCCCTGATCACCGCCTTGGATTGTGCGACTTTGGCAGAGGTGCTGAATCCGTTGAACAGGGGAACCGAAAGAGCCAAGTTGACCGAATAGTAGTTCTGCCAGGTATCTTTCTCAAAATTGAATTTGTCTGCCCAAAAATTATAGGTTCCGGATACCGCCAAAGAAGGAAGTCTGGAGGCCCGGGCCATCTTCAGCATCTGGCCAGCCATCTTTTTCTGGTAGCTCAACTGGGAGAGCTCAGGTCTTTTTGTTATGGCCTTGGAGAGGCAGTCCTCCAACGCAGGTTCAGTGAGCTCAAACTTCAGTTCTCCTTTGATCTCGATATCCTGGGAAAGATCCAGCCCCAGAAGAGTCTTCAGGTTGAGTTCGGCTATTTTCAGATTGTTTCTGGCCTTGATCAACTGAGGCTTCAGGTTGGCCGCCTCCACTTCAGACCTCAAAAGGTCAAACTTGGAGGCCATCCCGACTTCATAAAGCCTTTTGACGTTATTGAAATGTTTTTCAGCAACCTCGACTGCTTCCTCGGCCACCTTGACAAAATCCCTTGCCAAAAGACAGCCGTAAAAAGCCGCTTTGGCGTTGAAAACAGTGATATGCTCAGACTGCCGGACCGCTTCTTCAGAAGAAAGGAGGTTGTATTTGGCCTGTTTGAATCCAGACGTTAAACGGCCGCCGGTGAACAAAGGCAAGGAAAGAGACAGGGAAAACTGATAGTCGCGGGTGAAGTCCACGGAGATTCTCTGGGTTAGACCGGTCAAGGGATCGGGAAACTCCAGCTCAAAGAGCTTTTCATCCAGAGTATGAAGTCCCTGGGCGTTCAGAGCCGGGAAAAAACCCGCTGCCGCTTCCCGGACTTGAGCCCTGGCTGTTTCCACTCTTTCTTCAGTTGCCAGATGATACGGATTCTGGGAAAGAGCCAGTCGAATACTCTCCTCGAGTGTCAGCGTTATCTTTTCCTGGGAAAAAGAAAACCGGGCTGTCCATAAAGTCAACAGGACGACCAAGAAAACCGTGCTTCCTTTCTTCATGCTGAATCTCCTTTTATGCTTTGCTGTCATTTTTTATCCCATGGAGAAAAAAATCATGGATCAGATCGGCGCTCTGCTGAATGCTCAATTCTTTTTTATCTTGGACCGGGCCTTTAAAATAAAAACCGCGGATCATAGCTCCTAAAATGAAGCACGCCTGCCTGACATCCATTTTCCTGAATTCTCCGTTCTTAACTCCCTCCTCGATAATCTCACACATCAATTTGAAAATCTCTTCCAGAATGCCTCTATACCGAGCCGGAATCGGGGGATGGTGGGTTGGAAGGGCCTGCTCTCTTATATTCATATGAAGAAGCTTCCTCATCAAAGCTCTTTCCATGATGAATATTCGGGCTATATTCTTTTTGGTGTGATAATAGCTGCCAACAGTGTAGATAGTCTGTTTGAGCTTTCCTTCTGTGTTCATATCCGATTGCTGGATCTTTTTTACCTTCTGGAGCACTTCCTCAAAAGATTTATAAATGATCTCGAAAAACATCTCACTCTTGCTTTTGAAGTAGTGGTACAGGGTAGCCTTGGAAAACTGAGCTTCTTTAGCGATCTCATCCATGGTTGTCAGACTGAAACCTTTCTGGACAAAGACCTTCTCTGCAACCTTCAAGATAAACTTTTTGTTCTCCTCTTTCCTGTGTTGTTCTCTTTCTGTCCTCAGATCCATTTTTTTCATTTTTAAACCCTATAGTTTTAAATTTAAACTTATGAGTTTAATTTGTAAACTAATGAGTAATGATAACAGGATTGACAAAGCCAGTCAAGCTTTTCTAAAGATAAAAGGAGAAGAGAGGTCCCGGTTAAGCTCTGGGATGGAATTTATCATAGACACGGCGGAGCCGCTTCCTGCTGACATGGGTATAAACCTGGGTGGTGGTTATTTGACTGTGCCCGAGCATCAGCTGGACAGACCTCAAGTCCGCTCCTCTCTCCAAAAGATGGGTAGCAAAAGAATGGCGCAGGACGTGAGGGCTTATCTTCTGAACCAAGCCTGCCTTCTTGGCGTATCCCTTCAGAAGCTTCCAGAATCCCTGGCGGGTGAAAGCATTCCCTCTTTGGCTCAAGAACAGATATTCACTTGATTCTTTTAAAAATTTATCCCGACCTTGCTCCAGATACCTACGGACAGCCTTGGCGGCCGAACCTCCGATCGGAACGATCCTCTCCTTGCCTCCTTTACCCACACAGAGGAGAAATCCATCCTCCAGGTTCACGTTTTTCGTCCTCAAGGCAATGAGCTCTGACACCCGCAAGCCGGTTGCGTAGAGCAGCTCCAGCATGGCCTTATCCCTGATCCCGCGGACATTTTCCTCATCAGGCTGTCCAAGGAGAGATTCGACCTCTTTCACCGTTAAAAACTTGGGCAGGGCCAGCCAGGTCTTTGGCGAAGAGAGGTTCACGGCAGGGTTTTTCTTGATCATCCCATCCAAAACCAGAAAATTATAAAAGGACTTGATAGAGGAGATGAGCCTGGCCATGGAACGAGGGGAAAGCCCGGCCCGGCTCTGGTGATGAATAAATCGGACCAATCCTTCCTCATCGGCCTTCATCCAGGATATTCTTTCTTTCCGCAAGAATTGAAAGAGCTTCACCAAGTCATGTGCGTAGGACTGGATGGTATTCAAAGAGAGACCTTTTTCTACGGACAGAAATTCAAGGAAGACCTGGAGGACTTCCTCAGGCGTTAGGGAAGCGTTTTTCATGTGATGAAGGGATTTGACCTTTTCTCTTGACCTATGGTCGTGTGCGGGCCGTGGCCAGGAAGAACGATCATTTCCTCGGGCATGGTTAAAATCCTATTTTTAATGGAATTCACCATCTCCTGCCACGATCCTCCCGGAAGGTCGGTTCGCCCGACTCCTCCGAAGAAAAGCGTATCTCCAGAAAGCAGGAAGCCATCCCCCAAAAAACTCACGCTCCCAGGGGAGTGGCCGGGCGTATGAATCACCTTTAAATGAGATTTTCCGATTTTTATCTCATCCCCGTCATCCAGAAAATGGTCGGCGGGGGGAGAATCTTTGGCACCAAGAAATATTCCCATCTCAGTCTGAAGCACGCTCTCCAGCATAGGGCTGTCGGCCGAGTGAATGAAGAGGGGGATGTCGTATTTATCTTTGATGTCTTTATTGGCTCCGATGTGGTCGACATGACCGTGAGTGTTGAGAATCAACCTGGGTTTCAATTCCTTTTCCGCGATCTGGCGAGTGATGTTGCCTGCTTCTGCTCCCGGATCAACCACGGCGCATTCCAGAGTCTCCGGGCAGTAGACCAGGTAGCAGTTTGTCTCCAGCGGACCCACGATAAGCGGTATGTATTCCATTCTATTTTTTCCTCTTCCATGATAATTCCATCTCCTGACGGAGTCAAGGAGTCGGCAAAAGGGGGCTGCTTTTTCTTTAAGAAAGGGGACAGTCCCTCTCTTCCTGAATAAAAGGACTAAAAAGGGACAGTCCCCACAGAAAAAACAGCCTGGCCCCTTTTTCTCTTCTTTCTTGTTTTTTCGGATAAAACTAAATATAATCCTCCCCAGAAATGAAAGGTCAACTGCGGCCCCGCATCAACAGAACTCAAATAAGAACATCACAAATCCCATTGAAAGAATCATGAGTCCCTGTTCATGCCCATGCATCCTAGATTCCTTACCCCCTAGACAGGATTAGCTGAAAGTACCGGCTTGAATCATGGAAAAAAGAAAGATCACAGGTTTTTTTCTTGGCTGGATTCTATTCTTCCTGGCCTATTATGTTCCGGTTCTTCCCCAAAATCCCGAAGCAAGCCGCCTCATGGCTGTTTTTCTCCTGGTCGTTGTCTGGTGGGTAACAGAGTGCATCCCCATTCCTGTCACTGCTCTCCTCATCCCGGTATTCATTACGGTCTTTCAAGTCGCCCCGGTCGGAGATGCTTTCGCCCCCTTCGCTAATCCTATCATCATGCTCTTCCTGGGAAGCTTTGTCCTGGCCAGGGCGATGAGCTTCCACGCTCTCGACCAAAAATTAGCTTATTCCATCCTATCCATGAAATCCATCGCCCATAATAAGACCAGAATCCTGTTCGCCATGGGTTTGACCTCCTTATTCCTTTCGATGTGGATCAGCAACACCGCGACAACGGCGATGATGTTCCCGATTGCCCTGGGGATACTGGATACCTTTGGTTCTCAAAAGAAGAAGACAAACGTATCCGGTTTCGGGGTGGTTCTGTTGCTGCTGCTGGCTTACTCTGCATCAATCGGAGGCATCGGCACTCCGGTCGGCAGCCCTCCCAACCTTATCGCCATCGGGATGCTGGAAAAGCTTGCCTCTTATAGAGTCACTTTTTTCCAGTGGATGCTCGTCAGTTTTCTGGTGCTCATTCCTATGTTCTTTATTCTTTTCTTTTTCATGAAGTTCTCTCTCAAAGCCAAAAAAGCACCCGAAGGAACACAGCCCTGGGCTATGCCTGAAAAAGTGAAAAAGATCCAGGGCCTGAGCAGAGGTCAAATTAACGTCCTGGCCGCTTTTTCAGTAACGGTCTTTCTCTGGGTTTTTCCGGGTTTCATTTCGCTCATCCTGGGAAGGGACGCTCCGTTTTTCCTCTGGCTGGAGAGACATTTTCCAGAATCCGTGGCTGCCATAATCGGTGCCGGACTCCTCTTTATCCTTCCCGTCAATCTTCGAAGAGGACAGTTCACACTGTCTTTTAAAGAAGCCGTAAAGATTGACTGGGGCACTCTCCTTCTTTTCGGAGGAGGATTGTCTTTAGGATTCCAGATGTTTAAGACTGGACTGGCTGACGCTATCGGAAGATTTTTCATTTCTTCCGGGGGAAGTTCCGCCACCCTCTCACTCATCACCCTTCTCTCCATTTTCCTCAGCGTCTATCTGACTGAACTGACTTCGAACACCGCTTCGGCCAACATGATCATCCCCATCATCATCGCCGTCTCTCAGGCGGCCTCAGTCAACCCCCTTCCTCCTGTCCTGGGAAGCGCGATCGGCTGCAGCTTTGCTTTTATGCTTCCAGTGGCCACTCCCCCCAACGCCATCGTCTATGGCTCAGGGATGATCCGACTCAATCAAATGATGAAATTCGGTTTCTGGCTCAACATCGCCGGAGTGATCGTCATCTGGTTAGGAATCCGGTTTTTGGCTCCTCTGCTGGGATTAATATAAACCTGCCGATACCAGATTCTCTTTTCTCAAAAGGGGACAGTCCCCATTTTTACGTGCGATATCCTCTATTGTGCGAGCCTGGATACCGCCCTAGAGCCCCCGTAGCGTAGGGGGGACCCGTCGGATTGTCCGACGGGGGGAACCGACAGGACTGGTTCCCTCGGGGTCCGGGGGCTGAGAGTGGTATCAGGCCCGCACAGAGATTGTATCCTTATTTCCTTCGTTTGCATGATAGAAAGGCTAAATCTCTATTTCTGTGACAGCTTGTAACAAATTTATCATCTATCGGGGCGCCGGGTCCTCCCCATCCGAAGCCCATGAAGGAGGGAAGGTCCTGCTTGGGATCAAGGGCCACCGGCGCTGTACCGGATCACACCCTCATAATTGACTGTCAGGGAATTAGAGATGCCTATTGAGTACTATTAGAAGTTGTGGCCATAACTATTTTGATTTATAATGGCTTTCGATGGATGCCTACTTATCACAGGGGGCTTACCTTTCTCTTACAACCTTAGCCCTTCTCTCTCCGGCTGCATATTCAGACGGACTCCTTATCGGCCACAAAAGAGGCCACAGGTTCTTCGTGGAGAAAATTCTCTCCTCCATGCCAGGATTTTTTCCCTCTCTCAAAAAATACCAGGAGCTGGAGGAACTTTATCAAGGGAAGCTCTTAGGATTTTATTCCTTTAGACCGGATGAGAAAAAGATCAATAAGATTCTCGCCCCGTACGCGTGCGGAAAACTCCTCTTGAAAATTCAACCCAACCGGCAGAAAAGCATATCCGTCAAGTCCTTCGTCGTCGACTACAAAAACAATTTCATACTCCTGCCGGTCAAACTCATCAAGCCCAAATAAAAAAGACCAATGGCAAACCAGTTGAACACAGACCAGCAGACATTTCTCCTCAACTTAGCGCGGGAATCCATACAGTATCATCTGAAAACAGGAAAGACCCTCAAGAAGAAAGTCAGAGATGAAGAGCTGTTGAAAAAAAGGGGCGCATTTGTGACTCTCAAAATCAAAGATCAGCTTCGAGGGTGCATCGGCTACCCTCTGCCCTATAAACCTCTGTGGGAAACCATACGTGATGCCGCGATCGCCGCCGCCACTCAAGACTACCGCTTTCAATCCATTAGCCTTGAGGAATTACCCGAGAGTGTGATCGAAATATCGGTTTTAACTCTTCCCAGACCGATCAAAGACATCAAAGAAATTGAAGTGGGAAAGCACGGGATCATCGTCTCCAAGGGGCCAAATAAAGGCCTCCTTCTTCCTCAAGTTCCCGAGGAGTGGGGCTGGGACCTGGAAACCTATCTATCTCACGGCTGTATGAAAGCAGGCCTGGATGAAGACGAATGGAAAAAAGGAGTCCAAATCGAGATCTTCTCTGCCCAGGTCTTCTCAGAATAGTCCCTTAGCTTAAAGGGCAATCCCTTTTTCTACTTTTGAAACTGTTTTTTCCCGAGCATCTCCTCGGCGTCTTTTTTGCAGTCGTTGACTCCAGTGATCCAGCGATCATCCGCCTCCATGTTCAGGATGAATTCCAATTCCGCCCTTGCCTTCTCGATCTCTTTTTGGGCAAGGTAAGTGTCGGCGAGATAATAACGCGTCAAGGGATCGTTGGGGCCGTACTCCAGGGATTTTAAAAGGTGCTCGACAGATTTATCTTTGCTCCCCCCAGCAAAACCCGGCAGTTTAAAATACATCCTGCCCAGCACCCTGTCCGGACCTCCCTCCTCATAGGAACGTCCCAGTTCGATAACCTTGTTCATCGCTCTTTTGATGTCGTCCACCAGGAACAGGCTCTTGAGTACACCTCTTGCTTCTCCGTAAACACCGTAATTGACGCCGAGCCAGTAGTAACCGTCGGGCTTTTCCGGCTCCAGCTCCACAGCCCTTTCCGCATAGTAAATGCCCTGGGAAAAAATGATCTTCTTGTCTTTATTGCTCTCAGAGTTGTCGCCGATGTAGTAAAATATCCTCGACAGCTTCCAGAAGGGCTCGTACTTATTCTCTGCTATATCTCTGGCCTTCATGTAGAGATCCCGGGCTTTTTCTGCGGTCGCCATGTCCTTCATTCCAAGATACAACTCATCCGCCTGAGCGATCAGCTCCTCGGCACTCTGGGAAAACAGAAAGACTGAAAAACTGAAAAACAAAACGGTCAGAAAAAAAGATTTCGCCTTCATCCTCCTCTCCTTTTTTGCTGATATTTATAACATAAATTTCTTGCCGAGAACAACAAGAAAATGGATCAAGCGCAGAAGCGGTCAGCCTTCTCATCCAGCTCGATCATGAGACGCTCTATTTGCTCTCTTCTTACCTCCAGTTCCTCGTCCTTCAAGCCTGGAGATACATTCACAGGCGGCCCGAAAACCGCAACGACCCGGGTAAAAGGATAAAAGATTAAAAAACGGTCCCAGGAATTCAAGAATTTTTTCCGCGAAGCGGAAAAGGTGAACGGCACGAGCACAGCTCCTGTTTCCTGGGCAAGCTTCAGAGCGCCCAGCTTTAACTCCCGGCTAGGGCCTCTGGGGCCATCAGGAACGATGATGACCTCGCCGCCCTTCTGGAGCTCCCTTTTCATCCTGGCCCAGGCCCTCAAAACAGAATGCGAGCCAGAGCCTCTGATGTTCCGGTATCCCCACCTGGATGTGATCTGGGCGATGATCTCCCCGTCCTCACTGGGGCTGATCAAGGGCATGATCCCTTTGCGGCGAAAAAAGTAAGTCGCAAAAAAGATCCGTCCGTGCCAGATGAGCAAAACCACTGCCTTGCCTTGACTTCTCAATTCTTTATATCTTTCTTCCCCTATTATTTTTATCCTTGCAGATTTGCCCAAAACCCAGAGAACAGACTTTCCCAAAAGACCGATCAGGCTCCAGCGGAGTTTACGGAAAAATGACATCGGCATAATGATATACAAAACAACTGAGACAGTAAACCGCCATCCGCACAAAAATCCAGGAATCCCTTCCCCAACACGGAAACCAAGAGTTTCAACTAAAAAATACAGCCCACTGGGAGGGGAAACTGACTTCCTCCTTCCAACGCTCGCTTCCGTCCGCTGCCTCCCTTCTCGGGCGGGACACGAACCTACGCCCTGCAATCAAGAGGACAAACCTCCCTGGATCCCCCGATGATCGGACTCCCGAGGCAGGCTGCGAGGAACCAATCGTTAAAAGAATTCGATAAGACACTGATAATCAGGACCTTGCTGTTTATTTTGTTTTTTTGAGATATCTCTCGACTGCAAATCCGGCCAAAAATCCCACAAGACTCAATCCAAGGCCGTAAGGAACAGAATAGGGCCAGGAAGGCCAGCTCAGATCAAGAATATCCAGCTCGCATAAAAAGCCAGCCACAGAAAACCCTCCGCCCAGCAACAGGCTTAAGAAACCGGCCAAAGGCAGCTTTTTCCTCAAAAATACCATGGCCATTCCAGGAATAAACAGACCCTCGGCCATGATCTCGGAAGCCAGCCCCAAAGTCTTCAAGATGCTCTGAAATCTGGTCGCTATCAGAAAAGCCGCACCACCCACCAGAAGAGTCGAGAGCCGGCCTGCCAGGACAATCTCCTTCCCCTGTCTTGATGGGAAGATCTGCTGGTAGACATCCCTGGTTAAAGAGAGCGCGCCGGTGTTTATGGCCGTATCCATGGTGGACATCACCGCTGCCACCACGGCTACGAACAGGACTGCGCTCAGGAAGCTTCCTGTCTGAGAGGAAATAAGCGCAGAAAGGAGCGGTCCCTCCTGACTTTGAGAAAAGAATAAGGGGAGAGAGAGCATGCCGATGACCACCAGAATCCCGTAGAGGAGAAAAAACGCAGCGGATGATGCGAACAGACCCTGGCGGGCCCCTCTATCTGTCCGGGCCGCTTGAATCCTCTGCCAGGCAATCGGGGAAATCGTCCAGGCCAGGATGAAGGAAAGCGCGATGAGAAGGTTTCTTTTCAAGTCATAGAAAAAGTTGAAATACTGTGCTTTTTCCAGCTCCGAAGCAAGAATCGAAGCCTCACCAAGGGAAGAAGAGCCAAGCAGAAAAAAGAACAGGCCAACAACACCTGCGACAAGGAGGATAAACTGGAGGGCATCGGTGAGCGCCACTGAAAGAAAGCCTCCGAAAACAGAATAAACGAGGACCACGCCCGTACCCAGGACCAGGCACCAGATATAGGGAAGGGCAAGAAATGATCTTAAAAACTGGCCGATGGCCACCATCTGGGAAGCAGCCAGCACTGCCATGTACCAGACGATCAGCAGCGAAGCCAGATGTCGGACAGCCCGTCCGTAGCGAATCTCAACCAGGTCGGGCAAGCTCACTATGGGAAGACGCCGAATCGGGCAGGCCAGAAAAAAGGCAAGAAGAAGTACGGTAATAACCGCCGGCACTCCCATGACCCAGAATGAACTCAATCCGCTGTCCAAAGCCTGGTCCGTGGAGACCAGGATCGTTGCCGCCCCAAACCAGGAGGCACAAAGGGAGAAAAAAACCAGGAAAGCAGGAAGTCTGCGGGAGGCGAAGAAAAAATCCTCAAGGTTCTTCATCCTCTTTGAAAAAATGAAGCTGACCAGCAGAAGAAGGACGAAATAACCCGAGAGATAGAAGAAAAACCCAAGCCTCACAAAGCCACTTATAACAAAAACATCTCGCTTTTAGCAAATATATACAAAGACTGACTTCATTTAGTATAATCCCCTTATTATGAGATCTATCCTCTGTGTTCTTTTTCTTTCTCTGTTCAGCCTGGCGACCACGGTCGAAGACGTTGTCGGTAACGTGGAAAAGAAACTCCGCTCGATCCGATCCCTCCGGGCGAATTTCAGCCAGAGTTACTACTCTTCCAACGTCTCCACTCCTTTGGAGGAAAAAGGAGATTTTTATTTTCAGAAGCCGGACTGGATGAGGTGGGAGTATAAAGACCCCGAGGAAAAGATCTTTCTCTACAAGGAAAACGTCTTCTGGTTTTATTTCCCTGAAGATAAAGAGGCTATTCAGAGCTACCTGTCCAAGGAAAAGTATGAATCAGAAATCCTGTCACTCCTGTCCGGCCAGAAAAATCTGAAGGATGACTACACCATCGCATTCAGTGCTTTCCCGTCTGAAAGCCCGAAGACCTGGAAGTTGAAGCTGACTCCTCGGGAGGAAAGCGACTATACGCATATTCTGCTGGAGATCGATGAGAAAACCTGGCTCATCCGAAAAGCCATTTTTTTCGACTGGGCTGGCAACAAACAAGAATTTCATTTCACTCAAATCAAGACCAACATAAGGTTTCCTCAAGGTATATTCGAGCTTAAGCTCCCTCCGGACGTCGAGGTCATAAAAGATGAGCCGATCAAGAAAAAATGAACGTTCTCCAAAAAGCGCAGAATACAAAACCAAATCCCTCCGTATTCGTATAAACTCTTGAGGACAGGATGTCCTCCATGAATGAAGACAAAAATCTCGTCGATAGAGCTATTCTTGGCGAAAAAGAGGCTTTTGAAATGATCATCCAGAAGTATCAGCAGCCCCTTCTGAACTACATCGGACGTATGGTTGGAGAGCGTGAACTGGCCCTCGATTTCACTCAGGAAGTGTTCATCAAAATATACTCATCGCTTCGTTCCTACAAACCTCAATTCAAGTTCAGCACCTGGCTGTACAGGATCGCTTCCAACACCATCATCGATTACTGGAGAAAGAAAAAAATCGATGCTTTCTCCATGGACCAGCAGAGGAATCAGGACAAAGACCTTCCTCCCCTTCAGGTCCCGGCGAATGAACAGCCCCTGGCGAGGAAGTTCGAAATCTCTCAACTGAGAGAAAAGATCGAGCGCGCATTGGACAGGATTCCCGGTCCTTTAAGAGAGGTGTTTATCTGGAGGCACATCAACGAATTGAGTTACGAGGAAATCGCCGAAATAAAAGGCCTCCCGACAGGAACAGTGAAAAATCGAGTCTTCCAGGCCAAAGAAATGATCCGCAGCCTGGTGGAGGAAAAACCATGAAATGCCTCACTATTGAACAAATTTATCTCTATATCGAGAAGGAACTCTCTCCTTCTGAAAATAAGGAAGTCGAGAATCACTTAAGAGTCTGTCCCGTTTGCCAAAAAGCGCTGGAAGAGAGGAAGCTCCTCTCCCAAGCCACAGAATCCCTTCATCTCTGGGAGGCCCCGCCTGATTTCACCCAGCAGGTCATGGCCAGGATCTTCCCGCCCAAGGTTTCTCTCCCGGCCTGGCTGGGAACCCTCGCTACCGGTTTCGCGTCGATGGTTCTATGCTTCTTTATTCTCACTCTTGTTACCGGCCAAAACCTCAGAAGCCTCCTTCTCAGCTTTACAGAAACCGTGTTTGACTTCTTAAAATACCTTGCTCCCCTCTTCGTCAAAGTTCTCAAGCTCGCCTCGCTCCTGGTCACGATATTCCAGCGATTCGCAGAGTTCCTCCTCAAAGGCCTGACTCTGCTGACCTCCATCATCAGCATGGAGCTTCAAATCATCATCATCTCCACCACAATTATTCTGATCATAACCTCCATTTTTGCCTTAAGAAGAAAATTAGTGTTTGGAGAAAAAACATGAACAATAAAACAGCTCTCATATTTATCATCCTCTTTTTAATGTGTGGCCTCCTCCCTCTCCAGAGCCAACAGAGCTTTGCCTTCACCGAGGATATAGTCGTCGCTGAAGACGAGGTTCAGAATAATGTCGTCTCCTTCGGCGGCAATGTGCTCATCGAAGGAAAAGTCAAAGAAGGCGTCGTTTCCTTCGGCGGCGAGGTCACCATCAGCGGAGAAGTCGGAGACGTCGTGTTGGGATTTGGCTCATGTATAACCCTTAAGTCTACCGCCGTTGTTAAAGGAGATGTTTTCATCCTGGGAGGAGAACTAACCAAAGAGCCCGGATGCACCATAGAAGGAGACACCGTCTACTTCAGAGGCTTCGAGGACCTGGGCAAATTCTTCTCTGAAAGCTGGAAGGGAGCCTTCATTCCTTTCCTTATCGCCATCAAGCTCATCTCCGTTTTCATCACCTTTCTCCTCGCCCTGCTGATCACTGCTCTTTTCCCCCGACAGATCGTGTTTGCCTCGAATCAAGTCAGAAAATCCTTCTGGCCGGTCGTGGGTACCGGTTTCTTGAGCATCATCATATATGTGAGCCTGATCATTTTCTCCACTCTGCTTTCCCTGGTCCTGATAGGCATCCCGATCCTTCTCTCCCTCATCATCATCGGACTGGTCATTAAGATCTTCGGCCGGATCATTCTTTTCCACTTCTTCGGAGAAAGCCTGATCAACGCTTTTGGCAAGACCAAAGTTTCCCCTTTCCTGGCAGTTGTGGTTGGCTTGGTCATTGTCAGCTTCATCTCGTTCATTCCCTTCCTGGGAGGCTTTTTCACCTTCTGCTTGAGTATAATCGGCTGGGGAGTGGTCATCAGGACTAAATTCGGAACAACCGAGAACTGGTTCAAGAAAAAAAGCGAGATCAGCTGATCCAGTCAGAAACATTATTCTGAACAACACAATTCAGCCATCAAAGACTGTTACGATTTTGCATGTTTAAAGAGTGATTTAAGATTGTTTGAAAATTCCTGGAATGGGCCGTGCGTCCTTCGAAGATTTGCCCTGTCGAGCCGTCCTCGAAGGAAGCCAACGCAGTTGGCCGATCGAGAGGGTGTGGGCCCACGCCCGTTGTCGAATCAGGTTATTCTTGCGGATGTCAGGACTGGCTTTAAACTTCTAAGATCTCTTTTTCCTTTGCCTCGGCAAGTTCCTCTATCCTTTTGGTATACTCATCGGTCACTTCCTGAAGTTTGTCAAAACCCCAGAATTTATCATCCTCGGTTATCTCATTATCCTCTTCCAGTTTCTCAATGGCTTCCTTGCTTTCTCTTCGCATGATGCGGAGCGCGGTCTTCTCGTCCTCAAGCAACTTTTTGATATGTTTGGCCATATCTTGCCTTCTCTCTTCGTCCATAGGAGGAATAGGGACCTTGAGCATCTTGCCGTCATTGACCGGGTTTAATCCCAGATCGGCGCTCCTGATCGCTTTATCGATGGCTTCCAAAGTCGAAGGATCCCAGGGCTGAACTGTGATCAACGTCGGGTCAGGAACTCCCAGTGTGGCCACCTGGTTGATAGGGGTCAAGCTCCCGTAGTAATCGACTTTTATGTCTTCAAAAATGCTGAGACTCGCCCGGCCGGTCCTCAGCTTGCTCAAATCCTTGCGGAAATGCTCCACAGAAACCTTCATCCTTTTTTCAAGCTCAAGCAATACGTTTTTGACCATCTTTATCCCTCTTAAAGCTCAATCTTTAAAACCTCTATTTAAAATCATGCGGGATCAATAGACTTTCGTTCCCACTTTTTGGCCTAAAACGGCTTTCTTGATATTCCCCTTCTCCCTCAAATTAAAGACTATGATGGGCAGGTTGTTATCCTTGCACATCGATATCGCAGTCGTATCCATGACCTTCAGGCCTTTTTTGATAACATCGAGATACTTTATGGAGTTGAATTTTTTGGCTGTCTTATCCTTTTCTGGATCGGCCGAATAAACGCCATCCACTTTGGTTGCCTTCAGGATCACCTCAGCTTTGATCTCCAGCGCCCTCAA
>Ga0209636_10000899_pt1 | contig 29504 bp, 27 predicted proteins | sample DeeMarSWOR152_54_FD_187464 | JGI IMG/M metagenome (GOLD analysis project Ga0209636, IMG submission 187464) | Marine sediment microbial communities from White Oak River estuary, North Carolina - WOR-1-52-54 (SPAdes) (version 2) | ecosystem: Environmental > Aquatic > Marine > Intertidal zone >...
TTCGAGTAAAAATGGTACCCATGCAATAGGCCACGTAAGGTTCTCTACAGAAAGCATTGTAAATAGGTATTTTGCACACCCTTTCTTCGACAATTTTTACACCGATTTTGCAGTGGTTCATAATGGACAAATAACTAATTATTATGAATGGCGTCAAAAACTGAAAACTTTGGGATTTGACTTTTTCACATACAATGATAGTGAAGTTCTGATTCATTACATAGTTTGGCGAATGATGCAAGGAGATTCCTTAGAAGAAGCTTTAAAAAACACTGTAAACGATATGGATGGGCCTTTCTCTTTTATAGTGAGCACTCCTTGGGGTATAGGTGTCGCTAAAGATCCTTTAGGATTAAGACCCGCAGTGACTATGGAGACAGATGAATTTTTCGCGATAGCTTCTGAAGAAGGCCCCCTCAGAACTATTTCCCCTAAATCGTCAATACATTATTTGGCTCCAGGAGATGTCGCGGTATTTGAAATTCCTGAAATCCGTGAGAAATTACGACAAGAATATGATAAAATCTCATTACCTAGAATCCGAACTTTAACCGTATAGAAGGAGAGTTTGGAAAAATATGCTCTTTCTGGAAGTCTATAAGGAAAGTTTTGATGAAGTTGATGAAGTGATTGATGCTAGAGACTACACTTCTCGTAATTTAAACAAACATCTACGCGCGTTACAAGATAATCATAAGAAAGTACTTATTAAAAACTCGCATAGCCTCCATTTTGTTGCCGCAGGTTTTACGCGGGATATAGACCTAATCATCGATGGTAGTGTGGGATACTATGTTGCGACTTGTGGTGATAAGTTAAGGATGCATGTTTACGGCAATGGGGGCTGGTATGTCGGGGACAATATGACTTCTGGAAACCTGATCATTGAAGGGGATGTTGGAGATGGGTTAGCTCAGGGTAATTATGGTGCAACAGTGATTGTAAAAGGAGATGCAACGGCAAGAACAGCCCAACTGCATAAAAGAGGGATGTTAATAGTTGGCGGCAAAACTTCATCCATGACTGGTCTGTTTATGATGGGTGGTATGGTCATAATTTTAGGCGATTCTGGAACTCATACTGGTGAAATGATCGTAGGAGGAGAAATCTTTGTTGGAGGGGAGATAGAATCGTTAGGAAAAAACGCGAAAATAGTCGAAACAACACAAAATGATATCGAACTATTAAAAAAACAACTTTCCATCTACGGTTTTGATATTGATTATGACTTCAAAAAAGTTGTTCCTGCAACTCTAAGACCTTTTTATGATCCGAAATTACATGAATGTCTTCTAGTCAAACGAAACATGTCGTCATATAGCATTAATATAAGGCAAGATTTGTGTATTTTTTGTAAAGCTTGTGTTAGAAATTGTCCTGTTAATGTTTTTGAAGCTGACGAAGAAAATGAAAGAATAATCCCGGTTAGGGAAGCAGAGTGCGTTAAGTGTGAATATTGCATTGAACATTGTCCAAAATCAGCTATTAAAATTTACCCTGTTCCCCCTGATTTTCGTAATTATACATGGAGAACTGAAACTGTGGATAGAATATTAAGAGAGGCTTCACATGGGATGCATCTTGTGAGGGGAACAGGCGCGCATAGAATCGTACCAGACTTTGATGACCTTGTAGTTATGTGCGCCCAAACTTCTCGCCCTCCAATTGATAGTTACAGAGAGCCTTGTTATACAGATGTTGTGCTCGGATCAAGGTATGCTGAAAATCCTCTAAAATTAGATATTCCCGTGTTGTTTGGTGCTATGAGTTTTGGAGCATTAAGCAAGGAAGCAAAACTAGCAATAGCCATAGCAGGAAGAGAGCTTAAAACCGCCGTAAACACAGGAGAAGGAGGAATGTTACCTGAAGAACGAGAAATAGCGCCCATAGTGATCTCACAGTACGCTTCAGGACGTTTCGGAGTAAGCGCTCAATACCTTCAATGCGCAGACGCCGTAGAGATAAAAATAGGACAAGGTGCAAAAGCAGGCATGGGAGGGCATCTACCCGCTGAAAAAGTGACCGATGAAATAGCAGCAGTCCGAAAAATACCCCCAAGAACTGATGCATTATCTCCTGCAAGGAACTTAGACATAGTTGGTCCAGAAGATCTGAAAATTAAGATAGAACAATTAAGAGAAATAACCGACTGGAAGATCCCAATCATCGTAAAATATGCCCCTGGCAGGCAGTACGAAGATGCAAAGATTGCCGCTAAGGCAGGAGCAGACATAATACTTGTTGACGGTATGCAGGGTGGAACAGGCGCTGCTCCCATAGTGGCAACGGAACATGCCGGCATCCCTACATTGCCCGCCCTAGTTTCTGCAGATAGAGCATTATGTGAACTAGGCGTAAGAGACGAGGTAAACCTCATAATAAGCGGAGGAATAAGGAATGGTGCAGACCTTGCAAAAGCCCTAGCCCTTGGCGCAGACGCAGTAGCGATATGTACAGGAGCCCTAATAGCCATGGGTTGTAGGGTTTGTGGGCTCTGCAGTACAGGAAACTGTCCCTGGGGGATCACGACACAAATACCAAAACTGAGGAAAAGACTCGAACCAGAAACAGCTGCAAAACGAGTGATAAACTACATACACGCCATGGTTGACGAAGCCACTATCCTTGCACAGATAGCGGGTAAAACCCATATAAGACATCTAGAATGGGAAGACCTAAGAGCCCTAACATATGATGCTGCAGCTATGACAGGAATAAAACTCGCAGGAACTGGCGAATTTGTATCAGACTACTGGCGAGAATTTAGAACAAGGTGATTTATGCCTTATATATCGATTAAAAGATTATATAAGGAGTTATCCTGTGAAGCGAGAATGAGAAAAATGATAGGTTTAACCAACTCGTTACATAAGGAGGCCATAATTTGAAGAAGGCGTATCCCCGTATAGTGTCTGGCTGCGGAATAGTCGGGATTATGAACGAAAAAGGGAACAGGATGAATGGTGACCTTGTCATACGTGCCATGAGGGTTATGGACGAAAGATCTAACGGTCTGGGAGCTGGTTTTGCGGGATATGGTATATACCCAAAGTATCGCGACTACTATGCTTTTCACTTGATGTTTGATGATGAAAAAAGCGAAGAACAGACGACACAACACCTTGATCGTAATTTTTACCTACAGAAAGATGAAGCAATACCCACAAAACCATCACCGCAAATAGGGAACGCGCCGATCTTGCGACGGTATTTCGTAGAGATAAAATCCGATATGCTGTCGGGCGATGGGACGACAGCAGATGATTTTGTTGTCCGCAACGTTATGGAAATAAACTCAAAAATCAAAGGAGCCTTCGTGATGTCAAGCGGGAAAAATATGGGGGTGTTTAAATCTGTTGGATTCCCGGGGGATATAGCTGAATTCTTTAGGATAAGGGACTATGACGCTTATACTTGGATTGGACACGGTAGGTTTCCAACCAATACGCCCGGCTGGTGGGGTGGTGCACATCCTTTCACGATTTTAGATTATACTGTAGTACACAATGGCGAGATCTCAAGTTACGGCATAAACAAGCGATACCTCGAGGGTTTCGGTTACAAGTGCACGCTTATGACAGATACTGAGGTCATGGCTTACCTGTTTGACTTGCTCCTAAGAAAGCATAATGTACCGATTGAAATCGCATGTTTAGCTTTAGCCGCCCCATTTTGGAGCCATATCGAGAGAATGCCAGAAAAAAAACGGAAGCTACTAAAAGCCATCCGCATGGTCTACGGTTCGGCTTTATGCAACGGACCTTTCGCGATAATTCTGGGGCATAAAGACGGAATGATCGGGCTTAACGATCGCATAAAACTGAGACCACAGATCGCAGCTCGGGATAAGGACATGGTGTACTTAGCTAGTGAAGAATGTGCTATCCGAGAAATATGCCCAGACCCCGAAAGAATATGGTCACCGAAGGCAGGTTGCCCAGTCATAGCACGGTTACATTTTTGAAGGAGGAAGCGTTATGAATCTAAGCTTACTACCCCCCGAATTTCTAATCGAACGAGACCAATCCAAGTGCATTGCATGCCAAGTTTGTGTGAGGCAGTGTGCTAATGACGCGCATGTTTATGATGAAGAGGACGACAAAGTATACAGCGATAATTCCAAGTGTTGTGGATGCCATCGTTGCGTGACCCTATGCCCCACAGACGCGTTAATCGTCAGAAGAAACCCCTCTGAGTACAAAGAGAACGCTAACTGGACAAAGAACGTTATAAGCAACATTTTCAAGCAAGCTGAAACAGGCGGCGTACTACTCACAGGTATGGGTAACGATAAACCGCACCCGATCTACTACGATCACCTCCTGCTCAACGCGAGCCAAGTAACTAATCCATCCATCGATCCGCTTAGGGAACCGATGGAGCTAATAACATACCTCGGTCGAAAACCAGATAAACTTGAAGTGGAAATCGACGGGGGCGAATTTAGACTAGAGACTAAATTAGCACCTCAACTCGAGTTAAAGGTTCCAATACTTTTCTCAGCTATGTCCTACGGATCAATCAGTTATAACGCGTGTCTAGCTTTAGCAAGATCCGCTGAAACATTGGGAATCTACTATAATACAGGCGAGGGAGGCCTTCATCGCAGCCTCTACAAGTACGGTAAGAACACCATCGTACAAGTGGCCTCAGGGCGTTTCGGAGTTCACGCGGATTACCTTGACGTTTCTGCAGCCATTGAGATCAAGATAGGGCAAGGAGCAAAACCGGGTATAGGCGGGCACCTCCCTGGCGAAAAAGTGAGCGAATGGATTTCAGAGACTAGGATGATCCCCCTAGGTACCGACGCCCTGTCACCAGCCCCTCATCATGACATATACAGCATTGAAGACCTTAGACAGTTGATTTATGCACTTAAAGAGGCTACTGATTACACCAAGCCAGTTGCAGTTAAGATTGCAGCTGTTCATAATGTAGCCGCGATTGCAAGCGGCATAGTTCGAGCTGGAGCGGATATTGTAGCGATTGACGGGCTTCGTGGAGGGACAGGAGCGGCGCCTACAGCGATTCGTGACAATGTGGGCATTCCCATCGAATTGGCTACTGCTGCGGTGGACAGTAGGCTTCGGAAGGAAGGAATACGCAATCAAGCCTCGCTTGTTGTGGGAGGAGGACACAGGAGCAGTTCAGACATCATCAAAGCGATCGCGTTAGGCGCTGACGCGGTTTACATCGCGACAGCAGCCTTGATTGCCATGGGTTGCCATATGTGTCAAAAATGTTATACAGGCAAATGTAACTGGGGTATAGCCACCCAAGACCCATATTTGGTTAAGAGGCTTAACCCGGATATTGCTACTAGGAGGCTCACGAACCTAATTCGAGGATGGACGCTAGAAATGAAGGAAATGCTCGGGGGGATGGGTATAAACTCTATAGAGAGTTTGCGAGGAAACAGGCTCCACTTACGCGCTGTTGGATTGGCGAAATCTGATATGAAGATTCTAGGAGTACGTCCTGCAGGGGTTGGCATGTGAAAGTTAGTTAGGAGTATGTGGCAATGAAACGAGTATACGTGAACGAAGAGGTTTGTATAGGTTGTAGATTATGTGAAATTCACTGCGTAGTTCAGCACTCAAAATCCAAGAAGATCATAAAAGTGTTCAAGGAAGAGATACGGAGACCTCTAGCTAGAGTCTTAGTTGAGGAAAAGGGGCCGATTTCATTCGCGCTTCAATGCAGGCACTGCAACGATGCACCTTGCATTCAAGCTTGCATAACTGGAGCCCTTTACAAAAACAATGGCTTTGTGCTACACAATAAAGAGAAGTGCATTGGGTGTTGGACGTGCATAATGACTTGTCCCTTCGGCGCTATAAAAAGGGATGAAGTTGCTGAGAAGGTCGCTTCTAAATGCGATTTATGCTTCGGAGAAGAGGTGCCTGTATGCGTGCGAAAATGCCCTAACGAAGCATTAGTGTATGAAGACGTACCACCAGGTCAGGAAAAATCCATCCCGATTCTTAACAATCCTAGTGTATCGTTACCAGGTGGAAAAACCGATCAGGAAAATCCGATTAGTTACGTGATAATTGGTAATTCTGTGGCGGCTATAGGCGCAATAGAAGCGATACGCACTAACGATCAAGAAAACCCTATCACGGTTGTCTCAGATGAGCCCCACCATACTTACTCGCGTCCTCTAATCTCCATGTTACTTTCCGGCAAAGTCACAGAAGACAGGATGTACTACAGGGACGCGGATTTCTATGAGAAGAATAAAGTTACCCCCATACTGGGCAAGAAAGCTAAATCGATAAACGTTGAAGATAAAGTCGTGATTTTGGAAGATGATCAAAAAATTCCTTACGATAAGTTACTGATCGCAACAGGAGGAAAGCCTTTCGTGCCGCCCATGAAGGGTCTCGATAAATACGAGATACTGACTTTTACAAAATGGGATGAAGTCAAAAAAATAAAAGCAATGGCAAAGTCTGCGAAACATGTCGTAGTTGTTGGCGGTGGTTTCATCGGTTTGAAGGTTGCTGAGAGCCTTAACGAACTTGGGGTTAAAGTTGTCGTAGTTGAGTTATTGGACAGAATTTTAGGCCTTGTTCTTGACAACATAGGTTCTAAGATCATTCACGATAGAATAACCGAGGCGGGAATAGAAATAGTGACTGAAAACACGATTCAAGAAATTGTAGGTTCTGACTCAAAAATCACGCATGTAATACTGAAAGATGGGCAAAAAATGGATTGCGACATGGTGATTGTAGCCATCGGCGTAAGATCCAACATCGAAATAGTTGAGAACACACCCGTCGAAGTAAATAGGGGAATAGTGGTCAATAACAAAATGGAGACCAGTGTTAGCGATATTTACGCGGCGGGCGATGTAGCAGAGGCTTACGACATGCTTTACGAATCAAAAAGAACTACTCCTATTTTGCCAAGCGCATACGCACAAGGTAAAATAGCGGGAGACAACATGTCGAAGGGTGCTAGCGAATTTCCGGGGGATCTGCCCATGAACTCAATTGAATTCTACGGTCTCCCGTTCATGAGCATCGGCATCGTGAACCCCGAAATTGCGTTCCCAGATGACGGTTTTGAAGCAATAACCGACACATCAAACCTCAAGAACAATGTTTACAAGAAAATCATTTTGAAAGACAACAGGATCATAGGAGCGATTCTTATCGGCGCTATCGACAGAGCAGGCATAATCACGGGACTAATTAAGGATAAAGTAGATGTAACGCCCTTCAAAGAAAATCTGTTAGACGATGAATTTGGCCTTATCTCGTTCCCAAAGGAATTAAGAAAAGAAAAGTTGCGGTGTGTGGTGTGAGAAGATGAAAATTGATGCGAAGGGGATGCACTACAAAGAGCTTAATAAGATGATTGCAAAGGCGATAGAGGAGGGGGAAAAGACGATTGATTTAATTAATGTCAATGGTCAGCGATACATTGCGAGGAGCATTCGTGAAAAAGTCCAGATTAACATTGATGGCGTGCCAGGAAACGACCTTGCCATATTCCTTAACGGTGCCACCATCTTCACAAATTCGAATGCACAGGATGGAGTTGCTAACACGATGAATGAAGGGAAGGTGGTTATACGAGGTGACGCCAGCGACATTCTGGGATACGGTATGCGAGGCGGTAAATTGTTCATTCGTGGTAATGCGGGATACAGGGTTGGCATACATATGAAAGCTTTCAAGGAAAAGAAACCAGTAATCATAGTCGGGGGTACAGCTGCAGACTTTTTTGGAGAGTACATGGCAGGTGGTATCATGATCGTTCTAGGTTTAGACAAAAGGGACGCACAGCCACTTGTTGGAAACTATGTTGGAACAGGCATGCACGGAGGCGTAATCTACATCAGAGGAGAAGTGGAACCTCACCAACTTGGCAAAGAAGTGGACGTTTACGATCTAGACGAAGAAGACGAAAAGGAGCTTAGAATACATCTAGGGGAGTACTGCAAGGAGTTCAACCTCGACTTAGAGGAGACAATGAGCAAGAAATTCATAAAACTCATACCAGTTAGCCACAGGCCCTACGGTGTTTTATACTCCTACTAATCGCCGTGCTACCTCACATCAGAAGAAAAGAAATTATGTAAGAAAAAGGAAAAGGGGAAATTGTACTGATGTTTACCGCCATCTTAGATCTCGGCATAGGGAATTTGAGGAGTATATCCCGTGGATTGGAGTTTGCCGGTGCTAAAACGAAGATAACTTCAGCTTCAAAGGATCTTAGGGAAGCTGATGCTATCGTTCTTCCAGGCGTTGGAGCTTTTGAGGACGCTGTTAAAAACTTAAAACCATTAAAAGAGCCTCTTTTCGAAGAAATAATTTCGGGAAAACCCGTGCTCGGTATATGTTTAGGCATGCAACTCATGTTTGAAGAAAGCACGGAAGGCGGTCTACACAAAGGCCTCGGAATATTCAAAGGAAGAGTGGTTAGATTCCCAAAACTTAAAGGTTTAAAAATACCCCAAATAGGCTGGAACTCCCTAAAAATCCTTAAAAAAGACCCCATAATAGAAGGGGTTGAAGACGATTCCTACGTATATTTTGTCCACAGCTACTATGCAAACTCTGAGGAAAAAGCTGTTACAAAAACCTCTTATGGTGTCGATTTTCCCTCAATAGTCAGTAAAAACGAACAGATATTTGCCACACAATTCCACCCAGAAAAAAGCGGGGAAATAGGTCTCAAAATACTGGAAAACTTCGTAAAAATAATTAAAAATGAACACAAAGAAGGAGAGATATCAAAAATATGAAAAACCCTGTCAGAGTAACAATAGCTCTTGATGACGAATGTCATTCGATATTTAACAGGCTAAGAAAGCAGTCTAACCAATCTCAGAGCGAAATTATTAGGAACGCTCTCAAGTTTTATTCCAGTTACCAAGATTTGGAAAATTTTGATATTAAAAAGGTCAAAATTTACGTTGAAATGCTTGCTGAAAGTGAGCATGTAATCCTTGATATAGACCATTTAATAGCCTTTCTTAGCTTGATCGAAATGCATCCAGAAAAGGAAAAGTTCTGGGAGCTACATAGGGAGATTGCGAGAAGTCACGCTGAGCAGTTTAAAGGTCGATCTGAGGAGTATATTCTTAAGAGGCTTGAAACTGCCAACTTCTTTAAAATCAACAGAAGTGGAGAAAAGGAGTTTACACTGATTTTTGGCAATGATGTAATGAAAAAGTTTATGAAAATATTTCTCGAAGAAGTTTTCACGGGCGTGGGTATAAAAGCTGAAATAAAAGAAGATTTGACCAAGTTAAGAATTACGATTATTTAATGTGATCTTGCTTTTCTGGTTTTATGCCGCTGTTTTTATGTCAATTGCCTTTTCTATAGTAATTGCAAATAAAAGGAGAGGATGATGTTATTCGATGTTATTCTTCCACACTTTCCCTGTTCTTACTCTGATTGCTTTTTCAACGGGGATTACGAAGATTTTACCATCTCCGAACTTTCCTGTTCTTGCTGCTTTTACGGTTGTTTCTATCACGGTATCAACATCTTCGTCTTTGTTGACAACTATCTCAATTTCAGCCTTTGGAAGGGTATCAACTTCTATTGTTCTGCCTCTGTACTGTAATGTTATGCCTTTTTGTTCTCCTCTGCCTTTTACTTCTGTTATGGTCATGCCAGGGAAACCTTTCTTTTCTAACTCTTTCTTGACATATTCGAGCCTTTCGGGTCGTATAAACGCTTTAACTAGCTTCATGATATCACCACCTCAAGCATAAGCCACTTCTCCGTGCTGAGAGATGTCAAGTCCGACATATTCCTCTTCTTCGGTAACGCGCAGTCCAATCACTTTATCTACGATTATGACAAGTATAAGCGTTATAACAAATGCGTAAACTATTGCTGCTACAACTCCTATTACCTGGTATACAAACTGTTCAACATTTCCGTAAATCAGCCCATCATAGCCGCCAACTGATTTGGTTGCAAAAATACCCGTAGCGATTGAGCCCCAAACTCCACCTATTCCGTGGATTGCCCATGCGTCAAGGCTTTCATCTAGTCCCTTATCGATTCTAAAGATCATTGCATTGTAGCATAGCACTCCTGCAATGACACCTATCACAATAGAAGCCATAGGCGTAACAAAGCCTGCTGCCGGCGTTATAGCAACCAAGCCCGCTATTGCACCGCTCACCATACTGAGAGAACTTGGTTTTCCTTCTTTTATCCAGCTTGCAAACATCCATCCAAGGGCCCCAGCTGCAGCAGAAGTGTTCGTAACTAAGAAGGCGTTAGCTGCAAGTCCGTCTGCTGCCAGAGCACTTCCGGCATTGAATCCGAACCAGCCGAACCATAAAAGCGCTGCACCAAGTAGTGACAACGGTACATTGTGAGGTCCCATACTATGTTCCTTAAATCCAACCCGTCTACCTATTACTAATACCACTGCTAAAGCAGAAAAACCGGAACTTATATGAACTACAGTACCCCCAGCAAAGTCCAATGTTCCAAGATCAGCAAGCCAACCACCACCCCATACCCAATGGGCCAACGGGTCGTAGACGAACGTTGTCCAAAGCAAACCAAATACGACGAATGAACTAATCTTTACTCTCTCTGCAAGACAACTCGTAAGTATTGCCAAAGTTACCGTTGCGAAGACAAGTTGAAACATTACGAAAACAAGTAATGGTATGGTTCCATGCTCGTCATCCACACCTATACCTCTCAAACCTATGTATCCTACATTTCCTATGAAACCTCCTACATCGCCGCTGAAAGAAAGACTGTAACCGACTAGAATCCACTGGATACTAACTATCGCAAACGCTATGAACGACAGAGCTATCATCAAAATAGCATTCTTTTTTCTAACCAATCCTCCATAAAACAATCCAACACCCGGAGTCATAATCATTACCAATGCTGTCGCAACGAGAACCCATGCTGTGTCTCCACTATTTATTACCATCTCTTATCACCATGTGAACTGCCGAAAAACCCTTTTTTTAGTGTTTTTGAGAAAAAATCACACTTTTTCATAGTTTTTCATAAAACGAAACAAAACAATTTTTATAGGGCAAAGAACAGTTTTCCTTATTTATTCTGGAGGATTGTGGAAACTTGCATATAATCGATGCTCATGCTCATGTCGACACCCACAGTATGAGTGATTTTGAAGCTATTGCTTTGAGCGGTGTTACCGATATAGTGACATGTGCCCACGATTTTTTACCGAGGATAAGTGTTCCAGAAGTGCTTTATGATCATTGGCATCGGTTGTTAACTTATGAACCTATAAGAGTAGAAAAGTTTGGAATAAAACTTCACGTAGCTTTGGGGATTCATCCTCAAGGGATCCCAAAAACCAGAGCAAAAGAAGCGATAAACGTTCTTGAGCAGTATATTGATCATGAGAGAGTTGTTGCTATTGGTGAAACTGGGCTTGATTTAGCGTCTGTAGAAGAGATAGATGTTCTTAAAGGTCAGATAAAGGTTGCAGAAAAGTTTGACAAGCCAATAATAATACATACCCCCAGAAAGAACAAAAAACAGGTTCTTGAAAAAATTTTAATAATAGTCAAGGATTCTTCTATCTCTTTGGAGAGGGTAATAGTGGATCATCTTAATGAGGAAACCGTGCCAATTGCTGGTCGTGAAGGAGTTTGGATGGGCTTATCAGTCCAACCTGGAAAACTTGCACCAGAAGATGTTTTAAACATTGTTAGAAAGTTTGGAAGTGAAAAATTCGTTTTAAATTCAGATCTAGGTAGCGCTTTATCGGACATATTTTCGCTTTCAAAAACAGTACTAAAACTCAAACTGGAAAAGGTTAGTGAGGAAGATATAATTAATTTAGCCTATCTTAATGCAAAAAAGATTTTTTCAATTTAATTGTTAAAACTATTGTAAAACTTATCTCTTTCGGGGTTTTTACTCTCTTTTTTTGAAAGCTTGATTTTTCCGGAGTCTTTATCTTTCTTCATTAACAGCTTAAAATCCCGTCAAAACATGGCTAAATCTTGAAAACTTCGGAGTGGTGAATTCACTCTTTGAGGAAACAAGATTTTTAACATCTTAAAACTCATAGAAATAGAAAAATTGAAAGATTCGAAAAGAAAAATACATCCCGAAGAAAAACCATAAAAAACCAAGAAAACAAAACAGTTTTACAAGAGGTTTGACGAGAATATTTACATAAAATTTAAAGTTTCTACCCTAAATACAGATAAATGGATTTTTGTCCACTGTGGAGGTTTTGGAATGAGCGAAGAATCATTTAATCCTTATGAAATGGCTTTAGAAGAGCTTAGAATTGCCGCGGAAGTAATGGATCTGAATTCGAACATCCATGAATCGCTTAAGTATCCGAAGAGGGCGCTTCTTGTATCGGTGCAAGTGCTTATGGATGATGGGAGTGTTAAAATCTTCAGAGGTTATCGTGTTCAACACAGTGATGCTAGAGGTCCATATAAAGGCGGAATTAGGTATCATCCTGATGTAACTTTAGACGAAGTTAAAGCGTTGGCTATGTGGATGACATGGAAGTGTGCTGTTTTAGATGTCCCTCTTGGTGGTGCTAAAGGGGGTGTAGCTTGTAATCCCAAAAAATTATCAATGGGTGAATTAGAGCGTTTAACGAGAAGATACACTACGATGATTTTAGATTTTATAGGGCCTTACAGAGACGTTCCTGCTCCTGATGTTTATACAAATCCTCAAGTGATGGCGTGGGTTTTAGACACTTATAGCCAAATTCAAGGGTATCTTGTACCAGGAGTTATTACAGGAAAGCCTTTGAGTGTTGGTGGTTCTGAGGGCAGGAATGAAGCAACTTCTCGCGGTCTTACTTACGCCGTGATAGAGGCTATTAAACACCTAAATATGAACTTAAAAGATATGACCGTGGCGGTTCAAGGGTACGGCAATGTGGGGATGAATGCTGCTAAACTCTTGCATCAAGAAGGGTGTAAAATAGTCGGTGTTAGTGATTCTAAGGGCGGAATATATAAAGCAGACGGGTTAAACCCCCTAAAGGCTTTGGAACATAAGGAGAAGACTGGATCTGTTATGGGGCTTGAAGGTTGTAAAGATATCACTAACGAAGAACTCCTCGAATTGGAGTGCGATATCTTGGTTCCTGCAGCTCTTGAGAACCAGATAACTGAAAAAAACGCTCCTAACATAAAGGCAAAAATAGTCGCAGAAGGGGCAAACGGACCGACCACCCCTGCAGCAAACAAAATACTCTATGAAAAGGGTATCCTAGTTATTCCTGACATCTTGGCGAATGCTGGAGGCGTAACGGTATCTTACCTTGAATGGGTGCAAAATCTTGGCAGAGAACACTGGACAGAAAAAGAGGTTAACAACACGCTTAAGCGAAAGATGTTGAAAGCTTTCGACGATGTTTTTGATACATCGAAAAAGTATAATATCGATATGAAAACTGCTGCCACGGTATTGGGTGTTAGCAGGGTTGCAGAAGCCATACAGACCCTCGGAATGTGGCCATAAAGCCCTACTTATTTTTATCTTTTTCTTTGGTCCGGATGGAATAGTTTTAAGTAGTGTTTTCTAATCGGTTTTTGAAGGATGTGATCTATTGGATCGTGTAGTCTCTATAGTTGGCGGTACTGGGCCTGAAGGTTCCGGTTTAGCCTTACGTTTAGGTATTTCAGATGTGGAGGTCGTTATAGGTAGTAGGAAGGAGGAAAAAGCCAAAGTTTGTGCAAAAAAACTGAATAACACGGTAAGAGAACCCATTTTTAAAGGGTATGAAAACCCAATAGCGGCAGAAAAAGGAGATATAGTGATTATAGCGGTTCCTTTCGAGCACCAAGAAAAGACTCTTCAATCTATTAAAAACAACTTAAGTGAAGAAAAGATTGTTGTCGACGTATGCAACCCGGTAGAGATTATTGAAAAAAATCTTTTCACACTGAAACCTGTTCCAGCCGGTTCTGCTGCAGAGCAAGTACAAAAAATCCTTGGGCCTATACCTGTTGTTTGCGCTTTTAAAACAATAAGTGCCCTACTCCTACAAAATTTAAACCACCCTCTGGACTGCACTAACTTTATCTGTAGTGATTATGAAGAAGCTAAAAAGGAGATCATGGAACTATCGCAAAAAATCCCCAGACTAAAGTCTTTAGATGCAGGCCCTTTAATGTCGGCAAGGCTGATTGAGGCAATGGTCCCCCTAATTCTAACGATCAATCATAAATATAAAACAACCATGGCCTCAATTAAAGTATCGTTAAATGAAAATTTTTAAAGTTTTAAAAAAGGAGGTAAAATAGCTGAAAACAGGCCAAAAAAATGTTATGGGTAAAGAGCATCCTCATGCCCATTTACTACAAATTATCTCTATTTTAGCATTTTCACTGATATGGTTTTTCGATTCTTTTATTTTAAAATTCTCAACCGAACCTGCAAACTCTATCCCATTGAGCATAAGGATAATATTGTTCATCATCATGTTTATATTAGGTTTAATACTAATAGGATTGGCGCATAAGGCTTTATTTGGTATGTTTTTACACGGTGAAAGGCACGAGACTTCAACCCTTGTAACAACCGGAATTTTTGCCCATGTTCGGAATCCCATGTACCTCGGGACTTTTTTAATATTCCTCGCATTTATCCTTGCGACATTCTCGCTTATTTCACTTATTCCATGGGTCTTAATCGTCATTCTTTTTGATAAAATGACGAACTACGAAGAGAAAGATATTGAAAGAATATTTGGTGAAGAATATCTAGAATATAAAAGCAGAGTACCGAAGTGGATCCCCCGCTGATCATCGTCTAAAATTAAATAATCCTCGTGAAAATATCAGTAAACCTAACTCAGCCATTTTTCCAGAACTTTGACTCTTGCAATATTATGAAATACCTTAAAATATCACTTCTTGAAAAACTAAAAATAGAAAAAAGTTTTATAAAAAACTCAAATTTTTCGAAAAGTTTTACAGGATGTGAATTTTTGGTAGACAGTATTAAGAACGCATACAGCGAAGAAAGTAAGGCTAAAGTAATTAAAACAGCGGAAGAAGAGGATGTAAAATTCATACGACTCCAATTTACAGATCTGCGCGGTATAATAAAAGCTACAGCTATAACCATTAGACATCTTGAAGAAGCGTTGGATAACGGCATAGGTTTTGACGGTTCTTCAATATTAGGTTTTACACCAATTGAAGAGTCAGATATGCTTTTAGTCCCTGACCCAAATACCTTTACGGCTTTTTCTTGGAAATCTGGCTCGCAAAAAGATGCAAGAATTATCTGTGACGTTTACTGGCCCAACGGACAAAGATTTGAAGGCGATCCCCGCTATATTGCCCAAAAAGCAGAAGAAAAAGCAAAAGAAGAGGGATATATATATAAATGCGGTCCAGAACTAGAATTTTTCCTATTTAAAAAAGAGAAAGAAGCCTCAAAACCAGAAAAAATAGATAGCGGTGGCTACTTCGACTTCCATCCCTTCGACCTAGCTGAAGATTTTAGAAGAGAAATGGTAGTTAACCTTGAAAAATTCGGCATAGAGATCGAAATGAGTCATCATGAAAATGCACCATCACAATATGAAGTTGATTTTAAGTTCGGAGACCTTGTAACGACCGCAGATCGGGTAGTAACTTATAAAATGGTTACCAAGACCATGGCTCATTTACGAGGATACATAGCATCTTTCATGCCTAAACCAGTTTTCGGCTCTTTCGGGTCTGGTATGCACACGCATCAAAGCCTCTGGGACATTAAAGGAAACAAAAACGTTTTCTACGATCATGAAAATAAGCGACCAGATGCTTTATCAGAAACCGCTTTATATTTCATAGGCGGCCTTCTCCACCATACAAGGGCCCTAACAGCAATAGTCGCCCCCACAATCAACTCTTATAAACGCCTCGTTCCAGGATATGAAGCACCAGTTTACATCTCTTGGGCTCGTAAAAACAGGTCTACCCTGATAAGGGTTCCAGAATACTTCCCAGGTATGGAGAACGCTATGAGGGTAGAGTTCCGATGCCCTGATCCATCTTGCAATCCCTATCTTGCCTTTGCCTGTATGTGCACAGCTGGTCTAGACGGCATAAAGAGAAAAATAATGCCTCCAGAACCCGTAGAAGCTGACATTTTTAGCATGTCTGCTAAGGAAAAAGAAGAACTAGGAATAAGTCACTTGCCAGGCACACTAATAGATGCATTAGAAGAGTTAGAAAAAGATAAGGTATTGCAAGGAGCCTTAGGAACACACCTTTATGAGAACTTTATCACACTAAAGCGCAAGGAATGGGAAGAATTCTGCATACAAGTAACCGACTGGGAAATCGAAAAATACCTAAGACACGCATAAAAAAGAGAAAAAGGGCAAGGATCTTATTTTTTGATCGCATATTCAACAGCAGATTTTGCATGAATCATCATCGTATCAAATAATGAAACCTCGAAATCTTCTTGTTTAACTAAAAGAGGGATCTCTGTACAACCTAAAATAATTCCTCCAGCACCACGGGCAACAAGATTTTCTATTATTTTTTTAAACTGTTCTTTTGAAGACTGTTTTATTTCTCCAAGACATAACTCATTAAAAATTACATCGTGAATGATCCGTCTTTCTCCTTCTGTTGGTATAATTACATCAAAACCATATTTTTCTGTTAATCTTCTTTTATAGAAGTCCTCTTCCATGGTAAATTTCGTCCCTAAAAGACCGATCTTTTTCAAACCCTTTTCTCTAATCTTTTCAGCAGTTAAATCTATAACATTTAGTAAAGGAATTTTGATGTTCTTTTGAACTTCATCTGCCATTTTATGCATCGTATTTGCACATATGAGAACAAAATCTGCTCCAGACTTCTCAATTCTTTTAGCAATATCAATCATTAATTCTGTAAGTTCTCCCCATTTTCCTTGATGTTGTAGTTTTTCTATTTCTTCAAAATCAACACTATACATGATAATTTTAGCAGAGTGAAATCCACCCAATGTCTCTTTAACAGTTTCATTTATGATACGGTAGTATTCTTGAGTAGATTCCCAGCTCATACCCCCAATAAGACCTATCGTTTTCATATTTTAATTAAAATTTGCCATATTTTAAAAAATTATGTCTTCCCTCCCATTATTATCATTGTTTTTTTGAGGAAGCCTTCTGGGACCAAGTATCCTCTCGATGAACCGTACATCAAGGGTGTTGCAAGAAGTACGGGTATTGCGAAAAGGAATATTATCATGTGTGTTACCATGGCGATTATTCTCGGGTCCCCCCAGTCTTTCATCGTCCAATATAGCTCAAATCCAGCATAAGCTACTGCAAATCCAAACGTTAAAAATATAACATTCACGGGGTTAATGAACCTCTTCTCTATCTTTATGGCCCTACAAGCAAAGGAATAAGAAGCAATTAGTACCACTGAAAGCATCAGCATAACATCTAGTACCTCGTTTCTACTCTCTTTAAGGAAAGTTACTACGACGCTCCATGATTGATAAAGCATGTATAACCAGAAGACTACGAAAAATGTAAAGGTGAAAACTGCAAGATCTTTATAGGCAGTGCCGGCGCCGACGTGTTTTAATATTACTATTATCGTTAGAATTATAAGGACCGTATTTAAAATAAACCATGTATACATTTGCCACCTGTTTTCCCCATCAAACTGCCAGTTTATAGTGAATCTTGTAACTATGTAAGCTACAGATGCCGAGATCACCACAGCAAAGGCTATAAGAATGTGGAAAAGCCCGATCTTCGAGCCGCTTTCCTCTGCTTCCTCTTCCGATCTTTCTCCCTCTGACTCTCTTGGTTTTTCAAACTTTGAAGCTAATTTGTTGCTGAAAGAACTTACAGGTAATGAGATAAAATAGGCTTGGGCTAAAGTCCATAAAATCCATATCGAGAATAAGGGAATAAGAAGAACAGTCTGGCTGTCCCGGAAATAGTAAGCGAATATCACGGTGAAAATGATTGTAAACGTTATGCTTAATCCAGGTCCAATTTTTGGATGTTGAGTAAACTTCCTAGTTTTTTCAGGAGTTGCGAGGATAAACATGATAAGATAGGCGATTAAAAGACCTGAAGCAAGCCAAACAACTTCCCTTTCCAAATCTAAAACTGTTAAAACTAAAAGAACGACTAAAAAACCAAGTAATGCTAAAAAATTATAAAGCATAGAAGGCTCAAAAAGCTGTTTAAAGAAAGAAAAACTTGAAGGTTTCTTCTCTTCCTCAACCAAAACCTCAGCCTCAATTTCTTTTTCTTCTTCTACAATCCCTTCAGCTTCTTCACTTACTTCTGAAACCTCTTTTTCCTCTTCTTCGCTTTTAACCGCCAAATCTTCCCGTCTCCTAAAAAATAATTAAAAATTAGTACTCCTTGTAAAAAACCTCTCACTTTTTTCTTTAAAAAAGTACGATATAAAATTTCTTATCTATCCCTTTTTAAAAGTAGTTAAGATTCTGCCTAAAATATGAAAATATTATTTTTAAGTTTTTATTTTTACTTTTTAATCGCTTTTTGAACGCATCATTTTCATTAATTCTATGAAACTTTCCTCAACATTTTGCCCTGTAAGCGCGCTTGTTTCAAAATAGGGACAGTTACCATGAGCTTCTAAAAACTCTTGAATAAGCGAGTCATCAACCTCTCTCTCATCCACAAGGTCTGACTTATTACCCACAACAACTACTGCAGGTACATTATTCACGGACTCACATACAAGATTCAACCAATTTTCCAAACTAATTAAGGTTTCAACAGAAGTAAGATCAAAAGTGACAATAACACCGTTCGCACCCTTAATATATGATGAAAAAACCTCCATTCTTTGGAACTGTTGCTGTCCCCCTAAATCCCATATCTGCAAGGTAATATCGTCTTCCCCCAATTTCGCCCTATGAATATGAAAACCTACACCAATGGTCATCCGCGTATCTTCAAAGAATACCCCGCTTAAATATCTCTGGGTTAATGTGGTTTTTCCTACTCCTCCATCTCCGGCAAGTACTACCTTGTAAATAAAAGCACTACCCATAAAAAATCCACCTTAAAATCTTGGACTTGGAAAACTTACTATTCATTTTTCCCGTCCTGAAATCCTAAAAATTTCGAGGTAAAAAGGTCAAATAAAAGATTAAGGCGGGGTTACGTTTAAAAGAACATATTATAAATTTAGTTTAGAGAATATTAATACTTGTTGTTCCTTTAAGTAAGTAGTTTTCGTTTTATCTCCTTTGGCAGCCTTTAATTTAAAAAACACCCTCTCAAGTGTTCACATTGATACTTCTTTTTAAAGGAGGAAAAGTTTGATGACGATACACAAAATAAAGTTGCCATGTCTCACTTGTAAAGCTGAAGCAAGTTTCATTTTTGACGATGACGATCCAAATATCAAAGACAAGCAAATGTTTATGCTAGCTACCCTTCACGGCAATCCTCCTCGCGTCCTTATCGCAACCTTTGATAAAAGATTTAAAGTTCGCAGAACTAAATGCCTCCCCCTTCAAATACATGAAGAAAAAGAAGATACAAAGGAAAAAAGACAAAAACCCCTAAAAAAAGCATAAAAATAATCTTTTACCTAATAAAAAACCCCCTTCATCGGTAAAGAATTAGTTTATTTCAAGCTAAATAGCATGTTTCCTTCAAAACAAAAGAGAGTATCCCCCCCTATTTAATAACCCCTCATATTCTAAAAAGATCTGACTCCTATTTACTTTTTCTAGTATGTTTAAATAATTGATTTGACCGTTATTATCTCTCAAGAAGGAATATAAATGCAAGAATATAAGAAGAAACTGGATGAAAACTTCAGGCTTATTTCACGTTTTAAACCAAAAGGCGACCAACCGCAAGCCATCAAAAAGCTAGTAGATGGAACCAAAAAAGGGCTTAGAAAACAAGTTTTATTAGGAGTTACAGGTTCTGGCAAAACCTTCACCATAGCAAAAGTTATAGAAGCCCTCCAAAAACCCACTTTGGTGATCAGCCATAACAAAACCTTGGCCGCCCAACTCTGCAGCGAATTTAAATCATTCTTCCCAGAAAACGCTGCTGAATTCTTTGTATCTTATTTTGACTATTTCCAGCCAGAAGCCTATGTACCTACTCGCGACCTCTACATTGACAAAGAAGTTGACATCAACATCGAGCTCGAAAAGTTACGATACGCAACAACCGCCTCCCTAATGTCTAGGTATGATGTTATTGTGGTTTCAAGCGTTTCCTGTATTTATGGTATCGGTTCCTCTGAAACCTATAAAGAAATCGTGTTAAATATCAAAAAAGGAGATTTAATTGACCGGGATACGATCCTTGATAATCTTGTGGAAATGCAATACTCACGAAACGATTATGCATTCAGTAGCAGAAACTTTCGTGTAAGGGGTGACACTATAGATATATGGCCTTCTTACCAAGATACTGCTTTTAGGATAGAACTGTTTGGGGATGAAGTTGAGCGGATAGTCGAATTTGACGCCCTTAAAGGGAAAACCTTAAAGGAACTTACCAGTCTCACAGTATATCCTGCAAAACATCATATACCCCCCCATGTGAAAATTGAGGAAATAGTAGAAGAAATTAAAAAAGAGTTGGAGGAAAGGCTGCCGTTCTTTGAAAAAAAAGGAAAACTTGTTGAAGCTCAAAGGTTAAGGGAAAGAGTAGGATATGACATAGAGATGCTATTAGAAACGGGTTACTGTTCAGGAATAGAGAACTATTCTCGGTACTTGGACGGAAGAAAGCTCGGAGAAAAGCCTTACACACTCCTTGACTATTTTCCCGAAGACTTTTTGATGATTATTGACGAGTCTCACCAAACCCTGCCTCAACTTAGAGGGATGTGGGGAGGTAACTACTCCCGAAAGAAGAATTTAGTAGATTATGGTTTTCGTTTACCTTCAGCCTTTGACAACCGTCCTTTAAATTTTGAAGAGTTTGAAGAGTATATGAATAAAGCTTTTGTGATCTTTGTTTCAGCGACACCTGCTTCTTATGAGTTAGGCAATAGTGAACAAGTAGTCGAACAAATAATTAGGCCTACAGGTTTGGTAGATCCTGAAGTCTTGATTAGGCCTGTTGAGAATCAAATTGATAACTTAATTAAGGAGATCAATGACGTGGTTTCTCGGAATGAAAGGGCTCTTGTTACGACGTTAACGAAACGCATGGCAGAAGATCTTGCAGAATATTTGCTTGATATCGGTGTAAAAGCTCAGTATTTGCATTCTGAAATAACTGCTCTTGACAGAATTCAGATTTTAAGAGAGTTACGGGAAGGCAAAATAGAGGCTGTTGTGGGTATTAACTTATTGAGAGAAGGATTGGATTTGCCTGAAGTTTCGTTGGTAGCCATTCTTGATGCAGATAAAGAGGGCTTTTTAAGGTCTGAAACCTCTCTAATTCAGATCATGGGTCGTGCGGCTAGAAACGTGAATGGACACGTTATTTTGTATGCTGATGAGATGACCAAAAGTATGAACTGGGCTATAAAGGAGTCAAACAGGCGTAGAAAACTTCAACTTGAATATAATGAGAAGCATGGAATAGTTCCTAAAACCGTTGAAAAAGAGGTCAAAGATCTCCTTGAGGTAGTTGAAAGTTTCAAAGTTGCTGAAAAGGTCGATGTTTCCCCTGCGCGAAAAGGTATTGGTTTAGATGTTTCGGTACAATATCTTTTAGTAGAAGCTTTTGGGGAATCTGAGGGAAGTTTGGAAGATGAGGCGGAGTTATCGCTTTTAATTGTTAAGCTTGAAGAAGCGATGAAATTGGCGGCTCAAAACCTTGAATTTGAAAAAGCAGCTTTAATTCGAGATAAAATAAAAGAGCTTAAAGAGGACCTTAATAATCTTTGATAAAAAGACGATATTCTCAGTTTTTCCCTTTCTCATTCCTTTATATTGCATAATATAGTTTTTGATAGCGGTATTTTTTGAATAACGTTTTTTCGTACTTTTTTTATTTTTTAAACCCGCTGTCTTCAAAGATATAAACTCTACAAGACATTATCTGCATGGGTTAGTGGGCATTAGGCATTTAACCCATTCAAATGCAAAAAAATATCGAGGTAGGCTTTCTAATGGCAATAATAACTGAAATAAATGGTCAACAATTTTTCAACCAGGTTAAGCTGGATCGGTTTGCAGGAAAAAGCGTCTTTCCTGAAGTTTATCTAACCTTAAACAACTCTCTAGAAATGGAAACAAATTCTATTCTAGAAGAACTGAAATCTATGCCAGCCCTTCCCATTGAAAATATTTTAGAAGATATTCCAGAAACGTGTGAAATCAAGGAAGAATCCTTTATTGTAGGCGTGGATGCAGGTTCTAATGGAGCTCCTCTTGAAGGTTTTTATTTCGGAGCAACTACGGGTATTGCTTACCTTTCTCAAATCTCTAAAAGAGATGGAAGTATCGCCATTCTTTCCTCAGGAAAACCTCTGAGCAGGGGCGGGACGTTTAGATGCAGTGATTGCGATCGCCCGAGAAGACACCTGTCTCTAGTAGAATTTGCTTACCTATACTCTACAGCCCTTGAGGCAATAATAAGAATAGATCCTCAAATCTTATTTATTGATGGAGGGCTCCTATTAAACCCATTATTTTTACCCTCAAGAGAAGAAGCTTCTTCTGAAAAAGAAGAACTATTTCTTGAAGATATTGATTTAGACCTTGTAGAACAGGCACTTATTAAAAAGAAGAGAGACTATTATATAGACTTTCTTTGCACGGTTTATTTCGCTTTAGAACTTTTTAGGGAGTGTGAACGGAGAAAGATCCCAATAATCGGCATCATTAAACGTCCCAGAGGGTTCTCATTTTTCAGCAATCATTTTCCAGACTCGGTAGTTTTAGAAAAGGCAGGAATGCCCCTTGGAACAAAAACTAAGCCAAAGTTTGTTGGTTCCCATCCCGTAACCTCAAAATATGATGTTTTGTGGGAAAAATTTTACGGGAAAAAGCCTAGTATAAGATTTAACGACAAAGAGAAAGGGTATCTTAAAGAGTTTTATTTAAAGACAGTGGTTGGTAGAGAACCCATTCGAGTACAAATACCTTACTGGGTGGATGATAAACAGGCTGCAACTTTAACTTTCGCCTTTTCTGACAGTTATGAAGGCGTTCCTGTACCGATCTTAAAAGCTGATGCTCTCACTTGTGTTTCAGACCAATTACTCCACAATTTACACACAAAACTCTACCTAAAACTTAGCATTCTCGCAAAATTAGAGGGGTTAAAGCCGTGCGAAACTGGGCTTATCAGGCTTAAAAGATAGAAAATGGCGGGTTTTCAAATGGAAACAGGAACTATAAAAATAAAAGGCAAAAAAAAGGCTTTTTCCAAAAGCGTAATTTCCAACATAATGATAGAGGAGGAAGAAGTAAAAGAGGTTGTAGGATACGTTCTCTCCGACTCTTGTACTGAAACTTTCAACTTTGTTGTCATGGAAGAAAAACGTGTTTCAAAAAACCAATATGTTGTAGTACCACATCCCCATGAACGTAACGCTGATGGAAAACCCGTCATGGTCCTTTGCAGGGTTTTAAACGGCAGATACATCAACCCCGAAACAGAAGACGGGGGATATGTAACTCTTCTTCTCTCAAAAACAGGCATGATGTTTGGAGGAAGAGAACAAGAAATCTTAGTATTTGAATGCCAACTATTAGGATATATACACTCCTCAGACTCCTATTCTGAATTCAGACCTGTTTCAGACCCCATACCCACCCTATACCCTGTGTTCGAAGTCGATGAAAAATTCATCAGCAAGTTTTTCAACTTCAAACAACAACAAGAAGATGCTGGTCGATTAATAGTTGGGAAAGATGCTCATGCAAATCAAGATATATTCTTAGAAATGAATAACTTGATTAAAGGTCATTTACTCATCACGGGGATGACTAGGAGTGGGAAAAGCACTTTTGCCTTAAACCTCATCTTTTCAGGGGTTACAAGCAACCCCCCTATGCGTTTCATAGTTTATGATCGGAACAACGAATACATAGGTCTCAAAAAACTAATTCCAGAAGACAAAATAGTCATAATAGATTACCGCCATTTCCTCGATTTTCGCTCTCTTACTGATGAAAATCTATGCTCAATGCTTGGCTTACCATTAAAACTAAAATGGAGCCAAATAATAACAGAAGCCATCTTTCAGCTTTTTGAGAAACGACTAAAAGATCCTAATAGGGGATCTAATTGCGATGAATGCAATAAGACTAAAGAAGGAAGTTGTAAAGCAAAAATAGGATGGCTATGCCCTAAGGAACTGCTAGAAATCATTTCAACTTATCGTACTCCAAGTTCTAACTCCAAAGAAATTGCCCGAAACCATGTCCGCCGAGCAAGATTCCAAAGAAGACTAAAACTTTTAAAATTTTTTGACCCCAAGCGGGAAAACATAATAGAACTCATAAAAAAACACTTAGTAGTAATAGTAAACCTAAGCACAAATAATAACATCATGCTGCAACAAATGGCAGTGGCTCAAATAGTGAAAGATGTTTCAAGACACGCTTTAAAAACTTCAGGTCATGATATATGTTGCATGCACCTTTTAGAAGAAGCTCAATTCTACGTGGCCGAAAAAAACGCACCAAGTTATGGGGATAACCGAGGGACAAACGTTTATAACACGATAGCTAGCGGTCTTTCACAAATGGGCGGTTACAATGTCGGCTTCATCTTGATAACTCAAAGACCCGCTTATGTATCAAAGGCAGCTATAAGTCAATGTAATACGGTCGCAGTCTTCCGACTTAGAACCAAGGCAGATCATGATCAGCTTGAAAACTCATCCGAATACATCACTAGCGCCTTAAAACAAACAATATCAAGTCTACGTGATAATGAATTTATGCTATCTGGCACCGCTTCCCCCCTACCTTTCCCCGTAATCGTTAAAGCTAATGTTTTCGTAAGACCGATGAAGGCTACATTAGCCCCCACACAAGTGCTCCAAAATTTGTATAAAAAAGAAAAAGATAGTTAGTTTTTTAAAATGAAAAGCGATTTTTTAGAGCCTTTATTTTTATTTCTTCTCTATATTTCTACAATTTTTGTTTTTGAAATCCTTTTTCTCTCTTTTATTGGGTATAATTTTGAAATAGTTTCTGCTAGTTCTTCTAACTTTTCGTTGTTTAACATTTTTTGAAACTCTAAAAGCTCATTAAAGCTCTTTATGTAAAGCCCCCGTCTTTTCGTAGGAGTTCCGTTCTCATCTACGGGATTAAGCTCGATAAGGACAGTTGGTCCTTTATCCCCCCTGCCCGGAACTTTAACCAAGAAAATGCCTTTTATCGATGTAGGAATTTTTTCCCAATCGTGGGATTCTTTTACAACCTGCTTAATTTTCTCTTCTAATTCTTTATCTTTTTCTTCTTCTATTGCCATAGATACACACCAACATCTAATCTCAAATGTCAGAATAAAAATTTATTATCAAAAAATTTTGTTATAAAGTAGTGTTTATTAAAGTTTAGCCTTAGAGTAATTTCTTTTCTTTTCTTGCTTCAACCGCTTTTCTGTAAGCGCAATCGATGCATTCGCCAAATTTTTCCAACACTTTTGGTAGTATGTAGGCTGCAAGTTTAAACTCTTCTCCTTTTGCCTCTTCTTCAAGTCCTTCTTCCCTACGTCTTTGAATCTTTTTTATCGAGTTTGGTATAGGTCCTTCGCTGAATATCAACGGGTTTTCCCAAACTAAACTTTCTAAAGCATCCAAAAGTGCATCTTCTATGACAATAGGCATATCTGTCACAAAACAGTTTAATTCCCCTTCTTCATCCCGCTTTAATACCTTAGGTATACATTCTGAAACTTTTCTCACATAACATGTAATACTCTTCGAATCTTCAATAAAAGCGTAGGGGCATGGTAGGTAATGCATCCTTTTAAAAAACTCTCTTAGGGATCTTATAAGGGAAGGGCTTAAAATCAAATCCTGTTCTCGGCTTCTTTTCCTTGTGTCTTCAACTGATTTAAGGGCCAAATTTATCAAACCTTAATAAATATAAACAACACGCCTTAATTATTAAAAAATTGTTCTTTTAGGTTAAAGAAATTACCCCTTTAAACTACTAATCTTACCCCTCGTTTACTTATATTTTATAACTTTAAAAATACTTTCATTTAGAAACATAAAATAATTTTGATATATTAAGATCTTAATTATGCTATTAATATTATTTAATACTTTATTAAAATTCCGCCATGCCTTCATATCCATCTTCAAGCCGTCTCATTCTATTTTCTTCTTCACACTCCTCTTCATATTCCTTTTCTTTTTTATCAATTTTCCGTCTTCTCGTTTTTCTTTTCTTTAACTTTTTTCTTTCCTTTTTCTCTCTTTTCGGCGTTTTTACCTTGATCTTAGTTAAGAAATCTTCCTTTCCTATAATGCTTTTGCACTCCAAACAAGTAAAAGTACCCGCTTCTACTAATTTCATAACCTCTTCTTTATGATAAGGTTCTCCACAAAAAGGACAGTTCCAAACCTCTTTGTCAGAAGTAAATAAATTGTTACAAAGACTACAAGCCCTACTTTTCCCACAATAAGGACATCTCGTTTTTTGATAGGGATATTTTTTCTTACACGACAAACATTTAAACATTAATTTAGCTGGTGCTGGAAAACCAAAGACTATAGAAGTAATTATGCTCACACCAAAAACAATTGACAAGAATAAAAGTCCCAAAGAAATCGCTCTTAAATTTACGTCCAAAAAGCTATCCAGAATTAAAACGTTTACCAGCGAAATTATTGAAAGAAGCAAAAGCAAAAATAAGCACTTATCTACTTGTTTAGAACGAGGCATACAAAGCCCTACCCTGAAACATTTCAGAATTGAAAAATGTTATTTAAAATAAACAACGCTAATTTTATTAAAATATTGGTTGAAATCATTGCAAAATCTTAAAAACTGTCCAAAAATTTTTAGGGGTAGAATGGAAGGTGGGTGAGATTCTTAATGCATGTTATCATCTACTCAACAGCTTCAGATGAAGAAGAAGCTTACAAAATCGGGAAACAGCTCGTAGAAGAAAAGCTCGTAGCCTGCGCTAATTTATTACCTAAAATAAAAAGTTGTTTTCTTTGGAAAGGAAAAGTTGAAGAAGATTCTGAAGCGATCCTGATCGTAAAAACCTTAGAAAGCTTAGCAGAAAAGGTTATCAAAAGGATAAAAGATCTTCACTCTTATGAAATACCAGCTATCTTAGTTTTCCAAATAAAAGGGGGCAATGAAGAGTACCTCAAATGGATTACCGAAGAAACCTCCACATCTTAATTTAAACTTAGACTTATAAGAATGGAGAATCAAAAGGTTCTAGCCGTCAGAACATTCGATAAACTATTTATCCCTCCATAACTAAACATTATTAGCTAGTGCTCCTATGTTATTGATCTCTTTCTTAAAATCTTTTTTGAGACAAAGCTAAGGTGGACTATTAATGTCTGAAATACCTACCGTACAAAAAAGGAAAGAAATATTTGATAAAGTACAGGCGGTTTTCATTCTTACTGACAGCGGGATTTGTCTATTTAACTATGCGCCACAGCCGAAAAAGCTGCGTACAGATGGACAAAAGTTGGAGATGTTAGGTAGCCTTCTTTCTGCTATAAATCTTTTTGCTAGAGAAGTTGGCGGTGGAGAAGTAAACAATTTAAAACTAGAAGGAGCAACCTTTTATTGTTTGAAGCAGAGATTTAAAACATTGACCCTACTTTTCGCTACTCTAACTGACCCCAAACTTCCACCAGAAAAAGCTGAGATTTTCTTAAAAGATATAGCTTCTTTATTCACGTTAAATTTTGGACAAATATTTGAGAAAGGGTGGAAAGGAAACGTTTCCATCTTTTCAAATTTTGATCGTTTAATCTTTTTTAGATGGGGAGGCTTAATTGAAATAATGAATAATTTCGCCCAAATCTTGAAAGTAGAAACCGTCGCCCTTCTAAGTTTAAGCAGCGAAGTAGACTACATCTGGACCTCTTTGAACCACAACCAAGAAAAAAAAGATGAGATAAAAGAGATGATTAAAAACATACCATCTTTAATAAGACAACATAAAATAGAACTCCCTCCTAAAAAAGCCTTGGATACCTATTTCGATAAATTTCATACGTATCTTTACCAGCTTCCAAAAGACCACGTACTAGCCTTAATCTCAGAGGACACAATCAACAATAATCCTAATGATCACCGTTTACAACACTTTAAAAGACTAGCCCTAACTCTAGGAGAAATCCTAAACGAAGTAGAAATCTAAAAAATAACCTTTAAAAAATAGCAAAAATAAAAAGTTTCTTATTAACTAACATAAATCCTTAAAAGGCTATAACGCGTTTTATTAATCAAGTAAATTATGGATTAGGATCTTCTAGATGTTAAAGAGGAGGTTCGAAATCGTGGTAATCCACGTAGCAATGATCATACATAAACACGGAATCGGACGCGTATTATTTAATGATGGAGTGATTCCTGCAGATAAAGACATTCTTTCTGCCTTAATCTCCGCCCTTTCAATGTTTGTCACCCAACTTGGAGACCAGCAAAGTTTTTTCCGGGAGGCAGAATTTGGTCGATACAAAATCCTAATACACCAAAGAGAAGATTACCTTTGGGTTCTTGTACAAGATGTCTATGACAACATCTCATTAGCTGAAAAGAGACTTGCTCAAATAACCTCACTCCTAGCTGATAAAATAGACCCCCTATCAGAAGAAGAATTCCAAGAAGAGTTCGATCTGAAAGATGACCAAGTAATCCACCTATTTAACATCATTAAATCCCAAGAATTTCCAAGAGAAAAACTTGCTGAAATCGGGCGAAGAATCAGCGTGTTGATGGGACAAGAAAGCGGTAACATATTCTTAAGCGATATATTTATAGCAGACTTAGATGGCGGTCTTATCGCAGAGTACTCGGCCTCTAAAAACCCCCTAGTTTTAAAAGCCTTTATGAGTCTTCTTGCCACAATCCCCTATGAGCGAAGTATATGGCTTGAAGCATTTCTAAACCCTGAAAAACAACCTTCCCCCGGAGCTTTTTTAGGACTAGAAATAGAAGGATGGGCCATCCAGCGCATAGAAGACACTAACTTCATAGTCATGGCTCGAGGATTCTATGCCGCTGGATACCGCGGATTATATCAACATTTATTGAGGCGCGCCACTCAAGAAATTGCGAGATTAATCAAAAAATAATCTTATAAAGTATAGAAACTGAAAATAGAAAATATTTCTATTTTCAAAGAATAAACTTTTTTATAATCTATTGATGATCTTTTTAAAATACACAAAGTGAAAATTTTATTTTTTCCGTCATTGAATCAAGTATTTTTTGTGCGATCTCTTTTTCTTTTGATTCTGCTGTTAAAATGTATGCTTTTTCTTCTAGAGCTGGCTTTATACGAATCCATCCTTTCCCTGTTTCATCTAAAATCTTCATTCCTAGTAGTGTGTCAATGCAGCGTTTTGGATATTGTTTCATAAGTTCGTAAACCGCTTCTTCCCACGGTTT
>Ga0209636_10000900_pt1 | contig 29495 bp, 37 predicted proteins | sample DeeMarSWOR152_54_FD_187464 | JGI IMG/M metagenome (GOLD analysis project Ga0209636, IMG submission 187464) | Marine sediment microbial communities from White Oak River estuary, North Carolina - WOR-1-52-54 (SPAdes) (version 2) | ecosystem: Environmental > Aquatic > Marine > Intertidal zone >...
AATGAAAAAAAGCATGACGGTTCGAACCGTCACCTGACGCTCAGTTACTTTAGCATATTCAAATACTTGTGAGAACATCTTTTAACAGCTGCCCTTCATCAATTTCCAGAAGACAACCGTGAGAAGTTTCCCTCTGAAGATGCCCATGTGAAGCCTCCAAGGGTTTTGGGATGACCCCTTGGAGGTTTTGTATTTCGAGGTACACTAAGGCTAAACCAAAGGGGGTCTTGTGGGCAAAGCTGCGGGCCTTACCCGATCGTTGGTCTTAGTCTTTCCAGAAAGGGAGGAGTATCATGTTAAAAAAGCTTATGCTTTTTCTAGGGGGCATTTTAATGGTGTTTGCTTTTGCGTATGCGGCAGAACAATACTCACTATCAGGTGAAGTTACGTTTTCAGGGCATGAGGATATCTACCTTTCTATTTACACAATGGAAGAATTTGCAAATTTTAAGAAGTCGTTTCCACTGGAACCATTTTTCCAAAAAATCAAGCCGAATGATGAGCAGATAAAAGCGGGTAGATTCTCCTTCACGTTTAGCGGAATACCGAAAGGGACATACTGCGTCATTGCCTTTCAAGATGTAGATAACGACGGAAAGTTGCGTTGTACGACTTGGGGCGGCATTGAGGAACCGATTTGCTTTTATAAGGCAGTCCCTGATAAGTTGTCGTTTGCCAATTGGAATGATGTGAAATTTAAATTAGATAAAGATATCACCGGGATTATCATGAAATTAGATTAGATCGCTTCTAAGGATAATGATCCCGTTGCAAAAACATTTTACGTCGCGTGCTATGACACCACGGGCTCTGCAAGATCCGGAGTCCATGCGCTTCCTCGTCCAGAGCAAACGGTTATTGCTATTGGCCAGTCGCCCGCGTCACTCTGAAGATGTTACGTATAGTATTAGTTGTCTGTATCAAGGCTGAGTGGTTTATGGAACACAGAGTAGCCCTTGGATTTACTCGCTTCATGCGGTGTGTTTCCATCGGTGACCATAGTGGTTCAGGTATATGAACTCCTCAATGGCCTTCCGGCCCGAAGGGAACGGCTCCCCCTTGGGCATCCCAAATGTCATGCAAACTACGACCTTCTTGAGTTCAGGCACTCCTAGGAGTTCTTTGACCCTGGTTTCATCGAATGCACCAATCCAGCAAGTGCCATAGCCCAGCTCGGTGGCTTGGAGGGTGAAATTGGTAAGCGCAATGGTGATATCAACTTGATGCCATTTCAGTGCAGGATTGGCAACGCCTGCGATGAAATAAGAGCATTCGGCAACAAATGATTGGTGAAAGCAGGCGGGAACGAGACGACGTTTGAGATCGGGGTCACCCACCAGGACAAACTCCCAGTTCTGCGTGTTACTTGCCGAGGGGGCCAACTGCAAGGCCTTGAAGAGTGTTTCCCTATGCTCAGGGGGAATTGAACTCTCGGCATAGGTACGGATGCTCCGGCGGCGAGCGATGGCCTCTTTCACATGCATGTCGATACCCTCCAGACTGGCTTGCAATGCACACTAGTTTCCGTTGGTTTAGAGCATTTGTAAAGCGGTAAAGTGCAGGTCCATACGTTTCGGGCTCCTGTCTTACGCGTCCGCACAAAACGGGAGACTGCGCTTGGCTGATAGCTCATGGGAACAAGACAAAAGAGCGGAGGGGAAAGGGGGAGAGGGAATATGGGATGGGGGGATACAACTATCAAAAGAGGGCTAGGCCTGAACCGGCCTATGCATATGTTTAGTTTCGGCTCTAGGGGTGAGGGTAGGAAAAGGTCAACAATTTGAAAGATAACGCTGCGTCCACACTATCTCATTTATTTACCCTGTTTCTCAAGGGAGTTAATAATCCGATTTACCACCTTCTTCTGGTTTTCAGATAGCTTGTTATATTGGGTCTTGAGCGGACGCAGGTCCTGTTTTTGAGCCTTACTTCCCCTCCGTTCAGCCGCAATTCGCCTCATAGGTTCAGAATAGTCAGGGTCAGTGAAGACTCTCCTGTCCTTGCTGGACTTCCCGCTGCTAACTGATCGGGTGGAGGCTAAATGAGTTCGTATTTGGTCAGATATTCGATGATGAAGGACTCGTCTTCATAGGCTTTGGCTGAGATGAGTGCGGAGACTAAGTCAACTGTGTCGTCCTCTCCGATCCTTTTTATTACCTTTGCCAGATCGAGATTTGCAAGTGTCATTAAGCCCTTGTGATCTATCCTGAAATCTGCAGGCCCGCGGAGATAGGTTTTTTTGTAAGGCCGATCCATATTCCTCTCTCTTCATTTCCTCATTCGAAATAGAGGCTGAAATCACCGGAGCACGTGCCGCTGGCAAGCATTAAGCAACCCGTTATTTGGGGGTTGACGCTGTATTCTACTCCCAGACTATCTATCCAGCAGGCCACCCTATAAATAACGCCGCATTCATATTTGTCAATTACGCCAATATGTTTCATGCCCTTATATGCGAAGCATTTCTTTGGCTCAAACTCCCAGTGCAGAACATTCTGTTCTGGAAAGGTCATTGTAATATTCATGAATTCGGCTACGAATAGCTCAGATATACCAGCAAAGAAGTATTTGAACTCCCCAAACGTCTCGATTTTTTCTTTTTTCATGCCTAAGGCCTCTTTGACTCGTCTGACCTCAATCGGAGCCAACGACTTTATTGCCGCCTTGTTGATCTTGTTCGCCGCCTCAATACCGAACTCCTGAACGCAGTGATAGAACCACATCCCGTCATGTGTCATCCAACACCTATTCAAAAGTTCAATCAGCCGCTCTTTATCGAGCCGATCAGTCGGTTTCATACTTCGCTCCATATGCAAATGGTGATGCTGGTAGGAGGCAAAGGCATAAGCGTCCCAAAGCAAAGACAGGTTTCTGGCTTTTTGAAGATATTGGAAACAGTAGCAAAAGGCAATATCATATCTTTTTCACGAAAACGCCGAGGCAAATTGGCCGAGCGATCAGGGGTAGATATTTTAGGGGTCAGCATGGAAAATAGCTACTGCAGAGTTGGCGCAGGTGGACTTGAATAGGTTGGGGGCTGAATGTAAGGGCGGGCAATGTTGGAGGGCTATCGCTGAGTAGGTTGCTTTGACTCCTCCAACAGAACGCTGCTCCACTCTTCTACCCGGAGCCAGTCCTTTCGGCGCTCGGTGTGAGATCTTCTCTCCTTCCAGCTCCTTCTCTCCAGCCCTCCGCCGGAGAGGTAATCAAGATTGTACACTCGCCGTCTGTCCTTTCCCGAGCGCCGATCAATATGAGAGCGCCTCATCTCCAGCATTTTCCAATACCCCGCTTATGGTGGTAGACCCACTCTACGCAATTTGGGTACATAACTCAAGATAATTTATCGGTTTCTTGCTTAATCAAGCGCGGTGCTGCACCTCCGCGCTAACTATCATGTGTTCTCAGGTTTTCTCAATCAGGCGATGAGCTCAAAAACACAAAAACCACCCCTTTTTTGCTTGGGGGTGGTTTTTGTGCCTATGTTTTGTAGGGAGAAATAACTAGTGTGTTTTGTACCAAGTAAAGAAATGGTTAGTTCGCGGTAGAATCAATAGTATTGCCTAAGCTTCTCTTCCCAGTACTTGCGCTGCTCCTCTCTCCAATTTGGTCCGCTGAATCTCTTCTCAAAGAATCCACCGAGCCTCTCGTACCATTTGACCCACGGATTTTTCTTTTTTTCTATAGCCTCAATCACATCGGCAACAAAGACATCGATCTTGCCTATTTCATCTTTGGGCACATAGTAAGCTGCCCCCTCTTGGGCGGATTTCTTGAGGGTCTCCTCGCTCAGGGCATGTGCCGTGAGCATAAGAGCAGGAATTTCTCGTTTGTTTGCAACCTCGAGAAGTTCAAATCCTTTTACGCCCATAATATCTAATACCACAATGTCGTAATGCTCAGTTTCGAGCAATTGCTTGGCCTCCTCATAGGAAGAAGCGCAGTCTACCATGCAGTCACTCAACAGCTCGGTCAAAAGATCAAGGATATCTTGCTCGTCATCTACAATAAGTACCTTCTTGCCTCTGAGTATTTTTCGTGTATCCATTTTATATTCCCCTTTTAAGATTCACGAAACCATATCGGCAGCCCTTGAACTCGAGTAAACAAATCGGGGCCGGCCATCTTTTCACCTACTATGGTAAGGTATATTACCTATTTGTCAAGCTAGAGAAGCTCCTCCTTCCCGGCTCATAACGGCTTGGGACGGGCGGTGAGACATAGGTGAGTACATAGCAAAATTCAACAGAAATGTTAAGATTTTAGTTTATGTATAGATCTAGTGTGGCGGTGCAATTCCAACCTGCAGCTTATTAGCAGAAGTCCATTAGATAATGCGAGCAAATGGGGAAAGTAAAGAGCTTCGGCGGCTTCTAACCCCCAGAAGTAGCCTCTGGGGTTTTGAGGTCACAGAAGGATCTGGTTTTCCAGGGATCGCGACTCACCTGCCGAGATTGTCCGTATGGCAGGTCGTCCCCTGACGGGGCATTTATATTCACATATGCCGCAGCCTACACACTCTTTGAGATCTACATAGGGCAGTTTGAGTAACTTCTCCTTACCATCGGGACCGGTAACCAAACCTTTGTGAAAGTAGATGGCCTTTGGTGATGTTGGGCAGTGTTCCTCACACACAATACAGGGGCCATTTCCCGACCAGGGAAGACATCTGCCTCGATCTATATGAACGGACCCAATTTTAATGGGGCCTTCAATTTTCTCTTTGACCGAAAATTCCCGTATGGCACCGGTAGGGCAAACATCTCCGCAGAGGGTGCAGGTGTACTCGCAGTAACCCTGGGTCATGATGAGGTGTGGTGTCCAAAACCCCGCCATACCGGCCTCGGTCAGTGTGGGGTTGATTACATTGGTGGGGCATACCTTCATGCATTGTCCACACCTCTGGCACAGGGTGAGGAACTCCTTCTCAGGCAATGACCCGGGAGGTCTGATCAGCCGGGGATCTGTAACCTTGTGCGCCTGACCATCAAGTCTTCCCAAAAGGGGCAGGGAAACTCCGCCGAGCAAACCCGCGAGCACCGCACGCCTCCCCATATCCGGTGCCTTGTTTAGTTTCAGGGGAGACCACCTGAAGCGAAAGGTGAGTGCATCCTCGGGACAGGTGCTAAAGCAATTGAAGCACATAAGGCACTCTGCACTGTCCCAATCCTGGCCGGGCCTTGGTGAAGCAGCCCCCTGGCACGACTTGGTGCACAGGTTACAGTTTGTGCATTTCTCTTGATTCTTTTCCAGTCGTAAGATAGAGAACCTGGAGCAGATGCCAAGCAGGGCTCCCAGCGGGCATAATACACGGCACCAGAACCGAGGCCTGATTCTATTCAGAAACAGTATCACCAGGAAGACAATCCCAATGAACCAGGCAGTTTGGTATGCCTTGTAACCGAAACCGAACAGAACTTGCACTAGATACTCTGTGCCATAGCTGAGGGAATTGATGCCCTTGATATCGCTTAAGGCCATTACCTCAGACAGCTCCAGCAACCCGGCCGCTAGCCCCGGAAAAACAGCCAGGGCAAGGGAACGAAACAGGAGAGATATAGGATCGATCAACCCCGTAGCATTGAGGCCAAGAACTGCGGCCAACAGTACAGTGATGAGCAGAAAGTATTTCACCCTCTGACTCGGGGTCTTTTCATTGGCTCGCACCATGCTTTGCCCCTTGAGCGTCGGTTTGAACCAGCTCACCATGTGGTGAATGGTTCCCAGGGGGCAAACAAAACCGCAAAACACTCTTCCCAGGAACAGGGTTACAATGACTGTGATAAATGCCCACCAAAAACCCTTGATGAGCTGATGCCCGGACACAAGAGAGGATAGGGAAACCAGGGGGTCAAGCTGAAAAAAGAACCGGACCGGATAATTGATTTCGAGATCTACCTCCGAGGAGAAAACCGTAGAATAGTCCACAAAGACGTCGTGGGGTAGCCTGCTTTCTATGAGGAAGAAAAAGAAGAACAATAGAAAAACGGTTTGACTGATTCTCCGTATCCGAACGAGCTGCTGTGCCTTCAAATGACCACCCTTTTTTGATCAAGCAGATTGAGATCGTCGGTGCCAAGGCCTGATCTTTTTGCCAGGCGGATAAAACCCATGTCCTCAGGTCTATGGCCAAACAGACCAGTGGCAAGGGCATCTGCCGCAACCTGGTCATTACTGAGGATGAGGGTGTTTTTCACCGCAACATCAGACGGACTTCCACCGGAAGGACCATTCCGAATCATGATTCTGGTTGCATCGATGAGGGTCACGGTAGGCCTAAAGAACTGGGCCAGATCAACAATGGTCTGGTGGATATCCTGGTGCAGCGCGTACCTCCTGCCGCCGACGCCACCGATCCAGTTCTTGATTCCTAAGGTCAACGAACTCAACCCATGGTGCTTCGCTACCGGCAGGTTAATGAGCTTGTCTGCCTCCACAAGTGGCACAAAGACCGGCCAGACATTGAGGCGGTGGCCGTTGATCTTCATTTGCCGCATGAGTGACGATCTGGGAAAAACGAGATCCGCATTCGTCTTCTTGGCTACCATGCCTGCACCCGTAATGGCGAAGCACCGTCTGGCATCATGAATGGTGTGATCGACGATCCTGACCTTTTTGGCCCCAGCCTCATAGCAGAGTTCAATTACCGCTTCCAGCACCTGCGGGTTGGTAGTGGCTGCCAGCTCCGGGCGTCTTGCCCAGGAGATATTCGGTTTGATGGCCACTACATCTCCTTTTGACACAAACTGGGTCATACCTCCAGCGGCATCAAAAACCCCTCTCATCAACTCCTTAAGGGAGTACGCCTGTGTTTGCCCAACACCTTCCACAATGAACCGCTTCGGTGCTGCCTTGGCCTGAGCCAGAGCGGCTAAAGGAAATCTGCTAACGCCGGAAAAAGCCACGGCGCCAGAGATCGTGATTAACGTCTTAAGCGATTCCCTTCTTGTTATTGGATGATTAATATTCATGGTAAATCCCCGAGCCTGCTATACTATCCTCTTAAGATGATATCGCGAGGTTTGCGTGGGAGAAATCAAAAGCCTCAACCCACCAGGTGTGGGCGGGGCTTATGTAATCGGTTCATATATATTATATGCAATTAGGATGACGAGCTGGCAGATCAAAGCTAGTATTTGCCCGATCGCTGTCCGCTACTCCTTCAACGCTGCGATGACTGCCTGCATAAAAGGCGGAAGGTCATCGGGCGTTCGGCTGGTGATCAGGTTCCCATCAACAGCTACCTCCCTATCCACCCAGTTTGCACCGGCATGAACCAGATCGTCCTTTATGGCGAAAAATGACGTCACGGTCCGACCCCTCACGATCTCCGCTGAGGCCAGCATCCATCCGGCATGACAGATTGCAGCCACTACCTTACCAGCGTCAAAAAGATCCTTCACGAGCTTCACCATGGACGGATGACGGCGCATGTGATCGGGAGCATATCCTCCGGGAATGACGATGCCGTCAAAGTCGGCCGCAGAGATGTTATCAGCGGTGCTGTCCGGTCTACACGGGAGGCCAGCCTTTCCGCTATACTCCTCAGCACTCCCGGAGCCAACAACAACCACCTCTGCCCCAGCCTCTTTGAGCCGGTAGTAGGGATACCAAAACTCGAGATCATTGTACATCTGCTCAACCAGGACGATGACCTTTTTACCTTTCAGTTCCATATGTGCTCACCCCTCGATTTCTTCTTAGCGTTAGTTGGAATAATATAATTACCATGCCGAGCAGTAACAACCCCACCCACAGAGAATTCGTATTGTTCAAAAGCGTTTGCACAATGTTCTGTTGATTAGGAGAACTGTACGTGATTGCCTCTATCCGGTCATGGCAAGAGTTCTGAGGGATACGAAAGAACTATTCCGTCTCAATTCTCTCAAGGAATTCACGCGCGTCTTGATGAGTTGGGTCAATATCGAGGATTGTTCGAAGTTGCTCAGCCGCCTTTTGCAGCTCACCCATATCTGTATAAAGCAGACTCAGGTAAAGTCTGGCATCCGTGTGGTTCGGATCAATTGAGATAGCCTTCAAGAACTCCTGCTCGGCAAGCTCGTCATTAAGGCTCCTTTGATAGCTGAGGGCCAAGCCAAAGTGGTTATCAGCATTGTCAGGATCTGTTTGCACTGCCCTTTTGAGGGTACCAATAGCCTTTTCTAGCTGATTCAGCTCGCCATATGCCATGCCCAGGTTAAAGAGAACGCCCTGCTGCGTAAACCCAAGGGCAATCGCCTTTTCGTAGTAAAATACCTCCTTGCTACGGTTACCCAGCCGGCCATAGGCATATCCAATGTGATACAAGGCCAGCGCATTCGTCGGTTGCCTCTCTAACAGGCGCTCATGGAGAATGATCGCAGTCTTATAATCTTCCCGTTTCATGGCATCGTCGGCTTCCTGCTCACACTGCCATATTTCTTCAGGGATCGGTTTTTCGGGGGGAATTACCCTCGTGCACCCAAGGCTCAGCATAAACCATGCCACGGAACCTGCAAGAACTGCCATGCAGAAGAGCTGAAGGGTTCTCTCAATGTTCCTTAGAGCACTACTTGCGAGCAACATGATTCTTTCCAAATCTGCTTACAACACCCCCTTTTTCAGGGGAACCACAGGCTCTATTCGCGATGGGCTTCTCTAGTTTTATTTAGGAGACCAATATATTGGAGCCCCATAACCCTCGTGCTTATTAGCATACCACGTAAACAATTTGATGGTCCAAATACTCATTTTATCAGCATCTTAATTCGGTTCCAAAAGAAAAAGCGAGGACGCTCACCTTTCACTGTCTCTGACAAACAAGCCTAATATGACAACAGTCGTCAGTGCCAGAACTCCCCCAAGAAGGAACGGGGCACTCGGGAGAAGGGAGAAAAGCAGCCCGGCAATAATACTGGCAGGCAGAAGTGCGACCCCCACTACGGAGTGGTAGAAGCCAAGGGCAGTTGCCTTTGACTCGGTCGGGGCCATGTCCGATACAAAGGCCTTCTCCACACCCTCTGTCATTGAGTAGTATACTCCGTACAGGGGCCAAAAGAACCACAGGAGGGCACTGGTGGATGTAGTGATAAGGCCAAAGGCCATGTACACAACAGCATAGAGTGCATAGCCGGCCATGAGCACCGTTTTTCGTCCGATTCTGTCAGAAAGGGAACCAAAGGCAGTCGAGAGGAGCGCCGTGGAGAGGTTGAACATGAGGTACATGAGGATTACGGATGACAGTGCATAGCCCAAATTCATGCTGCGGAGCAGCAAGAATTGGTTCGAGGAGTTCCCAAGGGTAAAGATGAGCTGCACAAGAAAGAAGATTCGAAGGTTCTTCCCGTAGTGGCGAACGTTCAGGTCAGGTTTGGGCTCGGGCTTTTGGGCAGCTCGATCATGCTCGAATCCCTTTTCGTTGACGAAAAAGAGAAACCCTATCCCTATAAAGGCAGGAATGATCGAAATAACGAATAGGGTATAAAAGGAGTTTAGATCCTTAAGTGTTTTGGTCACAGGATCGATAAAGTTCAGGACCAGGATGAAGCAAATAACCACACCCAGGGTAGCGCCAGTGAAATCCATTGCCCTGTGGAAGCCGAATGCTTTTCCCTGCGCGTCGTTCGGGGTAGATTCTGAGATAAGCGCATCCCGAGGGGCTGTCCGAATGCCCTTTCCCACGCGATCCAGCAACCGAGCCAGGAGAACAAAATACCAGCCAAAGGAGGCGAGCAAAAGCAGGAATTTTGCCAGTGCAGACGTGCTGTAGCCTGCAATGGCAGGTAGTTTCCGCTTTTGGATCTTGTCTGAATAGTAGCCGAAAAAGACCTTGAGCAGGCTTGCCGTCGCTTCCGCTATTCCCTCTATGATCCCAAGAACAGGCCCCAATAAGGCTCGCTGAGATGCAAGGATCATGGCTACAAATGCCTGCAGGAGGGGATAAATCATTTCGGTAGAGATGTCGGTGAAAAAAGACGTGAAGCTGGCAAGAACAACATTTCGGGTAATGCCCTTTTCGTTCCTAGCACTCAGCGCTGTCTCATCCATATCGATCTTTTCAGGTCTCATGTATTTTTAGCTGATAATAACCCTTTTGTACCCGAACCACCACTGATTGCTTACAATTGTTGTGCCCAAGCTCGACTGGAAGGGAGATGGAAGCCGTAGCTTGTATCTAGGCAACAATATATTGATATGAGGTCGAAAAAAATACAATATATTGTGATTTATGCTTGACACAGGAGCCTGTATGGAGTAAGGAAAGGCTCATCTCTATTAAACAATTTAGGTTTGCCCGCTATGTATACGGCGGAAGTGCTCAAAACCGTGAGGGGTCTTACCAAAGATAGGCTTAACTACTTCGTCCGCGCTGGCTATGTGAAGCCCAAGAAGGTTGAGTTGGAACACTTCTACCTTTACGATTTCTCTGAGGAGGATATAGAGTTTATTAGACGGGCCAACAGGCTTGATTTCCGGCCCGAGATGACAGGACGGAACGCCCGAGAGAGGACCAGAAAACCGGATGATGTGAACCCGGGGGCCTAAGAGGATACAGACCTCTTGTCTTTATTACTTGTCGTTGATTCTTACGATTTCTGAGACTTTGTCTTCTAAAACCTTTACCTCTTTCATGATTATACCGAGATACTCCTTGTCCGGATCAGTGTCAGGAGCATTCTCGTAGAGCCTTCGAGCAAAGCCACCAACAACCGTCAGTGAGTTCCTGCACTCATCGGCAACCCTATTTGCGATCTTACCGAGAGCGGCAAGTTTCTCAGCCTTAACCAACTCCATGGCCTTCTCCTCTAACCTTTCGGTTCTCTCTTGAACCTTTCTTTCAAGCTCTTGACTGAACTGATAAATTTCGTCATAGAGCTGGGAGATCCTGATAGCCGTTCCGATTTGATTGGCAACGGTATATATTACGTCATTGAAGCGTTCATGGAAGTAATCCTTATTCTTTGATGCGGTTACCAGAACGCCGATGATCTTTCCCTCTACTTGTATGGGTGCAACTGCAAAGGATTGGATATCCTCACCGACCAGCAGGGTAGTTGATATTGGCTTATCGATTTGGCCTGCGTCGTTGATAATGATGATTTTCCCGGTGAGAAAGACCTCGCCTGAATAGCTATCGACGGTTGGTTTTCTGGTAGCCGTCTGGACAAAGGCCTTGCTCAGACCTTTATAGCTCTTGATCCTCAGGTTTCCATCTTCATCCAGCAAGCGGATTGAGCATGCATCTAGCTGGAATTCTCTGGTGAGCAGACCAACGATAGCGTCGAGCACGTCCTGTACGTGAAGCAGCGAGGAAACAAGCTTTGCAATCTCAAACAGTATATTGAGTTGCTGCTCACTTTCCCGCAGTTTTCGTGAGACCCCTTCTATCTTAACGGGTACGGTGACGGGCATCCCTTCGCTGTTCACTTCCTCTGTTTTCCTCAAGTCATCGAACAATCTCTCAACGGGCGATGAAAAGGCGCGACTTAGAAGGTAGGAGATGGAAATGGAGATAGATAGGACTAAAAGAAGCGTCACGTATACCCGGTAAGAGCCTCGGGGGAGGGGATACATGAGCCATTCGACCAGGAGCAGGATACCGGTTATGATACCTATGACAAGCAGATAAGAGAGGAACAGTTTCTTATGGCACGACATCTCAGGCCCGCTCAGATGATCCACCCACTTCCCTTGCTCGTTGATAATTGTCTCTCTAGAAGGGAAGACGCCCCGATCGGTTCGGTCGGTTTTGGACGAGTTACTACGTGGAGCACAAGATAGTTTGCCTTAAAACAGACAAACGCCATGAAATCCTTTCTTTCGTTCCGAGGCTCACGGACTGGTTTTTTGAGCAACTTGTTTACAGGGGAGTCCCGCCCGGCTCGCGATGGCGGGCAAGCTTGCCCCCTCGGCATTCCCCCGATAAATCGGGAGCTGCGGTTTCCCCCACAAACAAGTCGTGAAAAGAAAGGTGCCCTCCGACTCGGCCGAGCTCGTCGCGGGCTACCAGTCTCTTCAGAAAAGATCTAATGACGTTAACAGTCGGGGGAGTTCTCGGTGGATCCAAACAATCAAATGGCCCCCATAGTAATTGCCCGAGATTCATAGGTTCCTTGAGAAGGAGACAAAGAAGACCTTCCCTTTGTCCGGGCCGGATTCCACCCACACCTCGCCACCGTGCTGTTGAGCAATCTCCTTCACAATAGCCAACCCTAAACCCAATCCCTCGACCCCTCTTGAGGTTTCGTCCCGCTGAAATGCCCCAAAAATCCTCTCGGAATCCTCACCTCGTATGGCTACGCCGTCGTCATGAACTGAGAGGATGTGGTATTGATCGGATTCCTGGTAGCCGATTTTGATCTCGCTCAGCTCGCTGCCTCCGTGTTTTAGGGCATTATCCACAAGGTTCCTGAGCACCCTAAGGACCGAGAGTCTATCAACCTTTATCTTTGGGAGGCTTACAGGTTGCAACCAACGGATTCGGCGGAGGTCGAGTTGAGGGGAAACCTCCTCTTTGACGAGCTCCAGGATTTCGGCTAGTTTGACCTTCCGAAACCTCAAAGGTGTCTCTTGTGTCGAGATGAAGACATTGACCTGATCGGCTAGCGCCGTAATCTGTTCGGCAGCCCTTACGATTATCTCACAGTAATTCCTCGTTTTTTCATCGTGGAAGTGCGCTAGATGTTTGTCCAGCCGTTTTGTCAGTCCATGGATTCCCACAGCCGGGCTTTTGAGGTCATGTGAAACCGAGTAGGCAAATCGCCTTATTCTTTCCGAACTGGTTTTCAAAGCCTCTTCCCATCGCTTGCGCTCGGTAATATCGCGGATAATGCCTTGATACCCCAGAATAGTCCCGTCACCGGCACGTCGCAACGTGCTGGTGAGCAGACAGTCTATCTCGGCCCCGTTTCTTTTGCGGAACTTAACCTCATAGTCCCTCAACGATCCCTTTTGTTCTACCTCCTGCTGAAACTTATCCCTGTCATCAGGATTGCTATATATTTCACGCACGTTGATCTTTTCTATCATCTCCTCCCTGGTGTAACCGAACAGTTCCACCAAGGCTGGGTTGACATCGACGAATTTACCATCTCGTCTCGTAATGTAAATCGCATCTCTCGAGTCCTGGAACAGGGTGCGGTACTTCTCCTCACTCTCCCGTAATCTGTCCTCTCTCCCCTTGATCTGGGCGCGCTGTCGCTCTAATTCGGCCACCCTTGCTTCCAATTCTTGGTAGGTTGGTTTGCCAGGCATTGACTACCTCGCGTGACCTTAGGGGAAGAAAAAACCCCGCCTCCCTTTGGTGGAGAAATGGGGTCTGGCAATCTTTTGAAGGCACCCTCGCAATAAGGATTATGAGCTGTCAAAATGCTTCGTTGTTAGCATGCCAGAAAGATTACGAAAATACAAGCCTGAATTCGTACGCAAATAGCACGGATGCAAGACTGAAAAGACTCGAGTATACAAAGCCAGCCCTGGTCTTGCATTTGCTTCCTCTTCGGCAATGCCTTCTCAAATAGTCGGAGTTTGCATAAAACAAATCTGGCGGAGAGAGGGTGGGATTCACTCAATAAGCTTGAACCGTATTCGCAAAACGCCGTCATTGAAGCTTACTGATGCTATTTGAAAGGTACCGATTTGCCTTGTTGAGCTGACGTGCTCACCAAGGCATGGGCAGGCGTCATAGTCTCCTATTTTGACGATTCTAATCTCCTCACCTGCATCCGCAGGCAACTTCTCGAGGCTGTAGCGGGCTTGTGCGGCCTCTCTGGTGAGGTATTCCTCAGTAACGGACATATCCGCTTGGATAACGTCGTTTACCTCTTTTTCAATTTGACGAATTTCCTTTTCCGTGAGGGCGCGATCAAGGTGATAATCGCACTTCGATTTTTTCTTCTCAATATGGGCGTTGAAGGAGCGACCGCAGCCAAACACCCTGATCATGGTTTGGTTCAGTATATGCTCTGCCGAGTGCATGCGTGGGTCAATCTGTTTTTTCACTCCCTAATGTCTCCCCAGATGCTCTGTCCAGTTGTACGAGCGGCAGCAGTTGCTGGTTTTCTATTTGAAACCTCCGAACAGGCTTTGGGCAACCAATCCAGCGATGGGCGGAAAGAAGAACGTGCTCGCAACACGAATGAATGTGAACTTCCAGCCGAGTATTCCGACCTCCATGGGTAGTCGGGCAATGGCCCACAGCGACCATCCCGTCAGAAACGCAACCATGGTTCCTACGCTGGCGCCGGCGCGCAGGAGCGCTGCAGCGAGCGGCAGGTTGACGAAGGGGCCCCCAGGGGAAAGGCCTCCGGCCACTGTGCCGATGATAATACCTCGCACACCGGATTCCACCCCCACCCATTGTGATAACAGTTCTCGAGGGAGCAGAACCTGAACCATCCCGGCGACCACGAAGGCAAAAACGAGCAAGGGAAGGATTTCAACGATCATGGCAAGGGCTGATTTCACTCCGACGATGTGTTGTCCTTCTCCCTTGTAATACCCTATAAAAAGAAGGGTAACGGCAAGAACCCCCATTACGGTTGTTGGAATGATCATACTTGAATCTCTCCTCTCTTTCCTCACGGCCTCACTCCAAGGCTTTGGCACACTGTATCCATGACCCAAAATCCCTTTCCGGGGTCTCGCTCGAAACGTTCCTGTAAAGCATGGGCCTGGGCTTCCAACGGTATGGCGTGATAGCTAAAACCGTTTTCAAACCAACTCTGAACATAGCAACTAATGAATTGCTTCAGCCCCAATACCCTATACTGAACCACATGGACCAGCTCGTGGAAGAGAATCGCTTTCACAAGCGAATCAGTCCTTACAAAGCGGTCAGAGATGAGTATGGTGTCTTTGAAGGTGATACCTTGGGCAGTGTTGAAATCGAGCAATCGGGGAAGTTGCAGATCCCGAATATCAGAGTAGAAGCCAGGATTCTCGATAACGGGCACTACCCTGATTCTGACAATATCAAGGATCTCAGGGCCGAAAAAAGACCCAAATTTATCCTTTCCGGCATCTGTCAGATCTCTAGCATGGTGACGGTGGATATACCTCTGCTCCCCTACCCAGTGAATGGCATTTTCAATAAAGAATGTGATGAGTTCTGCAGGCTTCATTCCAAATTGCTTCCAGTATAGTTGAGGCTGCCTCAGGCATTCAGACTACATAGAAGGAACTGGCTTCCAACAGTGTCTGATCTCGCCTTGGAATTGTTAAGGCAGCGCCGGTAGCCTCTTTCCGATCACGGGAGTATAGAGAAGAGGGGGGTGGGGGTCAAGCACGAAAGCCCCTAAAGAGGGGGAGTCGCCCCACACTGGCGCGCAGCTTATCAGCATCTGACTCCGACGCTGCGCTTCGGAGTTATTCATGAAAGAAACTCTAACCTGAACATGGAGATGTCTTTCTTTGCTCAATGTCCTCAAAACAAGGCCCCGTACTGGGTCGTTATCAAAATGGTGTATGTAGTACGAAGCTATTGGAACCCATTGCTTATCCGGAAATACACCATTTTGAAAGCCCACTGCTATGAGCGATGAGAGGGCATGGCAAAAAAGACATCTCCATGCTTTTTTCTATATTTAGTTTGTTAGGAGTTATGCGCTGTGTAAGGGAGGTGGTCAGGGGAAAGGCTTTGAAGCTGGGCAGCTTTGATATTATCCATTGCCAGTGGTGCACTTTTTTGCGCCGTACACCTCCTCAAATCTTATTTCCTTCACCGCAGCCATAATCCCCGCGATTATCGCTTCATCTCGGCGAAGCGTGGCTTCACTCGTATCCTTCTCCTCACCCCGGGCCATTTCCTCGAGAACCGGCCCAGCAGCTCGTGACTGAAGTTTTTCAAGTTGTTGTCGTGACATTCTCTTGAGGCCCTTCTCGTTCCACTCATCGAAGTAAAGTCCAAAATGTCGGAGCAGATAGTCCTTGCTCTGTTTTTTTGCCCATAAATATCCGGTTTCGTATCCGTCCGATTCGGCAATAGCCTTATCGTACCGCACGGCCTCGATTTCCCTTTCAAATCCCCACTTCGATAACAGGGCTTCGGCCTTTTTCTGAGCTTCGTCGGTCTCCCCCTCACCGATGATATAAAGCGCCAACTCATGAGCTAGAGTATGAATGAGCTGATGCTCTGGCTCCATGAGTACTTTCGTGTTGAGGTAAATGATATTCCTGACTGGATGCTCAAACCTGTAGCGGAGGACACAAAGCTCGATGAGGTCCTCATCAGCTATGATCTGAAGCTCCTTGTCATTGAGAACCCTCTCACTAACATCGGCTGGCAGTCGCTCAAGCACCCTTTCCAGATGGGGATAAAACCGGGGCTCACACTGTTTAAACCTCTTTATTCTTTCGTCCATGATTTCCGCCTGCTAGAGACAAACTACATATGTATCCTCCCCTTTTTTACCGTACGAGAGCGTCGGCTACCATGGAGGAGAGGAATTTGACCTCTACGCCCATATCGTAGTGGCTATTCAGGTTGCCCAGCTGTGTATGACAGTTTTCACATGCGGTGGCAAGTATTTTCGCGCCGGTCTCTTTCACCTGCTCAGCTTTGACTCTAGCCGATTTCATCCGAAAATCCAAGTTCTCCTCACCGAGTACGACGAGGCCCCCGCCACCCCCACAACACCAATTATACCTCGGGTCCGGTGACATTTCCCGATAATCATGCGTCAGGTGTTTCAGGATGTAACGGGGCTCATCGATGACGCCGGCGTTTCGCGCAAGCTGACAAGGGTCGTGGTAGGTCACCGGCTCCTTGAACTTTGACTTATCCACCTTGATTCGACCTTCCCTGAGGTATCGTGCGTGGACTTCGGTGATGGATGAAACCCTGAAGGTTTGATTTCCCGAAAGCTGCTTCATGAGGCGGTATGCCGTTCCGCACTCGCAAATACAGACCTCCTTTACCTTAAGCCTTTTGGCCTCATCCAAAATACGGTCTAAGATCAGCTTTGTCTTAGTCGGGTCGCCGACGAATGCGCCAAAATTGACGGCTTCAAAGAAGCTCAAGGTCCAGTTCTCGCCGGCTGCATTGAAAACGGCTGCCGCCGGAACGATGGAGTGTGCACCGGCTAGGGCCACATAAAGCAGATCTGCACCCTCAACATCGACCGGAATGGCCTTCTCACCGGCCTCAATCTTCCACTTCTCGACAACTTGGGCCTCTAGATTCTTGATCCCCGTCAGGAATCCCTCCTTGAAAAGCTCGAGTGACTTACCCTTCTCAATGGAGGTATCTGCAAGCAGCGTGAGGATTTCCGGTTCTGCGTGGGCACCGATGAGCAGGAGCTTGGCGATTGACATGAGCATCTGGGTGTCGATTCCGAACGGACAATAGACCATGCAGCGCCTGCATCCTGTACAAGAGTAGGCGGCCTCATACAGCTCCTCGAGGGCTCTCTCGCTCAGCTCCTTGGACTCTCCCACCGATGGCCATAGTTTTCCCCGTCCCTTGAAGTATTTCTTGTAGATTCTCCGCACGATCTCGTGCCGGTAAGCGGAGATGTATTTGATCTGCCCCATGGATGCATACACATGGCAGGCCTCGGTACAAATACCGCACCTGGTGCACGTTTCCAAATAGAGCCTCATCGCCTCGTTCAACTTGCTCTGAAAGAGCTTCAGCAATTCATCCCTCGTCGTTTGCTCCACTGTCAACCCCTTCTAAGCTTATTCATTGGCAGGGACAGAAACGAATGCATGAGCTGACTAAAGGGGAAGAACATAAGGAACAGATTTCCAAAAAACACGTGCAAAACGAGCATGAAGGAATGGCCGGAGGATGTTAAATCCGATGAGACGTGAGGCCTAAGGTAGAGAAGACTCAACACGTATTCTCGATACTCAACAACCGACAAGTTTCCATAATCATACCATCTTCTCGCCCAATCCATTTGACTCCCAAAGAAAATGGTCAGAAACAATAGGATGAGGAGGTAATAGTCCTCGGGGATCGAAAGCTCCCTAACGGGAGAGGAGAAACGCCTGAAAAGAAAATATAGGACACAAACAGAGAGAATCAGCCCGACAAAGCCCTTCCCCAAAAACACCTCATGGGGAATAAGTTGAAAAAATCGGAAATCACCAATCAGCTCCAGGTGGCCGATAATGAGAAGAAGAAAGCAAATATGAAACAGCATCAGGAAAACCCAGAAGACGGGCTTATGTCTTCGAACGGTAGGCAGAAGAAAGGTGTCATTGAGAGCCCACAGCCACCGGGGCCGCTTCTCAGGGTAGATTTGAAGTGTTGTGGGATTATTAGGTTCCCGAAACAATTTCACAAGCCGGATCACAACCCCCAGCACAAACACGGCAAAGGCAGCATAAACCATGGGTATTAAAATGATGAAGTACACCGTTTCCACGGAAACCCCCCAAGAACATAATGAAGGTGCCCCCGTCGACTGGGGGCACATGGATGATATACTAAGCCTTCCGTTTGATGTAGAACTTAATGACGTCCCCGTCCTGATCTGTTTTCAGAATCTCGTTTCCACTGGTTCTTGCCCACGCGGGGAAATCAGTTAACGAACCGGGATCTGTAGTTAATGCCTCGATCACCTGACCTACTTCAACCTCCTTGATTCCCTTGCTGACCTTTACCACCGGCATGGGACAGGGCAATCCCTTCAGATCCATTGTCTTGTCTGCCTTGATATCCTCGGCCATTGTTAACCTCCTTGAGCTTTACTGCTCTAGATGAAGAGCTGGACTTTGCTGTTCTGGGCTTCCTCCAGAAACTTTGCCACGCCACAGAATGTCAGATTAGGATAGTCTATCATCTCCTCGCGCTTGAATCCCATAAGGTCCATGGACATCTCGCATATATAGATCCTCACGCCCATCTCTGCGGCCAGCTCCAGCATTTGTTCTACAGAAGCGACGTTCTTCTTCTTCATAAGAGATTTCATCATTGCCGTGCCCATACCTGCCATGTTCATCTTAGAGAGTTTTACCTCGCAGGCTCCCTTGGGCAGCATAGCTCCGAACATCTTGCCCATAAGGTTCTTTCCGCCGACCTTCTTGTCTTTGTCTCTAAGCATCGGCGTTCCCCAGAAGGTGAAAAACATCACCACATCCATGCCCATAGCAGCCGCCCCGGTTGCGATAATGAGTGAGGCTATGAGCTTATCAAGCTCACCGCTGAAAACGATCAGGGAAAGCTTATTCTCCGGGCTAGCGTTCGAAAGGGAGGCAAGTTGGCCCCTGAGTTCCTCTACCTGCTTTTGAATCTCCTCCAATTTCAAGGGTTGCTTGGCCTCGGCCAGCACCGCTTGTTTTTTTGCAGCGCTTTCTTTCATGCTATCCTCCTTATTGATGCTTTTTGTTGTCAACTGGTAAACCGATTGCTTGTGAAGCTCAGGGAGTATTGATTTGTTAACACTCCCTTGCCGTGTAGTAGCCCACGGGTACTATATTAAACGAATGCTTCCTTGACAGCCTCCATAGCCGACCTGAGTAGCTCTAGGCTTGAAAGCGTGTTTGTCCTCTCCTCCGCGCTCAATTGCAAAAGGATCTTCGAGTGAATTTCGCGGCGGAAAGCGGCGATTTCCTCCGATTTTCTCTGACCTTCCGGTGTTAGGCTAATCAGCTTTATTCGGCCATCACGAGGATCATCAATTCGTTCGACCAAGCCTTTCTGAATGAGCCCGTCTATGAGTTTTGTAACGCGGCTTTTCGCAACATCGAGCTTTTGAGCGATGCCCTTGACGGTCAAGTACCGCTCTCCCTCAAAGAGCATGAGGCATTTAAGCTCTGCAAAGGGCACAGCAAACCTCTGTGATTCATATAATCTTTTATCCTCGCAGCACTGTATTATCTCGTTTATGAGATTTTGCAGTCTCAAAGTCTGATAGACCAAAAATTCCTCATTGGAGGCCTGAGAGCGATTTTCGTTCATAGTGTTACTATACTATTCACTAAAACTCACGGGTCAAGTGATTCCCATAAGAAAGTTTCAAATGTTTGGGTTGGAAAGTCGGTTGTGACAAGCTGAAGTTCGATTTTTTCGAGTAAGACTAGGGAACATTAACGCGGTTAACGAATTTCCCATGGATACCAGGGGTAGAGCGACATGATCGGGTCTCTTTAGCTCTTAAGGGGCGGAATATTCGATCTCAAACGGAAGTACAAAAAGGGCCGAGGTGAGGGAGGGGAAGCGGGTGCATAGAGAGTCTATCACTCAGTTTCCTTTTGAAGGGCTGGGCAGTTATCTATCGTTTGGGTCGGAAATATAGGCTTCATGTTCAGCGGCCTGTCCGGGTATTTGCCGTATGAGCTGCCGCTATGGCAACCCGGCCAGCACCTTACCCTGTAGTAACGCATTGGCTTTTCGGGAAGAGCCCCATTGCCCGGATACCACACGCCCGGGGCAATGGGATAAGCCCGGGACGTCGGAGCTGATTCATCACTGAGCTGGGAGGCGGTTACCACGGCTGTATCATTGCTCGTTGCAAGAATGTTCCCAACGGCAATTAGCAGAAACAGTGCTGTGACACCGATTAGGAAGTATTTCATCGATAAGCCTCCTTTTCCAGCAACCCGTAAAAGGTGAAAAAATAGACAAAAACGTTATATCATCTCCAAGAGGGATTTGATCATCGCCGCCTGGTCCTGAGTAGGGATTTTGAATGTTACCCCTATCCCGCGAGGACTCGTCCAAACGACCTCGCCGCTGATCTTGACATACTTCTGATAGTTAGGCAGGGGAAAGGTGAGTGAGATTTCCTGTCCAACGGAGAAGGGCATTTCGGTCTCGATAAACACACCGCCGGCGCTTATATTCTGGATGAAGTCCTTGTATGCGCGATCCTGAGTTGCGTAATCTACAACCATGAAAAATGGTTTCCGAGGATGCCTCCTCCTTCCCCCCAACACCTTTCCCTCCAAGTCCTTGAGGAGTTTTTGCTTTTCCTCCTCGGGCATGCCCATGATGATCTCGAGCAAACGGTCGGATACGCTGGAGGATGGGAAGCTTAGATCGGCGAGCTTGTAAAGACCTCGAGAAACCAAAACAAGCGCTCCCTCATCACGGAGACCGTAAAAGGTGCGCCTGTGGATACCCTCTGCTAGGGCTTCATTGGTGCGAATGAACCCGCCTCTTTTCTTGATAGCCTCAATAGCCTTATCTCTAGCTGATCGCATGGCTAGATGGTACAAAAAGCCGGCCTTGATGTCAAGCCTGGCTCCGGGGTGGTACAGACGGTTACATCACGGATCGCGATGGCTCCCGTGCGGTCCTGCGGAGCGTGAGCACAGCATGATGAGCGGAGGTCTCACCGATGCGCGTGGCTAATAGCCCTTTAGATCAAGAATTACTGCTGAGGTCCGGCTGCCCTTCGATATTGGGCTGTTATCCAGATTGTGAGCTCAGGTTGCTCGGGGTAATTGGTTTTCAGTTTCAATACACCCCGGTGCAATCCTACATTGCCAGGCATACGGGTGAAATGTAGCCTAAATAGCTTACCGGCTTCAACCTCCTCGATCCTGTAAACTACTTCATCAGCCAGGGTGAATTGGCTTTTCTCGAGCGCAAGATGTTTTGTTCCATCTCCCCTGACCGTAACCATCGCCGTGATCTTACGATCCGCCGGTCCTCTGAGATTCACGTACCTCGATGTGACATAGATGGGTACGTTGACAAAGGCCTTAATGCTTACCGTTTCAAATCTTCGGCCTTTTTCATTGGTGTAAACCCTGGCCCTCTTGAGGATATTCCCCTGATATCCCCTGGTTTTTACCCTCAAGGTGATCTTTCCCTCCCCGCCGGGGAGGATCAGCTTGTCATAGCTGGCTACCGCACAGCCTCACCCAGGTTGAACCCGCTCTATCTTAAGGGGCTGATCTCCCGTATTTCGTACCGTGAAGGTGTGCCTGATAACATCACCCTCCTTAACCTGCATGGCGTTGAACAGTGTTTCCTCAATGAGCATCTTTGGCCCAACGGCTGCCTGTGTCCAACTGGGAGAAAGAAGGAGGATGATTAAAGAGAGAACAACCGATGTGCTATACAATACCCATTTTGTCCTTGTATGTGCCTTGCGATTATGCATAACAGATATCACGACTCCTTTCCCTCATCACTGTGTTCACCGGAGTATAGGGCACAAGGGTGTAGGTGTCAAGCGGTGAGGCCGCCAGATTAGGGTAACGCCGGAGTTAAGAGTATGGGTACCTCTTTTTTTGCAATGCCCTGAAAACAAGGCCGAGTACAGGGCCATTTCAAACCGGCGCACGACTCGGCTCAGCTCGTAGCAGGCCGCCCCATAAGCCTTAGCACTAAGGTACCAACCTGTGTGCGCCGTTTTGAAACGTTTCGGCGAGCGATTCGACGTGAGCTCGTCGACACATCTCACGTCGAGCCGGCCATTGGTCTGAGCGATGAGAGGCCCGCCCTGGCGCTAAGCTTCTGGCATATTGTATGCTCACTGTATTATCTCGCATTTTAGCTCTACTTACTCATGCCTCATAAGCCAGGTCTGGGCCAGGGGCACAGCCAAAAAAAGAGGTACACACACCCAGCAATGGGGGTGGAGACCAATAGATTATGTTTCACTATGACTCTACCCTAGGCGCCAGATGAGCGGCCGTCCGGGGCTCAAAAAGCTAGGCGAAGCCATGGTTTGTTTCGGTAACAAGGTTAAGAAAGAGAACTTCAATCGGGACGGAAAAAACGTCGAGGACTTGGAGTCAATGGTGCTCATTGAACTTTGGAAAGCCGAACCCTCGGAGTTGGACCCTGCTGCTTGCCGTAATCGTCGGAAGGCCAATCTAGCCTTTCTACTGCTCGATCGGTACTCCCTTCAAACCTATTACCTCCGCTACCTCCTGCATCCCCTTTATCGTATCCTCAATAAGCTCCTCAATTGGGACTCCCAGCATATCGGCACCTTTTTGGATGATTTCCCGGTTCACACCTGCAGCAAATGCAGGCGATTTCCATTTCTTCTTCACTGATTTTACCGTCATATCCATCACGCTCTTCGAGGGCCGAACGAGGGCACTGGCGGCAACAAGCCCGGTTAATTCGTCAATGGCGTAAAGCGTCTTTTCCAAGGAGCTCTTGGGCTCCACATCTGAGCAGATTCCCCATCCATGGGAGACGGCTGCACGAATATATTCTCCAGGCCAGTTATGTTCCTCGAGGATTTCCCTGGTTTTGGTACAATGCTGCTCCGGGAACTGCTCATAGTCGAGGTCGTGAATGAGACCTATGATTCCCCACGTGTCCTCATCTTCGCCATGCTTTCGTGCGATGTACCGCATTACGCCCTCCACGGTATAGGCATGTTTGAGCAAGCTGTCGCTCTTGTTGTACTGCTGCAAAAGAGCCAATGCATCCTCCCGAGTGGGTAGCTTACCTTCCATTGTCGTTCTCCTTTCTCCTCTCTTATGCGGACTCTTTAGAGAAGGCGGGGGGTCATTTGAAGAGATTGCGGATCGCCTCGGTTAACGTCTGATTCAGGTAGGCCGCGACTTGGCCAGGGTCGAACGTCATTTTTTTGGTCTGTGGTGCGCTATCGATTGTGCGGATAACCACCTTGCGATCTGCCACGTGGCCAATCGAGACGGCCATTTTCAACCGATACTGTGTCTCAGTTGTCGCGATACCAGAGCGAGCATCAACCATGAACGATTCAATGCTACCCGCCACAACGAGAGACAGGTCATTGGGCAGGTTGGCGAGCCCCTCTGGGCTCCCGTCCCATCCCTTGCAGTCGGTCACCTCAAATCCCTTCTCTTTGAAGTATTCCTTCACCGCCCGGGTAACGGAATCGGCCACAGTAATGCCTGCAGCCTTGAGGAAATCAACCTCGTTACGGGTACGTTGCCTGATACCAATGGTGTCTTTAACCCGTTCCTTTCTGGCATCGTCGAAAGGGCAGATGCCCACCACGTATGCCGTCTCCGGTTTGGAAGCAGGAGGTCCCTGTTCTGTTGGGATGTATCTCACGTCGATGAGATACGTCCTGCTTCCGGCACATCCGGAAAGCACGGCAACAAGGATGAAGATCACTACCAAGATAAGGGCCCTTCCCTTCATCATTACACCTCCCTTCTGCTGAGTCAAACACCCAGCTCTGCGCGCAATGCACACTGAGTTCAGCTCAGTATAGTGCAAACTCCCCTGGGGGTCAATGTTGAAGCCACAAGCGGATAGGCCATCTGGGAGGAGGCCCGCACCACTAGGTTTCCTCATCAAGGACCATAATAAGGGCGTCGTCGTTGCCGTAGTAGTTGGGAATTCTTCCAACTGCTTGCATCCCCATCTTCAGGTAGAATCCTATGGCGGCTTGGTTTGTGGACCTCACTTCGAGCCACAATCTCCTTTGGGTAGAGGTGACAGCATGCTTAAACAGCATGGTCCCAAACCCCCTTCTTCTGTAAAGGGGCTTGACAGCAGTGGAATGGATGTGACCGACCGTATCAAAGATTATATATCCCGCAACATCGGTGCCTACTTCCAAAACAACAAAACCATCAGGAAGACTCTTCGCATAGCTGCGGAAGGTTGACTTTGAGTACGCTGTCTTTGGAAACGCCTCAGCCTCAATCCTCAGTACCTTGGCGATATCTTCTGTTTTGAATTTTCGTAATGTGAGGGGAGGCTTTTGGTCCATTCGTTTCAGGGAAAACGGTTTTCAATCGTGCATGAATGTGAATTTGGTCTACGCCAGGCTGGCTGGGCTCGATGCTACATTGCGGCCAGGGACATAAACGTCTCGAGCGCTCCCTTCAAGACGTCCTTCTGGGTGATTATGCCAATCACTTTCCCCTTATCCACGACGAGGAGCCTTCTCACATTCTTGAGCGCCATGAGGGAGGAGGCCTGACCGAGCCCCGCATCCGCTTCGATGTGAATGAGGGGTTTACTCATGATTTCCCCGGCCGTTATTCCTCGCGTACACAGATGCTTAGGGCAGACCTTCTTCAGAATATCCCGCTCTGTCAATATACCCACGGGATTTTCACCCTCTTTAACGACAACAGATCCAATATCCCGTTCAGTCATGATCTTGATGGCGGTGAGGACCTTGTCGGTTGTTTCAACTGATGCCAGATCTTTACTCATAACCTCCCGTACGGTAAGTGTTGTTGGTACTTCCATCACAGCTCTCCTAGTGTTTAGAGGTTTTTTCCTGAGCCTTGACCTCCTTCTTGAGTTTCTTTGCCTCGGTCTTGGCCTTCTTCTTATCGAGCTTTAGCCGTTCTCTTACCACTTCCTCCTGAAGTCGGTCCTCGTGTTCTGGTTCAACCCTATGGCCTCGTGCTTGTCTCGTGGACAGTCCGGTACGGTACCTGTAGGTAAACACCAGCGCGATGAGGATGTATACGATAAACACCATGGCAAGGGGGATAAATACATACTGGGGGAGGCGAGAAATCACATATCGCAAAGCAAGGAGCACCGACAGAAGAGCGGTACCGGCCCACGCGTGATGTCGTGAGAGTTCGTATTTTCTTCTGTATTCTGAATCGTGGCTGCTATTGAGGGCCATACTCAATACCCCATTTTCTCTTAGGGGACCCCCTTGGACTTTAAGGCGAAAATTGCCCGGTCGGTCTTTCCCTCGGCATCCCCGGACCCCCTCTCGAGGCTTGCAATCGCCTCTTGGATCAACTCATTGAGGTGAGAATCGAATTTGCCCCACTGCATGACAAGGGCGAGGTAACCGCCAGAGAGGTATTTGTGTAGCCTGAGCCTCAGTCTTTCCATTTGAGGCATGGCCTTATACCTGCTTATGGCTGCGAGCATGTCGTGCTTTGTTTCAGAGAGCTTGCCCCTCACATTGAAGAGCACGTTGGTCATTTGCAGCGTTTCAAAAATGCAATCGAAGCTGAGATTTTCGAGCATAAATCGTATTTCGTCAATCATCTGATCTTCGGATGAGGCATTGAATTCCCCTGACTGCCACCGGACATAGAGGGGCGTGCCCTCAAGCACAGCCAAGCTCCTCACTCTAACCTCGGTAGGCACTATTTCATTCAACACTCTCGTGGTTTGTGTGGCATGTTCCTGAGAAAGGTGACCATTATTGCCCGCGAGGCCAGGCATAACAAAAGCGGCCAGATGTATTCCCGACTGCATAACCTTTTTTCCACCATCAATGTGTTCTTCAGCGGTAACGCCCTTGCCCATAGCTTTGAGGACATCATTAGAGCCGGATTCTATCCCCACAAAAAGCCAGGAGAGGCCTGCGTCTCGCAATTTTTCAAGCTCCTGAGCAGATCTTTGAGCGCACGTTTTTGATCGGGCGTATGATGTGATCGTCTGTATGGTTGGGAAGGCCTCCTTAAGATATCTTAGAACCTCGCCGAGTTCTCCGGGATCCATAATCAGGGAGTTAGCATCCTGCAAAAATACGCGCCTTCCCCCACACATAAGCCAGTTCATGACATTACTCAAGCTGCGCCTTGCATGATAGTTCTCAGGGGTTAGACCATGACTTTCCTTACCGTAGATATGAGGATGTGCACTGATTATCTCGGGGAAAAGCTCACCGGTTATTCTTCCCCCCAGACCGATTCCCCACGAGACCTCCTCTGCTAAATCCGTGATTCTCCTTATAACATCAATATCGTCTTTTATCTCCGAGGCAGTTCGAAACTGGAACCTCTTGCCCTTGTAAACTGGACAGAACAGGCACCTATTCCAAGGGCAGTTGCGAGTCGCCCGCAATATCAGTGACTCCCCCTCACCTATTGGCCCCATGGGTCCCGCATCAATGGCGTAGTGGTGAGCCGTGTTTACGTCCGCCAAACTTACTCTCCCTTCAACCGACAACGAAGGCGCCTTTGTTCTTCAGCGCATGAACAACAAGAAACGTGTTCCATTCCTGCTGGGACCTGCCCCACGTCCCGTCCTTCTGCTGTGTCTCGTAAAGTTTCTTGAACGCCTGTTCCAGTTGAACTTCAGCTGCAGTCAACTTGAGGTGGGCAAGCGCGTTCAGCGTCTGATAGAACGGTACGTGCATCGGCCACCTTCCTGACGAACTCTGAACCCGCGCTAGCGCCTCAACGGCATAGGTTGTGGCCCTGCTCTCAGCGTAGATGGGGTGGACGACAAAGGCCCTCAGGATATTGTTAGAGCATGACCAGCCGCACCAGCGACCTCCCTTTCTCTCGCCCTCCATGCTTAACGCTTCGTAAAGGGGAAGTATTCGTTCGTCGTTTTCGCGTCCGAAAATGCTCGCAAGAAACAGAACGGCCCCCTTTACGAGATAAGGCCAGCTGCCAGGGCTCAAGGGAAGTCCTTGGAGCGCAGCCTCGGTTATGGGACCCCTCTTGTCGGCTCGGTTAGCCGTTTGTGGCTGCCAGGTCTTGTCTATAAGCCAGTCAAGGGCTCTCATGATGTGCTCGTCTGGGTTTCGAACGGTGAGGTGAAGCCCAAAGAGCCGTCGAACCGTTGCCAAAACCGAATGGCCCCACGATCCATCGGGGGATTGTGCTGCCCGCAAGCTATGCACCGTGGCTTGAAAGTCAGCCTTCCAACGCTGCTCGTTTTCTTCGTTGAGCCACTTCTGCCGGGCATAGAGGCCAGCCGGTGTCCTGCTTGTCCTGAAGACCTGAAGAGGATCAAAGCGCGGCTTCAACCTTGATATACTCCTTGTCTCGAGACTTCCGAGCCGGAACTAAGAGCTCGTCTCAAAATTACATCAACCACAATGCTTATTCTCAGCCAGTATCGGGGTTGAGCTTTACCTGGGGCAGATGCGAGGCCTCAGGGAAGCGAAAGGGCATGCTGTGCCACGTTGCTGAGTGATCAGAACTGCTAGACCAGCTGCCAGCACTCCGGAAGAGAAAACGAGAAATTCATTTCTTAGGCTTAATGTATCCCCATTCTACGAGGCGCTTATAGGCATACTCTGCCTGCTTTCCCTGTTGTACGATCTGAAGATAGCGACCATAGTGAGAAGCAGCTTGCTCTATTTTTTTCATCCCCTCCAGGGACAAACCCTTGAAGAAAATGGTATTGGGGTTTCCGGGTAAAATCCTCTCATAGGTGCTGAATGCATCATAGGCGGCATCGAAGTCCTTTCTGCTAATTTTGGCAAGTCCGATGAGATGATGAGCCTGCGCCTCCCCGGGGTAGGCCGCCCTGGCTGTCTCGGCGTAGCGCTCTGCTTCGCCGTATTTTTTCTGGACCAGCTGGCACTTCGACATCATGAGAAGCCCGGCATAGTCTCCAGGGGCAGCTTTCAGGGCCCTTCGAAAATGGGCCTCAGCATCCTTGTAGCTCCCCTTTGCCATGTCCATTTCTCCATTATGCATCTCCTCGATAACTGATCCCAGGGCCCGGAGTCCTGCAGTATGGTCCATGTACCGGTCGCGATGCACGGGAAGGCTTTGTGCGGATCGATACCTCGTTTGGGAGTTTTGCACAGCAGTACGATACCGCTCGTCGCTCATGGGGTGAGTTGCAAACATCAGCTCGATGGCGCTGGGTTTGGTTTTGGACATGCTTCTGAGCATGTCCATGAGCCCAACAAGGCCGTTCGGGTTGTATTGAGCTCGCACCATATACTCCATGCCCAGCGCATCTGCCTCCCGTTCATTGTCTCTGCTGTAGGAGGCGAGCAGGGCCCCCGCTCCTAACATTCCCAGCTTGGAGGCAACCTCCCCGTAAATTGCCCCTTTTGTTCCCGCGTAGGCTGCAATTCCGCCAAGTACAGCCGTGGTTAACATGCTTTTAGACATTTGTTCAGCGGTGTGACGGGCGTTTACGTGACCGAGCTCATGGCCCAGCAATCCCGCGAGCTCTGCCTCATCCCTGAGGTTAAGGAGAATACCTCGGGTAACGGCTACACTTCCGCCCGGAAACGTGTACGCGTTAATATAGGTGGCGTTTACCGCTCGAAATGAATACGGCATATGCGGACGATGGGTCAGTGACGCTAATCTCTTGCCCGTTTGGTCGAGATAGGCATTGAGAGCGCTATCCTGCATTGGGCCGTAGTCGGCTGAGAACTGGTGGGGCGAATGTCGTTTATCAATCTCAATTTCAGAATCCTCTGACACGAGCATTAGTTGAGATTTACCGGTTACCGGGTTTGTTGCACAACCGAGGGCAAGGCCAGCTCCCGATAAAGCCGTGAGCCACAAAAACCGTCTCCGCGTTATCCCTCCGTGGGTTATGCTCTCATCAAAGTTACGCAACATGGTTTCCCCCTCATGCTGGCTGTTCTACTGGGCATCGTAACAAATCGATACCATAGAAAAACAATGATATATTCCCTATAATCCTGAATGATAAGAAACACAGCTCATGCTGTCAACAATGGAGCTCCCAGTAATAGGTTGTCAAAGGAATTAGTGACGGGAGTTTGCTCAGTTTTCGGTGAACCCCGTTGTCCATGAGCGACTCGCGTGAGCAGTGGGGGACCCATCGAGGGTAAGCAGGAAGGGGGTCCGCCGGTGGCGGACAGAGCCGGGAAGGGGCAGGAATTCCCCGCCTGCGAACCCCGAAAGGGTCACTGCGGGAGCCTTGGAGCGAAAGGGTAATGGGG
>Ga0209636_10000901_pt1 | contig 29493 bp, 23 predicted proteins | sample DeeMarSWOR152_54_FD_187464 | JGI IMG/M metagenome (GOLD analysis project Ga0209636, IMG submission 187464) | Marine sediment microbial communities from White Oak River estuary, North Carolina - WOR-1-52-54 (SPAdes) (version 2) | ecosystem: Environmental > Aquatic > Marine > Intertidal zone >...
TTCCCTTTCCCCGAGGAAAGCAGGAGAGCACCACTGGTTTTTCATTCTTGATGAGGGCTTCACGATCTATCTTTGATAATCGTTCTCCAGCCTGGCCCCCATTGATCCAGAAGCGGAAAATCCTCTCGCCTTGATCGATGCGCGGCTCGAATCGATCCTGAGGGACGATAGGGTTTTCTTCGCTTCCAGGGTCGGCCGAATAGGCTGCTGAGCGCAGTAAGGAAAAGCGGAGCTCACCATCAGCAAAATCAAAGCCATAGGTTCCGTCGTTGATGACTGTCAGGGCATGCTTTTTATCGGATGATACAACTGCGATCCATTTTTGAGCCACCAGCTCCTCGCCCGCTCGGTCGAAATCCTCAACTCCATAGGCCACTTGACCCTTACATTGACTATCATGGAAAGATGTCGGCACAGAGAGCTTAAGCATCTGATTCTTCTCATTCCAGAACACCCGCAGCTCTATCTCGAATTCGCTTCCTCTTTTGGAAATCTTATATCTCAGGCAAATTGAAGATTGATTATATTTGAATAAAGCTTCAATGACTGTCCGAACTGGGCCATCCTCGACAATCCGGACAGGTTCCAATTCTGGTAACGATACACCGGCGAAACGAGCACTCTCCTCTTTGGACATAAGAGTAAATTTTCCTTGAACATCCCGAAAGGCCCGGACTGTCATCCCCCAAGGATCAGGATAATCCTCAATAACTAGAGGTCGAAAGGAATCAGGCTTAAGGAAATCAATCCCCTTGACCCGGAGTCCTTCCACCAATCCTGTTTGAGTGTTGATGGTGACCTCAGCCTTTTCGGATTTGAACAGCAGCGGGATTTCCTTTTTCTCGCTCCCTTTGGTTTGGACCTCTTTTAACCAACAGGAGAACCGATTCATCTGACCGGGTTTCAGCTTGGCTCGAAAGACAACTCTCTTTCGCCAATCCAGCGAGATGTTGCTGCTTTCTTTCTCCAGCTGGCAGGGAATATTTATATTCCTGCTGTCCATGATCTTTGGAACGCGTACAATTTTGGGATTAAAATTCGGCTCGTGCGGCTGGAACTCGCAGATGATTGTTTCGGTCACAGGATAGGGTTGGGGATTATAGACCAGAATTGGGAATTCTCCTTGTTTGGCCTGAGGCTGTCCGCTGAGCAGAAAGAAAAAGCACTTTGCCTTCAGGCGGGAGAGGATTTCCAGTCCATGGTCCATCCTCTGCAGGGCATAAGCTTCTCCCTGAGGAATGCATGAACCGGGCAAGATATCGTGAAATTCACAGAACAGGAGGTCTTCTAAGGCTTGTTGAAGCTCTTTTCTGGGATAATCCCTTAACTCCTGGAGGGCTGCTTGGGTTGCCATTTTTTCTGTCAGAAAATAGGCATTTTCAAGATTTCGATGTTTTTGTTTGACCAATGCCATAGTGGTATAACAGCCGACAGCCCAGGGATTGATATCCTCGCTGCGGCGGGGAATCTTCCCTCCTTTTTGGCTCAAAGATTCAAAATAGTCCTCGGGCACCGCATGCTGTATATTCCAATCGGATTTTTCTGCCCTGAGCTTGCGGAGTTGTTTAAGATCCTCCCAGGAAGGACCGCCTCCGTGGTTTCCAATCCCCCACAGCAGCAGGCTGGTTTCCTGGTTAGGATTATCGGCCATCCACTTTTCAACCCGTTCTCTCGCTTTGCTTTTTTGGGAATTATAATGGGCTCGGGCACGGTGGCTGAGAATCTCCGAGCCATCATACCCAACCCAGATAAAATCATCTGCTGGAAGAGCTAACTCGTTCGAGTCAGGACGGCAGAAAAGGTAAGAGGTGTATCCTGATTTTTTTAAAATTTGCACCAGCCCTCGGGTGTGTCCGAAGGAGTCTAGATTCATGGCCGTCTTCGGCTCTGCACCAAATTTCCTCTTGAAATACTGTTTTCCGACCAGGATATGGCGAACAAAGGATTCGCCGCTCGGCATATTGCAATCGGGCTGCAAATACCATCCTCCCATGATGTGCCATTTTCCTTTTTTCACTAATTTTTTGATTCTCTGGAAAAGCTCTGGCTCATAACTCTCGACCCACTGGTAGAGCAGCGCTTCGTTGTGGTTGAAGACAAATTCCTCGAATTCTTCGCATAATCGAGCAGCCGTCCGAAAAGTCGAAAGGGCTTCGGCTGCCCCCTCTTCCCATTCCCAAAGCCAGATGGGATCGAGATGGGCATTACATACCAGAAAAAGAGTCTTGGATGTCATTTTGCCCTCCAAAATTCGGCCATTCAGTGATTCTGTAACTCCATGACTCAAAAAACTTAGTATCTCGTAAAAAACTGAGACGGTCAAATCTTTATCACCGAAAATAAATAGCATGAGATTGCCACGCTCTCTTCGTTCACTCGCAGTGACAATTTAATTTAATTAAGTTACTTGGTTACAAGGCACACTAAGGCAGGCTCGCCTCAATCCAAAGTTTATCTTTTGCCGAATCTTAAAAAATGCTAAAATACAAGAGCTCATTTCGACTCTTATATTGAAATACGAAAAATGAAAGGGAGGGAATTTAATCATCATGGAACAATTTAGTCCCGATTTATTAATATACATTGGCCTAGCCGGTATTCTGCTGGGATTGATTCTTTTCATCATTTTCATCTACAGGCGCATTCGCTGGCTATTACGAGCCATCAGAAAAAAGAAAACTACCAGACCTAAATTCTTGGCCGGTCTTAGGAATTTGATATTGATCCTTGCTTGGACTGCTATATTAGGCATGGTCTTCTTTATGGGTCTTTTTGTCCGAGCTTATTATGCTTTCACCTATGAAAAGCCTGTGGCCGAAATAATAACTCAATCCTCTGAGGACCCACAGACCACCCTGGTTACCCTGATCCAATTATTGCCTGATGATACAGAAATTACTCAAAATTTTATAATAAAGGGAGACCAATGGATGCTGGAAGGCGATATCTTAAAGTGGAACAACTGGGTGAACTTTTTGGGATTGCATACCCGATACCGACTCACCCGCATAAGAGGTCGCTACATTCAAGTTGAAGATGAAAGCCACCAAAAGAAAACTATCTATTCCCTTGTCAAAGACGAGGATCATCCTTTATGGCGATATCTTTATAAATATGGCTATAAACTGCCTTTGGTCAGTACTGCCTATGGTAACGCCGTCTTCCAAACTGCCGGAAAAGAAAAACATTTCTTGGTTTACGTAAGCACCTCTGGCTTTTTAGCAAGAGAAAAAGTCGGGGAATAAGAAAAGCCCAGGCAAGAATTTTAAATTAAAATGGATAATCCTTGAGTCTTTTGATATTTATTATCCTGACCGTTCTTTCCGCTATTCTGGCAATTTACGGGAAATACTCAAAGCTGAAGTCTATTCATTATTTTTTTAAACCCCTAACTATGGCTTTAATAATTTCTTTAGCTGCAGTTAGAAGCTCCCCTTTCAATTTGACCTACAAATATCTAATCCTATCTGCTCTAATATTTTCACTCATTGGAGACTTTTTCTTAATGCTCCCGAGGGGAAAATTCATTCAGGGAATGCTAGCCTTCCTCATTGCGCATATCCTCTACATTTTGGCTTTTACTCAGAATGTCGAAAACTACTATTTATTAATGTTAGTTCTGGTCTTTATTTATGCCTCAGTCATTTACTTTAGCCTTTATAAAAAGCTGAACAAACTGCGTCTTCCAGTTTTATTGTATGTTATGGCGATATCAATAATGGGATGGCTGGCTGTGAACAGATATTTAAATTTTCATAGCCCAAAGAGCCTGTTAGTCCTGATGGGCGGATTATTATTTCTGCTCTCTGATTCGACATGGGCCGTAAACAAATTCAGAAAACAATTTTGGTCAGCAGAGATTATAATTTTAGGAACTTATTTCAGTGCCCAGCTCTTGTTAGCATTATCGATCTGATCCAAGCTCAATCTTGATAATTTTACCCCTGTCCCAGGAAAACTGAACCCGCTTTCTTCGAGGATGACGAGGGAATGGCGTTAAAAATCTGAACGGAGCGAAGCCATTCCCAAAGACCTGTTCTTATCAGGGATTTGGAGATGCTTCCCTAATATTTTTATGCTATAATATTATATTAATCTTATAGGATTAATGTAATGCTGCGCGTACATATGTATCAAAAAGAGGACAGAGAATTTACCCTGTTCGTGCTTTGTACCCAGACATTATTTGGCATAAAAATTGCTGTTTTTAATTTGTTTAAAATTATTGTAAGATTTTAATATACAAGGAGGAACTGTCATGAATTCCACGTCTCGATTGAGATTTTTCATATCTTTCCTTTTGTTTTTAATGATCATTTCATCACCCCTTTTGAATGCTCAGTACTTTGGACGAAACAAGGTCCAGTATGAGACTTTCGATTTCAAGGTCATGAAGACAGAGCACTTCGATATTTACTTCTACCCTGATAATGAAAAGGCAGCCAAACAGGCTGCTCGCCTGGCGGAACGGTGGTATGCGCGGCTGTCGCGAATTCTCAATCACGACCTGAAAGGTCCTCAGACACTGATCCTCTATTCCAGCTCTCCTCATTTTCAACAGACAACCGCTATTCAAGACCTAATCGGAGAAGGAACTGGCGGTGTGACCGAGATGCTCAAACGAAGGATTGTTCTCCCCTTGGGAGCCTCCCTCGCTGAATCCGATCATGTGATTGGGCATGAGCTCGTCCATGCTTTCCAGTTTGACATGACATCTCAAGCAGCTCCCAGAGGTGGCACTTCCATGCCTACCATTATCCGACTTCCGTTATGGTTCATCGAAGGGCTAGCAGAGTATCTTTCCATAGGATCGGACGACCCTCAAACCGCCATGTGGATGCGTGATATAACTCAAAGAGACAAGATTCCCCCAATCAAGAAACTCACAAATACTTATGAGTATTTCCCCTATCGATACGGTCAGGCAGTCTGGGCTTACATCACCGGAAGATGGGGAGATTCTAGTGTAGCCAGTCTTATGAAGAGCATCAGCAGAGCCCCAGATTATGAAGTTGCTATCGAGAAGCTTCTCGGCATCAAATTAGAAACACTTTCCGAGGACTGGAAGGAAGCTATGAAAAAAACATATCAACCTCTTTCCAAGATGACTGAGATATCTGATAAATCGAGCCGCCCATTGTTCATCGGCAGCGAAAAAAATCCTTTGAATGTCTCTCCAGCTCTCAGCCCAGATGGAAAGCAGATCGTTTTCCTCTCCACCCGCGATTTGTTTTCCATTGATATGTATCTGGCTGATGCAGAAACAGGAAAGATTAAACGGAAGTTGATCAGGACCGCTGTAAATCCCCACTTTGAGAGCTTGCAGTTCATTAAATCCTCTGGATGCTGGGACACAGAAGGAAAACGCTTTGTCTTCGGCGCCATAAGAAAGGGACAACCTGTGCTTACGATTGTCAATATGGAGAGCGGAGAAACTGAAAAAGAGGTAGATTTTCCTGAATTGGGTGAGATTCTGAACCCGACCTGGTCCCCTGATGGTCGTTTGGTGGCCTTTTCGGCTATAGTCGGCGGCCTGACTGACATCTACATCTACGACCTTGGAGCGGGTACTCTGAAACAAATGACAGACGACTCCTATGCTGACCTCTATCCTGCCTGGTCACCTGACGGTGAGGCTATCGCCTTTGTCACCGATCGATTTTCTACCGCCCTTTCAATCCTGAGCGCAGGAAATTATGAGCTTGCTCTGATGGATCCAGAGACACGTGAAATTAAAAGAGTTCCTGGTTTCAGCAGGGCTAAAAACATTAATCCCCAATGGTCTTCAGATTCAAAAAGCCTATATTTTCTTTCAGATCAAAACGGCATCTCTAATATTTATAGAATTGACCTCGAAAGTCAGAAAATTTTTCAAGTAACCAATCTTTATACAGGAGTTAGCGCCCTTACAGGATTAAGCCCTGCTCTTTCTGCGGCTCAAAAAAGCGGGCATCTTGCGTACTGCATCTACGAGAAAGGCCAATACAACATTTATGCCATAGATTCTCCGGAGGCTATCGAAGGGAAAGAATCCATCGCTCAATTTGGCCAGATTAACCCTTCCGTACTTCCACCGCGGAAAAAGCCGGAAGGAGAGGTTATCGGCCTATTGAAAAATCCTCTCTATGGTCTTCCTAGTGAAACCGAGTTTGAAGTCAGCGAGTATAAACCAAAATTAGCCTTGGATTACATTACTCAACCCCAGTTAGCTGTGGGAGTCGATAGGTTCGGCACTTACACAGCCGGGGGCATAGCGATGTTCTTCAGTGACATGCTGGGTTATCACAATCTTGTGACTATGTTTCAGGTGTACAGCCGAATTGAGGATACCACAGCGTTGGTTGGCTTTCAGAACAGCAGGAGACGACTGAACTGGGGTGCAGTAGTCCAGCGCATTCCTTACGTCACTGGAGGATATACCCAGAGCTACGGAACAGTTTACGGAGAACCAGCAATAATCCAAGAAGAATATCTCTATCGGCAGATCAACTATCAAGTATCGGGATTTGCTTTCTATCCTTTTAATCAGATGCAACGCTTTGAACTCTCTGGAGGATATCGGCTTATCGACTTTGCTAATGAGAAGTGGACTCGTGCCTTTTCCATGATCAGCGGGATAGAGCTTATCAGAGAAAAAGAAAAACTGGATTCCCCGCCTAGCCTCCATTTTGGTTTCGTCACCGCAGCCCTGGTCTACGACAGCTCCTTTTTTGGGGCCACAAGTCCCCTTCTTGGACAGAGTTACCGCCTGGAAGTCTCACCATTTCTTGGCTCTATTGATTTCTATTCAGTCCTTGCTGATTATCGTCGTTATTTTATGCCCCTCAGACCATTCACCCTCGCTTTTCGCCTTCTCCATTTCGGCCGCTATGGAAAAGGCGGAGAGGATGACCGACTTTATCCTCTCTTTATCGGATATGAATCTCTCGTTCGCGGCTACAATTCTGGTTCCTTCAGTTTTGAGGAAGTCGTATCAGGAAAAAACCCGTTCGATTTCAATCAGCTATTAGGAAGCCGATTAATTGTGGCCAATGCAGAACTTCGTTTCCCGCTGCTCGGCGTACTCGGTATAGGAAAGGGATTTTACGGATTTCTGCCTATTGAATTTAATGCCTTCTTCGATACTGGAGTGGCCTGGTGGAGTGACGATCAGGCCCGGTTTTTAGGCGGAGACCGAAAATTCGTTTCCAGTGTCGGAGTCGGTCTTCGAATGAATATGTTCGGATATTTCGTTCTTGGAGCCCATCTCGTCAATCCCTTAAGCAGGCCGAATAAAGACTGGTACTTCCAGCTCACCCTCACCCCTGGATTCTGAGCTTTCAGGATCAAAATTTTCGGCTGCTCATCGAAACCAGCCATTGGTGAAGAGGAACTAAAGGCTGATACTTTTCCCAGCAATAATCAAGCAGACGACGCGAATAAAACTCACCTGGTATATCTGTTTCTAAGCCTACATATAATCCATTGTGCAAAAGAAGTCCTGCGTTAGGATGAGAGGAATCATAGCCTAGGGGTAGTCGTTTGTAATGTTTTCCTCCTAATTCATAGCCTTTAATTTTGGAAATATTTTGGAGGATATCCGAAAGTTCTCCGCTATATTCAGGATCAACGACTGACCTGCGGTAATGGTCCAGTAACTGTGGTGGAAACCTGTATATCCCCACTCCCAGGATTAATTTAGGAAGTTCCAGATGAAAATAGAAACCAGAACACTCCATCCGGGGACGAAAACCTTCCCAGAAATAAATACCAAGATGCGTCTTGTAAGGTAATTTTTGGGGACTGAAACGAACGTCCTGAGATATACGAAATATCGATTTGTTGACTTTTGGGACAGCAATGATATCCGGAGATATGGCCTTCAATTGCTTTCCCATGGCCACAACAAATGCTCTCGAAGGCGTCATAACATAAGTCTCGAAATCTTCTCTATGTCTGTCAAACCATTCTTTGTTGTTGTTTCTTTTCAGGTCAGAGAAAAAATTCATTGTCTCTTTCGAGAATCCTTCAAAACTTGATTCATTCGACACTTTCAACTCCTAAAATGTATTCTATAACTAACATGGGACTATGCTTTTCCTTTTGACTCTACAATTTTTTATCATTCTCTCTCACTTCCCAAAAAAATTGTAGAGTGAGAAAAATTGGGCTTCAAGAGCTATTCAAAGTGACTTTCTCAATTTAAGAAGGAAAAAAGGCCATCCCTTTATTTTTTTAACCTCTACCTGGCTAAATCCAGCAGTCTTGGCAAAAGACTCGGCTTCTTCGCAGGTGTAGCTCTGTCCGAAAACGATAGAGCGGAGGTACCATCTCATGAACCTGTCCCAGACATACCAGGCCGTAAATTTTTGAGCGAGCCGAGAGAAGTCTTCCTCTGAAGCATCTCTGTCAGATTCTGCAATGAAGGCCAAACCTTCGGGCTTAAGCACCCGCCTTATCTCTTGCAGTCCTTTCTTGGCGTCTGGCCAATGTTTGATTGAGCCCATACTCATGACAATATCAAAGTTAATGTCTTCGAATGGTAGGCTTATAGCATCGCCGCGTCTAAAGATACAGTTTTTAATATGTTGACGATTCTTCAGTCGATTGGCAGCTCTCACTTGGGTCGGCGAGTAGTCAATCCCGACAACTGATGCTGTTGGATTTTCTTTCGCCAATTGGAGAGTCAAAATACCTGGGCCAGAGCCTACATCCAGGATCTTTGCCCTTTTGAGAGGACGAATTTCTTTCACAAAATAGCGGTACAACTGGGATGCTGCCTTGTGTATCAGCCGGTTGTAAACAGGACCTTGAATCAAATTCCAACTCCACTGTGCATCGAGAAATCTTTTCCAAATCCTTGGCATTTTTCTTCCTAATTTTGATGACCAGTTTTAGCGTTGAGCCCGGCCGATCATCTCGCCAGCGGCAAGAACGCTCCACTCCCCAAAGCTCACCGGATAGAAACAAATTCAGCAAAAAATTTTGACAAAAGGGGCTGAAGTAATATTTTTGCTTTTTAAAAAGATAAAAGAAAAGATAATTGATGTTTTTCAGGAAATAATGAAAAATCTATCTCTTTCTGATTTTTACTTTCTTGGGCGGCACTGCAATTTTAAAATTGGGGGGAACTCTATTGGTAAAATATATTCTTGTAATCGCGCCGAATTTGACTTCTTCTCCAGTATCCAGCTCGAAAACTCTTCGATTTGTACTAAAATCGACTATTTTCCCGAAAGTCATGTTTCCATCCCTGAGGAAAAGATAATGATGAGGAGTTTTGACACTGGCTATTTCTTGAGGAAAGTGCCACTGCTGATTGATAAAATTGATCATCCAAATATCAGAAAGTTTTATTTCAGTTCCATCTTTCAGCTCTAATACCAGTCTGCGGCTGGAAATGTCTTCAATCTCGCCTATGACTCTGTCGCCATTGTTAAGAAAAATTACTGCCTCTCCACTTTTTAAAGTTTGACCTCGAATGGAACTTCCCGCTAGTATAAAAACTAGAATGAAAGCAACGATGATTAGTTTTTTCATTTTCACCTCTCTTTAATCAATAATAAAAAACTTTTGCTTTCTTGACAAGTTATAAAAAAATCCATTAATTCTCTCGTTTCCTCAATCGGGGGAACTCCATCTGGAAAATTTCTCCCTTATGGAGATAATTGTAAATCGACAAGAAAAAATTGATTAAGATATTCGGGAAAGAAAGAACCTTTTTAAGAACCGAAAATAATCTGCTTAAGTCTCAAACCCAATTTAAAAAGCAGGCTATGCAAAATCGCCCGCGCTGAGCTTAGTAATTTTTAAAGGACACAAGATGCAGTGCAGAATTTCCATTCAGGCCTGGATAACAACTTCGTAGCCTTCGCGAATAGGCGGTTTGGTGTAGAATTGAACTCCTTTGACGACCTGTTCTTGGTAGTAGCGGCTCTTTTCGTTGGCAATGGCGTGCTCCTCGCTATCCCAAAGGGTGAGGGAAATGGACTTGCCTGTTTTGCGATCGACAAGGAGATAAATTCCCCGAAAACCCTTCTGTGTTTTCGCAGCCGGAACAATACTCTCCTCATAAAACTCTATGCCTTCATCTATCCTGTCCGTATCAACTTGCATGATGGTTAGACGGGTATACATAGCCTATTCCTCCTTAAAATAAGAATAAGTTATGAATGAGTTATAATTTACAGAAAAAATGCACTTGTTGTGTCAGTAATGCAATTTACCGCTTCTTTTTATAAGCTTTAACTTGGATTCCGACTCTCAGATTTAGAGCGAAAAATATTTAACTTCTAATATGAATTCTTAAAACTCTATTCTTATCCCAATGTTAAAGCTGGGAAAACTTGTTTTAACTTCAACAGGAACCGTATTCATCAACTCCTCTGCGTAATCTAAAAAATCATCAGAGGCCTCAAACCCAAATTCCAAACTCTCGTATGTCTTTCTTTCTAGCACCCATTCGAAACTCTTTGTCGGACCAATGAAATATCTGGCTTCCATATTAATTGAAATATTGGGACTTACTTGAATGGCTAACCCAGCACCCAGGTTTCCTCCAGCTCCGGTTATGGATTCGTCAATTGTGTACTGATAAGTAAACCAATCAATATACTGATACCAATATGGCCAAATCGTATAATACCACGATCCTGCATCGCCCATATCCGTCGATGCAGAGAATTTGCCAGTGAATATCGATAATCCGCCAGAAATATAGGGAACTATATTCGAATTCATGGGAAATCTCGCATGAAGATTTATGGAAATAGGCATTAAGCTAAGGGAGCCCTCTTCTACATCATAGGTAAGAGCATCTGAATAAGATCCTCCTCCACCAGCAGCAGACCACGTCCATTCCACAGAAAAATCAGCCGAGTTCTCTACTTTTCCCGACATATAGTCTATTCTACCTTCGATTCCGATGTTTTCAGTGAACATAACAACAAATCCTCCACCAAAACCAGGAATCGAAGATTTGTTGTCTAAGGTAACAGTGCCTCCTTCATCAATTCTATTAAGATATTGAAAACTCCAGGAGTCTGACCAGTCGGTTGTCACAGATTGAGAGTAAATAGGAATATTGCCAGAGATAAAAACGCTGAATCGTTTAAATTCTTCAGCACGTCGTGCAATTGGAGGAGGCGGAGGAGGAGGTTGAACGGCTTCCCTTCTTGGTGGTGGCGGCGGGGCGACTTTCTTTTCTACTTTAGGCGCTTCTTCTTCTAACTCAACCAGCATTTCATGAATGTACCCCGTAATCATAAGACCGACCTTGGAGGGAAATCTTATCTCATACCATTCCCCGATTTTCTTTTCCACCTCAAACACGCTGCCCACAGGCGGATTTTCGATGACTTCACTTTCCATGTTGGGCTGCATCCTGATATTTGCATTTTCCACCACAACTCTAATCTTCTGTTTTTGAGCATGAGTGAAGGTTGGCAAGATAAACAACGAAATAATGATTAAACTTACGAATGCCCTCCCATAAAATTTGATTTTCATTTGACCTCCTTAATAATGAATTTATTTTTTTCTTGAAGGTTGAGAACTGATATCCATAATCTTCCAGTTCTCACCTTGCTTTTCCATGTTCCACTTTAAAGTTCCATCGAACAAGACTTGCCTTCTTCCATCCGCCTTGGAGACTCCGGTCATCATGTGAGAAAAGGTGACCTCCGCCTGGTTCACTCCCTCAAATCGAATGTTAATATCCGAGGCTACAGATTTTAGGTTATCATAAAGGCTAGAGATTAATTTTGCATCTTTCTCTATCGAATTATAAAGCTGGGAAGAACATTTATTCTTATAAAAAGTCAGGAGTTTCTTATTCTTTATGGATTGTACATACTGGTGAACAACAAGGCCAATCCGCTCAGGAGCAAGGCTCAGGTTCGCCGTGTTTAAGTACTTTCTTGCCTCAGCGTTCTTTGGATCTAACTCTAAAACTCTCTCGCTCTGCTTTACACACTCCTTATAATCTCCTCTTTCGAAGGCTTCCTGAGCAACCTTGAGACCAGTTCCGATTTCCTGCTCCATCAATTTTTGACTTTTTCTCTTTTTTGCCTCAGCCAGATGATACTGCGCAGTCCTGTTTTCAGGGTCTATTTTCAACACTTTCTCCATCTGGGCAATACATCGATCAAAGTCTCCCTCATTGAGAGCTTTAATTCCTGAATCCAGTTCCCCAGATACATCAATCCTTTCTCTCTCTTTTTTAACTGGCTCTTTTTCCGGTTCCTTCGGCTTTGGCGGAGCTTTGACAAGTTTGGATGGCTCTACAGCCTTTGGCTCAATTTTAGGCTCTTCTTCTGGCTCCTCCTTAGGCAGATATTGAGCTTCTAAATCGGCGATCTTTTGATTCACGGTATCGAATTCCGCGCCCTCAGGAGTCGAATCGAGAAATTTCTTGTAAAAGAACGCGGCTCTTTCCAATTCCTGCTTTTGCTCATGTATTTCTCCTAAGTGCAAATAGGGCCGAGGGTCTGAACGATTGAGAGCCATAGCTTTCTCATACTCGGGAATGGCCTCATCGATTTTGCCTTGTTCTTTCAGGATGGTGGCTAAACTCAGGGTGGCCTCTAAATTTTCTGGCTCTACAGCTAATATTTTTTCAAATTGATCAATGGCTTTTGGGTATTTCTTGTTTTTCCAGTATTTATTAGCCGCTGCAAAGTATTCTTCTATTTTGGGAGGAGCTGGAGGTGGCTTAGGCCCTGCACCTCGAGGTTGGATTATAAAACGCCAGACAACTCCCCCAACGACTGCTGCAGCAATAATAACCAGAGCCGGAACCAGGATTTTCTTCAACTTCAAAGGAGGTTTTCTTTCTGCGGGAATTGTCCTGCTAGGAAAAAGCCTCTCAGTCGTTGGAATTCTTTTTTCTATCCTTCTTAATTCAGCAAAGAGCTCCTCTCCGCTCTGATATCTCTTCTCCCTATCTTTATCCATACACTTAAGTATCAAACCATTGAGTTCTTCCGGGATCTGAGGATTAATCTTCCTCGGCTCTTGAGGTGTCTCTATCTTGAGTTTCATGGCTATGTTCAGAGGCGTATCTCCTTCAAAAGGAACTCCCCCAGTCAACATTTCATAGAGAATAACTCCCAAAGAATAAATATCAGTCCGCTGGTCTATCTCCGCCCCTTCAACCTGCTCTGGAGACATATACTCCGGAGTCCCAACCATCATTCCAGCATCTGTGATTCCCTTTGTCCCGATGGAGCGAGCTATCCCAAAATCCATAATCCGGGCATTCCCTTCTCGGTCTATCATGATGTTCCGAGGCTTTAAATCTCGGTGTATAACTCCCAACCGGTGAGCCTCAGCCAGCCCCTCGCAAATCTGTTTGGCGATTGAAATCGCTTTGCCAACAGTTAGCTGCTCCATCCTTTTAATCGAGCTCTTCAAATCTTCTCCAGAAATGTATTCCATAGTGATGTACTGGGTTCCTTCCTCCTCGCTCAAGTCATACATGCGGCAGACATTCCGGTGAGATATCTTCCGGGCAAACTTGAGTTCGTTCTGGAAGCGCTCGATTGTTTTCTTATCAGAGGCGATTTCGGGTCTTAAGAGCTTGAGAGCCACTTTTTCTTCTATCCTTTTATCTATAACCTTATAGAGTATACCCATACCGCCCCTTCCCAATTCCTCAATGATTTGGTACCTGCCAGCAAAGGTGCTCCCTATAGTTAATTCTCTCATGGGAGTACGAAGGGTCTCCGTCTGAGAAATAGCTTTTTCCTTTGGGGGAAGAATTTGCGTTCCACAATTGCTGCAGAAGTGAACATCATCAGGATTTTCGAATTGACACTTCGGACATTTCATAACCTTTTATTCCTTACAAGCCATAATTCCTTGTGGATAATTGGCAAAACAATATCAGTTATCTGGAATTTAGTCAATCCAATTTTTTAAAAACGCCATTTATCCTAATTTCTTGGTGATAAACCTGACCAGAGCATCAACGGCATCAGGGTCGAATTGCTTCCCTTTCAAGGATTGGCACTTTTTCAGAGCTTTCTCGAAGCTCAAAGGCTCGTTATAGGGCCGCTGAGTGGTCATGGCATCAAAGGCATCGGCTGCTCCAATAATGCGAGCCCCGAGTGGGATTTTATCTCCCTTGAGACCATCTGGATATCCAGATCCATCATATTTCTCATGATGGCTACGCACCATGGGGAAAATATAACTGAGGTATTCAATAGGCTTGAGAATATTTTCACCGGTGACAGCATGGGCCTGTATGGAGTGAAATTCGGTTGTGGAGAGGGTGCTGTTTTTATCAATGATATAATCTCTGACACCGATTTTACCGATATCATGAACCTCTGCCGCTGTCTTAATCCTTTCGCACTCCTCCTCACTCAATCCCATTTCCTGGGCAATTCCCAACGCATAATGGCTGGTTCTCTGCGAGTGCCCTCGTGTATAAGGGTCTTTTGCTTCCACTGTGTTCAGCAGGGCGAGTATGGCTTCATGGTATGCCTTCTGAATGCTTCCGTAAAGGCGCGAGTTCTCTATGGCTATGGCTGATTGATTGGCCAGGGCAGAGAGGAGAGTCACGTCGTTTTCATCAAAACAATCTGGTTTTTCTCGGTTGTCGAGGTAGATCAGACCTAATACATTTCCCTTGCTTATCAGAGGAGCGCACATAAAAGAGCGAAGATTCATTCTGGCGATGCTTTCTGATTTTAAAAAACGGCCGTCCCTAAAAGCATCGTTTGCCAGAATACAAACTTCCTCTTTGACCGATTTCTCGACAATGCTGCGACTTATCTGAAAAAGATGGGGAAGAACATTAGGACGGTTCAGGATGAATTTTGGTTCAAGATCTTTGCCCTCTTCTTTGAGCAGAATACAAACCCGTTGGACGTCAACAAAAACATCCAATAATGTCTCACCAATTTGATGAAAGAGCTCGTCCAGTGTTTGAATTGAATTGATGACCTTTCCTGCTTCATAGATAATCTTGAGATTTCTAAGCAGCTTCTCCAGCGGAGGCTGTTTTTTTATCTTGAACTTAGGGTAGGCCTTAGTTATTTCAGGCGAAGTGACAGTTTCTTTGACCTGATTGGTCAACAGGTTAAGAGGAACTTTGGAGGTGATGAGCGATTCGCCCTCCTGCCAATTGATATTGGCAGTTATTCCTTCCTCAAGGACTCGGATTTTGGTGGAGCCGATTCGTATCAGATCGCCTGATTTCAGCTTCTTTTGCTTTACTCTACGGTTATTGACAAAGGAGCCATTCATGCTCTCCTTGTCGAAAAAGGTGCGAGTATCTCCCTCCCGAACGATTTCGGCATGTACTCGCGATAACTCCGAGTCATCGATGGCAATATCACAGCTTGCGTCGCGTCCAATAGTGATGATGGATTCGGCGAGTTCCCAGACACGGTCCTGCTCCTGACCCTCTATGCAGACAAGTTTCATCGGACCATCTTTTGATTCATAAAAAACGACTGGCCTGGAATCTGGCCATTTTTGCGATTATCTTTTCCGCTTATGCCTTTTTTTCTCCCTGATAATTTATATCATAGGAAGGTTTTGATGTCAAAAATTATATCTAAACATCTTTTTTTCTGTGATAAGTAATGGTTTGGGGAATAGTTGAAGCGAGCGTTTATTTGACTTTAAAAAAACTGTATGTTTTTTTGCCTTTGTTGGAGAATCCGAAAAATCCTCCTTCTTGGACTTTAGATATTATCTCCTTTTCTTCCAGGTGATGGTCACTGAAGGAGAGAATTCCTCCTGGCTTCAGCACTCGATTTAACTCCTTGAGAACCACATCCGGCTCACTCAATTCATGAAAGACATCGTAGAGCAAAACAACATCCACGCTCTTGTCTTCCAATCCTGTTTCACTTTCGGAGAGGACCGTCTCTATATTGGTCAAGCTTTTCTTTGAAGCCTTCTTTTGAACCATTTTAACAGCCAGAGGATGGATATCAAGCGCGTAAACTTTTCCTTCCTTTCCGACGATTTCGGCCGCAATAATGGAATAGCTCCCGGATCCGCATCCATAATCGAGGAGGCAAAACCCTGACTTTATCTTCACCTCTCTTAAGACATTCTTTCGGGGAAAGAAAAAATCACGGAATGTGTAGCCCAAAGACATGAAATTGAAATGGGAATTGGTCATAGGTCTATCCATTGAAACCTCCCATTTTTTGCCGAGCGAGAAACGGCCAAAGCAGAAGATTTGGTGAGAGAAGCTATCAGCAAAGCGCAAGCCTATTTCGATCGGATGGATAAATCATAGATTTTTCATACCATTCATGATTTTACTTGCTCGGAATAAAAAACTTCTTTGGGTTTTTGTCTAAGTCTATGAAATTGTCCGCCTCTTCCACGAGCTTCTGGGAACTGGATTTGCCGAAGGCTATGACTTCTACAAAGCAACCCAGAGCATGCTTCAGGTGCTGAGCCAAGGGCACAAAGTCACCATCTCCGCTGACAAGAACAATCGCATCAAGCTTCGAGGCAAGCTCAATGGTATCCATTGCTATTCCGATGTCCCAATCCCCCTTTTTGGCACCTCCGTAAAAAACTTGAAGGTCTTTTGCCTTAACCTCATAACCGAAACTCTTGAGAGCCTCGAAGAAATTTACCTCATCCTTGACATCGGCCTTTATGACATAAGCAATAGCGCGAATGAGTTGCCTGCCTTTTACAGCTTCGTTGAGTATGGTTTTAAAATTGACTTTGGATTTGTAAATATTTCTGGCCGAATAATAAAGATTCTGAACATCCACAAAGACTCCCACCCTCTGTTGTGCATAGAGACTCGAACTGGGCTTTTTAGCCATTTCTCACCTCTCCAGATAGATTTTGGCCTGCTTTCTTGTAAGTGAGAGCGGCCATCATATTCCTCCAAAGCCCTTAAAATCATCTGTTTTATATCACCGCTTCGGAATCAAGTCAAACAAATAAAAGGGACGATTCTATTTTTTCAAAAATAGCTATTTTTTCTTTTTTTGTGTAACCTTTTTAGGAAAGCCAAGTCTTAATAGATGAACAGGTTCTAAACAAGGAATTATACTGGTGGATTCGCCGACAGATAATCAATTGATGGAACAAGTCAGGGATGGAAAAGTGGAAAAATTGGCTATTCTCTTTGAACGGTATCACCGGGCCCTCTACAACTTCTTCCTTCGTTTAACGGCCCACAGAAGCATCAGCGAAGATTTGGTGCAAGATGTCTTCTTCCGAATTTTGAAGTATCGCCTCACTTATCGTGGCAAAAGCAAGTTCACCATCTGGATGTATCAAATCGCCCGCCATGCCCATGTCGATTATTTAAGAAAAAGAAAGCAAGAAATCCCCTTGGATGAGCAATGGGTTGAAGCCGTCGGCCATGACCAGACTCCCGCTGAATACCTGGAACAGGGAGAAGAAATTGCTCTTTTGCGCCACGCCCTGGCTAAGCTCCCCTTGAAAAAAAGGGAAATTCTCGTCCTCAGTCGCTTCCAGAATCTGAAATACAGGGAAATTGCTGAGCTCTTGGGCTGCAACACAGGAACGGTGAAAGCCCATGTCCACCGAGCAACTAAAGAATTGGGGAAAATATACTTCGAACTTACTGGAGGGATAGTCCAATGAAATGCAAACAGATAAAAGAAAATTTCGCCGATTTCTTAATCGGTGATATAGACCAAAAATCCAAAGAAGAGATTCAAGAACATATGACCTCCTGCTCCCAGTGCAGAGAGGAGCTGGAATCTCTGAGTGAAATCTGGACCAAGCTGGGCGTGCTCCCAGAAGAGGAACCCAGCGATCGTGTGCGGCCTCGATTTTATGCTATGCTCGAAGCCTACAAGCAGGGTCTCCAGCAGGAAATACCGATCCCTCGCCGGCGTAAAATTGACCATGGCTGGCTCGAAAGCTGGTGGCCGAGGCGTCCTGTCTTTCAATTTTCCCTTGCGCTACTGCTCTTGGTGGTGGGATTGGCCTTCGGATACTTCTTCAGCACCAGCAGTCAAAGCAGAACAGAGGTTGCTCAACTTCGTCAGGAGATTCAAAACGTGCGCCAGTCCATGGCAGTCTCTCTGCTTGACCAACCTTCCGCTGTTGAGCGTCTCAAAGGAGTAAGCTGGAGTTCTCGCTTGAAGCAGCCTGATGAAACGACTCTGCAGGCGCTTTTAGACACCTTGAATAGAGATACCAATGTCAACGTTCGCCTGGCAGCTGCAGATGCCCTTTATCTCTTTTACGACCACCCAGTGGTTAAACAGGGCCTCATCCAGTCGCTTTCTAAACAAACTTCTCCCTTGGTCCAAGTGGCCCTCATCGACCTCATTGTCGAGATGCGTGAAAGGCGCTCCATCGAGGCCTTGAAGCAACTTATTCAAGAGAATACGCTCAATCCCGATGTCAAACAGAGAGCTGAGCAAGGCATACAGCTCCTCAGTTATTAGGAAGAAAGAATGAGAAAAATCTCTTTCGTTTCCTTAACAATAGCCCTTATGGCAGTTCTTTGTACCGGCTTTCCATCCTGGAAGGTTGAGGAAAATGAAATTTTTAGGAGGTTAAAATGACAAAATTTAATAAACTTTTTCCCTATGTTTTGGTCATGCTTTTAGCAGGAACCTTGTCCTTGGCCCAGGAATCCAAGGTCGACAAGGTAACAGTCCCCTTTAGCGATCCCTCACAGCCTGGGCTAGTCAAAGTTGATGTTTACAAAGGAGCGATCACTATCAAAGGGTACAACGGGAAAGAGGTCGTAGTTGAGGCCCGCGTCCGGGGAAAAATGATTTCCGAAAAAAAGGAAGCGAGCAGAGAAGCTAAAGGAATGAAGCTGATCCAAGTCGCGACCACAGGTTTGGAAATTGAAGAAGAGAATAATGTTATGGCGATAGATGTTGAATCACAAAGCCAAACGGTGGACCTCACCATTCAAGTTCCTTATTCAACCTCACTGGAACTCGACAGCTACACAAACGGAGATATCATCGTGGAAAATGTCAAGGGCGAAATTGAAGTGGAAAAGTATAAAGGCGAGTTAAAGCTCACCGACATATCAGGGTCTGTCGTCGCCCATACCTACAGTGGAAACATCGTGGTGACTTTTACCAAAGTTGATCCTGAGAAACCCATGGCCTTCACCAACTACAGTGGAGATATTGATGTGACTTTCCCGTCCGATTTTCTGGCTAACGTCAAGATGAAATCTAATTCTGGTGATATCTACAGCGATTTTGACATTTCCATTAAGCCCAGGCCTCCCAAAGTGGAAAAACCCGAAAAAAGGGGGGGGAAATACCTCGTCAGTTTCGATTACATCTACGGCACCATCAACGGAGGAGGCCCTGAATTTCATTTTAAGACCTATCAAGGAAATATCTACATCCGAAAAGCTAAGTAATCGAGTAAGAAGACAGGGGCAGACTTTCTTTCCTATCCAGTCTGCCCCTTTATTTTTACAAAATCAGGAGGGCTTGAAGACCTGGTGTTTGAGGGTGGCTTTCCTGATTTTCTCTTCCTGCACAGAAACGCCTATTCCAGGCAAGTCTGGAACATTGATTGTTCCTTTTTTCGTGATTTCCACCGGGGGTTCGATTAAATCTTCAGCATAATATCTCTTGCTGGCCGAAAGGTCGTTGGGGAATTTAAAGTTGGGTAGAGTAGCTAAATGCAAGTTATGCGCCCTACCTATCCCTGACTCCAGCATCCCCCCACACCAGACAGGAATGGATTTTTGCTCGCAGAAATCATGGATCTTACGAGCCTCGACAATGCCTCCGACCCGCCCAACTTTAATATTGATGACTCGACAGCTTCCCATTTCAAAAGCCTGTCGGGCAGTTTCAACCGAGAGAATACTTTCATCAAGACATATAGGAGTTTTCAGCTCTTTCTGCAATTGACTGTGATCCCAGAGGTCATAGGGAGGAAAAGGCTGCTCGAGCATCAAAAGATCAAACTCATCTAGCCTTTTCAACTTTTCTTTATCCTGGATGGTGTAAGCTCCGTTGGCATCTGCCTGAAGGTTGATTCGAGGAAATCGTTGGCGCACTTCCTGCATGATTCCGATATCCCAATTCGGCTTGATTTTCAATTTCACTCGCTGATAGCCTTCCTGGAGAAAACCATGAATTCTTTCCAAAAGCTCTGCAGTTGATTCCTGGATTCCAACACTCACTCCTGAAGGAATCTCCTCTCTTATGCCTTGGTATAGCTTCCAGAGAGGAAGGTTTTCCTTCTTGGCCTTCAAATCCCACAGGGCAAGCTCAAGACCTGCTTTGGCCATCGGATGTCCTCGAAACTTATTCGCTTCTTCATAAAACTCATGCGGGACAGAAATTGATTTTTTAAAGATTAAAGGAATCAGATAATCGCTCAAGACATGCCAGGCCGTTGAGGTAGTCTCATAGCTGTATAATGGTCTTCTGTCGGCAACCACTTCTCCGTAACCACAAATTCCCTCGGCAAAGACTTTCACAACGATAAACTCTCGCTCTTCCTCCCGGCCAAGACTGGTTTCGAAAAAATGAACATAGGGAAGATTCAAAAGGAAAAGCTCTATTCTCTCGACTTTCATTTCCTCAAACAGTATGACGTGTTTCTATCATAATTTTCCCTTCAATCTCGAGCCTGAAACCTTAAACTCTTGCTCTAAGTTAACGGAATTGACACTTTATTTTAGGAGATTGCCACGCTTCGCCCTCAAAGACCATAATATTGTACGAGATTGCTTCGTCGCTGCGCTCCTCGCAATGACAATTTTTATTTCCCGGATCGACTCCATTTTTTGGCAACTCTTTCTACAGCATCCAGAGAGTCTTGAATCTCTCCTTCTGTATGAGCTGCTGATATCGAACCATAGCCATGGAAGATATTAAAGCCCTCCTCAAGCATGGCTAGCTTAAATATTTTTTCCCTGAGCTCGAAATCACATATCTCTGGATTCCAGACTTGTTCGGGTGAAGTAATCCGTCCTATTTCCTCCTTGAGAAAATGAACTCCCACCGTGGAACTGCTCTCCACTATCGAATTCCCATAACCCGTACATTTGACATTGAAACCATAGTTTGAAAATATCTCTTCTATACCTTGCCGAACCTTGGCGCCCAACTGCCCTATTCTCGGGTAGACTTCTTTCTCATGTTCCACAAGATAGGTAAGAAACGTCAAACCAGCCAACATAGAAGAGGGATGAGCAGAGAAGGTTCCCCCTTCAAACTTGACTTTCTCAAGATGGCTTCCGCCCGGGCTGCAGAGCTCCATCACCTCATTCCTTCCGGCAACAGCACTCACGGGCATTCCTCCGCCTATAGCCTTTCCGAAAATGGAAAGATCGGGCTTGATTCCATAAAAGGACTGCACTGGGCCGGCATGAAAACGGAATCCTGAGACAACCTCATCGAATATGAGGAGCGAATTGTACTGACGGGTCAATTCTCTTGCTTCCGTGAGATAATCCTTATCTGTAAAAAGAAAGCCTCCTGCTCCGATAAAAGGTTCCACTATGAAACAGGCAATTCTCTCCCCGAATTCTCTGAATTTTTCCCTGAGATGCTCGATATCATTCAATTTTGTCACCAGGATTTGAGAATCCATCTCCAAGGGAAGTCCGGCTGATTCTAGTTGATTCAGACTTTGATCATAGACTGTAATCCCCTTCAAGACATAGGGATTTGCTCCATGCCAACCTCCGCCCACCTTCAACACCAAATCTCTCTTGGTATAGGCTTTGGCAAGCATAATCGAATACATGGTGGCCAAAGCACCTGAAGTTGTGAAGCGAATCTTTTCGGCCTCTATTCGCTTGAGGATGACCTCAGCTAATTCCCTCTGAATCATGCTTGGGAATCCGGTTGCCAAACCCAATCCTTTATGAAAATAGTCGATGAGAGCATCGAGGACTATTTTTGGATTATGCCCGAGAATATTGGCAAAATGCCCCTGCCAAAAATCCACATAAGTATTCCCATCTGCGTCTACGACCTTTGAACCTTCACAGTGAGCATCATAAAAGGGGAAAGGTTCGAAGAGGCGGAGATTGTGGCTCCCGCCTCGGACTTGATACCGGCAGGCCTCTTTGAAATGAATTTCAGAGGCGGGATGTTTTTCTCTATAAACCTTTATGAGTCCCTGGAGTATTGCTTTCTTATCCATCGGCTTCCTTAAAAAAATATTCTTTAATCCTAATGGTTCAGTTTTAAACCCTTTCTTGCGGCCATCCTCTCGTATAAATTGATTATCTTCTCGGCCATGGCCTCTGCTGAAAACTTTTGCCGAACAACCTCATATCCTTTCTGTCCTAAGCGAGAGGCTAAATCTCTATCTTCATAAAGCTTCAGGATAGCCTTGGCTAAAGCCGAAGGGCTTCGAGGTGGAACCAAGAGGCCTGTCTTTCCATGGGCTACAACTTCTGGGATTCCTCCAGTCCTGGTTGCCACAACGGGGAGGCGGCAGGCCATGGCATCCAAGAGTGAACTCCCTAAACCTTCAAGGTAGGAAGAAAGGACGAAGAGGTCAAGGGAAGAAAGGATTCGAGGAATATCCTCTCGGAAACCTAAAAAGTATACAATGTCCTTGACTTTCAATTGCTTAGCTTGCTCATCCAACTCAAACTTCAAGGGCCCTCCCCCGACAATTATGACCTTTATCTTATCTGTATGTTCCTTCAGTTTTTTAGTTGCCTGGATCAAATACTTGTGGCCTTTGTGCTCTGCAAGATGAGCGACGATCCCCACCAAATAGTCATCGGGAGCAAAGGAAAATTCCTGGCGGAGATAATCGCTAGAAGAGGCCTCTTCATAGGGAGAGAAATCGATTCCTGAGGGGATGACTTTGATTGCCTCCTCTTGGATTCCCCCTTTGATGAGAACTTCTTTTACACCTTCAGAAATGGCAATGATGGCATCAATATTCTTTCCGTATTTATGCCTGGAGAAGTAATTTTGCTTTAAAGGAAAATCGACTCGTCTGGAAATGATTCTGATAGGAACTTTGGCCAGGGAAGCTGCCACAGAGCCCACAGCTGTGGAATGGGCATCGTGGAAATGGGCAAGCAGACAATGCTTTCGTTTCATAGCCCAAGCTAATCGAATTACAGCCAGAAAATCAAACTCGCTCCTTACTCTCAGAGGATAGACAGGAAGTCCAGCTTCTCGAGCCTTAAAATAGAGAGGGCTCTTTGGCTGGACAACAAAGAAAAAAGGGTAACCTTGCCGCTTAAGCGCCCTCGCTAGAAAAAAGGCCTGTCTCTGGCCCCCTCTCCATTCTTTTCCGGCATCAATATGGAAAAGGCTCAATTCTCTCTCCTTTTTTCCATATCTCTCTCAGTTTGGCATATCGAATAAAAACTGCATAACCGTTAAGAACAGAGATGACCAGTCCGGCAAAACCATCCAAGATACCCAGCCTAAAAAAGAATGACTTGATAAACCTGAAAAAGGGGAGAAAGAGCAGGTGATACCAGCTGGCTTTTTTCTTTTGGGTGTAAAGTTTTTGAGCCCCCAGTTTAGAGAATTTATTAATTCGGTCAAGATGATCCGCTATGTTGCGGTAAGTAAAATGATGGATCGATCCTTTTAACTTTTCGATTTTTCCCTCGATGACCAGCTTTTCGTGAATATACTCTCCTTCCCAGTGGGCCTCTTCCTTGCGGAAGAGACGAATTTTCCGATCAGGATACCAGCCAGAATACTGAATCCATTTTCCAAGATAAAAAACTTGGCGGGGTATGGAAAAACCTGCACAATCAGGTTCGCCTTCTTTGATACTGATAATTTCCTGGTGAAGTTCAGGAGAAACTCTCTCATCAGCATCCAAAGATAAAATCCAAGGAAAGGAAGCTTTATTATTGGCGAAATTTTTTTGGTCAGCAAAGTTTGTCCATTCTCGCTGGTAGACTCGTTTCGTGTATTTCCTGGCTACATCAAGGGTATTATCTGTGCTGTAACTATCAACGATAATGACCTCGTTAGCCAGCGCAGCCACACTCTTCAGGGCGCCTTCCAGCCTGTCTTCTTCGTTATAAGTAATGATGACAACCGAAATATCCATTGGCCCCATATTAACACAATTTATAGGTGCGATTAAAGGGACAGCGGGTTATACTTTGTCATTTGGGATCAGGCCTTATCATCAAGAAATGTTCGGAAAAAGAATCGCAGTCCGATTCGGACTATAACGGCAAGGCCTGACCCCATTTATATTTCTTCTCATCCCTAGGGCATCAATTCATGACAAAGTCTGACCCCGTTTTTATTTTAACGGAAGTCTGATAATTTTATGTTTCTCTTTTCCAAGCTTGCCCCCATTGCTTTCTCTAACATGGCCCACGCAAGGTTATAATCAACTATAGATTTAAGCTCTTGGGAACGTTGCCTGGCCAATTCTTCTTGATACTGAAGAACAAAATAATTTGTGGTCAAGCCGACATTCAATTTCTTCTCTTCAGCCTCTAACCTCTGTTCAGCGAATTCCCTAGCCAGGCGGTAAGCCTCAACTCTCTGAGCATTTGTTTCAATGTCCCTCACGGCGTTCCTTATTTCTAAAGATATCTGCTGCTCAAGGTTCTTGAGCTTGGTAAGGCTCTGGTCAAGCTCGACTTTAGAACGAGCATAAGCAGCTCTGGTCGTAAAATTGCTGAGAGGCAGGGACAGAGTTAATCCTATATTCCAATTATTGTAAAGAAGGCCCATAGCGTCTTTCAAAGAACCTGTCGCACTTCCTTCTTCTTTTCCTATGATTTCTCCTGAAATAAAATCATCGTCTGCATAAATAAGTCTATCTCCTGAAAGTCCTGGGCTCCAATAAGAAACCTGCAGATTCAATTCAGGAAGCATCTGATTCCGGGCTACAGACAGGTTTAGCTGTTTGCTTTCAATGTCGATCTTCGTCATCTCCAAATCAGGCCTCTTGGCCAAGGCCTCTCTTAAGGCTTCCCCCAGGGAAATTTCTTTTTTTACGAACTTTGGCTCGTCCCCAGGCACAATCTTTATCACCTTTAGACCTTTCTCTTCGCTCAGGTTGATTATGGTCTTGAGTAAATCTTCATTGCTCTTGATTAAAGACTCAGCCTGAAGAATATCAGCCTCCCGAGAAGCTACCACGGCCTGGGCGTTTAAGACTTCGATCGGGGCCAATTTTCCAACTTCCACTTCTTTCCTGTTCTTAGCCAGAAGATCCCGGGCAAGCTGCAAAGACTGCTGCTTAACTTTTAAATTTTCGATAGAATAGACCAAATTCCAATAAGCCTCCTGGACAGAGTAGATCGTCTCGAAGAGAGTTGCCTTGAGCTGATTGAGGGAGACGTCTCGGTTATTCCTGGCAATGATGATTTCCTTTCGGCTGACCTTGAAGCCGAAATTTTTTAATAAGGGTTGAGTAAAACCAAAGCTGAGTGTGCTCGAGTAAAGAGGATTGATCAGTCGGAAGGCTTCATTGGTATCTGTTCTGTAACTGATAAGAGACAGGGAGAAACTCCCTCCGGTGGGAATCTGCTGGTTAAGTGAGACTCCATAGTCATCGCGTTCAGAAGTGATAATGTTAGCGCCTTGAATCCACCAGTAGGGAGGATTCTTAGTTTTCTCTCTCGAAACATCAAGGTCAAAACGGGGCATGAAAAACTCTTTAGCCTGAGTCACAGAAATATCAGCGATTTCAGGGTTATAAGATTCCACCGCCACATTGAGATTGTTTTTTAACGCCTTGAGAATGCACTCTTCCAAAGAAAGAGACAATGCTTCCTCCTCTTCACTGAAAGAGGCAATACTTATAAAGGAAAAAATGAATAAAATGAAGACTGGAATTGAAATCATTCTCTTTCTCATCTCATACCTCCTGATTGAAATGGGCCCTTTCTTTTTATTTTTCATTCTATGTTGTTTGGCATTCAATTCACATCTTTTTTTCCTATACCTAAATATACGAATGAAATCACCTTAAGGTTCAGCATGAGGCCGGTTTCTTATTTGAAAATTCCCAGTAAGTTTAGTAATAGTTAAATCAATGAATAAAAATTTATTTTTACTCTATCATGCCCTCTAGCTGAACATTTCAAACTTCTTAATTCCCTTCTTGTGAAGTTTAAATTTTACCAGAGTTTTCAATATGGAAAGTCCGTAAACGACGCTCCTCCAGAATCCAATTTCAGAAGCTTCTTCAAAATATCGTGTTTCTATGGGGATTTCTTTAATCCTCATATTATGGATGACACCTTGAGCGATGATTTCCGAATCAAATACAAAATCATTGGAATTCAGTTGATACTTCACCTTCTCCAAGTATTTGCGGGAATAGGCTCTTAATCCCGAATGATATTCGGTTAAATACATATAAAACACGGCATTTTCCAGAGCTGTAAGAAAAATATTTGCTAGATATTTCCATTTGGGCATGCCGCCTTCCAGTGGCCTTCCTCCCAGCATCCTCGACCCAAAAACTGCATCACATTCCTCGTCGAGTAAGGGCCGGATGAGTTGGGGAAGAACAGTTGGGTTATACTGATGGTCAGGATGAACCATCACTATAATCTCTCCCCCCAGCTTTAAGGCTTCAGCATAGCAGGTTTTTTGATTGGCCCCATAGCCCATATTCTTTTTATGAACAAAGACACGAATCCCCAATTTTTTTGCCAGCTCAACAGTTCCATCTTGGCTGCAATCATCGGTAAGAATTATCTCCTCTGCCAAATCTTTCGGAATATCTTTAATGGTCCTCTCTAGAGTTTTTTCTGCATTATAAGCTGGCATGATCACAATGACTTTCTTGTTTCTATTCTTCATAATCAATCAAGTTCAGACTTATACCACATTTTACCTCAAGAATGAAATTAAAAATGCCTCCCGCTTGACATCTCTCTATAATTTTAATATTTCTCTAAAAAATGAATAAAATACGAATCTTCCTCCTTGTATTCTCCTTTTTTATCCTCTCCGCAGGCCTCGCTTTCTATTTTACTCTCTATCTCCAGGTCCCTTCCTTTACTATTCTCGATCACAATTACCGCTTCAACCCAATTCCTTACTTTCTGTCTTTAATCTTCATCTTTTTCCTTTTTAGCGCAACTTGGGTATTTTCTGCCCGTCTGGAAGTCAAATACTTCAATGTCAATCTCTTCTCTTCCCTTTGGGAAAATTTCTTTTCCTATCTTCCATTCTGTCTTTTCCTTCTCACTCCTCTCCTCCTTAAACATTACCTGACCGAGGAAGACCTGAAAATCCGAATGAATCTCCTGGCTGTCTTTATCCTATTTTTTTTCATCTATCTTAAACTCGTTCATTTAAATCGATATTTGAAATGGAAGGTGCTATTCGAAAAGGGGCTCAAAAAGTTCAGCAACCTTTCTCTTAAGAAAAGACTGTTTATTCTATTCGTTGTCGCCTTCGTTATCTACAATTGGTGCGGTTTTATCCTCGTCTCAAAGGGGCTATCTTTTTCAGGAGATGAACCTTATTATCTTCTTACCACTCACAGCTTGTATAAAGATCAAGACATCAACGTCGCTAACAACTATATAAATGAGGACTATTTCCATTTCTATCCTAAGGAACTCTATCCAGATATCAGATTAGGCGCTTATGGCAGATTCGGTCGAAAAGGGACTGATTATGTTTATCCCATTAATCAGCCTGGAATTTCGGTCCTGATTTTGCCTTATTACTGGCTGAGCCAGTTTTTCAAGGGGAAAACCCTCATCTTCATCTTAAAGGTAAGCCTCTCCATATGGGCTGTTCTTCTAGGTCTTCAGCTTTACCTTCTTTTAGGAGAACTCTGGAAGAATGAAATGCTTTCTCTTATCCTCTGGTTTTTTTACTCCTTTACTTGTCCTATTGTTTTTTATGCTGTTCATCTCTATCCTGAAATCCCCATCGCTCTTCTTTCCATCTACATATTCAGGAAAGTCCGTTTGAAAAAAGCCCTTTCCCTTTTCCACTATTTCTTTCTCGGTCTTATCCTCTCGTTATTTCTCTGGTTCGGCCTTAAGTACAATATGATTTTCTGGCCTCTTCTCCTTGTTTCTGTTTACTTTCTTTTAAAAGAACACAAGGCCCGGTGGAGAATACTCTGTTTTCTCGCTTTTCCTCTTCTTTCTCTTGCTCTTTTCTACTTTTATCTCTACGAGCTCTACGGAAGCTTTTATCCCATTGCCATCTACGAAGGAGTCATAACCCCTGAAATAATAAGTGCCTTTAAGGAAGCGGCATTCAAAACTCCACTATTACTGCGGATTGACACTTTTCTGGATTATTTTCTTGACCAGAGAGACGGCCTTCTTCTCTATTCCCCAATTTATTTCTTTGCCTTTCTAGGACTTGTTGAAATCTTCCGGAGGGCAAAAAGGGATTTGCTTGTGCTGTTTTTTATCTTTCTTCCTTTTCTCCTGAACTACGCCTTCTTCACTCACAGGCAGGGCGGCTGTCCTCAGGGAAGAGTACTCACTCCTATTTCCTGGATTGGAGCTGTATTCATCGGCTATTTTATCGCTTACAACAGCAAAAAGATTTACTCATTTCTCTTCTGGTTTTTGAGTCTTACAAGCCTTGTCACTGTAATCATCCTCTTCCAGCATCCTCATTTTCTTTACCAGCCCACCACTCATGAGTTCACTTTTCGGGGAGGGGAGTTTTTTATTTTCCTCAGTAATCTTCACTTTTATCTCCCCAGCCTTCTTCCTTCTTTTATTAAAGTGAATAATGTTGGATACCTCCCTAATTATGTTTGGTTAGGCCTAATTCTGCTTTTCATGATGGGCTATCTTTTAAAAAAAGAAAATCCTCGAACCATAAAATCTTCCTTTCATATTCTATTTACTCTAATAGGTCTGGCTGTACTTTTTGCCTGGTTTGTTCTCTATCCACGTCTTGTTCTTATTTCTCCCATAAAGGCAGTCTATCCGAACAGAGCAAAAATAGGTTTCTACTCTTTAAGCCGGAGGGCACAGATGAGAGAGCCAGGAGAATTTTATCTTTCTCAGGATAATCGTTTCTATAACTTTCACTTTACTTCTAGGAGAAAGATTAAAAAGATTAAAATCGAGTTTGGATCTTTGGAAGGGGAAAATCAAATTGAAATAAGACTTTTTGACATTGTTCTCTTCAAGGGAAAAACATCAAGAGAAATGAATACCCTTGTCTATCCCTCCCCGCCTCTTTACCGACTCAAGAATACAAATCTTTACAGTTTACATGTCAAGCTGAAAAAAATATCCGACGTTTCTACAAAAGAAATCCCCTATTTCTTCTCTATTTCTCCTCTAAGATGAACTTCTCAAATTTCTTAATTGCTTTTTATGAAGCTCAAATTTACTTAACATTTTCAACTTATAAAGTCCATAGACGATACTTCTTCAGAACTCATATACACTTGACATCTGCCTTGAATTTTATATTTCTTGAGAAAATGAAAAATAGATTTCCTTTCATTTGCATTTAAAGTGCAGAGTTAGATGAATACTGCCCTTTTCAAAAAGGTCAAGCATAGATTCAATCATATAGTCTTTTCAAACAAATTCTATAACACAATCTTGAAACCCTTGGATAAAACTTTATTTGAAAT
>Ga0209636_10000902_pt1 | contig 29485 bp, 25 predicted proteins | sample DeeMarSWOR152_54_FD_187464 | JGI IMG/M metagenome (GOLD analysis project Ga0209636, IMG submission 187464) | Marine sediment microbial communities from White Oak River estuary, North Carolina - WOR-1-52-54 (SPAdes) (version 2) | ecosystem: Environmental > Aquatic > Marine > Intertidal zone >...
AGTCGTGTCCTCAAGGGTTGCCGAGGGCCGGACTCGAACCGGCACGGAGAAATACTCTCCAGCGGATTTTAAGTCCGCTGCGTCTGCCATTCCGCCACCTCGGCATCAACAGGAAGACAAGCTTCGAAGTAACTAGAACTTCACCTCGGGTACTTCTTCGGCGCCCGGGGCAGCCTCAAAGTACGGCGCGGGTTCCGTCAGCCCTCGTCTCTTTGCGAAGAAGCTCCCGAAGACCTCACGAATGTATGTGTTAAACGCTCGGACCGCCTCGTTGTATCTCGTCCTTTCGACCGCGATTCGATTCTCCGTGCCTTCGAGCTGAGCCTGAAGTGTCTGGAAGTTCTCCGAGGCCCGAAGCTGAGGATAGTTCTCTACTACAAGAAGGAGTCTTGACAGAGCGGACTCCATGGCCCGGGCGTTTTCGATCTTTTCCTCTCTGGTTGAAGCTCGTGCCCAATCACTTCTGAGCCTCGTTATCTCTTCAAAGAGACCCTTCTCGTGCTCTGCGTAGCCCTTGACTGTCTCCACGAGGTTCGGGATGAGATCATTCCGTCTCTGCAGCATCGTCTCAACCTGAGCCCATTTCTCGTCAACTTGCTCGTCAAGTCCTACAACGCGGTTGAGACCGCTTATGTACCAGCTCACGACGATGATAACAAGAATGGCCAGAATGACGGCCACAACGATGCCTCCAGCCTTTTCCATAATACCTCCTTATTGACAAGCTTCAATCACGCGCAAAGTGTCGTTGCTGAAAGGAATCTCACCCTACCATCCTCCACCGGCACCTCCACCGCCGCAGCTTCCCCCTCCGAAACCTCCGAAACCGCCCCCGAAACTACTGCCGCCCCCGGAGAATCCCCCCATCGTCCAGAAGGTAGAGCCGGTGCGCCGCCTGCGCGAGCCGACTGCACCTGCCATCCCCAGAATACTCACCAGTACCACGATGACGAAAAAGACCACCAAGGGAACAGGGGGACCTCCCCGTGTCTCTATCTCCACGACTCCGCCCTCAGGGATCACGACCAGCGAGTCAACCGAAGCCAACGTTATGCCCTCGGACTGGGCGATGCGCGACGCGATTATCCGGACTGCCGACAGCATTCCCCATCCGTACTCTCTTTGTCTGAAGGCAGGCCTCAGCACTTCACGATATATCTGCGAGGCGACAGCATCGGGGATGAGGTGCTCGAGTCCGTAACCGGTCTTTATCCAGAGCTTACGGTCATTAATAGCGGCGATTATCAGTATCCCGTTGTCTTTCCCGGCCTTTCCTATCTTCCAGTCTGTAAACAGTCCTACCGAGTAGTCGTGTATCTCGACTCCGCCTGTCGTCGGAATCGTGACAACGGCAATCTCCGCCGTGGTCCTCTGCTCCACCTCTTGGGCCACGGCCACTATCCTTTTCTCAACGTCCTCAGGAATCACGTCCGCGAAATCACTCACGTATCCCCAAGGTCGCGGGTAGTCCTGCGCAGGCGCGCCTGAGAACCAGGCACCGGCCAGAAGAAAACAGAGAAGGAGCGCCATCAGAGGAACGCGGATTCGAGAACCATTCGCCGACACACGCGCGAAGTGCCCGATTGCGCAGACGAAAGACGCATTGTCACGTGTCTTGAACGTCTCGCCTTTCACTTATCCCCCGAGATGCTGAGAGCATCAACGAGTCGCGCCATGTCACGGACGTGTCTCATGTAGTCTCCAAGCAACTTTTCTCCCTTCTCGGGAGAGACCCGTTTCTTTTCCAGCTTCAACTTCAAAATGCTCAAGAAAGTGTCTGCGGGCAGCCCGAAAGCGCCGCACACAGACTCCAGGATTTGCCTCTTACCGCGGACAACTTCTTGTTCCTTAAGAACCAGCATGGCTCTGAAGACAGGAATCAACGAGGTGAGAGAGTCGCACAGGACCGTCTCGAGTCCCGCCTTCTGTAGACCCAGCTCGAGATAGGCCTGTCTGATCCGGAGCAAGGAACCTTTCAGCTGCTGCTCGCACTCAAGCCTCAGACCGCTCCGACTGAGCTGCACGTTCGCGAGGGGCTCTTCCCCCATGAGCGTGACGCCGGTCTCTCGGATATCGAGAAACTCCACAGGAAAAACGTCGGCGGAGCTGTTGATATACTCCTGCGTAAGAAACAGCGGAGCCACTATGCCCTTCTTCGCGCCGGCGCTCACCTGTTTGAGACACTTCTTGAGCAAGGAGAGGTCAATCTCCTTGACCACAACGGCCAGATTGACGTTTGACCTGCCAGGAACAAAATCAGGTCCTGTCGCACTCCCGAACACGACGATTGACAGAACGTCTTCCTTTAGAAGAGTGAACAAACTCCTTACGTAGGGTTCAATGAGTTTCCTTACTTCAGGTCTCAGCTTGTCAAAATTCTTGAGTCGTTCCAAGTTCTCACCTCTCGATTCGAGGACCCAAGGATCCTCCCGTCTCAATACGTTCATGCCGGCAAGTCCCGCTTGCCGCGCTTCTCTCGAGACTAGCGCAAAGTAGCATTCATCTGACCCGGTGTCAACGCATTCGCTGTCGGTCCTAAACCAAGTGGCGCCAAGCCCGGCGACTGGGGCCAACGTACCCGGCGTCTCTAGGACAAGCAGCCCTCGAAGATAAGCCAAAGCGGCGGAGACAGTGAAAAAATGGAGGCGGCAACCGGATTCGAACCGGTGAATAACGGTTTTGCAGACCGTCGCCTTAGCCACTTGGCTATGCCGCCTGAAAGCAGAGCAATGACCTGGAGAGCAACCCGCACGGCAGGGGGTTTCACGAATGGAGCGGAAGACGGGACTCGAACCCGCGACAACCACCTTGGCAAGGTGGGGCTCTACCAACTGAGCTACTTCCGCCCGTATCACCTTTCTACATATTCACTTCTACAATATAACTTGCCGAAGGGCCATTGTCAAGGGCTAGGTATACATGTGTACTAGCAAAGTGAAAATGTCCTATTCTTAGCAAAGTAGAAATGTCCTATTTTGTCATCCTGACCGGCACACGCCTAGCTTCCTGGCCACTCTTGCCTTTTTGCGCCGTCCAGGTGAGGGCCGCCAAGAGACCCCACAAGGGAGGAGAACTTCGTCTCGAAGAAGCGCTCCTGACATGACTTTCCCTTCACCACCCACAATTGACTAGACCGCAAAGAGCCTTCTGTTATGATGGTGGGCATGGAACTCACTGTCCAAAAATACGGTGGCTCGTCACTGGCAACAGTTGAGCAGATAGTGCACATCGCTGAGAGAGTGGTCGAGGCAAAAGCTAAGGGCAATGATCTCATCGTCGTGGTTTCGGCGATGGGCGACACCACCGAAGAACTCTTCGAGCTGGCGACGACAATATCGAAGAACCCGGCATCCAGGGAACTCGACATGCTTCTGACTGCAGGAGAAAGAATCTCGATGGCCCTACTTTCAATGGCCATCAACGACAGAGGCTGCGAGGCCATCTCTTTCACAGGCTCGCAGAGCGGGATCATAACGGACAGCAAGCACACACGCGCAAGAATAGTAGACGTAAAAGCCTCCAGGATCAGCGAGGAACTCAACAACGACAGAGTGGTGATCGTAGCGGGGTTTCAGGGAGTGAGTTCGAGCAAGGAAGTGACCACACTGGGCAGAGGCGGTTCAGACACCACCGCTGTTGCGTTGGCTTCGGCGTTCAGAGCCAAAGAATGCGAGATATTCACAGACGTGGAAGGAGTCTTCAGCGCTGATCCCAGAATCGTGCCGCAGGCAAAGAAAATCGATTCTCTCTCCTACGAGGAGATGCTCGAGCTCGCAGCAGCGGGAGCAGGTGTCGTACACCACTCGGCCGTGGAGCTGGCTTCTAGGTACGATATTCCGCTGCACGTGCGCTCCAGCTTCTCGCGAGAAAGGGGAACGACAGTGACAAGTACATCTGTGACCGAGGCAAAGTGTGTCAAGGGAATTGCGCACACTAAAGGAATGGTCCTGGCCACACTGCACGGAATGGCCTCAGGCGGCGAGGCCGCCAGTTCACTCTTTAGAGAACTCGAAGAAGCCGGAGTAGAAGCGAGACTCTTCAGTAAGTCGTCTCTTCCCTCTCAGGGCGGCGTGCTTCTCCTAGTCGCCCCGGAATCGGATGGAGAGAGACTCAAAGAGGCGTGTGAGCTGTCCCTCAGCGAGCAAGGTGGAACGATGGAGCTTCTCTCGGGCGTTGGGCTCGTAACGCTGGTGGGCTCCAATCTACTCTGGACGGCTCGCGTTTGCTCGGATGCTTTCGCCGTCCTCGCCTCGGCTGGCATTGACACGCACGCTGCATCTTGCTCCGCGACTACTCTTTCTTACGTTATTCCCGGTGAGAAGACCGAAGAGGCGGTCAGGGAATTCCACAGAGTCTTCATCGAGGAAGGTTCGGCAGCCCGACTCTAAACGGCCGCTGCGGAGAGACACCGCTGGGACCTCTGCCTTTTTCGCAGACCCGAGACAAACCCACCCTCGCACGAGTCCGCCTTGAGGCGCGAGAGATGGTCCGGGTGTATGTCCCAGCTCTCAAGCGGTATGGTCTGCCATGGAATAAACCCAATTGGTAAACGGTGCGCTCGTCTTCTTGCTGACTGCCTTCTTGTAGAGTTCCACGTAGCCACGCGCTGAACGACGCCAGGAAAAATCTGTCTCCATGGCGTTTTTCACCAGAAGAGCCCACTGCTGTTTATCCTGAAACGTGTCGTAACCTCTTGTAATAGCATCAATTAGCGCTGTCGGAGTGTAGCCGTGAAAAACTAATCCGGTTCCGCTTCCGGAAACGGGGTCGAACTCCTCCACTGTATCCGCCAGACCGCCGGTATAGCGGACGATGGGAATGGTTCCGTACTTCATGCTGTACATCTGATTCAATCCGCAAGGCTCGTATCTGGACGGCATCAAGAACGCGTCAGAAGCTGCCTCGATCAGATGTGCCATCTTCTCATCGAACTGAAGATTCACTGAGACCTTGCCCGGGTACTTCGATCGAAGTTCAGACAAATACTCGTGGTACTTCTGCTGCCCCGTACCCAGAATAACCAGACCGATATCCCTTGACAGCATTTGCTCGGCAGCTGACTGGAGAAGATCAAAACCCTTCTGGTCTGCCAGCCGCGAGACAATGCCAATCAGAAAACTTCTTTCCGACAGTTGCCCCAGTCCCTCTTTGTCGATCAGATGTAATTTGTTCTTGAGCTTTCCTTCCATGTTCGCGGCGCTGTACCTGTATGGAATGTGTCTGTCTTTGGCCGGGTTCCAGGCGGTGTAATCTGCCCCGTTGAGGACTCCGAAAATGTCCTCCCCTCTGGCTTTGAGCGTTCCTTCAAGGCCGAACCCGTATTCCTCACCGGACTGGATCTCCTTGGCGTAGGTCTCGCTGACCGTAGAAATGACATCCGCATAAACGATTGCGCCCTTCATGAAATTGAGCTTGCCCCAAAACTCCAGGGGCCCCATGGCATAGACGAGATCTTCCGGAAGCCCCGTCTCGGCTAGCATCTCAAGAGGATAGACTCCCTGGTATCCAAGGTTGTGAATCGTAAAAAGTGTTCCCGCATTCGCAAGCAGCTTCTCGTCCGCGTACTCCCGACGAAGGAACAGAGGTATCAGGGCGGTCTGATGGTCATTACAGTGGAAGACGTCAGTTTCGAGCGAGAGATTCTTGTGTGCTTCCAGGACCGCCTTGCAGAAAAAGGCAAATCTTACTGCATTGTCATCGTAGTCCTCGTGCGTTTCAGGATCGCAGTAGATACCATCCCTTGCCAGAAGGCCATCGTTGCCGATGAAGTAGATCTTCGCGCCAGAACCCTTGACCTGCGAACGCCAGATCCCAACCTCTCTCTCTGTCCCGCCGATATTCACGGACATCTCTCCACTGGCTCTGACCTTCTTCAGGCCGTGTTCCTTGGCTTTGAGAAATCCGTATCTGGGCAGAAAGACGCGGACCTCATGCCCCATGGCGGCAAGTCTCTTGGACAGCGAACCGACAACATCGGCGAGGCCACCTACCTTCGCGAATGGCACCATCTCGGCACTGGCAATACTTATTTTGAACCTTCTTTTCATGACGCCTCCCTTGGTTCTTCAATCGATATCTGCCCGAGAAATTCAGCAGCATCTTCGGGCGAAGTGGGGTTGATGTAAAATCCTGTTCCCCACTCGAATCCAGCCACCCTGGTCAACCTCGGCATGATCTCGATATGCCAATGGTAGTATTCCAGCTCCGGAGTCTTGCAAGGGGCTGAGTGTAATATATAGTTGTACGAAGGATTGTTCAAGGCAATGTTTATTCTCATCAGTGTTTTCTTGAGAGTGTCCGCAAGAAGCGTAAGATGCACTTCCTCAATCGACTCGAAGGCAGCACCGTGCACACGGGGTAGAATCCAGGTTTCAAAAGGAAAACGCGCTGCGAACGGCGCGAAAGCAACGAATTCGTCATTCTCAATCACGATCCGCTTACCGTCGGCCGTCTCCTGTTGCATTATGTCACAGAAAACACACCTTTCTTTGAGGTCGTAATGCTGCTTCGCACCGTCCAACTCCTCGGCCACTCTCTTAGGAATGATAGGAGTTGCAATAAGCTGGCTATGACTATGCTCCAGAGATGCCCCGGCAGGCTCTCCGTGGTTTTTGAAAACAAGAATATGGCGGAACCTTCCATCCTTCTTCAGGTCTAGAATCCTCTCCCTGAAAGCTGAGAGAACTCTCCGCACGTTCTCCACCGAAAGCTGGCTCGTCTCCTTGCTGTGGTCCGGTGTCTCGATGATTACCTCGTGTGCTCCGATCCCGTTCATCTTGTCATACATGCCATCGGCTCTTCTGTTGAGGCCACCCTCAATCTGGAGCGCAGGAAACTTGTTCGGCACTACGCGGACCGTCCACCCGGGGCTGTCAGGTCGGGTGCTGGGAGCTCTGAACGCAAAGACCTCCTGGGGGGTCTTGTCTTCGTTCCCTTCGCAGAAGGGGCAGAAGCCCGTCTGTTTCCTCGGTTCCGGTGCCGCAACGCCCAGCGGCTTTCTTCCACGTTCAGTAGAGATAATTACCCATCGCCCAATTACAGGATCTCGTCGCAGTTCAGGCATTGTGCCTCCTCAATAGTTGTCCGATCAAATCCAGCCAGTCGAGAATGAAGCGCTGTGTGGATGCCTGGACAATCATCTGTTCAGTACTTTACGTCTGTCTTCCTCCGTGAGCTGAAATACCGTCCTCAGCAGCTCCTCCACACTGGAACTCATAGTAACATCGCGTCTTTCCATGGCAAGCCTTGCAGCAGCGATGGCCTGCTGCACAATGTACGTCTTGAAGTCTTCTCCATCCCCCCACAGGAACGAAGGCAAGTATCTCGGAAGAACTTTTCTTCCCCCAAAGACGTTCGTCGAGAATCCGACTATGGATCCGGTGTCGAGAAGAGTCCCGACGCCGGTCTTCGCGTAGTCTCCTATGAAGGAACCTACTTTCAGAATGCCGGTCTGGACCGACTTTCCTGCGATCGGCACGCTGACGCTTCGGTACGTATTCTTAAGGTCGCTGTTGGTGGTCAGCGCCCCCAGATTGACCCACTCTCCCACATAGGAGTGCCCGATGAAACCTTCATGATACTTGTTCGAGTATCCCTGGAAAAGCGATTGCTCAACTTCCCCTCCGATCCTGCAGCAAGGCCCAAAAGAACAGCCGCCGGTCACTCTGCCGCCCACGAGAAAGGTGCCATCGCCGATCGAACATGGTCCCTCGATGCGAGTCATAGAAGAGATTCTTGCGTTCGTTCCGACAAAAACAGGCCCTCCCCGCGCGTCTATAACCACCCCTGCATCGACTCTTGCTCCTGAGCTAACGTGAACCGCACCCATGTTGTAGATGACGGCTCTTTCGTCCACCTCGCCCTCAATCTTGCCCCCCTGACGCAAGTTGTCAAAGTCAACGCTTATCTGGCCAGGATTGTTGGAAATCAGCTCCCAGGCGAAATCAACAAGTGTCGCCTTGATCTCGTTCGCGGTAAGATCCGGCACAGAACTTTCGACTTTGCCATCCTCAAGAAAGAACTCGGGGTCGCCGTACTTCTTCCAGGCCTCGGCCGGCTCTGCTCTGAAGCCTATCAGCTCGCCGTCGCTCACGAAACAGGCAGGCTTTCCCTCGAGAGGAAGTAGTTGGGACAGCGCTGACGGAGCCAGAAGCCTGCCGTTTATGAATAGCATGCTCTCGCCTGAGAAGTCACGGATTTCATTTACGGAAAAAGGCAATCTCTCCCGCACTACATCGGCCAGGTAGGGTCTCACGAGACAGAAGATTTCCACGTCGTCGTAGTCCCGCACGATTTTCTCCCAGAGTGAGAGGATGCCGCATCTGAGCTCAAACACGGCCCTCGAATAGACAAGCGGCTCAAACCGTGCAAAACCAGAATCTTCGTAGATGCAAATGCCAAACCTGGCCATAAACCCGCTACTCCGGCTCTATGATTGCCTCGGCCACCCAGGCTCCTTCGTAGCCAGCCTCTATGGCCCTCTGCCTAAACTGCAGTGCCTCTTCCTTGTATAAGAAATCCCCGACCCTAACCTTGTAGAGAGGTACCGAGTACTCCACGTAAACACGCTCGGTAAAAACGGCCCTCGCCTCACTGGCCACTTCTTCTGCTCTCTCGAGGCTCGAAGAGGCAAAGATCTGGACCCTGTAGCCAGACTCAATTTCCGTCTCTTCCACCCCTGCCGGTTCCTCTTGCTCGATGTAAGAGGAGATTTCCTCTTCTTCATCCGCAGGTTGTGTCTCCGAACTCACTGGCTCGGGAATCGCCTCCAATTCTTCTTCACTCGCCGCGCTTTCCACGTCTTTCTCCGCCTCCCTCGCAGCTGGACGTGGAGCCATGTCAGGAGGATGATACGGTTGCCTGGCGCAGCTTACACCAAGCAAGGCAAGAAGAAGTGCAGAAAGCACGAGAATCCAGACACATCGCAAAAGCATCGCTCACCTCCTGGCTTCTGACCTGAAGAGCAGCTCTCCCCCTCATACCCGGGAGGGAGCAATATCGTCATGACCGGACACCCGGTTTCCATAAGAACAAAGTGCCGGGCACGTCACTTGTCAGAGGTATTTCTTCAACTTCACAGAGGACGAGAGGATCTCCGACACTCTCCTTATCCTCTGTGCATGTTCCTTGTTACAGACGAGAGTGGCACTTTCGGTTCTCACAACCACTAAGTCTTCGACCCCCACGGTAGCCACGACACCTTGGCCGGAGAAAAGCACGCAGCCCCGAGAATCCAGGGCTATTACGTTTCCAGAACAAACGTTACCGTCTCTGTCGCTTTCCAGGATCCGCTCGAGAGAAACCCAAGAGCCAAGATCGTCCCAGCTGAAATCGGCTCTCACCATTGCTATGTTATCAGACTTCTCAAGGAGGCCATAGTCGATGGAGACGGCTTTGGCTCTGGAATAGAACTTCTTCAGAGCAGCCTTTGAGACTCGACCGCCGGAGCCAATCTCAAGGGCCTCAAGCTGTCTGGCCAGCGTAGGAAGGTGCTCGCGCAGACCTTCCGTCAGAGTCCTGACGGACCAGGCGAACATCCCACTGTTCCAGTAGTATGAACGAGAACGATAGAACCTACGTGCGGTTCGAACGTCCGGTTTTTCCACGAAGCGACGCACCGAGAACAGGCCTCTTCCGAGGGCCGGGAGCCGAGATCCCGCCTCAATATAGCCGTAGCCCGTTTCTGGCCTGTCGGGCTTGATGCCGAAAACGACCAGTTTTCCCGCCGTGGCTGCCCTGACCGCACGTCTGACGTCAGCGAGAAATTGTCTCTTCGTCCTTACCACGTGATCAGACGGCAAGACCAGGGTGATGGCCCCAGGTTCCCTGGCCGAAATCAGAGCGGAACCCAGTCCTATGGCCGGAGCAGTGTTACGTCCTGCCGGCTCTCCCACGACACTGATCCCTTTGAATTTCCTGAGCCGCTTTGCCACATGGCGCCGCAGGTGCTCGGAGGTGATCACGAATACCCGGTCCGGAGGGACAAGAGGCGCGATTCTCGAGACCGTCTGCTCCAGCAGCGTGCCTCTGCCGACAAGAGGAAGGAGCTGTTTCGGCTTAGAAATCCTGCTCAGGGGCCAGAACCTCTCTCCCTTGCCTCCAGCCAGCACTATGGCGTAGAACTTGCGCGTCGGACGTCCCCCTTTTTTCTCACGAGCGGTCTCCCCTCTATAACACAAGCAAACGGCCCTTTCAACACAAATTGCGCAGCCCGGGCCCTGTACTCTGACTGCTGCAAAAAGCGTATCGCCTCCAGTGAGTGCGCGCCTCGGAAAGAGCGGTAAACGGTGGCAAGGAAGACAGTGGACTATTTGGAAAGTAGCTCGAGATAGAGCTCTTCAAGCGAGTTCGTCACTCCGTCCCAGGTGAATCGCTTCAGGATGTGCTCCCTCGCCTTCTCCTCGTATTTGGCCAGCAGCTCAGGCGTTGCAAGCAGCATCTGAAGCTTGCTTCTTAAGTCTTCGACGTCCTTACTCTTGAACGAAGGTGCACAGTCCTCTACTACCTCCAGGTTCTCAGCTATGTCGCTCACGAGCACGCACTTCCCGTAGCTGAGTGCCTCGAGCAGGGAAATCGAAAGGCCCTCGAGCGTCGACGGCAGAGCCACAAGCAAGGCGTTGCTCCATAGTTCCTCGAGCTCGTCTCCGTAAACGTAATCCAGGAGGATAATCTTGTCGCTGGAGTGTTTCTTGAGGCTCTCCACGTATTCGCTCGAGAAACTGGAACCTCCGGCAATCACAAGCTTGGCGTCCGTTTCGAGCTTCTTGTAAGCATCAACTAGATAGTGGCAGCCCTTCTCCGGAACCAACCTACCAACGAAAAGAATGTATTTACGTGACTCGAGTCCCTTCTTCTTCAGTCGTGAGAGCGCCCTGGGCGTGGGAATGTTGGTTCCGTTGGGGATGACGGTACTTTCGACCGCGTATTTGTCCCTGAAGTAATCCTGAAGAGTCCTGGACACAACAACGGTTCGTGTAGGAAAGGAAACGGCAGTGTACTCGCATCGCTTCAGAATCCACGACGCAACGGGGCCCCATTTTTCCCTCTGCCAATCAAGACCGTGGATAGTCACGAGAGTCTTGGCCCCTGCAAGGCGAGGGAGAAGACTGAACAAAGAAGGTCCAAGCGCGTGAAAGTGCACGATATCGTATCCCCTTAGAACAGCATCCAACGTGGAGAGGGCACAATGGGTAGCTGTGTCCAGGTGCTTGGTCTTGATACTGGGAAGCCTTATGAGCCTCACGCCGCGATAATTTTTCTTCACCCGCGTGTAGTAGTACCTGCAATACACGGTGACTTCGTGGCCCCGGGCAGCAAGTCTCGTACCGACTTCCTCCACGTGGCGTTCAATGCCGCCGTAGGTCGCAGGAATTCCCTTCTGCCCTATCATGGCTATCTTCATTTGAGCATCCTCTCGTAGAGGCTCATTATACTCTCGTAGTGTTTCTCCACGGAGTATCTTTCTTCAACAGCTCTGCGAGCCAGCCTTCCCATTCTCGAAAGTTCCTCGGGTTTAGAGGCCAGGTACGATATTCTCTCCGCCAGCTCCTCAGAGTCACCTGGTTCCACAAGAAAACCGTTTTCTCCGTCTCTCACGAGTTCGGGCATCCCTCCAATCCGTGAGGCGATAACTGGCTTGCCGAACGCGAAGGATTCCAGAATGGCATACGGAAAGTTCTCGTACCAGACAGAAGGCACCACGGTGAAGGCGGCGCCTCTCCATACTTCCGCCAGTCTGTCCTTTGACAGGAATCCGCTGAATGAGATTCCGCCGCCGTTAGAAGCGGTTCTTTCCAGCTCTTCTCGAAGCTCTCCGTCTCCGACGACAACCAGATCAGGTCGTTTCACCCGGCGCTTGGCGTCCAGTAGGACGTCGAGTCCCTTCTCCCTTGAGAGACGTCCCACGTAAATGAAATACCCTGAACGTTTGAAGGAAGGCTCGTACGCCCCCCCATCCACGAAGTTCGGGATATGATACAGTTTGTCCTCGCTGAATCCGGCCCTCTTCATTATCCCCATGATGAATCTACTGGGACACAGGAAGGCATCCACTTTCGAATACGTCCTCATCAGTCTGTGCAAGTACATCTCGACACAACTCACTGCGCTTGCCGCGAGTGAGTCCTGAGTGCATCTTTTGAGGAGAACATTGTAGAACTTCCCGGGTATGCAGGCATCGCAGGGCTCGCCTTCTGCAATCATCAGATATGCAGGGCACGCGAGCTTGTAGTCGTGAAGAGTCTGAACCACGGGTATTCCTGATTTCTTGAGCACGCCGATTATCGAGGGCGAGAGTTGATGAGCGATGTTGTGAAGGTGCGCAAGGTCAGGTCTCTCCTCCAGGACGAGCCCTTCCAGCTTGTGCTTGGCCTCAAGAGAATAGAGCACTCTGAAGGCCGTCTTGACCCTTTCCGCTATCGGCCCGGAGCCGTTAAGGGCAACGTGACTCACAAAACGATTCGCAAACGGAGACGGGAGATTCCTGGGATCCTGCATAGAAAACGGAATGACCTGGTGCCCCCTGGAGTTAAGTAACTCCGAGAGCTGGAAGAAGTATCTCTCTGCCCCTCCCTTCAGGAAGAAGAACTTGTTTATCTGAAGGATTTTCAGATTCAAGACCGAACCCCTTCTCTATCCAATCCTAGCACTCCTACGCAGCAGATCGTCTCCGGGAGAGTTTGTGTTTGGCAACCCAGAGGGCGGGACCTAGAGGTCTCCTCCTCATCGCAGGTGCAACCGTGCAGCTCATCCAGCACTGAACGCCACACCGGTCCACCTCCTCGAATATCCTTTCGGACCTGGCCACCATTTCCTCGTAACTTTCGACAAGTATGTTTCCCATCTTCTCCGGCCAGATGTTGCACGGATAGATGTCTCCGTCTGGAGACATGAAAAAGAGACATCTGCCAGCGTGACACCGTATCCTTCTCTTTTTGCCCGCGAGTTGATCTATCATTCCGTCTGTAAGGTATGCCCTGAACCAGTCCTTGGGTCTTCGCGAAGGGAGCTCGCGTTCTCTGAGCCAGATCAGTTCCCTTTCCAGTTCGTCCTTCGTCGGGATCTTGTCGTCGTGTTCCCCGAAGTAAGTCGGAGAACTATGAACCAGATTGGTGACGAACTGTATCCCTCGACTCTCGGCCATCTCTTTCAGTTTTCTCAGATCACCCACGGTGCGATGGCTGATTGTAGAGGAGATGCCCAGATCAGGGAGGCCAAGGGCCAGTAGACGATCGACTGTTTCTACGGCCAGCTCGAAGGCGCCTCTAACCCCTCTGACCTCCTCGTTGAGGGCACCGACTGCGTCTATGGAGACGCGCACGCCGACTCGTCCCATTTTCCTGACTTCTCGCTCGATCCGTTCGGGAGTGAGACCGTTTGTGGAAATGACCAGGCATGCCTTCGGATATTTCTCCCGGAGGACCTGGACTACCTCCACAAGATCGTCCCTCAGGAACGGCTCGCCCCCGCTGATGTTTATGTTACGCAAGCCGTCGGGAAGCCTTCGGAAGTCGTCGGCTCGAATCTCAGAACTCGCATCCTTTTTCCAGATATCGCAGGTCTCGCAGCGGGAATTGCACCTGTACGTTACTGCAAGTACTGCGGAAGTAGGTTTCACGATGCTTTCTGTCTCTCCTCCACCGTCAATCGTTCCTTCATCAGACGCTGCAACGTCTCCACGGAGCGGTCCAGCGAGAATTCTCTCGCAACCTTCTCTCTTCCCCTTCGACCCATCTCGCTGCGGAACGTCTCGTCTTCCAGAAGCCGGACAATAGCGCCGGAAAGCTCTTCTCGTGAGCCAGGAGTCACCAAGAGCCCCGTTCCTCCGTCCTCGACAAGAGAAGAAACGTCGCCCACTCTTGTCGCCACAATGGGCTTGCTTAAGGCCATTGCCTCCATAAGAAAGAGAGGGAGGGTCTCCACTACCGGGTGAGAGCAAAGCACGGCCACGTCGAAGGCCTGGATGAGTTCCCTTCCATCAGTTCGCTCACCCGTGAAGAGAGTTTTTTCGGAGATGCCAAGCTCCGAGGCAAGACTCTCAAGCCGGTCTCTTGCCGCACCTCCTCCCACGACAACGAACCGCGCATCTTCGATCTGCTCTGCCACCGAGACCGCGGCCTTGAGAAACAGCTCGTGATTTTTCTCGGGCCTCAGAACGGCCACAATGCCCACCACGCGGCAGCTCTCAGAAAGGCCCAGCGAAGCACGCACATGTTCGGTAGAAGGCATCCTGTCGAATTCCGAAAGTTCAATCCCGTTCGGAACCACGACTATTTTCTCAGGGTCCACGCCCTCTTCATCTGCAAGATAACCGGCCTGATTCTCACCCACGGCCAGTACTCGGTCCACGAATCTGAGGAACCAACTCGCCGTAGACCCCAGGCTTCTTCGTCCACCCCACTGCCTGGTGGAATGAACAGCAACAAACACCTTTCTGGATGTGCCCAGCGATGAAGCCGCGCCGAGAACAATCACGTTGCGGTGATCAAGGCAAAAAAGGAGGTCTGTTCCAATCTCTCGCAGTGCACGTCTCAATCTCCACAGGCCGAGCGGATCGTACTGCGACCGCATGATCCCGTTGAAAGCAGAAACTCCGTGCGAGGCGATTTCCTCTCCGATCTGCCCGTACGAGTTCAAACACACAACAGACGGCTCGAAGGTCGTCCTGTCCAGCCTGAGGGCGAACTCGCGGACCATTCGCTCCGCTCCCCCAGTCACCAGCGTGGAGGCCAGAAACGTAACGCGATAAGGCGGCCTTCGAGTCCGAAGGCTCGTTTCTGATTCGGCAGCGTATTTCACCAGCAGATTCCTCTGTATGTCCCCGTCGTCTCTGAGCCATCTTTCATAATGCGCACCAGATCTATCGCGACCTGTTCCTTGCGGAGCTGCCTGCCTATCTCTCTGAAACCAACTCCTTTGTTCGCAATAACAACGACCTCGGCGAAGTCAAGCAACTCATCCAAGGAGAAGCACATGATCGACGGCAGATAGGGAACTTCCTCCTGCACAAACTGTCGGTTAGCTCCCAGTAGCTTCGAGAGATCGACGTTCTCGTCAAACACCTTCACCGAATACCCTTTCCCCACGAGATTCTCGATCACTTTCACTATGGGACTCTCGCGCAAATCATCGGTTCCGGCCTTGAAGCTGACGCCCAGTATCCCGATTTTCTTCTTCCGAGTTTCCTCTATCATCTTCTGAGCAACTCTTATCTGATTCTCATTGCTCTTGAGAATCGCCCCCACGACAGGTGCGTCGGTTTTGGTCTCACGGAATCTGGCATCCAACGCTCGAAGGTCCTTGGGCAGACAGGACCCGCCAAAGGCGAACCCGGGTTCCAGGTAGTGATCAGAGATGGATAGTCTCTTGTCCATGCAGAAGATCTTCATTACTTCGTGGCTGTCCATTCCTTCCTTCTTGCAGAGGTTGCCGATTTCATTCGCAAAGGCAACCTTGAGTGCGTGGAAAGAGTTGGACACATACTTAACCATCTCTGCCACGTTCGGCGATGTCTTAAGCACAGGGGCGCTGAGCGTCGAGAAGACCTCCTGCGCAACCCGTAGCGTTCTGTCGTCGTTGGCACCAAGAAGAGTGAAGGGTGGATTGAAAAAATCGGATACTGCACTTCCTTCCCTCAGAAACTCAGGGTTGAAGCACACACCGAAGTCCGCTCCAGCCTTCTTTCCTGAACTTTCTTCGAGCACGGGTACAACTTCGCTCTCCATCGTTCCCGGAAGCATGGTGCTCCTTATGAGGACAACGTGAAAATGGCTTACCCCTCCCAACGCCTTGCCTATGTCTCTACAGACCCGTTGCACGAAACCTAGGTCTATGGCGCCATTCTCGTAAGAAGGGGTACCGACACAAACGAGGCTAACGGTGGTGGAGCCAACGGCTTCAACAGCTGACGACGTCGCGCTCAGTCTCCCCGCTGCGTGCATTTCTCCGATCAAGTCTTCCAGGCCTGTCTCGGCGATAGGGCTTTTTCCCTTCGCGATGCAGTCAACTTTGAACTCGTTGATATCCACTCCGATGACCGTATGGCCCAACTTCGCAAGACACGCGGACGTGACCGTTCCCACGTAGCCAAGTCCGAAAACGGAGATTTCCATATTCAAAGCTCCTCTGCTTCTGGGTTGCAAGCAATCTCAGGTAGTCGTAATGTCGTAGACAGCATCAAACTCCTCTCCGAGGATCTCCTTCGCTGTGCCGAATGTTTCCTCTGCTTCGCTTACGCTGCCGATTCCAATGACTGTCGATTCCACTTTGGCTTCTCTATATGCGTAGAGGAGACCGCTCTCAGGGGCCACAGAGCCTCCGGCAAGAATCTTCTTTCCAATAAAATGTACATCCCTGGCCTCATTCCTTATCTCCAGACACTTCTCCGCCGAAGGCTGCATCATGAAGCCCTTGGGATTGAAGGGCGCCTCGATAACCGGAAAGTGCACAGACATCTCCTTCAGTTTCCGGTATACCGTCCCCATGTTGTGCGTCGTCATACCTGGTATTGCACCGGCCTTGAGGACTCTCTCCTTAAAGAGGTCCAGGAGACGTTTCTGATCTGTCACACACGCCATGTCGGCCAGTGTCCCATGAAGCAATATGAAGTTCGGCCTTGTCTCCTTGATGAATGCAAGCTCGGTCTTCAGAATTGAATCTACCATGGGGACGAGGTTTCCCGTCATTCCAGCAGAGATGAGACTCGGCATGTTCTTCACGAGCATCTTGATCTTGGTCAAGTTCTTGTCCTGCGTATCGCCACCAACTTGGCGTGACATTGCGCCGTAGATATCAGGCAGTATAGATACAATGGTTAACGAATCGCCAAACTTCTCTCTGAGCTTCACGATGGCCCTGATCTCGACGTCCTTAGCATAAGAATGAAAGCCTCTGATTCCCAGCTCGGCCGACCGCTCCATAACCTTATAGACGCTGTCAACGTCTTTGAATCTTCTCCTGAATTCCTTTCTCTCCTCCGCACTCCTGTAGGAAACACCGTGAAAGGGATTTGAACCCAGCATTATTTTCGGCAGTTTCATTCTGACTCCTCGATCACAGGTGAGATCGTTTTTCCGCTTGTTCCCGACTCCTCGAGTGCCTCAACCAATCTATCCACGAGAAAGCCGTCATACCAGGAAGGACCAGCGTCCGTATCCTGAAGTACGGCGTTCGCAAATGCCTCCATCTCGTGTGACAAACCTCTGTGTGTGAACCAAAACTCGGTGTGGTAAGGAAGCTCTGAGGCGTAGATGAGGGAATCTCCGCAGGGGAAATCTTCACATTCTCTCTCCATGTAAGTCTCAATGCAGTCCGGGTTCACTGTCATGGAGCCCTCGGTTCCGGTGAGGTAAAGGGACAACTCGTCCTTGTCAACAAATCCGTGATGGCTCCACCCCAAGTCCACGACTCCATGAATACCGCCATCAAATCTGCAAATCGCAGAAATCAGGTCAGAAAGTTCGGAACTGAAGACGCGCGTGGTCTGTGCACTCAGACTCTGGGGTTTTCCGGCAAACCAGAGCAGAAGGTCGAGTCCGTGCACCGCAAGTGCTCCGTAGAATCCGAATCGTTCCTCTCTGTTCTTCTTCTCAGCCTTTTCTTCCGGTTTGACGACCTCGCTCTTGTATACCAGAAGCCTGACGTACTTGAGCTCACCAAGGACTTCTCTCTCAAGAGCCTCCTTGGCTTTCGCGAAAGTCACGTGAAAACGCCAGTTGTAACCCACCTGTGTCTTGACTCCGCTGGCAACAGCTTCCCGGTACATGCGGATAGCCTGCGAGGAGTTTCCAGCCAGAGGTTTTTCGCAGAAGACATGCTTGCCGTCCCTGACGGCTTTGACTCCGAGTTCATGATGAGACTCGAGCGGAGTGGAGACAATTACGGCGTCAAACTGCTCTGCGGAGGCGGCCTTCTCATAGCTGGAGAAGTGCCTGACACCAAACTGCTTTCCCGCAAGCCGGGCGAAAGTCCCTCTCGAATCTATTACGCACGCCAGCTCATACATGGGAAGGCCCTTGGCAATGACTCCCCTCACCATGCCCATCTCGCCCAGTCCCACGATTGCAATTCTCAATTTCTTCTGCATCAATTCCTCCCCCATCCCTTTCCTAAGCCTCGACAGAAACTCTGACGAAGCGTCCCTTCCTCTCATAGTCCACGCCAGGAGCAGACGAGACAAAACTACCCGCACTGTCGGCTCGGACAAGAATCGTACCACTCCCCCTGGCCTCGAATTTCACGGTTCCTTTCTCTATCTTGACCCTCATGAAGGCAAACCTTTGAGCGGACTCAAGAAGGGTTTCTCCGCCACGCAAGAGATTCCCCACGTTCCTCCCAAAAATCTCTATCCCTTTTGTAGCGGGATACTCGCGGAGACAGACATAAGAGGCGTCAGATTCAAGGCATTCCTCTCCCGTCCATCCCTCACCGAGATTTATAAGAGAAGTCTCATTGAAAGAAGGAGTCTCTCTCCTGAATATGCTGTGGCGCCTGCCCTCCGGTTTCACGTCGGAGAACGAAACAACAGGCACCTCGCCCTTTTCCGTCGACATGTCCAATACGCAGGTGTCAAGTATCGTCGTGCCTTCGAATTCTCCCCTGACGGAGAGGCAATCACAGGGCGTCTTCTGCCAGAATCTACGGGAGCGCCAGCCCAGCGGCACGGGTTTCTCCTGACCTGAGACGAGCCTGGCCCTTTTAAGCGCTATGGCCGGCGAGAAAAGCACAGCAGCCAAGTCCCCACCGTCAGCCAGAACTCTTACTGATCCGGAAGGCTCGTCCAAAGATGCATCGCTCCCGAAATGGAAGTTCTGTTCGTACTCGTGACGGTCCTTTCCGCTCAGCTCATCCACTATGAGAAAAAACGAAGGTTTGACGAAGACCACTAACCTTCTGTGCTTGATCGGGTCAGACAGAGAGAGGTAACCATCGTGAGAGCCCATCACAAAATCGAATGAGCTCTCCAACGCCACGTCTTCAAGTTGCGGAACGGCTCGATCCCTCCACACAAAAGGCCCCACCATTTCCGACTGGCTGCGTCCGTCCACGGTCACGGTGTTGTGAGCACTCGTCGACCTGAAGTAAGTCCTCCATTCGGGCCGACTGTGATAGGTGAACGTACCCGGGTCGATGAGGATCTCTCTCTCGCCCGTGTTGAGTGTGACCGACAGGCAGTCGGCGTGACCGTGAGCGGCAGTCTTACCCAGTCCCAGCTCGCCGCAGTCAAACACACACTTACTCTCCACGCCGTCTCTCTCTCCGGAAAGGACATAGTACCCCCCTTCGGAGAAGGCACGTGAGGAAGCCGGGCGGCCTCGCGCCGCCTCCGCGGAGAAACGCCGGGTTGTTTCACGTACTGTCTCGAGACCCGTCCCCCCAAGCAGGAATCCCGCCTCGCGCGGAATATCAACGACCCGTCGAAGGAAATCTTCCCTGTCAGTGAGATAGCCGGCACACGCCATGAGACCCTGGACGATCAAACGCGAATCTTCCGGAAGTATGACGGCCTGATCGTCAGAGTCTCCGATGTCGGGCATCGCTCCATTTCTCATAGACACATCGAGAATAAACTCACACATCTTCGCGAAGCGATGCCGAACGGGTTCGGGGATCTCAATTCCGTTCCTTCGAGCGAAGAGAAACACGATGGAGTACATCTCGACGACAAAACAGTGGTAATGCAGAGATTGCTCTTTGCTTACTCCATCAGGAAATGTCTGATTTAGTAGTTCTCTCCAGAGAATGGAGAGACCCTTCTCTCTCCATTTCGCCGCACCACGCATTCTCTGGAGCAGCGTCCCCACGATAAAGAGCGACATCCCCTGTGCGATGAGGTGATTGTTGGCGGAAGAGAACGTGGAAAGATTTCTGAACATGTGTCTCATCTGAAGTCGCATCGACCGTGCGATGCTACTTTCTATCTGAGGCGTCAGACCGTCGAAATCCTTGAGAGGAAAGATGGCCCAAAGCCAGGAGAAGACCCTAAGCGCTATCTCGAGAGAGGCGGCCCAGTTCACTCCCACGCCAGGAGGGTTCTGTTCTATCCATGCACAAAGTTGATCCACTATTTCCTGGGCATATTCCTTTTTGCGCGAGACAAAATAGGCTCGACCGAGAGCACCAAGATGCCTGTGCCTGTTCAGGTACCATACCCACCGAATCGATTCCTCGAAATCCCGATCCTTGAGGTCTATGAGACTCCAGTAGAGAACCGGACACCTTCGCTCGAGTCGATAGTCGAAGTGCCAGTCGATTGGGCTGCGCAGATCGTACTGACGACCGAGGACGGAGACGCGATGAGCAAGAGCCGCCTCCGCCTCCTTCAGATAGAGCCCACTCAGCGGACCCAGCCCGGAACGCAAAGTTTCGTCTTTCAGGTCGTAGAAAAACTCCCCTTCAAGGAGAGACTCGGCGGCGGAGTCATCGCGACTGATCCCACCCGCGTACGGTCCTCGGGACAGCGCGCTCGTCAGAAGAAGATATTCCACCAGATTCCGCACTTCTCTACCGGCCCTTACCCCCATCTCAGCGGGACTCATCATCTGCATTCTACGGACTTTCCAGATCAGACTTTTCATGGTCAAGACATGCTTAAGCGTGTGTAGTTCGGGCTCTCTCTTGTCAGATAGAACATTCACGACACCCGATCGAATCACTCACGGTCTTTCGACAGAACTCTCCGCCAGCTCAGCCAGGCTCGCGTTAGCGCACTCTCAGCGCTTCCCTGATTGAAGATACAACGTACCCCTGCTGCTCAGGAGTGAGTTCAGGATAGATCGGCAGGGCAAGACTTTCCTCAGAGGCCTTCTCAGAGTGTGGCAGGTCCCCCTTTGTGTAGCCAAGATCCCTGAAGCACTCCTGAAGATGAAGAGGCAGCGGATAGTAGATGTCCGTGCCTATGCCCCTCTTCTTGAGAAACTCCCTCACAGCATCTCTCCCAGGCACCCTCACTACATACTGGTTGAAGATAGAAACGTTCCCTTCTCTCACCTTGGGAGTCACTACTTTGGTGTCTCGGAAGAGCCTGTCGTATATGGCAGCGTTTTTTCTGCGCTTCGTGCTCCAGCTTTCCAGATACTTCAGTTTCACCTGAAGCACTGCTGCCTGGAGTGCGTCCAGTCTGCTGTTTATGCCGATCGCCTTGTGATAATACTTGGGCCTTGCCCCGTGAACTCGCAGTAACCGAAGCTTATCAGCCAAAGAGGAATCGTTAGTAACAACCATTCCTCCGTCCCCGTAAGCGCCCAGGTTTTTCGTGGGATAAAAGCTGAAGCAGCCTGCGGTACCCAGGGAGCCGGCCCTTTTTCCGTGGTAGGTAGCACCTATCGCCTGAGCCGCATCTTCGATAACGGCAAGCCCGGATTGAGAAGCCACCTCCAACAGAGGCCACATGTCCGCGCATTGCCCGAAGAGATGAACGGGCATTACGGCCTTGGTACTCTCCGTAATCCTCTCCCTCACCTGACCCGCGTCCAGATTGAAAGTGTCAGGCTCTATGTCGACAAAAACGGGACGAGCGCCGGTGTTCCATATAGTCCCAGCGGACGAGAAGAAACTGTAGGTCGACGTGATCACCTCATCTCCCGGTCCAATCCCGCACGCCTTGAGCGAGAGGAAGAGGGCATCAGTACCGGAGGCCACGGCGACTCCGTGCTCGACTCCGCAATAGCCGGCAACACTTGTCTCTAACTCCTTCACTCTTTCTCCGAGGATGAAGCCGCAATCCTCGAGTACTGCCGCCACGGCGCTGTCGATCTCTTCCTTTATGGACGAGTATTGCAGGCGGAGATCCAGCAGGGGTACCTCCATTTGATCCTCCCTAGTTAACGCCCCGTCTTGAGGCCCCGTCTTCGACTCTCAAGATGTCACACCTTGACGGCAGCGCTCACAAGCAGCGCTCGCTGTTTCAATCCCAGACCGGTTTGCACGGAGGGATTAGTGTTACCAGCTCACTGATTCTCCAGAAGCTGCTCCGGCGGAACGTCCTTCCAGACTCTAGCCGGTGCGCCCAAAGCTATCTTTCGCGGTGGCACGTCGCGCGTCACTACAGACCCCGCGGCCACAAGCGCATCTTCCCCTATGACCTTACCGGGCAAGATGACCGCTGCGGTTCCTATCCTGCCCCCTTTTCGGACAACAACTCCCTTGTAATGCTTGAATCTCTCTTTTGTACGTCCAACGAAGTTGTCATTCGATGTAGAAACCTGTGGCGCGATGAACACGCGGTCTTCCAGCACCGAATATGCAGTGATGTAGCTCTCGGTCTCCAGCTTGCAATAGCTCCCTATGGTGCATAGATTCTCTATAGTCACGCCTCTACCCACGATTGTGCATTCGCCCACCGTGACGTTTTCCCTCACCGTAGCCAGATCAGCTATAAGCACCCTGGCTCCGATCTGCGATCCTCTGTAGAGAACAGCTGACGTCCCGACTATGCATCCATCCCCTATCTTCGCGGGAGGAAGATCCGACCTGTCTTTCATCACACTTATCGCCGCCTTCATGGGAAGCTTCCCGATCACCGCATAGTCGTCTATCCTGACGTTGGCACCGATTACCGAATCAGGGTGAATAACGACCCCGTTTCCGATTACGCAGCCGGAGCCGATTTTAGCTCCCTCGGCTATCACAACATAAGACCCCAACGTACAGCTGGGATCAACGCTCGCCGTTCGATGAACGACCCTTTCCATACCGCCTCCTGAGAGCCGTTAAGTGTCACCCCAAAGCGACAACTCGTCGACTGCCTTCTCGTAATCACTCATCTTGCCAACATCAATCCACGGATCCTTGATTTCGTGAACGACCACTTTCTTCCCCGTCGATATGAGAATCCTGATTACATCAGGTATGTCTATCCTTCCCGTCTGAGTTATCTCGAGAACCTCTTGGTTCATCACGTACACACCTGCGGCAATGAGATGGGAAGTTCTAGGTTTTTCAACTATCCCTCGAATTGACCCGTCGCTCACCTCCAACACACCATATGGCACCTCGACGTCGTAACTGGTGGTCCCTACAGTCATGGTCGCCCCGCTCCTGACGTGAGAATCATAGAACTTCCCCAGGTCCAGCTTAGTTAGGATGTCGCAATTCATAACCAGAAAGGGCTGGCTTATCTTGTCCTTCAGGAGGAACAGGGCCCCAGCAGTACCCAGCATCTCGGTTTCATTGGTGTACTCGAGCGCAATTCCAAAGCGCGAGCCATCTCCGAAGTACGACTTCACGAGCTCCGCCTGGTAACTGGTCGTGATGAAGATCTTGCCAAAGCCACACTTCTTCAACTGAGAGATAATTATCTCCAGTATCGGCTTCTCACCTATGGGCAGGAGAGGCTTCGGAATCGTATAGGTCAGCGGTCTCATTCTGGAACCAAGACCGCCCGCCATCACGACTGCAAGCTTGTGTTCGTCTTTCGCCGGCATAACGCTTCTGCCTTACCGGGGCCTGCCTAGATGGCATAGGCCTCGGGTCTGTAAAGAGAAAAATGATCCGATATCCAGTCAACTGTCTTCTGCAGGCCCTCGTCCAGAGAAACGGAGGGTTGCCATCCAGTAATCTCCTTCATGCGGCCGGTGTCGGCCACAAGCTGCTCGACCTCGCTCTTACCGGGCCTGAGTCTGGCGGGGTCAAAGATGATTTCGGCCTTCTTGCCGATGACTGTGCAGATCTTGTCAACCAGTTGCCTTATCGAGACCTCTTTGCCTGAACCCACATTTGTCACTTTCCCCAGGGCCTCGGGACACTCCGCTATCTTTATGAATCCCTCGACAGTATCGGCCACGTAGGTCAAATCACGGGTCGGATGAGTCGCGCCTATATACACCATGCCACGCGAGATGACCTGAGTAATCACCGAAGGTATGACGGCGCGAGCTGACTGCCTCGGCCCGTATGTGTTGAAAGGCCGGATGATTGCAACGGGCAACTCAAACGATCTGTGGAAACTCTCGGCCAACTGGTCAGCACCTATCTTGCTCGCAGAATATGGAGATTGACCACACAGCGGATGCTTTTCATCAATAGGAACGTACTGGGCCGTCCCATAGACCTCGCTCGACGACGTATGGATGATTTTCCCAACTTCAGAATCTCTCGCAGCGGTGAGTACGTTCAGAGTTCCCAGAACGTTTGTTTCGACCACCTCAACCGGATGCACGTAGGAGTAAGGAATGGCAACGAGCGCACCAAGATGGAAAACAACATCTACGTCCTTGCAGGCGTTTCTGACGGCTTCGGGATCTCTCAGATCACCCTGAACAATCTCCAGCTTCTCCCGCGTCTGCGGGGCAAAGGTGTCGATGAAGCCACAAGTGCCTTTGGAGTTGTAACGAACGAACGCCTTCACAGAAGCTTTCAGCGAAATCAGCTTCTCGACAAGGTGGCTTCCCATGAAGCCACCGGCCCCTGTAACCAGGACTCTCTGCTCTTGCCAGTTCATTCTCACGTTCTCCTTTCGGTGGCCCTGCCCTCGTGTTCACCTCTTTGTTTCCCGAGTTTGTTTCGCCAATGATCAAGAAGGTCTGACAGAGTTTTCTCCAGCGAGATCTCGGGCTTCCAACCCAACGTTCTTTCTATCTTGGACCCGTCCCCTCTCTGGTAGCTAACGTCTCCACTCTTGAACCTGAAGACGTCGGTCTCAATACGAATCTCTCTGCTAGACATCGAAACTAGACGCTCTAGTATGCTGCGCATGGTCACGGCGTTCCCGGAGCAGACGTTGTATATCTCACCGGCCTCGCCCCTTGTGGCGGCCAGCACGTATGATCGAACCACGTCCCTCACGTCGCAGAAGTCTCTGTGCGAATCCAGGTTCCCAACCCGAACCACATCCTCACCCTTGAGCTCGCATTCTGCCACCTGGCTGGCGAAAGCGGAGCAGGCCATTCGCCGACTCTCCCCCGGCCCCGTATGATTGAACGCCCTGGTCCTGACGACCTTGAGCCCCGTGCACCTCCCCAATGTATCCGCGAGCATCTCCTGGGCCAGCTTGCTGGCTCCGTAGGGCGTCTCCGGAGTTGGAACGACGTCCTCCGTCAACGGGCCGCGGTCCTGAGACCTGGAAGAGCCGTAAACAGCACTAGAACTGGTTATTAGCACCACCGGCTCCAGCTTGATCTCGAGAATGCTGAGAAGCAGGTTCTGAGTGCCCAGCACGTTGACCCTGTAAAGCTCCCCCAACGCATCCCGTTTGAGCTCAAGCTGAGTGACGGCTGCAAGATGAAAGACCGTCTCCGGCCTGAATTCAATGAGCAGAGGGAGCAGCCCTTCTCTGTCACAGACGTCAAGCTCCTCCAGTCTGAAATCACCAGTGACCGAGACGAGCTCAGGATTCAAGGATGGGTCGTTAGTGATCCCCAGAACTCTCCAGCCTTCGTCCAACAGGAGCCTGACAAGATGACTACCGGCAAACCCGTTGGCTCCTGTTACCAGAGCTGTGGACACCGCTCAGATCCTCCAAATTGGACACAATCGGATAATTATACTACTTCTATATAGTTATCGTCAACAAGCCGGCTCGACATGAGGCCAAAGCTGCGGGCATCAAAGGGTTATCCATTGCTGGCCAAGAGGTTGACGGGTTTTCCCGGCAGACCGCTCCCCTCACTTCACGGAGCCACGCAGCCCTTTTCACGGACCCGACCTGCCCCCTTTGGCGCAGAACCGCCGTTCGGAGCCTGGAGCTTCCTTGCTTTCCAGCACGGCTCTGTATATACGGAGAAGTTTCTCCACATTCTCCGCGGCTTCCTCTTCGCTCTCTGAGGGAACCCGCTCTCTCTTCTCCTCCAGGACCCGTCTCAGCTTTTCCGCCATGTCGCTTGGGTCGCCCCTCCGAAACAGAACGACTCCTTCGGGCCGAAAAGCAGTATCGCTGGCCACTGCCGGTACCCCCAAAAATAAGGCCTCTCGAACTGACACTGAGTCGCCGTCCGCCAGAGTGCTTCTCAGCAGAACGTTCGAGCGTTCAAGAAGCGATATGAAATCCGGCAGATTTCTTTGAAGGAGCACGTGTTCCTCGAGCCCCAGAGACGCTATCGTGCCATGTAGTTCTCTCTCGTAAGATTCATTTCCGTACTTCGTCAGCACAATGACCAGACCCACGTCGGGATATCTCTCTTTCAATGTCCTCAGTGCCTGAACCGCGCTCAGCAGACCGTACTCGGACGAAGCCGCTCCTGTCGAGCAGATGACGGGCGAGTGAGAGGCCAGGAATTCCTCCACTACCGAAGGCAACTTCAACCTCTCTGCCTCGCGCGGTGAAAAGCAGTTGCTCATTCGATAAATCGGTGTGCCGGGCAAGACAGAACTCAGAATCTCTTCGATTTCCGAATTGCACGCGACCAGACCGTGGGCCATTCGCAAGAAGAACTTGGCCACTGCTAACTTCAGAGGACCTAGACTGCCTACGAAATCCCTGAACGCACCCCCCACAAAGGAAACAACGATGTTCCTTCCCGCAAGCCTTGCCAACGCTATGCATACTGTTCCGAGCCAGAAGGACCTGTAGCTGGCCGAAAGGTAGTGGAAGATGTCCGCGTCCCAGCAGGCAAAGGCCCTCAGCAACTGAAAGAACTCGAGCACTCTGTTGCTCGTGTTGAAATTGACAATGTTGTCTCCGGCAGGTCGACCCGAGCCAAGATTGAAGATGCCTACCTCCCAGTCCTTGAGAGAAAGGGCCGCCTCCATTTGCTTCATCAGAGTGGCCACCCCGCCGAACGGAGGCGGATAGTGTCCTATCAGAGTGACTTTCATCTTTGCTCCAAGTTCGGATGTCTAGCTGTTCCGTGCGGTCGCAGGGAAACATCCGACATCCGGGCCGCGGCAGCTTCCTGTGTCTATGAGGATTGCTTTCTCTACGCCGGAATACACGGCAAGAACGAACGCCGACTTCCAACAAGTCAGATTCGTTTGCCGGTTTTCTGCTCTATGTAAGCTCGCTTCTCCTCCCCTTGCTTCCTCAATTCCTCGTACAGCGTCACGATTTTATTCTCCACTGCCGTCACGCTGTGGTTCTCCGTGACAAACTGCCTCGCCCTCTCACCCAATCTTCTCCCGAGCACGGGACTTCGGAGGAGCTCAATAACTCTCGTCGCAAACTCCTGAGGCGTGTCTCCAAGCAGAAGGTCTCTGCCCGGCCTCGCAGCGACCCCGTCCATCCCAATTGTTGTGCTGACAACGGCCATTCCCATGGCCATTCCTTCCAGCATTCTTATTCTTACTCCCCCGCCAAAGCGCAGGGGAACCACCTGAACCATGCAACGTGTCACATACGGAGCCACGTCCTCAACATCTGCAAAGAGAACAATTCTGCGTCCGTCAACAAGCTTCTGGATACGTCTGGGCGGCCTGCGACCAACGATGAAGAGTCTGGCATCGGCTATCTCGCCGAGAATCAAGGGGAATATGGTTTCACAGAAAAAGATCAAGGCATCGACGTTAAAGTCCGCGTCAAGCGCCCCCAAGAATACGATGGAAGAAGGAATCTTCCCGCGCGAATCCGGGACGAATTTCTCGCAATCCACCATAACCGGAAGATGCCGAGAGATTCCCTTTATGCCGGCCAGTTTCTCGATGAGAATGCTGTCCGTCTCTGAAAGAGCAAGAACTCGGTCGAACTCAGAGTAAGCCCGTACCTCTCTATTTCTGACAGCGGAGAGGGTCTTTTCTATTTCGTGCCTTTCCCAGAAACCATCTGTCACGACAAGCCGTCTCTGATAACGCAAGAAATCAACGTCGTGCTCCAGAAGTATCTTACAATCTGCTTCGGCGAAACGGGCGGCATCGGCGGTATACCAGTAGTCGAACTGGACTATGTCGTAGGCGGACGAACGCGTTGCCTCAGCTACCGTTCTGGAAAGCTCGGGAGGAGCCAGGTAGTATGACTCAATAGGGAATCCGGAGAACATCGCCCTGAGCGAATTGAGCCCCTTGTAATATGCTGAATGAAACAGACTCTTCCTGTTGGGTAGAAGAAACGTGTACACTTTCTTGCAGTACGAACGTAGCTCTTCCACCTTAGGTGCGTCCCTCTTGTCCAAAAGACCGCAGACGAGGCTCACCTCGAAGTGCCTCGAGAGCACTTTCAGAAGATTAAGAGTAACTACCTTCGTTCCCTGGTCCGGCGGATAGGGCATTATCGGTTTTACAAGAAGTATCTTGGTCATGCGGCTCCGTCCATCGCTCAGGACCTATCTGAGCACAATAATCTTTCGTAAACATCTTCTACCCGCCGAGCCATCACATCGCGGGCAAAATGTTCCTTCACCCGGTCTCTTCCCCTCTCTCCCATTCTCCGTGCCTGCTCAGGATGTTCCAACATCCTGAGCATCGCTGCAGAAAACTCCTTGGGCCGAGCGGGTGGCACCAGAAGACCCGTCTCTCCCTCAACTATTACTTCAGGTATTCCATATATTCTACTGGCAATAACTGGCTTATAGGCTGCCATCGCCTCGAGGATAACAAACGGCATTCCCTCCATCAAAGAAGGTACGACCAGGCAGTCTACGTCTTGCATGATGCGCTGGACGTCATCCCTGTGCCCGAGAAAGAAGACTCTCTTTTCCAGGCCGAGTTGGCGGCACCTTCTTTTGAGGTCGCTCTTCTCAGGTCCATCACCCACCACCACCAGCGCCGCCTGGGCACCTCCTGCAACAGCTAACCTGGCGAACGCGTCGAGCAGAGTTCTGTGTCCCTTGCGCTCAATGAGGCTCCCAACGACTGCAAACACGAAAGCGGATTTCTTCAGACCCAGAGCTGCGCGTAGGCCAGATGATGTCGAGTCGTCGAGTTCGGCGATGTCAATTCCGTTGTGGATTACCTCGACCCGAGACGCTTTTATTCCGTGGACGTCCGTGAGAAAAGGAACGTTCGAACGCGTGATCGAGATAACCTGCTGGATGAAAAGTGCGCTAAGCCTCTTTGCCGTACGCCTCTTCCAAAGCGTTTCGACCATCGCCAGATGTTCCGTCGTTACTACGAAGCGGCATCCTGCAAACCTGGCGACGGGTGCAACAAGACTGGCCTGAGCATCGTACGTTCCCGCAAGATTAATATGTAGAATATCCGGCTTCCATCTTCTGACCATACGGAAGAAGTTCCAGTACCCTGTGATATCGTAAGGGCCGCTAAGGCTGGTCTCAAAGACACGCACACCGATTGCTCCGAGACGCTCGGCAAAGCCGCCGAGGTTCACATCCTTTCTTGTAACCACACACGTAACGTACCTGTCCCTCCTTAGTCCCGAGATTAGCAACTCAAGATACTTCTCGGCCCCCCCGAAATAGGGAGCATCGCTGAAGTACATGATTCGTGAGGGACTATCGTTCATCACACTTACAGAGCTCCTGCCTGTGTCCCCTCTTCCTTAAGGTGCCTCCGGTCCACGATGTTTCTCGGCCATGACAGCTCTTGCGATGTCGAGCGTCGCGGCCGCGTTATTATCCCAGCTGTGTTTCTCCTCAACCACCCTTCTTGCGTTCCTGCCCAAATT
>Ga0209636_10000903_pt1 | contig 29481 bp, 18 predicted proteins | sample DeeMarSWOR152_54_FD_187464 | JGI IMG/M metagenome (GOLD analysis project Ga0209636, IMG submission 187464) | Marine sediment microbial communities from White Oak River estuary, North Carolina - WOR-1-52-54 (SPAdes) (version 2) | ecosystem: Environmental > Aquatic > Marine > Intertidal zone >...
CTCTTTGCTCGACCGGTTTCTCGCCTCTCTTGGCGCCTCCCGTGTTATCGACAGGCATATCCTGAAGAACCTCAACCGAAGGGCTGCCCTAACCTCAATGGTCGGTTCCCCTGCTCTTCTCGAAGACGTCGGAAACAGCCGGACTGTTCTCAATTTCGGCGCCAATCCTTTTTCGAACCATGACCTCTTCATCAGCTTTGCCCGGAGGCTTGTCCACGCCAGAGTGGAAAAAGGCGCAAAGCTTATCACGTTTGATGTACGGCTGTCCGAGACAGCCGCAAAAAGTGATGCCTGGTATCCGACAAAGGCCGGAACCGACGGCATCGTCGCCCTCGCCATGGCCAGAACGATCGTTGATAAAGGCCTGGCAGACTCGAATTTCATAGAAAATAAAACAGATTTCACTCTTTCGAATCTCAAGAGTCTTCTCGATCCCTACTCCCCTCAGTCTGCCGAGAGAGAGAGCGGAGTCAATGCATCAGATATCGAACGGCTTGCGGTAGATTTTGCCACACATAAGCCATCCGTAGCCATATTTGGAGGAGGAATAACCGACCATGAGAACGGAACCCAGAACGCAAGGTGTGTTTCCCTCTTGAACTGGCTTGTCGGAAATCTCGAGCAAGAAGGGGGGCTTTTCTTCCCACGGCTTCCTGGTCGTCAATCGGATAAAGAAAAACAATCCCAGCTCATCCTACCGAACCGAGGGAACACCATCAGGGGAATTCAGGAACTCGAGCAGACCAAGGCCCGAATCGACACCTACTTCGCCTATCTTTCCAATCCCGCGTACTCCGAACCTGACTGTCAATCAGCCGCTCGCCTCCTGAATAACGACAAAGCCGTTCCCTTTCTCGCGGTCATGGATACTCACCTGACCGAAACAGCCATGCTCGCTGACGTCGTTCTTCCTGCAGCCACCTATCTTGAAGGATGGGGTCTGAACAGTGCTCCTTCTTTAAATGGCATTCCCATCCTTAATCTCAGACAGCCGGTTGTTTCTTTACTGAGTCCAGCCAGAGCCTTACGGTCCCCTGCTTTTGATGTCGGGAAACTCCTTGAGCCCTCTTTTCAACCCATGGGTGAAGCGGTTGAAATCGGAAACATGTGCCTGGAACTGGCCCGCCGGATCAGAGGAAATGTCTCGAATAAATTTCCTTTCCAGGATACACAAGAATATGTTTTAAAGGAAATACGTGGCTACGGAATCCAGGGAGGCCTGGAAAGCTTGAAAGAAAATGGATTCTGGGTCAATCACACAGCAAAAAAGAACTCTCTTCCCAGTAAAAACGACAGGAGCCTTCTCCTGAAAATCCCGAAGGTGAAAATATATTCAAGGGGACTGGGACAGGAGTGCGGCACTCCCTTGCCCGGCTATCAGGCTATCTCATCGAACTCTCGCAAAAAGAATGATGAGTTCATCCTCACGACTTTCAAGCCCAATCTCATGGGAAGAGGAACAGCCAACAGCAAATGGATTCGGGAGATACTCCACGAAAACCGTCTGTGGATCAATAAAAAAGTTGCTGGCCAGCTGGGAATCAAGAATGGCGACAGGATACGCGTAATATCGAAAAAGGGTTCCTTGACCGCCAGGGCCACTCCAACCAGCCGGATCCATCCGGAATCTGTGGCCCTTGCTGAAGGTTTAGGACACACGGCGATAGGGAATGTGGCCAGAAGCAGAAGATTTAAAAGTCAGGACAGTGATACGTCTCTCATCTGGTGGGCTCAAAAAGGGAATGGAGTGAACCCGATGGAGATAATTGAGATGCAATATGACCCGAGAGGCGGGGGCTTGGGCTTAAAAGACACAGTGGTCCGAATAGAGAAGATATAAGGAGGCCAAAGAAAATGATAAAAAAACAGACATTGATTGCCGCTGCCTTTATCTTCTTTTGCATGGTGACATCACTCATGGCCAGCGCAAACGGCAACGAAATAAAAAGGCTAACCTATTCAGGGAATAATGTAGTGGAGTACCCGTGCTTGAGTGATGACGGACGATTGATGCTTTATGTGTTGGAAATCAAGGAGGGCGAGACAGCGACCAGAGCAGTGATGCTATTGGATGTCGAAAGCGGAAAAGAAAAGGAGCTTTTCCGGAGCGGGACGAAGATGGCACTTCCACCGTACGAAAATATTCCCCTTTTGGTTGGTTCCAAACCCCCTGTCATAAGCGGAAACGGGCAGGTCGCTGTCTTCTCGTTGACTCTGGGAGAGCCTGAAAACATTCTGGACCACTATTTGGGTGTCATCAATACAGACGGTTCCAATCTGAGGGTTTTCTCCTTCCCGATCGAATCCTTAAAAGAAAAAAACTGGCAGTCACTTGAGTTTAAAAGCTCAGTGTGGGAGCGGATTTCCAATTATGCTGTGGATAGAACAGGAAATCGTATCGCCTGTCTGCTCAAGGGTCATCTGGGCCCGAGGAGATACGGCAGCCCGAGCGGCATCATACTCCTCGACACAACGGACGAAAAACAACGGACAGTCATTTGTCCCGATTTCAACGGCACAGAATGGGAGTGGACCTCCTTTCCCCAACGCCCACTTCTCGGAGGGGGTTGGTCATTTTGCCTGAGTGGAAACGGAAAGACACTCGTGTTCGGAGCCCAATCCTCTGAGGACAAGACCGACTATGACCTCTACACCATGGATTGGAATGGGCAGGCATTCAAGCGGATAACCGATTTTCATGACCGTTGGTTCAGCCTGGCAGATATCAGCGACAACGGGGAAACAGTCGTCTTCTTTTATAATGGTAAAAAAGAACAGGGTATGGGAACATATGCCATTTATTCTGACGGGTCAGGATTGAAGTACCTTGAATCCAGTGTTAGCCCCAGGATTGAATTTTTTGACCTTTCCGGAAACGGCCGCTACATTCTGTATAAACACGTGTATACAGGGATGGTATTCGACCTCCGGACCGGCAAGGAAATGAAAGCCTTTGACGAGGGGACTCCGGGCTATATTAAAGGTATCATCCCCATGGACTTCCCCCGTCTGCCTGCGTTCTGGGGACCACGCATCATGAGTTTCAAAGGAGATAGAGTCCTTCTCGTCGGCCCTCCTTCAGGAAAAGATACTCCTGAAATACACCTACTGCAGATCGATGTGAAATAAGATGAGTGCTCGAAAATTCAAAAAGAAATTCCGGCTACTGTTCGCTCTCTTCATTCTCATCCTCCTTATCAGCGCAGGGTATGTGACGGCTTTCCTCGCCCGATACTCAGCCACAAGCGAACGCGTCTGCCGACAGTGTCATCCTGAACTCTCAGAGTTATGGATAAAGTCAAACGGACATCCTTCAGACCAGACGAGCTGCTACCAATGTCATTCCCGGGAATTCACATTCAAGCCCGAAGGATGGAATGTTTTCCAGCATTTCCGCGATCAGCTGGCACCTCCTGAATACCTGGCGGACGATGGGCTCACTTCCCAAAGATGTCTGGAGTGTCATTTAGATATTCTTGAATTCAACTACCAGGTCAAAAAAAAGGTGATCCAGTTCAATCACCGCTATCACCGCGATGAGGGCCTGGAATGCGTGGACTGTCACCGGAGCACAGGACATGAATACATGACTGAAGGCACCAACCGTCCCACTGTTACAGAGTGTCTTGAATGCCATATCAGGGAATTCGAGGGCCCGCCGAAGAACCAAAAATGCCTGAATTGTCACGATGTCATGTTGGCCCCTGGAAAGAGTCGATAATGAACGGAACTGAACTTTGCTGATGAGTTGTGAACGTCTAGTGAGAAATGGAAGAATATGATTAAGACCTTTGATATCTTTTTCATTCTTGTTGCGCTCGCAGTTTTTATCTTTGGTTTGAATCGGAGGTTTCGGCTGTGGCGCGTGGGCAAAAATATCAAGCCATCCGGCAGAATGGGGCCGAGAATAAAATCCCTTTTGTGGGAAGGAATCGCCCACCGGAGAATTTTACAGGATTTTTATCCCGGCCTTCTTCATCTTTTCCTGTTCCTGGGCATTCTGACACCCCTTATTGTGATTATTATCACTCAGTTTACGTTCACTCTTCCGCTCTGGTTCGCGCGCCTCCTATCTCTTACTCTCGACTTAATCGCGCTCGCTGCCCTCGCAGGTATAATCCTGATCATTTACCGGCGCTATGTCACCCGTCCGCCGCGCCTTGACAACCGGCCTGAAGACTTGAGCGCTCTTGTTCTCATCTTACTTATCCTTTTAACCGGCATTCTCCTCGAAAGCTTGAGAGTGTCTGTGATCGGGAAAGACGTGACTGTCTGGGCGCCGTTGGGCAATTCGTTTGCCGCGCTCATCAATATTTTTGCCCTGAATACGAGTGCCAAAGGCTTCATGGCAATGATTGTGTTCAGGATTCATTTTTTCCTTGTTCTGGCCACATTCGCCTACATCCCCTACTCCAGACTTTTCCATGTCATCAGCGCCCCGATGAACATGCTCTTTCGCTCTCTTGAGCCCAAGGGAATCCTTTCTTATCTAGACCTTGAGGATGAAGAGACGGAGAGCTTTGGAGTGTCCAAAATAGAGGAATTCACATGGAAACAGCTCATGGATCTCGATGCCTGCACCCGCTGTGGACGGTGTCAGGACAATTGTCCCGCCCACCTGACAGACAAGCCCCTCTCTCCGAAGAAAATCATCAATGATTTGAAAGACCATATGTCTTTGAGAGCTCTTCACATCTTAAAAGCCAAAGCAAGGGGGAATGAACCGGAAGAAGTCCCTCCACTCGCAGGCAGCATTATAGAGAAAGATGAGCTCTGGGCATGCACCACTTGCCGTTCCTGTATGGACCACTGTCCGGTCTACATCGAACATGTCGACAAGATTATTGATATGCGGCGGTATCAGGTGCTCATGGAAAGCCAGTTTCCAGAGGAACTCACAACAGCTTTCAAGGGCCTGGAAAACAATTCGAATCCATGGGGAATGGGACGCGATGCCCGTGCGGACTGGGTGAAAGAACTCGATGTTCCTATTCTATCGGATATCCCAGGAAAAGAGATCGATTTTCTGTTCTTTGTGGGATGCATCCGTTCCTATGACGACCGCAACAAGAAAGTCGCAGAGGCAATAACAAGAATCCTTCATCACCTCGGCGTTCAATTCGCCATATTAGGGATGGAAGAAGGATGCTGTGGCGACCCGGCCCGCCGTGTAGGCAACGAATACCTGTACCAGATTCTGGCTCAGACCAACATCGAAACATTTAAGCGCTACAACATCAAAAAGATACTCACCTCCTGCCCCCATTGTTACAACACTCTTAAGGTCGAGTATCCGCAGCTCGGATTCAGTTGTGACGTTATCCACCATACCGAATTCCTGCAGGAGGCCATCCGGAACGGACGCCTCCAATTCAGCCATCCTTTGAACAAAAGACTGACTTACCATGATCCCTGTTATCTTGGACGCTACAGCGGAATCTACGAGCCTCCAAGAGAAGTCTTGAAATCCATGGATTCCCTGGTCCTCAAAGAGATGAAACATTCCAAAATTGACTCGTTGTGCTGTGGAGCCGGGGGAGGTTGGATGTGGATGGACGAAAAGATCGGAAAGCGAATCAATATCCATCGTCTGGAAGATGCGCTGACCACAAACCCGGAGTGGATCGCCACCGCTTGTCCGTTCTGTGTGACAATGTTCGACGATGCGATCAAAGATAAGGGAATGGAAGATGATTTGAAAATATGGGATATTGCCGAGGTGGTGGAGCAGGCTCTTTTTGGAGAGAAAAAGAAGCCTTCTTTCCCGGCCGAACCTTCAACTTGACATCTTTACCCTCAGAATCCCTGTCACTCAAAAAAACACATCGTATTATACGGGTAATCTATAGCATCTGAATGACAGGGAAATTGCTAGAGCGACATCGGAGGATTTAGCTTTCCCGATGCTTCCTTCGAGGGAATTCGACGCAGTCGAATCCGAGGACTGTCTGAGCACTGAGATATTAATCGGGCGGGATTGAATAAAGCAGAGATTTATCAGTCGTGAAAAAAGATGAACATGCGGAGTTCCGCAGGACCGAGAAGGATGGGGAGGGAATAGCGTTTAAAATCCGACTGGAGCAAAGCGATTTCCCTGTTGTTCCCTTTTGACTATGGACAAATGAAGGATTGTTCTGGCTGTTCACGCACTATTGCGTGAGAACATCGCGGAAGGCAGAAATGGCCCTGTCAATGTCTTCATCATCGATATCCTTATGAACAACAAAGCGAATGCCTCCGGTTGTCGCCAGGGCGAGCACCTTTCTTTCTTTCATTTTGGCTAAGAACTCAGTAATGGAGATTCCGGGGTGATCAAAACCGAATATGATGATGTTTGTTTGTATATTTTCCGGAGTGAGGGAAATTCCTTGGAACTCAGCGATAGATAAGGCCAATCTTTTTGCTCTATCATGGTCCTCTTGAAGCCTTTCGACCATTTCTGTTAGGGCGACAATTCCTGGAGCCGCAAGAACTCCCACCTGCCTCAATCCCCCACCAAGCGCTTTTCTCACGCGGCGCGCATAATCGATGAAATCCTGCGGTCCGACAAGCAGAGAGCCGACTGGCGCAGAGAGCCCCTTGGAGAGACAGAACATCAACGAATCGCCAATCGCAGCGTATTCTTTGACAGGGATTCCGGAAGCTGTACTAGCGTTGAACACTCGGGCTCCGTCAAAATGAATCTTCACATCATGCCTGTCAGCGATTTCCCGTATGGTTTTCAAATTGTCCATGGGCACTACAGCTCCGCTCCAGTTGTTATGCGAATTCTCGACACAAATCAGGGATGTGCGGGGAATATGGACAGAGGGCTTCCTTATGTTTTTTTCTATCTCTTCTGGGTCCATGGCTCCGCGATTGGATTGGAGAGGTCTCGGAGTAACCCTCGAGATAAAAGTCATGTGTGTGGATTCCATGTTGTAGATGTGAGAACGGGCTTCAATGATGACTTCTTCTAATTCTCTGGTCCAGACTTTGATCGCAATGGAATTCCCCATGGTTCCTGAAGGAACATACAGAGCCGCCTCCTTGCCCATGATATCCGCAGCCATAGACTCCAGCTTCTGAACAGTCGGGTCATCCCCCAGCACATCGTCTCCCAGCTCGGCTTCTACCATCGCTTTTTTCATGTTTTCAGTGGGCCGTGTAACCGTATCGCTCCTAAAATCGGAATATTCATGCATCACATAATCTCCTTTTTAACGAGGCCTCATTATAAAAAAAATCGACTCCCACAGCATACCATTTTTCCGGAAATAACGCATTTCCATTTCCGTGATGAAGAATATTAAGGTGGAGTATCAGGAAAAGTCAGGCTGAGTGTTGAGAAAACCGTAGGCTCCGGCTTTTGGATTCAAAAACACTCAGCCTGAACTATAGCACATCTCTTGTTATCTCGGTTTTGGAAATGCTTCCTCCGGAAAGCACAGGGGCCCGAAGGATAAGGAAAAAGGATGTTTATTCTCACTTCTTCCGTTTCCAAGCGCTGCTTCATCCGAAAGAATTTGAGTTTTCGAACGCACAAAGAACGACTGCGACTTGAGAGGAATGAGAGCTCATTCCTCTCTACCCGGAAACTTATTCACCGTTTACTTGGTTATTAATCTATGGTATAGATAATTCTTATACCTTTTTTGAAATTTGAATCATGCAACCAGCAAAAACTTATAAATTACTGCTTTATTCACTCATCTTCCTTATCATATTTTTCTCAAGCTCTATTCTGAGTTACCGGACTGTCATCAAAGGGGAAATGGTTACGATCCCGAATCTTGTTGGAAAAACCCTTGAGGATGCAAGAACTGAGCTAACAAGAAAACGATTATCCATCGTTCAGATGGGAATTCAATTCGACACACGGTATGAGCGGGGAAGAATCATATTCCATGAGCCTTCTGCCGGTTCCAAAATAAAAATCAACAATGTCGTTAAAGTCATATTGAGTGCGGGGAAGGAGAAAGTCTTTGTCCCCCTCATTAAAGGGGAAAATTTCCAGAATTTAGGGCCTATCCTTCAAGAGGCTGGAATTGTCAGGGGCACTATTTCTCATGTGCATAGTCCTAAGAATGCAGCGGGAAAAATCCTGGCTCAATACCCACCTGCTCAGGAAGAAGTCGGTCGAGGTTCAGCTGTGAGCCTTCTAATCAGCGAAGGAGAATGGGAGAAAAGATACGTTATGCCCGATTTAATCGGGAAGAGAGCTGAAGATGTTATACCCCGGCTTGAGGAATTAAATTTTAAAGTTGAAGATGTTCGCGATACTTACTACCCAGGGCTCAGCTCAGGAATCATAATCAAACAACATCCGAATCAAGGCTATATGGTCCAAAAAAACTTTCCGATTACGCTGGAGGTCAGCAAATAATGATTCAAATCGCTCCATCCATACTCTCTGCAGACTTTACAAAAATCGAGGAAGCCGTGAGGCTGGCGGAGGAAGCCGGGGCCGATGTGATTCACATTGATGTCATGGATGGGCACTTTGTTCCCAATCTGACATTCGGGCCTCAACTGGTCGCCTCGTTAAGGAAAAAAACTTCTATTCCTCTTGATGTGCACCTTATGATAGACAATCCTCGCACATTCATCCCCCTCTTTGCGGAAGCCGGAGCCGATTGGATATCCATTCATGTTGAAGCTTCTGTCCATCTTCATAAAGATGTGACTTTGATCAAAGAATACGAGAAAAAGGCAGGCTTGGCTCTGAATCCCGCCACTCCACTCCACTTGATAAACGAGATCCTCAATGAATTAGACTTTATTCTTCTAATGACAGTCAATCCAGGCTGGGGAGGTCAAGAATTCATTGAATCCTGTCACTCAAAGATTTCTAAACTCAAAAACTGGATCACAGGTCAACGACTCCGGATACCGATTGAGATCGACGGCGGAGTGAATCTTTCCAACATGGAAGAACTCATCAAGGATGGAGCTGACATTCTCGTCGCTGGTTCTGCAGTTTTCAGTGAGAAAAATCCCCGGGATGCAATCGTCAAAATGAAGGAGCTGGCAAATAAAGCCAAGCAGCCATGAATTGCTTAGTGACTGGAGCCGCAGGATTTATTGGTTCCCATCTGTGTCGAAGGCTCCTCAAAGAACAATATCGAGTCCTGGGAGTTGACTCGTTTTCCGATTTTTACCCGAGATGGATAAAACAAAAAAATATCGAATCCCTGACCAAAGAAAAAAATTTTGAATTTATTGAGAAAGATTTAAATGACCTGGATTTAGAAGGCACGCTCATCAATATTGAGCATATCTTCCATCTTGCCGCACAAGCCGGAGTCAGAGGCAGTTGGGGCGAAAATTTCTCCGTTTACTCTCAAAATAATATCGAAGCCACTCAGAAACTGCTGGAAGCATCCCGGGACTCTCGCATCAAAAAATTCATCTACGCGTCCTCATCTTCTGTCTACGGTTTCTGCCCGGAGCTTCCCATGTTAGAAACAAGTCCCCTTTATCCTTTCTCTCCCTACGGAGTGACCAAACTGGCCGCTGAACACCTCTGCCTTCTTTACTCTAAGAACTTCGGGATTCCGACAGTTTCGCTCCGGTTTTTTACGGTCTACGGTCCAGGTCAACGCCCGGATATGGCTTTTCATGTATTCCTTAAATCAATCGCTGAAGATAAAGAGATTTCAATCTTTGGGGATGGGAATCAAACCAGAGATTTTACATATATTGATGACATTGTCGAAGCCACTTATGCCTCTATGGAAAAAGGAAAAGAGGGGGAAATCTACAATATCGGAGGCGGGAACAGGACAAAGCTTGAAAATACCATTCCCATCCTTGAGGAAATATGCGGGAAAAAAATCAAGGTCAAAAATCAAGGCGAACAAAAAGGAGACGTTCCACACACTTATGCGGGGATTGAAAAAGCCGTTAACGACCTCGATTATTCTCCTCAAACTCGACTCCTGGATGGACTCAAAGAGGAATGGGCGTGGATTCAAAAGCTTTACCATTCTTAGACGGAGTTGGATAATGCGCGGAATTAAAGAAAGTTCTTTAATGAAAATAACATTTGCACTTGCAATTTCTCTCCTCTATATTCTGTTTGGTTCTGGATGCAAGAGCGAACAAATAGAGATATCGCCAGAGATCGCCTCATCCGCTGAGAATTTATACACTGAGGGAGAAAAATACATCAAGAAAGACCCTGAGAGAGCCCGTTTTTATTTCAGGCAAATCATTGAATCTTTTCCACAAGACATCTATGCCCAACAGGCCAAACTGGCTATCGCTGATTCTTTTTTTCGAAAAGGGGATGAAGCGAGCATGATAATCGCCGCTTCAGAATACAGGTATTTCATTAAAGAATACCCACACAGCCCCTCGGTCGCGTATGCTCAATCTCAAATTGCATTGACTTACTATAGAAAAATTCTCAGTCCGGGAAGGGATCCAGAGAAGACACGCCTGGCCCTTGAAGAGTTCAAAAAATTGCTGACGAATTATCCTACGAGCGAAGAAGCCAGGAATGCCCAAGAAAAAATATTAGAATGCGAAGAAAGATTGGCGGAACATACTTTTCAAATAGGGCTGGTCTACTACAATATGAGAGTCTACAGGGCCGCAGTGAAAAGACTGGCAGGAATCCTGACTAGTTTTCCCAATTTCTCAAGAATGGATAAAGTGTATTTCTATCTGGGCGATTCTTTATTTAAAGGAATGAACTACGCGGATGCAACCTCTCATTTCACAAAATTAGTATCCGACTTTCCCCAGAGCAAATTCGCGAAGAAAGCCAAAAAGAAACTCAACAAGTTAGAGAAGTTGAGAAAAGAAGCAGAAAAAAAGCCCCCTCCGATAAAAAAGGCCCCGATAAAAAAGGATATGGATCAATAAAGCGGGAGACTCAAATGAAAAAAACACACGCTTATACCTTTTGCGTTTCATTGATACTGATCCTCAGCTGCTTCTCTTCAGCTGCAGCTCAGGAGCGAAATCTGTTTAATGCTGTATCCATCAGCCCCGGAATTGGCTTTGAATACATCTCGCGAACCATAAGCTGGGACGATGATCAATACACATCAAAACTCAAATCCAATTATTTCACACTCGACACAGAAATCGAGCTCCAGAGTGGCCTGTTCGTGCGTGCGGTTTTCGGATTAACGACGTCCAACTATGAATCACTGGTATTCAGACAGCTTCCCCTTTCTGTCGAATTGGGGAGAGAAATCGGCAACATCGGAGGGTACCTTTTTGGAGCGGACATCAAAAAAGGCATAATTCATTCCGAAGACCTGAGAATAGACCTCCTGGGCCAATTCTTTTACGGCATCGGAAGCAAGAAAGAATGGGAGATTCCCGACTTGTCCGTAGAAGGGACCATTGAAGGCCGGCCCAACTGGATGAGCCTCGCGCTGGGGCCGGTTTTCACATATACGGGATTTGATACTTTCTTTCCCTATCTTTATTTGAATTTCAACAAGTTTTGGGGAAGATTCAGAATGGACGAGACCATCCAGGATCTGGAAGGAAGTGAAATTAAAAAAATAAAAGGAGAGAGTTCGTTTTGTGTTTCTCTTGGATTGACCTTTAAGGTTACCGAATCCCTCAGCCTCAAATCAGAAGCAAGGTTCTTGCCTTATAAGGATGGAATCGATTCTGGAATCATGGTAAAGGCAATGTATTCTTTTTATTGATATAAAGGAGAAGACTATGAAAAGGGAAAAACACATCTTTGCGACTCTTCTCATTCCTTTCTTTCTTTTTTCGCTAACCTTAAGACTGACTAGGCTCGATAGAAATGATAAAGTGGCTTCTTCTCTCAGGCTCCAGGAAACAAAATATTTGGCGGGAGAAAATCTTCATCTTTCCAAAAGTCAACAGAGTACTCCAAAAAAGGCTTCTACTGAACGCAGACTTCAATTAACAAGGAAAACAAAAGGAAGAGCGGCAGAATCCCCTTCTGCAAAGATACTGAGGAGGATCCGTCCGGAAAACCTGGCCTTATCTAAAAGCGATAGAAAACAAGACGGAAATTCGTCTTTCAATCCTGAAAAATTCAAACTCATAAACGAAGGAAGGATCAATCACTTCAATGGAAGGCGATATGCTCAAGACCAAATCCTTGTCAAATTCAAGCCATCGCTTTCAGAAGAAATGAGAGAAGCCACCGTGGTCGCGTATCAGGCTAGAAAGATCAGACGAATTCCAAGGATTGACGTCTATCAGCTCCAAACCCCTGAAAACGTTTCCGTTGAAGAGATGCTCTACCTTCTCGAGAGAAATCCCGATGTGGAATACGCAGAACCGAACTATATTAGACGTCTTGCCTTGACTCCGAATGATCCGTTTTTCGACTATCAATATGCTCTTTATAATCCAGGCCAAGCCGTGCCTCCTGGCAGTCCTCAGGGAATAGAAATACCTGATATCAAAGCCAGAGAAGCCTGGGAAGAAACCACAGGCAATGAAGAAGTTATCATAGCTATTCTTGATACTGGAGTGGATTTTAGCCATCCTGACCTCGATGACAAACTTCTCTTGAACGGCTATGATTTTGTCTACGATGACTCTGATCCTACTGATGATGATGGACATGGAACCTATGTCGCGGGAATCGCTGCTGCCGAGACAAACAACGGAGAAGGCATAGCTGGGGTAGCCTGGAACTGTAAAATTATGCCTCTAAAAGTGGTGTTCACCCAAGTTACACCCCCTGATGAACCTTATTCGGAGATCGGTTGGATTGCGGACGCTATACGGCATGCAGTCGATAATGGCGCGGATGTGATTAATATGAGCTTTGGAAGTCCGGATTATTCTCAAGCTGAAAGAGATGCAATAAGATATGCCTACAATAATGGTGTCGTGGTCGTTGCTGCGGCTGGAAACGACGGAATCGAGACTTACTATCCCGCAGCTTACGATGAATGCATTGCTGTGGCGGCGACAAATTCAAACGATGAAAGAGTCACTTTTGTGAATACAGCTACAGACCTTCCACCATGGGAATCCAACTATGGCCCTGAAATTGATGTGGCCGCTCCAGGAGACGAAATCATTAGTCTTGTTCCTACTTGGTACCCAGCACTAATATGGGGAGATATTACAGTGCCTCCTTACGGTTTTGCCAGTGGTACATCAGCATCCGCTCCTCATGTGGCGGGATTAGCGGCCCTTATCATAAGTATAAAAGGAATGGAAGAAGGTGATATTCTTCTCGATGAGAATGGTATTCTGATTGTTGAAAATGTCATGAATATCATCCGCTACACAGCCGATGATGTGAACTTTACAAATTATTCGGGAAGGGATGATTTTATTGGATACGGACGCATTAACATGGAAAGAGCCCTCGTGCCGATCATTATCTCTTCATTGAATAAAAAAAGATGATTAGATCTCTTCATATCAAGAACTTAGCCACTATAGAAGAGATTGACCTCCCGCTTCAAGAAGGATTCACCATTCTCACAGGAGAAACAGGTGCGGGTAAATCCATAATCATTGATGGGATAAGACTCATCCTCGGAGAGAAAGGATCTCCGGATATGATCCGCACAGGGACAAAAGAGACTTCCGTTGAGGTCATTTTTCCTTTCCATCAAAAAATGACGGATTTTCACGAATATTTCCCAGAATCAGATGAGGAAATGCTCGTCCAGAGAAGAGTCTTTGCGCGAGGAGCAGGAAAAGCCTACATAAACGGAACCCTTGTGCCCAACAGAAGACTGAAAGAAACAGGAGAAAAGCTTGTTGATATTTACGGCCAGAATGACCATGTGTTCCTCCTCAACCTCGACTTTCAGTTGAATTACCTCGATGACTATGCAGACGCCTCTTCCATCAAAAAGGATGTATCCCAGCAGGCCAAAGAATTTAAAAAAATATCTAAAGAAAAAAAGGACCTCGAAAACAGAGAGAGAGAAAGAGAACAACGTATTGATTTTTTAGAATTCCAGATAAAGGAAATCGAAAAAGCCGAACTCAAACGAGGAGAAGAAGAGGAACTCCACAGCGCCAGGAACATTCTCAAGAACGCAGAAAAAATAGGCTCTCTTGTGGAAAAAGCTCTGAGTATCTCCTACCACCAAGAGAATTCAATCTCTTCCCTTCTCGCTCAGCTTCGAAATGCTGTCCACGACCTTGTAGACTTTGACAAAACATTTAAAGAGACTGAGGAATCCATCAATCAGTTTTCCATCACGATCCAGGAGTTTTCCGATTTTTTACTCAAGTTCAAGGAAAAACAGGAAACGGCTCCTGAGAAATTAGAAGAGCTCGAGGAACGTCTCAGCCAGATAGAAAAACTAAAAAGAAAGTATGGAAGCAACATCGACGAAATACTCAGCTATCTGGAAAAAGCCAAACAGGAATATGAGGAACTCAGCACCAGCCAAGAAAAGCTGGCAGACCTGGAAAAAGAGATTGAAAGAGTGTTCAACCAATACAAGATTCATGCAGAAAAACTCTCTCAAACGAGAAAAAAAAGTGCAACTATACTCGAGAGAAATGTGGAAAAGGAAATAAGCCTTTTAGGAATGAAAAAGGCACGATTCAAGATAAGAATCGAAAGCTTTCCGCCCAGCCCGGATTCTATGGACAGAGTGAAAGAGAGTGGCACTGAAGAAGTGGAATTCCTCATAAGCCCGAATCCGGGAGAGGAGTTGAGGCCTTTGAGGAAAATTGCCTCCGGCGGTGAACTTTCCAGAGTGATGCTCGCGCTCAAAACCATCGGCAAAGAAACAGAGACATTAAAAACCATGATTTTCGACGAGATCGATTCCGGCATCGGAGGAAAGACCGCTGAATTTGTGGCATTGAAGCTCAAAAAATTATCCAGCACACATCAGATCATCTGCATAACCCACCTTCCTCAGATCGCCTCTTTTGCCACCCATCATTATAAAATTGATAAAAAAATCGATAAAGAACGGACTTTTACGACTATCAAAAAACTTTCCTTCAAGGAGAGAATTACAGAAGTTGCCCGGCTTCTGGCTGGAAGTCACATCACTGAGACAACTCTGAAAAATGCCCAAGAAATGCTCACTCATAACCTTGGGGAAAACTCTGTACAATAATAATAAATGACCTGTTTTCAAAAGTGTAAAGCCGAAGTCGAAAAGCCGCGCTGAAAATTCCCATGAAAAAAGAGAGCATCAATTTGAGAAAGATGAGATTTACCATCCACACCTTTGGGTGCCAGATGAACGAGAACGATTCAGAGCGCATCGCGGGAATCTTGGCCGCTGAGGGAGCCCAGCCGTCGGATTCCCTTGAAGAGAGCGATTTAATCATAATAAACACCTGTGCGGTGAGGCAAAAATCGGAAGAGAAGCTTTATTCCTTTCTGGGCAGGCTTTCCGCGCTCAAAAAAAGAAAAAATGTCACCATCGGGGTTGTTGGATGTGTGGCCCAGCTTTACAAATCCGAGATTCTTGAAAAAAAACCCTTCGTGGATTTCATAATAGGGCCTGATAACTACAACACCCTTTCCGAGATCGTGCACAGCGATCATGCAGAAAAGATCATCTCGACAAACTGGAGTCAAGATTTTCATGATTTCTCCCCAGAAATGACTTTCCGGGACTCACAGGTCAGCGCATATGTGACCATAATGGAAGGCTGTAATAATTTTTGCTCGTACTGCATTGTTCCCTATGCCCGGGGAAGAGAAAAATTCAGGCCCTTCCAGAGCATCATTCAGGAAATTCGAGATTTAAGCAAAAAAGGCTTCCTGGAAATCCAGCTTCTGGGGCAAAATGTTAATTCTTACAAGGACCCGGAGAGCGGAAAAGGTTTTTCCTCCCTCTTAAAAGAAGTGAATCGCACAGAAGGAATAGAATGGATTCGGTTTATCACATCTCATCCGAAGGATTTCACTCAAGACACTGCAGAAGCGATGTCCGGGTCGGAGAAAGTGTGCCGCCAACTCCACCTCCCCATTCAGTCTGGCTCGACAAGCGTCCTGAAAAGGATGAACAGAGGCTACACACGAGAGGAATATCTCAAAATAATCACCATACTTCGAAGCCTTATGCCGAATATCAGTTTGAGCACGGATATTATCGTCGGCTTTCCGGGTGAGACTGAAGAGGAATTTCAGGATACGTTGAGTGTGCTGGAAGAAATCCGGTTCACCAACATATTCTCTTTCCGTTACTCCCCTCGCCCACAGACGGCCGCTTCCAAGGAAAAAGATAGCGTTCCGTTTGAAGAGAAAAAGAAGAGGCTCATCAAGGTGCAGACGCTCCAGAAAAAAATTCAACTCGAGTTCAACAGCTCGCTCATCGGCGCAACAATGGAAGTCCTCTGTCTGGGAAGAAGCAAAAAAGATTCTCAAGTCCTGAGCGGCCGGAACGAAGGATACCAGGTCGTCAACTTCACATCTCAAGAAGATGTCATTGGCCAGTATGTGGATGTGCGCATCACCTCTTGCGGGCCTTATAGCCTCATCGGTGAAGTGACTTAGCGATTGAGAAAATTGTGTGTCTTTAGACTGATTTTTGATATTCCTCTTCTAAGATATAACTAAAAAACAAACGTCTGATTATCTTTCCTTTGAGAGGGTCAATCTCAATTCTGGCGATGTTCATCAATCCATTTTTTCCGTTAAGAAAAAGAGGGATTTCTTCTTTGAATTCCACGATCCACCTGTATCCCTTCTCCTGTCTGGATAATTTTTTCTGGGAGATTATTCGCGTTCTTTGCTCGGGATAGGAAAAATTCGTTTTGATGAAATGACTCATCTCCGCGTCCTCGAGTGCAAGTTTCAAGGCTAAGGAAGGAGTTATAGGGAATGTCAGTTCTTCCTGAATCTGTTTTCTTTTCTCTTCTTTCAACTTATTCTTATCTTTCTGAGCGGGACAAAGCGCTGAAAGAACTTGAATCTTTTTAAACTTGTCTTCTTATAGACGCAAAAATAGACTCGTAAATCTCAGCCATTTTTTCTGATTATAGATTTAGATATAGGCGCTTAGCCGGTATCAGTCAGAAAGAACAGTGAAATCCAGATAGGCATTATTTCATTACTTCTTGAAGTAGGCCAGGACGCATTCATCCTCAGAAGGATCTTTAAATTAAAGAGCCCTCAGAAATACCCTATAAAAAAACCTGACCTTCTTATTTAATTTCCGTGTACACAGGTTGGCATTCCCTCTTCTTTTTATCCACGGCGACTAAGGCATACGTATACATCTTGTTCAATTCAACTTCTTCATGCCTAAATTCGAAAGTATCCGACTCCAGATCAGCCAGGAGTTCCCGTTCCTTCCCTTCCACGCAGTAAATCCTGTATTTATCTATACCCTTGTTCTCTGGGTTGGCTTGCCAAACGAGGACATTGGTGAATCTCTCTTGGCCAAGAGAATAATCCAACTCCTTATGGGCCGCAAAGTTTAAAGGTTGGGAGACTTTCTCAGGACTTTCTTCAGTTTTTTCTTTTGAGGTGGGCCTCAAGATCATCAGACCTTCGTTCCCTGTTGTCCTGCCGCTCTGCTCATTCAAAGGCCCAGTTATCGATGACGTTGTCGCTCTTGTTTCCGCAGACCCTCCTTCTCCTTGGATTGTCGCGGAGATTGGCTCCCCTTCAAAACCATTGTCACTCACTGCGCAGACAAGGTAAGTGTATGACAGAGTTTTATCCCTATTTCTATGCCAGTACACTCGGTTATCGGCTGAGACTGTTCCCAATTTGAAAGGAACACCATTCAACAGGAAATATACTTCATACTCGGCAATATTCGTGTTTGCCGGATTTGGCTCCCACGTCAGGACATTTATGTATTCACCTGTGAATAGAGATCGATTAAATTCCTGTCGCACGGAAAGGCCTGAAGGCGGATTTATTTTCCGGAAATTCGCTGTTATCGACATATTTTGATCCACAATTATTGTGATTGGATTATCGTCACCGGATGCATCCTCACTCCAGAACGCAAAATCATAGTAATTATCTGGAATAGCTGTTATCGTGGCACTTTCGGAATGCCCATAAAAATATGTTCCGAGAGGCGGATCAGTCGATCCTCCAGCACTGGCTGTAATCGTCAGAATATACACGGCCGAGGCATACACTTCTGAGCCAGCGTTAGTCAAGCTGTTTGATCCATCGTATGAGGATACGTACATGTTGACTCCATCCCCTTTTGAAATGCCTATTGTCGGAGGCTGCCCGCTAAAATCAGCGTTTCCTCCACCATAATTAAACTTGATCCGGCCATCATTAAAGAGAACGAGCTCAACATTCACCGGGTCTCCACCGAACAATGTCTCAGCCACCCAGCGGATGACTAAATCATCGGGATTCCGGGTGGCCGAAATATTCTTTGGAGTCGCTGCAACATTCTGGCCAATGTAGATATCCTCTCCGGCTTGGGCGAAACCATCAGTCGTCAAATCCGTCCAGCAGACAGCGATCCTCCTGTTGTTCGCCAATTCAGAGAGAGAGTTGGTCCAGTCAGAAGACGGATTCTCAAAATCCACATAGCCGTTCGTACTGATATATATATCCGTCCCAGCCGGAATGAATTCTCCAAAATACGGAAAATCAAAAGGAAGAGTATAGGTTTTATAATCATCATCCTCTTGAATATTCTGGGCGGTCCCTCCTCCGATAAAGTCATTGGTCGTGAGAGAAGGCGAATAAAAATCTTCACTCTCTGTGTTGACAAGCTCACAGAAATGGTAGAGATCGATGTGCTCAGGAACATCAAACTGCTGTGTGCACATCCGCCTCATATCAATCCAGGAGCCTCCCATAGAGTCGTAAAACTCATGAAGAAAATTCGCCCAGCTTGAATCCCAGGGAAACCTTATGACATCTGGATAATCCGAGTTGTAATCTCCTGAGTTCTCAGGAAAATAAATCGCCAAGCCATGGGCACCGGGCCAGGATGAGCCATGCTTCTCATGGATAACAATATTTTCTATCTCTGTCATCACATTCTGGGCTTCGGTCCTTATAGCGTCTTGATCAGAATCCCAATTATTAATCATTGACCAGGCGAATGAATCAATTACCCAACTCATTCTATTCACATTCTGTAAATCAATAGCTGACTGAGTGAAATCATCTCCATAGTACTCGTAGTAGCGGTCGACTATCGCTGTGGCGAGCTCTGATTCATCCCAGTCGGGATTGTTTGCCAAATCCTGAAGGATGGTATTATACGGCCAGCCAGGACCAGGCTCCACCTCCTCAGACCCGACCATCACTGAACCATATCCACCCATCTGGTAAGCGACCTCCACCATCCCCATCAGGCAGGCATCAAAACCGATTAGATGAGTGTACCAGGTAGACCAAAGAGAGTGCCGGACTTCATCTGTTTGCAGATAATCAAATCCATTCGTGTAATCCCAGCAGACATCTTTGAAATTGAGTTTCTCTTTCAATTCCTGGATCTGCCTCCGTTTTTCTTCTTTGGACTCGCGCCAGCCTCCGCCGTGGTTCCAGAGGATCAAGGCAAAATAGTTCGCAGGGTAGTTCTCCCTGCCCCAATTGATAAAATCGATCAAGGTATCTTGATCGCCGTGGTTCAGCTCACCCAAGTCTTGAAGCGCATTCCCGGGCTCTGGAGTCATCCCCTCAGTGATGTAAAACCGCTTTGTCGATGTCCAATCCCCATAACGCGTATCGTAACCACTGATCCGGTCAAACTGGACCACGATGTTGATGTTCTCATCCGAACCCACAGAAGCCATCTCCAGAAAATCATCGATAGCCGCACTCTCTAAGTCATTATCTCCGTCAAGATAGACCATAAAGGTCCATGTTTTTGGGAATTGGAATTTAGCCGCTACGCTTTTATGGTTGTTCATAGTGAGGACTAAAGGATTGGTATATTCCTGCCCTGAAGGCACATCCCCCTGCCAGTACCAGAAGGAAGCTCCCAGGTCCGTATCCGGGATAGCAGTCACAGTGACTTGTGAACCGGGCGAATAAGAATAGGATCCTGGTGACGGGTCGGTTGTGCCTCCGTATCTGGCGTCGATATTGAGCTCATAATTGCCGGGCTGCACACTAAAGTAAGCTTCTATCCACATATCCCAATCGACAGTTAGGGTCAACGGATTATCATACTCATGGCCACCCGGAACATTCCCCCCCCAACTTGAAAACGTGTACCCCGGATTGGGAGTGGCCGTTATCTGAACTTCTGAACCACACGTGTAATTGTAACTTCCCGGAGCCGGGTCAGTGGTTCCCCCTTGATTGGCATAGATATCTAAATAACATCCCCTGACCGTTACAGATCTCTCATCCTCAGCGGTCTGGTAAATATTGTCGTAGGCAATGGCTTTGATCGTATGCGCTCCGGCGGAGTATGTGGACGTATCCCAATCATAATAATAAGGAGAAGTCATGTCTGTATATAAGTGCTCGTCATCCACATAAAACTCTACGCCTTTCACCTGGTTATCATCCGATGCCGATACTCGAATAGTATATGTATCAGAAACCTCCTCCCCCTCGCTGGGATTATTAATGGAAACATTAGGTGGGTTATCGATTTCCGCGGGCGTGAAAAGGTCTGAATTGACGTTGGTTAAACTGGTATCATGATTATAGGCAGAAAGGTTGTAATACGTTCCATCCCCTTTTGAGATACCGATTGTCGGGGGATTGCTGCTGAAATCAGCGTTTCCTCCGTTATAATTAAACTGAACTTCTCCATCCCGGTAGAGTATCACCTGAAAATTCACCGGCTCTTGAGTCATCGTCTCCGCCACCCAGCGTATGCTCAAATATTCGTACTCCTCTGTGATGTAAATATCTTCTCCTGACTGGGCGGAGCCATTGGTCGTCAGATCAGTCCAGCAGGGCGCGATTCGTTTGTTGGCGGCCAGGTCGTTATCTGAAGGACTGTTGTCGGTCGTATTGACGGCAAAATCGATAAAGCCGTTGGTGCAGATGTATATATTTGACCCTATAGGAATAGTTTCTCGAAAATACGGAAAATTAAAAGGAAGAATATAGGTCACCGTATCATCATCAGCCTGCACATTCTGGGCGGTCCCACCTCCCAGGAATTGAGGCGAGATCAGAGACTCGATGTAATAATCCCCGGAGTAGGTGAAATTGGCTGTGAGAGATTTATTCGAATCCATGGTGATGCCTATGGGATTGTCACTCTGGTGTCCCCAGGGCACATTTCCTGTCCAGTTGAGAAATGAGCTCCCCGGAGCTGGATTGGCGGATATCCACACCTGGGTGCCGTTTGGATAGGAATACGACCCAGGCGCAGGGCTGGTTGTCCCTCCTGGCCCGGAAGAGATGATTAACTCACGATTACCGGCGACCACACTGAAATTGGCGGTTATGGACTTATCCCCGTCCATGGTGATGGTGACTGGATTATCCATCTCCTGTCCTGCGGGAACATCTCCTGTCCAACCTGCGAACTCATAGCCAGTATCCGGAAAAGCCCGGACCTGGACATCTGAACCATAATTATAGGAATGCGTCCCGGGTGTGGGATTGGTCGTTCCTCCTGAAGGAGAAGAGATGGTCAGGTCCCAAAGGTTCCTCACTGTCACTTCTACCTCTGCATCAGAGGATTTGCCGTTATTGTTAACTGCCAGTGCTCGTATCTCATGAATCCCTTCGGAGGCAGAAGCGGTGTTCCATTGATATTCGAATGGCGAGCTGAAGATAATAGATTTAAGAGCCTCATCTATATAAATTTCAACCTTTTCTATACCTGAGCTGTGGGACGCCTGAGCTTCGATGTTCACAGAGCCGTGGAGAGTATCAAATGGCGAAGGAGTGGTGATGGAGACTTCTGGCGCGAGAGTGTTCCTGAGGATGTACAGACTCCCACCTATAAATGCATAATTCCCGGAAACGTCAACAGCTTGCCCAACGGCTTCGCTCTGATAGTAGCCCGCATCAGTAGGATTGTTCGGGTCTGAAATATCAACAACCTTGAGCTCATAATTATTATGGACGAGATAGAGATAGTCCCCGGATAAAGACAATCTGTTGTGCCAGTAATCATAGGTCGAAATTTCGCTCGGATTCGAGGGATCAGATATATCGAAGATGCCTAATCGATCTCCTCCTAAATACGCATAATTTCCACGAACCACCACATCCCGACACCAGTTGTTCCAGCTAGTCGTATACGAACCGACCTCTGCTGGATTTGTGGGATTAGAGATATCCAGGATCTTCAAGCAAGCGTTATTACTGACATAATCGTCAACAGCTAAATAAACATAGTCCCCTGATATATCCATTCCTCCACTATGATGGCCGGATATGGTAGAAGCCACCCAGTAACCCACGAATGTTGGATCTGTAGGGTCAGAGATATCGATAACACTCAGGTTAACCCAGGAATCATTGCTATCCCATTCCATCCCAGAGATATATGCGTATTTACCTGAGAGAATAATGTCTCTCCAATCGGCATCCTGAGTGGGACGATTCAAATGCGACACTTGGAGGGGATTATTTGGTGAAGAAATATCGAAAATAACCAGATTACAGCAGTCGACATGGTAGACATAATCCCCTGAAACGGCCAGACCTCGATCTCCCCATACATCATCATTCGATCCTAATTCTGTGGGATTGGAGAGGTCAGAAACATCCATCACTCGTAAGCCATCACTCCCGCTTGACATGTAGACATAGTCTCCGGAAACTTCGATGATGTTGCCACTCCAACCGAGCCCATCTGGAACTTCGTAGTCTGCTATAAATAAAGGGCTTGTCCGGTTTGATACATCATAAAGTGAAAAGTTTCCACAAAAATATATCCCCACATAATCCCCAGACACATATAAGTCTTGAAAACAGCAATCTGTGGTATTATTCTGTCCGACTTTAGAAGGGGAAGTCGGGTTCGAAATGTCCAGTATGATTAAATCGCATCCCCAGTGTGAATAGACATACGCATAATTTCCGGAAACCTTCACATCATCAAAATTTCTATTTTCGCTAACATCCACATAGCTTCCCACTTCTGTAGGATTACCAGGATCAGAGGCCACATCGATGACGACTATTTTGCCGTTATTATTGCTATTTGTGCAGAGGAAAGCATATCCATTACCCGTCACATCAACCTGTCCGGTCCAATAATTCGCTTCTACTGAATAGCTCCCTGTTAAGCTGGGATTTGAAGGGTCAGAGATGTCTACAACCTCTAATCCATACGTCCAATCTGTGGGACTCCAATACCCGCAGTCGCAAATCGCATAATTCCCCCAAAGCGCCACATCATTGACGTGTAGATTATCATGATAATATTCACTGACTTGAGTGATATTTAAAGGATTTGAAATATCATAAATTCTCAGGCCATGGCAGTTGGCAGCTATATACGCATAATTCCCGGAAACTGTAAGACGATACCCTCCGCAGGTATTCACAGAAGATGAGCCCTCTAAACTCGGATTATACGGGTCTGAAATATCAATGATTTTCAAATAGTTATTAGTCAATATATAGACATAATCTCCAGAGAGAGTCATCCCACACAGTTGTCCCTCAAGGCATAATTCACCCATTAGCGATGGGGAAGAAGGAGTGAATATATCCAGGACCTGCAACGTATGGCCATTGGCAATCAAAGCAATATCCCTGGCTGCATCCAGGATGCAACTCCAGCCACCTCCATAAGGCCACATTCCGACTAACTCCACGTTGGAGGCAGTGGCCCTGGTTCCATAATCGCTTTGTTCTCTTCTTATAATGTTTTCTCTGGCCTGTCTCCACCTCTCGGATTGAGTCGGCAGCCTGACCTGGTCTGAGGTCAGATTGAGACTCTTTAGCTGGTCCGGCGGTCGATTATCCGGCGCATAGATGAAGGTTGAACTCAATAAAAAAGTCAGGATAAAAAACACGGAAACAAACACTCTTTTTTTCATTTTTCCCCTCTTAGCCCTCTATTTTTAAATTAAAAATTTTATATATTGACATCTTGAAACGTGTAAAGAATATTGAGTGAAATAAATTCTCAAAACTCATCGGATTAAAAATCAAAACCAAACCCGACTATCCCCTGAAAACCGCCCAGATTCACTTCAACATTCTCCGGTTGAACTTTGCAGTAGCTGTAGCTTCCTTTGACATCCAGGATGAGAGGTCCGAATAATTTCAAGATTACCCCCACCTGTCCGATGTAACCGATATCTCCCTTTTTAACATTTCCAATCTCACTCTCTTCTGTGTAACTAAAATAACAGACGCCCAGGCCAACATAGGGACTCACTCTCGCCTCTGGAACTCTAAATTTAATCCCCCCATACACAGGACTAATTTTAATCGTTGTCGGCTCTTGAGTAAAAGTTGTTAATCCATCATTTGAATAATAAGAAGCGCCTGCCCAGATTCCAAAACCCTTCGCGATAGTCACTGTTATTTCTCCTCCGAAATAATAACCACTTCCATATATTTCCTTGAAGGCCTGGTCTGAAGGCTGAAAAAAACTGCCTGTCGCTTCGACCATCACACCGGCACCTTCTTTTTTTTTGACTACTGGTACGGGTGGTTCCTCCCCTAATTCCATGACATACCTTTCATGGATGTACCCGGTCATTGTAATCCCTAATCTTTCTGTAGTGAACCGTATCTCATACCATGACCCCACTTTCCTGATTACATTATAGACCTGTCCAACAGGTGCGCTTTGTATGACTTCACTCGTCGCATTCGGCTCGACATGTATTTCTGCCTTCTCGAGCACTACTTCGACTATTCTCTCCTGAGAATATATGAGGATGGGCATAATCAATAGAAAAGAAATAACTAATGAAAAGAGGATGCTTCTTTTCCCCCTCTCTTTCATGGCGGGCTCCTTATTTATTTAATTGATTCATCCCCTCGGGTTGAAGGTGATTCCAATAATCTTCCAGCTGCCCCCTTGTTTCTCCAGATCCCATCTATAAACCCCTTTTAATACATCCTGCTTGGCTCCGGCTTTGCTTGTTCCAGAAATATTATTCAAGAAAGTGGCCTCTGCTTGGTTCTCCCCTTTAAACCGGATCTCAATATTTGAAGCCGTCGATTGAAGGTTATTAAAGTACGTCGTCATTAACTCTGCATCTTTTTTTATGTCATCGTAGCATTGAGAAGAACAGTTGTTTTTATAAAAATCCAGAAGAGTCTTGTTATTCACGGATTGGCTGTACTGATTGACAAAAGCATTGATTTGGGATAGAGAAATCTTTTCATTCGATAACGTTATGTATTCTTGAGCCTGATCATTGGCCGGAGCGAGGTTCAGAACTCTTCTCGCTTGACTAATGCTTTCCTGATAGTTTCCTCCCTGAAAAGCCTCTTGCGCTTTATTGAGCCCATCCCTGATTTGCTGTTCTTTGTTTATTTCATCCGACCTCTTTTTTGCTTCATTGATCAGACCCTGGGCAGTTGTGTGCCCTGGACTTATCTTCAACACTTCCTCGGCTTCGGTAATGCACTGCTGATAATTCCCTCTCTGGTAAGCATTTTGCGCCGCTCTGAGCTTGTTGCTGATTGTCTGCTCTTTTTCCCTTTCACTCTTTCTTTTTTTTGCTTCTGATAAAAAATACTGAGCCGAGGTGTTTTTTGGATCTAGCTTCAACACCTCACTCATCTGTGTGATACATCTATCAAAATCGCCTCTATCAAAAGCATCAATTCCTGTTTTTAATTTTGTGGAAACATCCGGTGTTTCTTGTTTTGAGGGAGTTGTCTTTCTGGGCTCAGGTTTCGATTTTTTCTGCTCCTGTTTTTTTGCAACAATAGTCTGATCTACACTTTTCGGTTTCACGCTCGCCGCTTGAATTCGAGTCTCCAATTCTTCAACTTTCTGGCTGAAAACATCGTTATCTTGTCCTTGAGGAGCGGTCTCAAGATATTTTTTGTAAAAATATAGAGCTTCGTTCCATTCATTTTTCCGTTCATATATAAGGCCTAACTGACTGTAGGATCGACTGTCTTTATCATTTAAAGCTATAGCCTTTTCATACTCTGGGATGGCTTCATCTAATTTGCCCTGTTCTTTTAAAGCATTTGCCAGCCCTAATTGGGCTGTTAAGTTATTGGGATCCAATCCTAATGCTTTTTTGAACTGGTTGTACGCTTCAGAATAGTTTTCTTTATTCCAGTACTGATCAGCCGCACTGAGATAACGATTCATTTCAGATGGACCCGCTGCAGTTGGAGAAGTCTTTATCATTTCTGACAAGGGAGTAAACTTTATGATTATCAACGCTGCCACCGCAAGCCCAACAATGATAAAAGCGGGCACGAGGATTTTCTTCAGTCCGGATTTTCGCGTTATAGCTCTTGATGTACCGGGTCTCTTCAGAGGCACCATCCTGTCCGTCGTGGGAACGTAATGCTCTACATTGTCTAAATCAGCGGTGAGCTCTTCAGCTTTTTGATACCTCTTTGCCTTATCCTTCTCCATGCATTTGAGTATCACCTGGCTGAGTTCCTCCGGAATCTGGTCATTGATTTCACTCGGATTCGGAGGTTTCTCTCTAGTGTGCATGAGCGCGATAGAAACTGCAGTTTCTCCTTTAAAGGGAGTCATTCCTGTCACCATCTCAAAAAGGATGACTCCCATGGCATAGATGTCCGCCCGCTGGTCGACCTCTTTTCCCTCCACTTGTTCAGGAGACATATAATCCGGCGTGCCGATCATCATCCCTGATGTCGTTACTCCTTTTGCTTTAAGGGATCGAGCGATTCCAAAATCCATGATGTGAGCATTCCCCTGCTTGTCTATCATGATGTTCTGAGGCTTTAAATCCCTGTGCACGACTCCTAACTTATGCGCTTCAGCCAGACCTTCACAGACTTGTTTGGCTATATGGATAGATTTCCCAGCACTCAGCGGTCCCATTCTTCTCAGTGAACTCTTTAAATCTTCGCCGGAAACATATTCCATAGTGATGTAAGGAGTTTTTTTCTCTTTACTGAGGTCATACATGCGGCAGACATTCTTATGAGTGATTTTGCGGGCAAATTTCAATTCGTTGCGAAAACGTTCGATCATTCTCTCGTCAGAAGCGATCTCCGGTTTTAAAAGCTTCAACGCCACCCTCTCTCCAATCTCTTTATCCAGAACCTTGTAGACACTGCCCATACCTCCCCTGCCCAACTCTTCTATGATCTGGTACCTTTTCGCGAAAGTGCTCCCGATAGCCAGTTCTACCATCGGGGTTTGGAGAGTCTCAGTCAAAGAAAAAGCTTTTTCTTCTAAAGGAATGAGTTGTGTTCCGCAGTTACTGCAGAATTTTGTACCTGGGGGGCTTTCATGTTGACATTTTTCACACTTCATACGCCAACGCTTCCTCCTGCTTAAGTATCCATAAAATATCAACCAAAAATCGAAATGTCAATCATATATAAAATAAAAATTTATCTTTATTTACGAATTTTTACGAATTTCTTGACATCCATTTGACCTATTCATATACTGCCCTAAACCAGAATCCTTCAAGGAAGATAAAATTATGACTGAATCAGATGAATCAGGACACAAGGAGCGCCGGCATCCAAGATTGAAGGCCAACGTTCACTACAGGCCGACTAAACTCATAGGAAGAAAACATCCAGCTCCAAACATCAGCCTCGGAGGAATGCGGATCTTCAGCAACACACATTTTAAGAAGGGAGAGATAATAAACATCGAACTCTCTTTTCCCAATGAACAGAAAACAATCGTGTTGGCGAAAGTTGTCTGGGTGGATTCCTATCCCAAGGATTCAGACTTCGTTTATGAGCTTGGAATAGAATTCATCCACATCCCCCCCTTCAGCTTGGATGTGTTGAAGTTAGAGCTAGACAAAGCTTCCTCTGACCAATAGCCGGCCTCCGATGCTCTTCGCTTATACACCGAGAAGGTTGACGAGGGAATGGCGTGAAAAATCTGACTGGAGCAAGGACATCTCTGAATGCTATCTAATCATTTGCACACAAAATGGAAGAGAACCATTCATTTTTAAGTGCTGCAGGAAGAGAGGAGTTTAGCGTTTCTCTTTATTCCCCTCTTTCCAGGCCCTGTACCTGGCAATATAATCCTGAGTGACTTTTTTCGGTTTGAGTAACAGGTAACTGGCATAATTGATCAAGTGACCTTTAAGATATACTTCCTGGGGGAGTGAATCATATTCCTCATCTTCGATGCTTACAAGAAGCTCCATCCGAATCTTGGTATCGAGGGATACTTCGAATAATTGTATTCCCATTTTTTCTCTTATCTGCTTGAGGACAGAACCGCTGTATGATTCTTCCTCTGTTTTTTCCGCTGTGGGATCATCGTTAGAAGCCAACTCGCCTCTATGAGACGGTGAAGGGCTATGCCGTTCCTTTAAAATCTCCATGAGTTTCTTGAATGCTTCCTCGACCTGCTGAAGGATTTCGTTCCTTTCCTTTTTCGAAAATTCATCCGCGATTGGAGATATGACGACAGAGTCAGTCGAATACAACTTTTTCAGGCGGTTGTAGGCATTCCTGATCTCCAGTATTGTGGAATCAGGAGAAATCTCGAGAATTTCAAAATACTTCTTGAGTTTTTTATCAAACATATTTAGCTTCTTGAAATCTTCATCTCTCTCTCATAGAGAAGATTCTCAGTGAAAACTCCGATCTCTTTGGCTACGCGCGATAATGAATAATTCAGCATCAGGGGCCTCCTCTCGCGGATAGACCTCCATACAGCATCATCATACTCAATATAACCGGCAAACTGAGCATTTATTCCCAGATACTTCATGAAAATACTCTTCATGGAAGACCCGATAAGGATATCCTGACTGCTTCGTATCTTGTTCAACACCAGATAAACCTTAAAATCAGACAATTCTTTATCGAGTATATCCCCTAAATAAGAGAAGCTTTCTTTGAGGCTCTCAATGAGTTCCTTCAAGCTTTTAATATTGTGTTTTTCTCTCTGTTCCCACATGTGTTCGACAATTTCCTTAAAACCGTAGGTTCTCAAGGCCATCCTTATTTTCCTGAATAATGCATTCTTCACAAAATGATACATGTTTTCAATGGCAATTATTTCTGGCTCCAGCACAGCAATCCTCTTGTCAGCCATGAGGAACGTATCGATGGTGTTATTATGGCTTCCTCCTCCCAAATCAATGATGACATATTGTTTATTCAGTTTCACGATGTGTCTGAACAGCTTGAGTTTCTGAGTGAATTTTATGTTGTCAGATGCCAGGGAATGGACATCTCCAGTTATGAGGGTCATATTGTCCACACCGGTTTTCACAGCAAGCCTGGAAAGAGGGATTCCCATTTCAAAAAAATTGGTCAGGGATTTTTTTGGTCTGTTTATGCCCAGCAATGAATGGAGGTTGGCCCCACCGATATCGATGTCTATCAATACAACTCTTTTTCCGGCTTTCGCCAGAAAGATGCCGATGCAGCTGGTTAAAAAAGTCTTTCCAGTACCCCCTTTGCCTCCACCGATCGCCCAGATATTCCCTTCCTTTATTTCTTTCAATTTATCCACTTTATGGAAAGAATCTGTATGTTCTTCTAAACAATATAATAAATTGGGCTCA
>Ga0209636_10000904_pt1 | contig 29469 bp, 24 predicted proteins | sample DeeMarSWOR152_54_FD_187464 | JGI IMG/M metagenome (GOLD analysis project Ga0209636, IMG submission 187464) | Marine sediment microbial communities from White Oak River estuary, North Carolina - WOR-1-52-54 (SPAdes) (version 2) | ecosystem: Environmental > Aquatic > Marine > Intertidal zone >...
TCAGAAATAAGATCCAAAAAACCAGGAGCAAAATCCTTGGATAGTGACTGATATTCTCTCATGCTACCGGTTTCTGCTCTCACAAATAAATGATTAGCCTTCGGTACCAATTTAACCGTTAGATCTGCATTGCCTGAATCTGCAAATATTTTCTCCATCGCCGTCATGTTTTGATCTGCATCACATTGAACATCCAGTTCTCCGTACAGTGCCAGCACGGGTACAGAAACTTCCTCCCAGTCGGCGGCAAAATTATGACTGAGCAAGTACTGGTATCTTGGATGCTTGAAGGTATGGACACTCTGTTCGGCTCTCTTCCGGGCGAATTCTTTCAAATCGCCAAGCCTTGCTGTCTTTTCGCTCGGTAAAGATTCCAGCCTTTTCAATATACTCTGCGCCACAACTTCTGTGAGCCGCTGCCAGTCCTTGACTGAAACAAAATCAAAAATGCGGCTTTGCTCCTCCAGGATACGATCAACCTCTTCCTTACTCATGCCTTCTGCTTCCGCCTGCCGGCGGGCCTGTTGCAGTAAAAGACTTTTTCCATCGACCACCCCACCGGCCAGAGAAATGACAAACGCAACTTCAGGTATTCGTGATGCCACCTGGGCGGCAATCAATGCTCCTTCACTGTGGCCCAGGACGCCTATATTTCTGCTGTCAATTTCCTTTTGAGACAACAGAAACCTGACTGCAGATTCGGCATCACTGATAAAATCATCCTCGACAGCACTAATATAATCACCCGTGGATTCCCCAACTCCCCGTTCGTCATAACGCAGGACCGCATAACCTTTTTCGGCCAGGTGTTCGGCGATTACTGCAAAAGGCCGGTATCCTGGAATTGACTTGGTAGAACCGTCACGATCCTGGGGACCACTGCCGCTGAAAAGGACGATTCCCGGAAACAGCCCTTTCTCTGAGGGGAGAGTCAGCTCTCCTGATAGATTTACATCTCCACTGGAGAAGCTGACATGCTTGGTCACCGGGCCGGATGCCTGTAAAATACTGGCAAAAATGAAAAACAGAAGAAACGGAGCAATACCATATCTACTTGGAAAAACGTTTCTGAAACAAGTTTTTTTGTACATTATTTTATCCTCCTTGTCCCGGAAGAACCCGGAAATTCACTTATTGATTTCTGCATGTAAACCGTCAAAAATCTTTTTCATTTCCAAGACATATTGCTTGAAAGCCTTTCTGCCTCTTTCATTAAGAGCAAGCAATGTGCGGGGCTTTTTCCCGACAAACTCCTTAGTCACATCAATATAGCCTCCCTCCTCTAACCTTTTTAAATGAGAGGAGAGATTACCCTGAGCCATTCCCGTCTGCCTGAGCAAAAATAAAAATTCAGCATTTTCAAGAACATATAACAGAGACAGAATCAAGAAACGGGAGGGTTCATGAATGAGCCGGTCAATCTCTAAAATCGGCTGTTTTTTTTCATCTTTTCTATTCTCCATAATCTGTTCCTTCCGCCGGAAGCGGGTACTTTTTTAAAAACCTGAAAAAATAGATGCCGCCTGCTATAAAAAATACAATCGAAGCCATAAGATACGCAAAACCTCCGTCAGGCAGCCTTCCTGGATTCTCCCGGAGGAATTCGTTGAGATTAAACGCACCGGCGATAACTATTCCATACAGAAACAACCTGTTTAAATCCAAAAAGTAAGCAGCCGCAAAGCATATCAACAGGATTATGGAAGTGATACTGATCTCCGGAGCGATATATTCCGGCAAAACGATCGCTGATGACAGGACTGTCAAAAGAACCAGGAATAGCAAAACCGCGGTGATGACGATGTGGAACAGCTTGCTTTTCCTACGGCGCTGCTTGCTGAATTTCACCATACCCATTCTGGGTATGACTATATTTTTTTTAATCAGGATAGAAAAAAGAACAGGTATCAAGTAAAGCGGCATAAAATAGTAACGCAGGTCATCAAAAATATAGCAAATCGATGAAACCACGAGAACCAGGCCAATGGCGATTTCAATAAGGCCGCTTCTGAATGATGCTTTCCAGCTGTTCTTTTCCAGCTTCCGCAAACTGAAAGTTCGATCCATGATCCACCTCCTTTATCGCTAAAAATTTTTATATTTAAGTCTGCATTACAAACTAGTCTATATTATTATCTACATGGCGATATATTTTGTCAAGTTTTTTTTCAAATAATTTTTAACCGACGGAAAAAGTTTTTGCACTCAAAGGTATAAAAAAGCTGAAAGCAAAACTGGTTTGGAGATTTCGGTTGAATTGCGCCACTTGTTGAGTCTTTGACCTCGTCGGCTTAGATGTGATAATCTTATTTCAGCAGGTAAGTGGGCGGTAGTTAGAAAAAATTGCGAGAGATTTGTCGCAAGTAAAAAAAGGAATTTCCTATCGTTGGGATTATTCTTCGATGGAGCGACTGCAGATAAGATTGTCGTGCCCCGTGACTCAAGTAAAATCCCGTATGAAGGAAATTTGATTTTGAAAGCCATGGAAGAATGTTCAACAGTGGACGAAGTATTTGAGCTGTACGATCGATATGATGTGTCAGGGAGTTGGGGAGGCCAATACTTAATTGGAGACAGATTCGGCGATTCAGCCATCATCGAACCTCGGACCTTTGTCAGAAAGAAGGGAAAATATCAGATTGCGACCAATTTCTACCAATCGAAAACGAAACCTGAAAACATAACCGATACGAGGTATCGAATCGCAAAGGAATTGTTTGAAAAATCTGAGAGTATCTCTGTTGATTTGTTCCGACGGATCTTAAATGCAACTCACCAGGAGAAATACAGAGGGTTCATGACCGCTACTCTCTATTCAAATATCTGCGACCTGAAGAAGGGAGAGATATACATCAATAATTTTCACAACTTCGAAGACGTCGTGAAAATCAACTTGCAGGAAGAGCTGAAGAAAGGAGAAAGATTCCATTCGATTGCATCTCTTTTCCCCTACGAGACTTTTGCTTCGAAACAATACAAAGCCGAGAGAGCAGTTGGAATGTTATATGAAAGAGCGCTTCAGAAAGGTGTAGAAGGGGACGAAGGGGCCATTGCTCTGTATAACGAAATGAAAACCGGAGATTATAAGATTTATAAGTTGGATGTCGGCGAGGGGCAGCTCAATTCCCTGGGTTATCGGCTCCTGGGAAATAACAAACTAAAAAAGGCCATTGAAATTTTCAAGTTCGTCGTTTCGGAATACCCGGAATCTGCCAATGCCTATGACAGTCTCGGCGAAGCATATATGAAGGCCGGCGAAAAAGAACTTGCAATCAGGAATTATGAGAGATCGCTGGAACTTGATTCAAAGAATGAAAACGCGAAAAAGATGCTGGAACATTTGAGAAAGAAATGATCTTTTAAGTATTATTGAATACTCCTCATGTATTTCACGGTTGGTATGTTTTTTTCATTGTGATATAAACGGGAGAAAGAGACTCGATATCTATGTAACCTTCCGTAAAGAAGGCGGTTTATGTAGGATAAAAAGGCGGAGAATGAAATGAGAAGAATATTTTCTCTCGTAACAATTGTATTGGCTATCCTGTTATGGACAAATGCCTCTGCGGTTATCAATAGCGAAGAACCGGAAGAATGTACAGTTTTAATTGCAGGAAAAAATACAACGGTTGACGGTTCGATCCTATTTGCGAAAACCGAGGATGACGGCCCGAGAGATATAGATTATTTTTGGTATATTCCAAGAAAGAAACATAAACCAGGGTCCGTTATTAAACTTCAAAGAGGGGGTACCGTTCCTCAGGTTGAAGAGACCTATGCCTATTTCTGGGATGAATGCCCCCGTTCATCTTTCTCGAACGGGATTATAAATGAATGGGGAGTCGCCTTTGGGAGCAATGCCTGCGCATCAAAAGAGGATCCTGTAGAGGAAGTTGAGGCACGGGGAGATTTACTCAATGGCGGTCTTGGCTTTAAGTTTAGAATGATACTCGCAGAAAGATCGAAAACAGCAAGAGAGGCAGTGATGCTTGCTGCTGAGCTTCTTGACAAATACGGTTATTATGCTTCGGGTAGAAATCTGAATATTGTCGGACCGAACGAAGCGTGGCAGCTTCAAATGGTTCGTGGAAAAAACTATGTCGCCCGGAGGGTGCAGGATGATGAAGTCGCAATAATTGCCAATACTTTCAGCATCCGCGAAGTTGATATGGATGATAAAGAAAATTTCATATGTTCTCCCGGCTTGGTAGATTATGCCATAAAAAGAGGATGGTATGATCCTTCAAGCGGAGAGAAATTCGACTTTGCCAAGGCGTATGCCCCCCAAAGAGCTCATCGTAATCCAGGAAATACTCACCGGCAGTGGTACATGGCGCATCGGCTGAACGAAAACTTTCCGATAACATGGCAAGAAGCACAAAAAGGGGTGATGCCTGTATCGGTCAAACCTGACCGTAAACTTTCCCTGCAAGATATCATGGGAATTTTCAGAAGCCACTATGAAGGTACAGATCTCGATAAGTCAGATAACTATGAAAAAAGCCCTCATAAATCTCCTTTCTCTACTATCTGTAACTACGGAAGTCATAGAACCACGATAGTCCAGCAGAGGAATTGGCTGCCGGTCGAGATAGGCACAGTTACCTGGCGGGCACTTGAGAGACCCTGCAGCAACGTATTCGTGCCCTGGTATCTGGGAATGACAAAGATTCCCGGCGCTTTTCAAAAAGCTCCGGAGAGCCTCTATACAACCCAGAAAGACTTGTTGGACTATCATTTCAATATGCCGGATGAAGCCTGGGATTTGGATTTAGAATCCTCTGCCGCTCTCTTTAAGTTACTGGCTAAATTGGTGGATGTGAACTACAAAAGAACAATTGAGATGGTACAGAAAACGTGGAAAGAATTTGAAGAAAGAGAATTTGCCATGCAGCCTGTTATTGAAGAGAGCGCTCTCAAACTTTATAGAAAGGATAAGTCCTTGGCAAAAGAATTCCTTACTTTTTACTCAAACTCCCAAGCTTTGAAATCTATAGAAGTGGCAAGAAATCTAATAGACAGACTTAAGACTTATCCTCAGACTTCCGATGCGTGTATAGAAATGGGTTTATTCTACTTTGATTTCGGAAACAGCAGGCTTGCCCTTGAGCACTTTGAAAAAGCTCTGGAAATGGAACCGGAAAATGCACATGGTAAAAGATGTCTAAAATGGGTTCGAGATATGTCCAGGGCTGAGAATAATCCCATCACCCTTCCTGTTGAAGCCCTGAAAAAATTTGTCGGCGACTATGGTCCGCGTCACATAACTATTCGAGATAAGACTTTATATTACAATAGAGATGGGGGAAGTGAATTCCGGCTGATACCGATTAGCAAGGACACATTTGCTTTAAAAGGAATAAATGATTTCAAATTGCATTTTGCGTCGGATGAAAATGGAAAAGTCGGAAAGATCGTCGGGATGTATCTTGACGGACGACAGGATGAATCACCGAGAGATAAATAATTCATTGGCTGCTGTCATTTTTTTTGCCTTAATAAAATCATCTTTATTTAATGAAATAACAGATTAATATTTTCAAAAGACAGGAAATCCCTTTTTATATCCTTCTAAAGTAACCGTTTGGCTGACGAAACAGCCGCTATTTACCCGAAATGATCTGAATTAATCACACAGAAGTGGGCTGACACTATTATTGAGAAGATAGATTTGGCTTGAGTCTTTAATGTCTAAAACTAAATACTCCTGGAGCCTTAAAAGAATATTTAAAAAAGGGGACATCGCCTCTACCAATCTCTTTCATAGAGTTGATGTGGGGAATATTTGTTTTTGTTCGCGTACGGACATTAACTGTTAATAAATGATACATGGATGTTTCATAAGTGTTAGAAAACCTCAGAAGATGAAATTGGCATGTTTAATGCTTATAAAAATAGGGAATGTGGGACTTGTTCAGATGTGAACATAAATTGTGCGAGAATGGACATATATTGTTAACCAAGCATTGGAAAAATATAATCGTTTCAATCATATTAATCCAGTCATACCCGGCTGGAGAATTGATATGCATGCCATGAATATTCAAAATATCTGGAGGATGCTGTAGAAAAATCAATGATGCAAAAACAGGAATTTCATTTTTGTTCTTGCTCCAAGCTTCAAAAAATTTTCCGCAATTTCCATCTGCTGATATCCGAGAAAGAATCTCGGGAAGCAAAAAAAATTGCGCATATGTTTTATCTGATGGAAATTCTCTTTTATGGTTCGGAAGGCAATATTTATTGGGTAGATGCCGAGTTTATAGAAAGATTAAAGCCTGATCATATAAAGTGAGAAGCAGGTATGAAACGGATAGCTTTTTTTATTCGGATTCGGAGATACTATCATTTTTTTTCACTGCAACCCTGCCAACCAGGCTGACACCGAAGTGAGTGGATGCTAAGAGTGAAAGCGAAAAAACACCTCTGCATTTTGCATCCTGTTAAACATAAAAAAAGGAGGAGTCCATGAGAAAATTTGTTTTTCCACTTTGCCTTCTTCTCTTAATCGCAATCCCTCTCACCACCCAGACGCAGGAGAAGGAAAAGGAATTTTCGACTTATGCGGAAATGCGAAAACATTTCGGTGAGCTTTATCAGCAGAAGAAACTTGAAGAGGCGGCCGATCTTTTGGAATGGGCGTTAACCAGGTTCCCTGACCATCTGGAGGCTAACGCTTTCAATCTGGCCCTCATATATGGCCAACTCAAGGAATATGATAAAGGAATCAAGATCTTGAAATATGCTTTTGACCGTGGAATCTGGTTTAGCATCTATATGTTCAACCAGGAAGACTGGGCGCCGTTCAACGAAAGGGAAGAATTTAAAGATATGCTTGCCAGGAACGAGGCCTTGAGACAGGAAACCCAGAAACACACCAAGCCAGAGATTCTTGTGCTCACTCCGGAGAAATACGACCGGCAAAAGAAATATCCTCTTTTCATTGCTCTCCATGGAGGAGGCGGCAATATCACAGAATTCAAGGAAGCCTGGAAGTCAAAGAAACTGAGTGAAGAGTTTATCCTGGCTTATTTTCAGTCTTCCCAGATTGTCTCCATGAATGGCTACAGCTGGACCGAGGACATAGAGCTGGCAAAGAAAGAAATTTCGGAAGCATTTAGTAAAGTGAAAAAGGATTATCCCGTGGATGAGAAAGAAGTCATCATCGGAGGATTTTCTTCAGGTGGGATCGCGGCCTTAGAGGTTTCATTAAGCAATATCTTTCCTGTCGCCGGATTTGTGGTCTTGTGTCCGGCAAAGCCCCAAAGCTTTACGAGTGAAAATGTGAAGGAAGCGAAAGACAGGGGCCTTCGTGGGACGCTGTTGACGACGGAGATGGATCCCAGGCTATCCGTGCAGAAGGAAATGGTGGAGGTCTTCAAGTCTGAAGGATTTCCTCTTCAATTCGTTGTCACACCAAATATCGGACACTGGTTCCCTGAGGATCTCGATGCAAAGATTGATAGCGCAATTTATCACATCAGACATAGATGAAGATTTCCTGGATAATCTCTTCATTGAAACATTGGACCCGGGGGAAAATAACAAAAACATACACGGAGGATATCATATTTAAAAAAATTATATTAACATCCGTAATACTATTACTCTTTTTTATTTGTAACTATGAAAGTCTAAATTGTTCACAGCCGGCTACAGATTCTTTCCTTGGTCAAACACCTCCTGGTGGCACACCAATTCGATTTGCTGCTGAAATCATTACTGATAATTTCTATCCTCACTCAAAAATGATCATCTCACCTAAAGGAGATAGGTTCTATTGGACGACTTTCCTGGATTTGGGTGGTAGCGATAAAGCTCTGTATTACTCTTATTTCGATGGAAAAAAACTTTCTGCTGCAAAGAGGGAAAAGACGTTGTCAGAATATGGAATTTTACACTTTATCTTTTCCGAAGATGGCAACAGGATTTTATTTAGCTCACTTCAACCTTATGACAAAATGGATGGGAAACCTGTCCGTGCTGTCTGGACCTGCGAAAAAACAGAATCGGGCTGGAGTAAGCCTCAGCCGATAGAGGTCACTGTTGATACCGATTGGGCGTCGCTCGGCTCTGTCTCAATCAACAGTGCAGGTGACATTTATTTTTCAGGAAGAGTGCAGGGTGAAACGGCAAAAATTTATTGTGCACAGTGTGCGAATGGAACTTATCAAAAGTATGAACCGCTTCCGGAGATCGTTAATACAGGGATTACTATTGATCCGTTCATAGATTTTCAAGACAGGTTTCTGCTTTTTGCGGCTTCGAGAAGGGCAGATAATATCGGCATAATCGATCTCTATATTTCTTATAAAGATAAAAATGGCAATTGGAGCCAACCCACAAATCTTGGACAAGGAATTTCTACTCAATATTGTGACAGATTTCCAATGGTTACAAGAGATGGAAAGTATCTATTTTTTGTAACATCTCATTCAAATCATTTCCCGAGCACGCATACACATTTTTACTGGGTGGATGCAAGAATCATTGAAAAATTGAAATAATATAGGATTCTAGAAGAGAGCGACAACACGACAAATCATTAAAGAATAATGAAAAACGCTCACCATATTTTAAAGGCAGCCATCATTCTGGCCGGAGTAATGCTTAGTGCTGGCTGTTATTCAACAACACTGCATGATGTCAGAGGAACCTGGAGATTTATTGGCAATTACAACGACATAGATTTTGATAAAACGCTTACTTTTAGCGGAGAAAAGACACGGGGAATAGTCACTGATGAACTCAACGGAACAGCTACGTTTACTTCTGATGGTTATCATGTTGACTTTGATTTATCCATAATCTGCTTCTGTCAAAAAACCTGGAAGGGATATTTCGTTAATAAAGACAATATGGAAGGTACTTTGAATGGCTGCAGCCGCGGGACATGGACAGCCGCACGCATTTAAATTTAGAATGTACTGTTTAATTGGCGAATCCGCCTCATCGTTTTCATCATCGAAGAGGTTGGAATCAGCGAATGAGCATTCCATAAACAAAACGGAGGTAAAAAAGTGTCTTTAATACCTGATTTCAAAATAGGCATAGGGAATGCCTGGTTATTCATGAGTGTTTTTCTTATTCAAATGATAGTCATAATGTTTGTCGATAAGCGTATACAAGAAAAAAGTCACGTGCCTCCGGAGGCAAGAAAAAACAGCTTTGAGCGATATGTAGGAATAGCAGGCAATTTTATCTGGCTATTAGCCATGGGATATTCTGTTTTTCTTCCTCTTCAACTTGGCACTCTCTGGTTTTATATGGGCTTATTTATTTTTATTATTGGTTCGGCATTAATAGGGATAGCCACGTTTAATTTTATTTCCGCGCCAGTGAATCAGTTGATTACAAAAGGTGCCTATAGCTTTTCACGGCACCCAATGTATTTGGCTGTTTTTTTTATCTGCCTGGGGACTGGAATTTCTTCCGCATCATGGACATTTATCTTTCTCAGCCTGATTATGGCGTTATGCTTTTATCAAGAGGCACTTATCGAAGAAAGATACTGTTTAAGCAGATACGGTAAAGTATACAAGGAGTATTCAAGCCGGAGTCCAAGGTGGATCGGCTTCCCCAAGAAGCATTGCCAATAAAAATCCTTTAAGTCTTTGCTCCGGGGATGATCTCTACAAAAATATAAAAAATATTTCAGGAGGAATTCATGAAAGGAGAAGACTTCTGCCTGTTTGAATACACTCTTGATAAGTGATTCATGTTCTCATAACAGTTATTTTTTCCTGCCGGCTTTAGCATAGTAATCTAGCAAGGAATACATAAACAAGGTAGAGAATCTAATAATTCCATAATATAGAAAAAATTACTTGACTTTTTAGTTTTTAAATTCTATATTATAGAAATAAAAAATAAGGAGAAAGTCGAGCATGAAATATTTATCTAGGCCTGAAGAATTGGTTCTCCTGACAATATGGAAAATGAAAGATGAACCGTATGGGGTCAATATCAGAAAATACATAACCAAAATGACAGGAAAGTACTGGTCCATCGGATCTATTTATGTTCCGCTCGATCGCCTTGAGAACAAAGGTTTTCTAACCTCCTATCTTGCCAATCCTACTTCTGAGCGCGGAGGTAAGAGTAAAAGATACTATGAATTAACCAAAGAAGGTCTAGAACAACTCCAAGAAATTAAAAAGATTTATCATGCTTTCTGGAAAGATCTGCCGGATTTGTCTTCGAAGGAAACATGACTGAAAAGGAAATGATTTTTGAGATTTGGAAGAATTCGAAAATGATAATTATAAAGGAATCCAAAGAGTGAATGATGGGAAGCTATAAACCCCCCGCAATAGCCAAGGCAATCTTGTGGTTGATATTAAACAACAGACATCCGGAAACAATGATCGGCGATTTCGAAGAAATATATAATGAAATGGCTCGAAACAAGGGAACTTTCCCGGCAAAAATTTGGTATTGGTTTCAAATCATTTTGACTTTTCCTTCATTTTTAAAAAATTCCATTTATTGGGGAGCGACGATGTTTGCCAATTATTTTAAAATAGCCTTGAGATTTATTAAGAAACATAAAGTATTCTCCTTTATTAACATTTCCGGTCTCGCCATCAGCACGGCCTGTTGTCTATTCATCGCCCTGTGGATTTTCGATGAGATGAGTTTTGACAAATTCCATGCAGATAGCGATCAAATCTACCAGGCCCTTGGCAATGGCCGAATTGCATCCACTCCCATGCCGCTGGCGGCGGCTCTGGAAGAAACATTTCCTGAAGTCATTTATGCCAGTCGACTCGAGGGAATTGGCCGGCCGTTATTCAGACGAGAGGATAAAGTCTTTTCCGAGAGCGGCGTCGTGGTTGTGGACCCTGACTTTTTCAAAATATTCTCTTTTCCTTTTCTGGAAGGCGATCCCCACACAGTTTTGGATGATATTTACTCCATTGTGATTTCAGAACAAGTCGCCAATAAATTTTTCCCTGGTGAAAATCCCGTCGGAAAAACGCTGACCATGAATGACGAGTTAGATTTTGTCGTGAGGGGAGTGATGCAAAATATTCCTCAAAATTCGACGCTTCAGTTCAATATCGCGCTCCATTTTGATATCCGGATTGCCTATTTCACTCCAAGTGGTGCGGATACAAATTCCTGGGGATGGTGGAGCCCCAGTACATTTTTAAAACTTCAAAAGGATGTTTCCCTTGCTGCTTTTAACCAGAAGATCACCGAATTCTTCCAGTCAAAATTTGAAAAGGGAAATGATGATGAAACACTTGCTGCTTTGCCTTTTACAGCGAGAAGGTTTTTCTTCTGGAACACCCAGCAGTTCATCATGATATATTCGGTGATTGCCATTTTTATTGTTTTTATGTCCTGCATCAACTTCATCAACCTTTCGACAGCCCGGTCGGCAAAACGGGCCTGCGAAATCGGTATTAGAAAAGTATCAGGCGCAGTCCGGAAAAATTTGATTTTCCAATTTTTAGGCGAATCATTTTTGCTGACGATTACGGCGGTCGCCATTGCCTTATTGATTGTCTCTTCTTTATTGCCTGTCTTTAATTCGCTCACAGGGAAACAAATCGCAACCGGTTCCCTGAGCCAGCCGTCAATTCTGCTGATAATCGTTGGATTAGTGCTGTTCACGGCTATTGCTTCGGGAAGCTATCCCGCTTTGATTCTCTCTTCATTCAAACCCGTTCAGGTATTGAAAGGACGCTTAAATCTCGGCTCTTCTGGTTCTTTGTTCAGAAAGATACTGGTAGTTATTCAATTTTCGATATCGATTGTTTTGATCATCGGAGCAGGCGTCATTTACAAGCAGCTGAATTACATCAAAACAAAAGATATTGGCTATGCCAAAGATCAGCTCATCACCATTTCACTCAAAGGAGAGAGCCGAAAGTCGTATGACATATTAAAAAACCGGTTGAATTCTGATAACCGCATTTTAGGAGTGACTGGCATGGCCGATGATCTGCCAAATTTCTGGTCAACCTCAAGCACGGCTGAATGGGAAGGGAAGGATATGACAAAGGAAATTCATGTCGGCTTTAATTTCGTCGATTATGATGTGGCGAAAACTTTGGGAATTGAGCTGGTCGAAGGCAGAGATTTCTCAAGAGAATTTATGGCAGATGCCGAGTCAGGTTATCTCGTCAATGAAGAGCTGGTCAAGCTGATGGGATTTGAATCCGTTGTGGGACGCCCCTTCAAGGAATTCGGTAAAGCCGGGAATATTATTGGTGTATTCAAAAATACTCATTTCCGGCCGCTGACCAACCAGATAAATCCGCTCTACTTTCAGTTGAATCCAGGAAGGATTAATCACCTGGTCATTCGGGTTCCCACTGAAAACATGCAGACAACGATTCAATTCATCAAAGAAACCTGGGAAGGAATTATCCCGATGTATCCTTTTGAATTTCGATTTGTGGATGACGATTTTAATCTCGCTTATACAAACATTGAAAGGATGAGCCGATTGGCCAATGTTTTTACTCTTATTGCTATATTTATCGCCTGTTTGGGTTTGTTTGGCCTGGCGTCTTTCACTGCTGAACAGCGTTCCAAAGAGATCGGTATCCGCAAGGTGCTTGGTGCATCTATGCTGGGCATTGTTGTTTTGCTCTCTAAAGAATTCACCAGGTGGGTGCTTATCGCCAATGTCATCGGCTGGCCTCTGGCCTATTTGGTTATGAATCGCTGGCTTCAGAACTTTGCCTATCGAGCGCATATACGTATTGAGATTTTCATCCTTTCCGGTCTGTCAGCCTTGGTCATTGCCCTCATAGCTGTCAGCTATCAGACTATCAAAGCCGCCATGGCCAATCCGGTAGACTCGCTCCGGTATGAGTAGTCTCTAGCAATCAGTGCGTGGGAAGAGCTGTAGGCTTCAATTTTGAGCATCCTACGACTCGAATCAATCAGCTCTGGCAAACAGACTTTTCCTGCCTCCTAGTGTTTGACTGGGGCTGGCACTAATTTTCCGCTGTTTGAAGACTGGCATAGAAGCAAAGAAAGCTGCAGGTAAAACAGTGATCCTATTTTCAGTAATTGTGACCTAAGATTAAATCAACGACTTTCATTGAAATTTCATCAATTGACTTTGGATTATAGGCAAGTGATATTTCAGCTCTCTCAGGATAATTTTTAAGTTCAAAGAACTTCACATTTTCTTTGAATACGGCCTTTGGTCCGATTGGAATGATGGAGTAACCGATATTATTTTCGACCAATTTCACTATGGAGTTTATTTGGAGGGCTCTATGGATAACCTTTGGGGAGAATCCGGATTTGTTACAGATACTCATAACACTTTTACTCAACGGTGGAGGACATTTAGGAGAGAAACCAATATACGGTTCGTCTGCCAATTTTTTCAAAGGTATTTTTTTTCTTGAGGATAGAGGATGAGACTTCGATAGAATCAATGAGAATATCTCTTCATAAATCGGTTTAATAATTATGTCTTTGACTTCGATGGGAGTCCGTACAAATCCAATATCGATAAATCCCTTACTTAAAGCACTGATTTGGCTCTCAGAGTCTGATTCTAACAAGATCGTTTCAATTCTGGGATATGCTTGCTTAAGCTCAGCCAAGATATCTGGAAATATGGAATGCATAAAATCTCCGACATATCCAATTTTAACTTGACCAACAGCACCGTTTTTCATTGATTGCAGATGGTTCCTTATTACATCCAATTGACTGAATAGTCTGTCTGATTCGCGCTTGAGATATTTTCCATATGCTGTAAGCTGGACATTTCTTTTCGTTCGATTAAAAAGCCTGACACCCAACTCGTCTTCCAGATGCATTATTTGTCGACTTAAAGGAGGCTGGGAAATATGAAGTCTTTTTGCTGCCTTTCCATAATGAAGTTCTTCCGCTAAGACCGAAAAATATTTTAAGAGTCTTGTTTCCATTTCTAATACCTTTTAAGCATTGATAAATTCTAATAATGTATTTTACATATTAAAGATTTTTTTCTATGTTGTCAATAAGCAGATGCTTGGCAAATGATTGAATAGCTGATGAACTGGTCAGAACCTGTATGGTGAAGATCCGAAAGTCGGCGAATTGAATTCAGGGAGTGTCGAAATATTAATGAAGATGGTTAAACTGGAGGTATAACGTTTCAGTTATAAAAGTTTTAATTAACCTGGATTATTCACGAGTCGAGGTTGCTGCAGATGCGAGGCGTCGGCCCATGAAGCTGTGGTCGTCCACCGCGATTGGGTCGCAACAAAGCAGACGTCGTTGCGAGGAGAGAAGCGACAGCGGCAATCTCGTGCAACTAGCGATACACCATAAGATCGCCACGCTCCGCTCGCGATGACAATCTTAATCAAACAAAGGTCGTCAGATTTGCTCGCCCAAAGGGTAAAAGATGCCGACATATGGTGAATGAACATTAAAGGAAGTTCAAATCTTGATCGTGAGAAAAATCTACCTAAAGAGCTCATATCATTGAAAATAATGTATAGTGTTGGCATATTTTATGAATAATTCAGGTTAATAACATCGTTATAAAAAAAGGAGAGAATAAATGTCCAAGAATGTTTTTAAGTCGTTTGCCATCACTATAATGATTCTTCTCGTGCTTTGCCCCAAAATGGATGCTATGTTTTTCCGGGTGAAAATCGAAAAAATTGTGCGTGATGAGAAAGTAAAATTACATTCGCGTGTGCTCGACGAAGAACGAACAATCCTTATCCACCTGCCAAAAGACTATGCGTTGTCCGAAAAAAAATATCCGGCCTTGTATGTTCTTGATGCAGAATTCTTCTTCCAACAAGCGGTCTCGGCGGTGGAGTTCTTGTCAGAGCTGCTGTATATCAATGTCCAACCCATCCCCAAAATGGTTATTGTCGGGATTGTCAATGTTGATAGGAACCGCGATTACACACCTACGTATGCTCCAGAACAGGCCGACGGAAGATTAGTATTTCCCACGAGCGGTAAGGCGGAGAGGTTTCTTGAATTTCTGAATACTGAACTGTTCCCATTCATTGATTCTAACTACAAAACAGAGCCCTTTCGTGTATTATCGGGATGGTCATTAGGAGGACTCATAACTGTGTATACTTATTTCAAACATAACAACTTTTTTTCCGCTTACCTTGCTATAAGCCCGAGTCTCTGGTGGGATGGAGATCTTTATGTCAAAAAGACTGACTCTTTTCTTTCCCATGGAGGCCTTTCGACAAAACCTCTTGTCGTAACGCTCGGTGCTCGCGAAGGTGCGGATATGGGGCGCTCGGTAAGGGACGGGTTTGTCCCAAAAATGAGGAAGAGCCCGGGTGAAAAAATACCATTCACCTTCATCGAAATTCCAGAGGAAAGCCACTACTATGGTCCCTATAAAGCCTACTATGAAGGCCTCTTGGCGCTTTTTTCAGATTGGATGATGCCCAATGAGATTATGAATGATGGATTTGAAGGTATCCGTTCATTCTATAAAGAACAATCTAAAAAATATGGATTCGAGATCGATATTCCTGAATCGGCCTATTTTCGACTTGCAAGTAAGTATTTTAATGAGGGGAATAGAAAAAAGGCCGTTGAAATAGCGAAGGAATATGTCGCTAAATTCCCGGAATCGTCATATGCACATTATTATCTTGGAATGAGGGCCAAAGCAGTCGGCGAACTCAGTTTGGCAAAAAAGAGTTTTTTAAAAGCCATTGATATTGAAGAGTCCTCTTTAGAACCGTATTCCGAGCGGATTGTCTGGAGCAATTATTTCTTACAAGACATTGAAAGAGAACTTAAATTAAAGCAATAAATTATAAAAAAAGGAGGTATTCAATAATGAAAAAAAACAACTATTTTCAAATGATTTATATTTTAATTTTTGTCCTGGTTTCTGGCAGTTTGTTTGCACAACAACCAAAAATCCAGCAAGCAGCCCAATTAGGGCATCAAATGCCGGATTTTAAACTCATGTCTTACCAGGGAGAAGAGATATCTATTTCACAGTTTAAGGGAAAAAATATTTTATTGTTATTCCCAAGGGGCCGCTATATGGATCAATGGTGCCGTTATTGCCATTATCAGTATGCAGAACTTGTAGATTTGGAAAAACGTCTACAGATCAGAAAAAAATATAATCTTGAGATTATTCAGGTTTTACCCTATACCAGAGAGGAAGTAAAAGATTGGGTAATGGATTTTCAGAGGAATCTGGGTGAGATTGAGAATTGGAAGTATCCAAAAAATCCTGAAAAACTTAGTGAAGGAATGAAAGCCTGGATGCATACTGCCCGGAAAGCCTGGCCAAAAACATTTGATTACAGTGATGGCAAAACGCCATTACCATTCCCTATATTAATTGATGCCGACCGGAAAATCTCAATAGGACTTGAACTGTTCAGGACAGAATGGAATCTGAATCGAGCCGAGCAAAATGTACCAGCTATATTTATCATTGATAAAAACGGAATAATCCAATTTAAATATATAAGTCAATTAACCATGGATAGACCCAGCTTTGATTATATCTTTAAATTTATCCAACGGATGATCATAAATGAATAACTAAAATAGGGAATGTAAATTGAAATCGGTATATCGGTTAATTTGTGAATGTTCATTGAATTAAAATTTCTTAATAGGAGAAAATTATGAAAGAATTCGAAAAAAAACAGTCAACTCGAAGGGATTTTTTAATCAAAACCCTACCTGCCTGTGCAGTGTCATGTCTTGCTGCAAACAGGGTTTTTGCAAGCTCTCCGTGGATCGGCAAATCATTATTTGATCAGGAAGAGCACAAATTCGATAAGGAAATACCGGGGCTTAAAATGACATACCGTAGAATGGCCGCTATGCGTACCCAGAGTTTCATCAGTTTTGCCAGGTTTTTACAAGAAGAAATCGGCGAGGAACGGGTGATTGAGCTTATCAAAAAACAAACAGAGCAAAGGCTGAAACAGCAGGCGGAAGAAGATCTCAAAAGGCTTGGAAAATCAGATTTCAAATCTTACATAAGCATTTTTAGAGACCCAAGGATGCTGGCAAGTTTGATCATGGAGATTATCGAGGATACGGATACGGTCTTTGAAATCAGGGTGACCGATTGTCTTGCGGCCGAAGCCTTTCTGCCCCACAAAGCTGGAGATATAGGTTATGCGGCAGTCTGCTGGGGCGATTATAATTGGGCTTCGGATTTTAATCCCAAAATTAAGTTAATTCGGGATAAAACACTGATGCAGGGCCATGATTGCTGCAACCACAAGTATATCTGGACCGGATAACTTTATCGTTCAATAATTCGATATCAACGACAGTATTCGCCTTCCTATTTTTTCTCCATTTTGTTCCAATCAGGGGGAGTGACACCCAAAAGATGTTCGACAAAAAAGTCACGCCGGCGTCTTTCCCCGTATTCCCCGCCCGATGAGTGCCCCACTCCGGGAAGCACCAGAAGGTCGAAGTCTTTTTTCGCCTTGATAAGAGCATCAACAACCTTGAATGTCGACTCAGGAGGCACATTGGTGTCCACTTCACCGACGATCAGCAGTAGCTTGCCCACGAGCTTGGGGGCGTTGGTGACATTGGACTGCTCCGCATAATGGGGACCGACAGGATAGCCCATCCACTGCTCATTCCAGACTGCTTTATCCATCCGGTTGTCATGGCAGCCGCAGGAAGAAACAGCCACCTTGTAGAACTCGGGATGGAAAAGGACCGCTGCGGTTGAGTTCTGCCCTCCTGCCGATGTCCCGTAGATTCCCACACGGGAGATATCCATATAAGGATATTTCTCGGCCGCCGCCTTGATCCAGAGGATGCGGTCCGGAAATCCCGAATCGGCGATGTTCTGCCAGGCCACATCGTGGAAGGCTTTGGAACGGTTGGCTGTGCCCATGCCGTCCATCTGGACCACTATAAAACCCAGTTCTGTCAGGGCCTGCTGTCCTCTGTCCGCACTGAACGTCTTGGGAACGTGTGAACCATGGGGCCCGGCATAGATGTACTCGATCACGGGATAGCTTTTCGCAGCGTCGAAATTGATAGGGCGGTAGATCACACCCCAGATGTCTGTTGTCCCATCCCTTCCTTTGGACACAAAAGGCTCCGGCATCTTCCAACCGGCAGCCAGGAGATCCTGGATGTCGGCCTTCTCCAGCTCCATTACGATACTTCCATCCTGAGAACGGCGGAGAACAGTGACCGCCGGCTCGTCGATTCTCGAGTATGTGTCCACGAAGAACTTTTTATCTTCGGAGAAGGAAAGAGAATGATTACCGGGCTCAGGGGTCAGGGGGGTGAGATGAGTTCCGTCGAAATTAACCTTGTAATAATGGATAAAGTAGGGATCCTCGTCCGGCTCCTTCCCGCTTGCTCGAAAATAAACCTGGCGCGCCTTCTCATCCACATGAGTGATGCCGCGGACCACCCATTCTCCTCCTGTAATCTGGTTTTTAAGCTCGCCTTCCTTCGTGTCGTAAAGATAGAGATGCCGCCAGCCGTTCGATTCTGAGCTCCAGATGAGTTCATCCGACGCGCTGGCATACTCGAGGTAGGCGTTGTAGCGGTCGATGAACGTGTCCGCTTTCTCCTCAACGATCATTCGAGCCGCGCCTGCGCTGGCATCAATATGGTAAGCCCTGGCCAGTTTCTCTCCCCGCTCCTGGTAACGGAGGATATAATCTTTGGAATTTTTGTTCCAGACCGGAAACCTCATCACCCACGGTGCGGGATTCAAGAAGAGGTCGACCTTAATGGGGGATTTATTTTCAACGAAGAATATACAGGGCCGGGGGATATCCAGGACATCGCCGGGGAGCTGGTATGTTCGGGATCGCATCTTGGCAAGGAACTGATCCTTGGGTGAAGACTCGATAAGATGAACTGTGGACTCCAATCCGCGTTTGAACTGGTAGATTGCGATCTTCTTTGAATCCGGAGACCAGGAGATGCGCTCATAATAGTTTTCTTCAGTGCCGTCTGTCGATAGGCGGAATTCTTCGGCCGTTTCGGCAGAGCGAACAAAGAGATCATAATCACGGATGAACGCCAGCCACTTTTTATCAGGGGATTTCACCTCCTCGCTGCGGCGGGGCCGGTCAGACTCTTCAGCCTCCTCTCCCTTCTCGAGGCGTTTTGTCTTCAAATCATAGGTCCAGTGGTAGCCAAAGGCCTTAAAAGATACAGACCGCATGTCTTTATCAAACTCAATGGTCCGGAAGGGGAGTGAATCAGGTTTGACCTCTTTCCCGCTGGCTTTGGCTAAGTCCTGGACCAGCTTTTTGTGGTCGAAGACCGGTTTTTTGGTCTTTTTCTCAGCATCCACAAGAAAGAACATGTCCCCCTCACGAGTGTGAACCTGGTACCAAAAAAGGTTGGATTCGTTGATCCAATTCGGCCGGTCGACTGATTTATAGACCAGGTTCCTCAGTTTAGAGCGGTAGCTGTCTGCCCGCTCGTAATCATCCAGCGTTCCTTGAGCATTGACCAGGATCGGGAGAAGTATCAAAACGACGGTTATAAAACAAAACAATTGATTCCTTAGAGTTTTTCTCATCTCATCCTCCTTGGCTCTGTTTTATAACATAATGCGGTGTTTTTTTCATGTGTGTTTCCTGCCTAAGATTCCTGGTCTTAGAATGGAGCATGAAAAGAAATAACTCGTTTAAAATGGACATATGAATGATTGATATGCAGTATGTTAAAAGCGCGAGAAAATTCCAAGAAAGGATTGATGTATTTTTATGCCCTTGTCATTTGCCTTTCGATGCGCTGGAATTTGTGATGAAAATATTAAAACTCATGGAATAATTATCCTGCATTATTCATAAACTCAGGTTTGGCTTGCTTCATCATTAATTTTGGAATAAATTAAGAATATTTCAGAATGAGGATAGACAAATGAAAAAAATACTAAAAAGCTGGACCTTTCGTGTCGCTCTGCTATTTATCCTGGCTTCGGCACTATCGTATACCGTTCATTATTTTATTTTCCACGATATCCATCATATCTTTCTCTACATGATCGGGGATTTCGGATTCTTGTTCATCGATGTCCTTTTGGTCCTCCTGATCATCGAACGTCTTCTGGCCAGCAGAGAAAAAAAATCCATTCTCCAGAAGCTGAATATGGTTATCGGCACTTTTTTCAGCGAGGTAGGGATGGGACTTTTGCACCGCTTTAGTGATTTTGTGGAAAATGCTGAACAACTCGAGAGCGAGATTTTGATAAATCCGCAGTGGGATAAGAAAAAGTTCCGAGAAGCAAGATCCAAGGCCGCTTCGTTCAAATACAGCATTGTCTTCGATATGGAGGGCCTGGAGGAGCTGCGTGATTTCCTCAAAGAGAAACACTCCTTTCTCGTGCGTCTTCTGGAGAATCCCATTCTTCTCGAAAATGAAAGATTTACCGATTTGCTTTGGGCCGTCTTTCATCTCTCGGAAGAATTGAATTTTCGGGAATCATTGCGAAACATCCCCAAAGGAGATATTGCCCACCTGAAAATAGATCTCCGAAGAGCCTATTCTGCGATTGTTTCAGAGTGGATTGCCTATACCGAACACCTGAAGGATAGGTATCCCTTTCTCTTTTCTTTGTCGGCCCGCATCAATCCCCTCAACCCCAAAGCCTCCCCCATCGTCCAGGAATAGGATTAAAAAAGATAAGTATTTCCTTTTTGGCATTGCTCAAATTATTAACATTTTTCTGTGGTATCCACCTGCTGACATCCTGGAATAAGGATATCGCACCGAAAACAACAAGGTCGATGACTCAGAAAGCGACACAAATCCCCCCAAATTTCCTAGCCATCAAGTTTTAGATAAACTCCGCCCTCGAATCAGCAAAAAATAGCTAAGGAGGCCCTCAGAAATACTCCCCAATCTCCTCGGCTGCCTTCAGGAGTTCCTGCTGTACATTGTGAGGCGGAGGTGGCCGTTCGGCCTCAAATGTCAGCTTGAGATAACGGATGACCCTGTCAACCGTCTTCGGTTCATCTATAAAAGAGATAAACCTCATCTGGCCACCACAGGAAGGACAGATCAATGGATCCACTTCGTAGACCTTGCGGATCATCTCGGCCCAGACCTTGGAAGGAACATAGAGTGGCTCATCTTCAATGATGGGGTGATGAGAAGGATAAGCCGTAGTCTTACGCATCTTCCCCCTGTGGGCATTGGAGTAGAGGCCGTTGTAACGGACCAGACGGCTTTGTATAACACAAAGCAGTCGGGGGATTCAACAGGGGTATGACCCTTTGGTCGCAGGACAGACCACAAGCCCTGGCCGAGAAGGGGAGGCAGGAAGCAAAGACGAAAGTCCAAAGCGACCGTTGGAAGGGGGAAGTCAATTCCCCCTCCAAAGGTGACCTGACCTTTATCAGGAATATGGGAAGTGACTCTGGCGATGAATTCCAGATAGTCCATCCGTTCTTCCTGTGAGCCCTGTCTTGACGACTGATAGAGAACCCTGCCTGTTGTCTCATCGAAGAAAAACCGATTCAAAGACAAAAGAGGCCGGATCATGTACTTGCCAACTCTCTCGGCCTCGCTCCTGGTCTGCGCCCTGACCTGGCTGTGGACGTTGAAACCTGTGTGTCTCCAGCGGAGGATCTTCTCGACCATGGGAAGGCCGATGAGCTTTTTCCGCAGCAGCAGGAAGAAGACCTCATGGGTGAAAAATGCGGCCATTCTGATTGGGGAAAAAAACAAAAAAATATTCAAGAAAGATTTAAAAAAATCCGAAAGATAACGGAATGGGCGCATTAATGATGGACAAGCCGTCACATAGTCTATTTTTGATTGGATTCAACGTGGCAGAACTGAAGCTCTTTCAACAAAAACTATAGCGCATTAAAAAATATAAATTGCTCCGCGTTGATTCCCGCTGCCGTCTTCATACATTGCGCCCACTACAGCGAAATCACCGTTTATGCCTACAGAATAGCCAAACCAATCCTGATCTGCGGCGTCCGAGGCCGTGAGCTTCATCACTTCTCCCCATGCATCAGCTCCCCCGTAATTGCGCCCGTAGATGTAAGCCGCACCTCGACTCGTCCCCGCACCGTCTTCATAAAAAGCGCCGACTATGACATAATCTCCGTTTATCGCCACTGAAGACCCAAACTCATCTCCATCCTCGGCGTCTGAAGCCGAGAGCTTTTTTATCTCTCCCCAGGCGTTCTGGCCACCCTGGTTCCTGTCGTACACATAAACACCACCAAGATTGGTTCCGGTACTGTCTTCGCCACCCGCTCCGACCACAGCGAAATCACCGCTTACTGCCACAGAATATCCAAAATAGGCCGCATTCTCAGGACTCGAGGCTATGAGCTTGGTCACCTGTCCCCAGTTGTCGGCTCCACCCTGGTCTCGATTGAAGACATAAACGGCTCCGCGGTCGGTCCCGGCACCGTCTTCTAAACGCGCTCCCACAACGACATTATCCCCACTTATGGCCACTGACCAGCCAAATTGATCCATATCTGCAGCATCCGAAGCAATCAGCTTCGCGACTTCTCCCCAGTTGTCGGCTCCACCCTGGTTTCGATCGAAGACATATGCTGCTCCGCGGTCGGTCCCGGCACCGTCTTCAACACGCGCTCCCACAACGACATAATCGCCGCTTATGGCCACTGACCAGCCAAACTCATCAGAATCCGCGGCATCCGAGGCGGTCAACTTTGCGACTTCTCCCCAGTTATCAGTGCCTCCCTGGTTCCTGTAGAAGACATAAGCCGCTCCACGTTCGAACCCGATACTGTCTTCATAAAATGCCCCGACTACAACATAATCTCCGTCAATAGCCACGGAATAGCCAAAATAATCATTGTTTTCGGGATCCGAAGCGGTCAACTTCTTCACCTGGCCCCAGTTATCTGTCCCGTTATAGTTACGATCGAAGATATAAACGGCTCCGCGACCGATCCCGGCACCGCCTTCACCATACGCACCTGCCACGGCGTAATCTCCGCTTAAATCCACAGAATTACCAAGAAGATCAAAATCCTGGGTATCTGCAGCAATCCTTTTCCATAACTCCACAGGGACTCCGGCAGCCAATGCGCTCATCTCGTTCGAAAGTCCGCTCGCTCCGCCGGTGTTTACTGCTGTGACCGCATAGGAATACGTCTTGAATAAACACAATCCAGAATGGACGTAATACGGAGCCCTTATGCTCGTCACGCTGGAATCCGATGTGGTCACGCCTCCAGTGGTGTTCCAGTAGAGGTTGTATGTATCCGCATCATTCACCACATTCCAGAGGATGGCCAGCTCCCTGTTCTCCGAATATATATCTTGGATTGTTGGAGCGCTCGGAGCCGAAGGAGGTGGAGGTGTTTCATCTCCATTATCCACACCGTTGCCCCCGTCACAGGCAGCCATAAAAAAGGCCCCTGCCCACATGACTAACGCCAAGAAAATCATACTCTTATTTCTTTTCATCATTCCCTCCTGTCATCGAATTCTATGAGGCGCAGACCTGATGCCCTTTCCTTCCGCATGCTGAACTCTTCACTCCAAGGAAAGGCCATCCTCCAGGAAAATTTTCCTGTGTTCGATCCCATCTTGAGGTCCGAATGCAGTGTATGCTCCAGCACCCGAGATAAAGGATTACGCCCCGCTCATAAACACACATAGGAATCTTGCTTATTTTGAGATGATTGAATTCTATTATAAATTTGGTGAAAATTTCAAGCTTTCACATGATTTGATTTTTTTATGGGAGGAAGAGCGAGGGGAAAATTTTCTAGACTGTTGACTTATCGATCCAGCAAAGTGCTTGTTCGAGGCGTTAGGATGGGCGACCCATCGGCCATATGAAACGCTCCACAATCCGCCATACAAAATTGAGAGTGAAAAGGATAAAACCCAGTGTCACAGCCCAAAAGAAAAGAATGACCGGCCGTGCCGTGCTGTCCTTCGGGTCTTTGAACTCGGCAGATCATTCTGGAAGCGGCCGAAGATCTCTTTACACAACAATATCCCGATAATGAGAACCGCAATCTTTATAAGGATAAGGTCGCCGAAAGTGATAAACATGTTCCTGCGCCACCTGTTCTAATGGATCTCAACTGATATTGCGTTTTTATCAAACCACTCAAATCGAAGTCAAAAAAGAGAAGGCTTAGGAAGGTCCTATCGAATCGATGATAAGACTACTTCATGAGTGGATCGAAGTGATCTTTTAAAAATGGTATTTCAGGATTGCTAATAAAAGATAAGTATTTCCTTTTTGGCATTGCTCAAATTATTAACATTTTTCTGTGGTATCCACCTGCTGACATCCTGGAATGAGGATATCGCACCGAAAACAACAAGGTCAATGACTCAGAAAGCGACACAAATCCCCCCAAATTTCCTAGCCATCAAGTTTTGGATAAACTCCGCCCTCGAATCAGCAAAAAATAGCTAAGGAGGCCCTCAGAAATACGCCCCAATCTCCTCGGCTGCCATCAGGAGTTCCTGCTGGACATTGTGAGGCGGAGGTGGCCGTTCGGCCTCAAATGTCAGCTTGAGATAACGGATGATCCTGTCAACCGTCTTCGGTTCATCTATAAAAAGGGATGTCTAAATTTTGTATTTTTCTTATCTTCTATTCGTATCGCAGGCTTTCAACCGGATTCGCACACGCTATTTTGACCACCCGGAAACTCACAGTCAAAGAGGCAATAAACAGGGTTATTAAAGCAGATAGGATAAAAATGAACGGCGCTATATTAATCCGGTAGGCAAAATTCTGAAGCCATTTATTCATCGTAAAATAGGATGCCGGCCAGGCAATAGCATTGGCTATGACAATCCATTTCATGAAGTCTTTTGAAAGCAATACAATAATTTGGGAGATGCTCGCACCGAGTACTTTCCTAATCCCGATTTCTTTTGTTTTTTGTTCAGTGATAAAAACAGCAAGGCCTAACAGACCCAGGCAGGTAATAATAAATACAATAGCCATCAGTATCGCAATAATATTCCCCATTTTTTGTTCTGTACTGTATGTTCTTCTAAAGATTTCATCAAAAAAAGAATATTCAAAGGGATAACCAGGAGAAAGTTCTGACATCTTGTTTTCTATAAAGGCAAGTGTTTCAGGGATGTGTGCCGTGTTTATTTTTACCGAGATATACTGAATCTCCGTGTACCGTAAGAAAAAGTACAAAGGTCCAATCGGATTACGCATAGACTGATAATTGAAATCCTTCATGACTCCAACAATTTTTCCGACAGTTCCGCTCCAGTGTGTCAATTCTCTGCCTGTTGGATTCTCCCAGCCTAAAGCTTTAACCAGTGTTTCATTAACCAAAAAAGCGCCTTGGGCATCGGAAGGAAATTCTCTTGAGAAATTTCTTCCTTCAATTATTTTTATTCCATACAGGTCGACAAAATCATAATCTATCTGTCCATTATTGGTTTTAATCTGATTTTCATTTTCATCTCCTGGATACCTTAAATCCGCATACCAGGTAAAATAATTAGGAAGTTGGCTTGAAGCGGATACCATTAGAATATCAGGATTTTCTTTCAATCCCGTTTTTATTGTTTCTACTCTATTCCATACATTCCTGTCTCTAATTCTTATTGTAATGATCTGCTCCTTGCCATAACCGACATCGGTACTGAATAGATAATGTATCTGATCTTTTATTATAAAATTACAAATTATAAAAATTGTAAAAATTGCAAATTGGAATGTAAAAAGAATATTTCTTAAAAGTCGTCCCTTCGAACTGCTCCTGAGTTTTTTACCGACTATAGAAATCGGTTTGAAGGATGAAATGAAAAGAGCGGGGTAGATTCCGGAAAAAAGACCCACAAAAAATATCAGGTAGACAAGAAAAAAAAGAAATTGAGTATTGAGTCCCAGGTCCCTTTCCACGAGTACATTAAATGAGGGAAGAACAGATATGACAATAATGATTGAAAATATTGCTGCAAAAAGTGTCAACAGTACTGATTCTCCGAAAAACTGTTTGACCAATTGAGACCTTCGCGCTCCGACAACTTTTCTAACCCCCACTTCTCTGCTTCGTTGCGCAGAGCCAGCGGTCACGAGATTTATATAATTAATGCAGACAATAATGAGTAGGAGAACTGCAAAAGAAGTCAATGCGAAAATATATTTTATATCGCTATTCGGATTAAGTTCAGCGTTAAGATGCGAAAATAAATGTATTTTTGTTACTGGCTGAAGGAAGTATGTATCTTTAGAACTGTCTTCTGTTTGATCTCCGGAGTATTTATACCTGTCGATGATCACGGGAAATTTCTTTTCGAGTTCTTTGGGATCTGTGCCTTCTCTCAATAGTATATAGGTATAGGTAAACCGCCAATTCTCCCAATCACTGTCGAGATTTCTTTTTATCAATTCAAACGGGGCAACAAGATCCATTGTGAAATGTGAATTTTCAGGGATATTCTCATAGACACCGGTGACCATAAAAGGGGACGATGGCGATAATGTTATAACTTTACCCAGAGGATCTTCTTTTCCAAAATATTTTTCTGCAATCCGCTCGGAAATCAAAACCGAATTCAAGTATTTGAATACGGTTTTTTGATCGCCTTTTTTGAGTTTGAAAGAAAAAATTTCGAAAAGCTCAGGTTCGGCAAAATAGAAATTTTCTTCTATATGTCTTTTTTGATTATAAATAACAGTGGCATTATAATTTTTTAATATTCTTGCCGCAGATTCAATTTCCGGAAATTCCTTTCTTAAAACGGGCGCAAGAGGTGCATGTGTTACGGCAAATTCATGCTGTTGAGAATTTGCAAATGCAATTCTGTAAATTCTATCTGGATTTTTATGGTATCTATCAAAGCTCAATTCATACTGAACATATAATGCAATGAGAATGGTAATTGCCATGCCGAATGCAAGACCAAAAGTGTTTATAAAAGAATAAAATTTATTTCTCATTAGATTTCGCACAGCAGTTTTAAAATAGTTTTTGAACATGGCTATCCTCCGTTAAATAATAAATTTTAAATAAATCGGGATGGAAAGTTATACCTTGGACCGGTGCCAGAGGCGGGCGCGATTTTTTCCATCGATTTTCAGTAGTCTAAGGGAATTTCCCTAAAAATCTCATTTAATGTATGTACTCATTTAAATGAGAAAAGGTTGTCTATTCCATATTAAATATTATTTCTGGATTGTTCTGTTTATCCTTTTGTGCGAAGCAACCTCTGAAAACGTTACATATTTTTTAATGATACTGAAGTTAAAAGTGTCAGCGAGCATGGCAGTCTCAGATTTTTGTCATTAAATGCGAAGCGAAGCAGTTTTATCCTAGTTGTCATTGCGAGAAGCGAAGGGATGTGGCAATTCCAACCTTTTGTTTAAATAAAATCACCGCTGTCGCTTCGCTCCTCGTAACGACGTCTACGGCAACCTCGACTCGTGAATAACTCATGTATCCTGAATTATTCATAAAATCTGCCGACACTATAAGTAAAAATCTCTGAAGGATCAATAATCAGCCTATGTCGGCATCTTTTCCCCTTCGGGCGAGCCGATCTTACTGCACCTGCTTTGTTGCGGCCCATTCGCGGTGGTAAACCACAGCTTCATGAACCACGCCTCGCATTTGCAGCAACCTCGACTCGTGAATAACTCATGTACCCTGAATTATTCATAAAATTCGCCGACACTATTTCTTCTTTTTCAATCCAAGTTCGCCCTCAATATCCAGATTAATTTTCGCGCTAGGACAATCAATGGAAGGAAGCCAGGGTTTGATATCCAGAACGGGCGTTTTGTCAAAAGCGTCAATGCCGCTCACATGGAGGATATTGCCTTCAACTTTTTCAAGTTTGATGACGCTCAAACCGACAGGATTCGGACGATTTGGAGATCTTGTGGCAAATAATCCAAAAGAACGCGAACTGCGGGGTGGTCGGACCGGAGTATGCCAGCCTTTGGAAAGATGCATATGATAGATGACGATGATGTATTCAAATTTCTCAAGTTCCCTCAAAGCCTCCTGATATTCTGGATACACTTCAATAATCCCCTTATTTTCAGGCTGAAGGATTCCCTGCCTCGGGGCTCCCGTTTGAGGCGTTAATTCAGTATGGAATAGACCAATGGGGTGATAGACTATTTTCATGGATTCCTGTTTTGTTTGATCTTCAGGTTGGATAGTTCTCGCGAATAATGGAATAGCGCATCCACTCAGGAGTAAGATGATCAGGCTCAGATAAGCCATTTGCTGAAATAACCAGTGTTGACTCATTGTTTTGTTCTCCTTTTTTGCTCAAACTTGGAAAACTCTTTTTCTATATAGAGAATTCCAGGCTATTGGAGGGCAAAGTCCACAGCCGCTCTGGCATGAAGAGCTGTTGTGTCATACAGAGGAATTTCATAATCTTCCTGACTGACGATTAAAGGAATTTCCGTGCATCCCAGGATCACACCCTGGGCCCCGCGTTCGACAAGATTCTGGATGATACTTTGAAATTTCCCTTTTGAAAGCTCCTTGATCTCTCCCAAACACAGTTCATTATACAGAATATCGTGAATGACCTGTCTCTCCTTATCCTCAGGAATCAAAACGTCTATCCCGTGTATCTCTTGCAAACGGCCCTTATAAAAATCTTGTTCCATTGTAAATTTTGTGCCGAGCAGCCCCACCCGGCTTTGTCCGTTTGCCTTGACAGCTTCTGCTGTGACATCCGCAATATGCAGCAGAGGAATTTGGATCGCCCTTTGGACCTCATCAGCCATCTTATGCATGGTGTTCGTGCAGATGACTAAAAAATCAGCTCCAGCTTTCTTCACACTTTGAGCCGCCTCGATCATCAGCCGGGTCAATGATTCCCAGTCTCCTTGATGCTGCAGTTTTTCCACTTCATCAAAATCCACAGAAAAGAGAATACATGGCGCTGAATGAAATCCTCCGAGCTTCTCTTTAGCGGCCTGATTCATGATCCGATAGTACTCCAGAGAGGACTCCCAGCTCATTCCGCCGATCATGCCTATAGTTTTCATCTCTCCCTCCTTTCCCGGTCACGCATAATCCTTAAACGGGAATGTATTTGAGCCAAAAATAGAGGAAATTGGTTTGTTTAGACTGCATTGGGTCCGGTCCATTTTTATTCAATTTCCACCTTCTGACCTGCCCGGTAGATGCCAGTAGATAATAATAGACAGAGGAAACATACCCTGTCAATGAAGAATTCGCGATAAGCCGGAGAAATCACATGTCTTCACAATTTTCTGTGATTTTCGCCCGCTGACATCCTGAATGAACAGATCACACTCAGAAAGGCAAGGGCTGAGGTCCGGCCTTACTCATACCGTAATGAATCGACTGGATTGGCCATGGCACATTTTACGGCCTGATAGCTGACAGCCAGGTTCGCAATCCCGAAAACCAATAAACCAGAGCCGATGAACATGAACAAGTTTATTCCTGTACGGTAGGCGAAATTCTGAAGCCAGAGGTTCATCACATAAAACGCGACCGGCCAGGCGAGGATATTGGCGAGCAGCACCCACACAGAAAATTGCCTGAG